>JABLTN010053041.1_pt1 | contig 15353 bp, 9 predicted proteins | sample 7160141 | NCBI WGS metagenome assembly JABLTN01 (sample SAMN14651226, study PRJNA627086) | human gut metagenome | isolation source: feces | host: Homo sapiens | reverse complement strand
CTCACTGGATTTTCGCGTCGCTTCACTCCTAAAAATCCAGTTCGCTTGCACAACCCCTTCGGGCAGCTCCCCCGATGGGGAGCCAAGAACGTTCTACCGCTTAACTTAATAGCATTACCCCAATGGGGAAGGCTATTAAGTTAAGCGGCAGATGGAACGCGAAAATGAGATGATCGTTATTTCACATCGCCTTTTTTAGTGAATGGAAGAGGCTCTCTCCATGTCATTTCGGGGAAAAGCATCTTCCTCGTAAGGCCCGCCTTCTCACTTCTGCACCGTTGTGAGCAGCTCCGCTCTTGTACGCACCTTGAACTTTGTGAGCAGTTCATTCACATGGTAGCGGACGGTGCGGGGCGAGATGGAGAGCGCTTCGGCAATGGCCTTATATGTTTTTCCTTGAGAGAGGAGCTCTAAGATGAGCTTCTGCCGGGGCGAAAGGTCGGGATAGCGGGAAAGCGTCTGTTCGGAGAGCACCTGCTGGACATACTCATAGTTTGAGCGGCCTTGCGAGCGGGGAAACCGTTTCTTGTCAGGCATCATGCTCCACGGATTCGATACATGGATATGCACGATGCGAAGCGCATCGTCCTCGATATGAAAGATCATGGTGCCGCGCTGGTTCTCCGAGAGAAGAAGCCCTGTTTCCTTTTTCGTCGAAAGCGGAATGATGGAAAGGACCAGAAGGACGGTGTCGCTCACCCACTGCACGCGGTAGCGGCCTTTCCCCACACTGATCAGCGGGACCTCGTTCAGATCTCGCTGGCTTGAAAAATCCGTGATGGCGTCCTTCTTGCTCAGATAGTTCTCGCCCTCTACGGCGCCGATCCAGCTGAAGCTTTCCTGTGACAGATAGTCATCCAGATCCTTGGGATGGATGGTCTTTTCATAGAATCCGCGATGCATCATCTCACTGATGCGTATCGCTTCCTTTTCCCAGTACTTCCTCTTTGTCTCCTCCATAACGCTCCCCCTTAATGTCCGTATTATAGCATAAAAGAAAAATGACTGTAAGCCACTGGGCTGCTGCCATTGGATGGGGTTTGGAAGGCCCTGGCAGCGGACATGCATCGCACCTTCTCCGCGGCTATGACCATCTGTGCTATAATAAAACCAGCTAAAACCATTTACAAAAGGAGCGATATCATGGCTTTTAAAGAAATCAAAGCAGAAGAACTGACTTGGAATCCATTCACACAGATCGGCAAGGGCTGGTTCCTGGTGACGGCAGGGGATGAAAAGGCATCGAATACCATGACCGTCAGCTGGGGCGGCCTTGGCGTATGGTGGGGCAAGGACGCAGCGACTATCTATATCCGGCAGAACCGCTGCACGAAGGAATTCATCGATGCGAAGGAGACCTTCACCATCTCATCGCTTCCGGAAAGCTATAAGAAAGAGCTGGGATACATGGGCTCCCACTCGGGTCACGATGGTGACAAGTGGGAAGCATGCGGTCTCCATCCCTATCCCGTGGACGGCACCTGCGGCGTAGCAGAAGCGGATGTGATCCTCGTGTGCAGGAAAATGCTTCAGACAAAGCTCGACGGCAAGACCTTCCTCGACCCGTCTATGGAAAAACGCTGGTACGATGGAAAGGAAGCAGGAAATTTCCACACCATGTACATCGGTGCGATCGAAAAGGTACTGGTGAAAGAATAAAAAAGGAGTCCCGTTTGGGGCTCCTTTTTCGGTGCAAAGGGCAACTCATGGGAATGAAAGCCTCGTTTGAATGAGAAATCAGAAATGAGAAATGGTGGTGCGGCGCTTCGCGCCGATTTTATAAATGCGGCGATACCTGAAGGTCTCTTGATAGCAGGTTTCCCTCGTATCGCCAGCCTTCCCCTCTAGGGGAAGGTGCCCCGAAGGGGCGGATAGGGCACTGGCGGTATGAAAGACAGCCGAGATAAGGTTTCCCGATCACTCCTAGGATTGGTTCTTTTTACTTTGCTTTCATTTGGTTCAGGGTTCAAGGTTCAGGGCTCTCGTAGCGGCTTCGCCGCCTTTTTTATTGGGCGATGCTCGAAAGTGGTATTTTAGTCATGGGTTACCAGTCATAACAACGATACGAGTAGGCCCTTGGAGACGGAAGTCCCGCAGAGGGACTTCCGAGTTTGGCCTAATCCAAAGAGGCACCTAGCCTGCCCATTAAGGCGCCTTCCTGTGAGGCCAAACGGCCCGCGCCGAAGGCACAACTTTACGCAGCGGTATGAAAAACGATATGAGACGATCCGTCTTTCTTGCGTGTCATGAGGGCCGAAGTAGAGGGATCCTTCTTGCAGAGCGGTAAAACGTGGGTGAGGAAAAGGCGAAAAAAGAAGCACCAAGGTGTCGTTTGAGTGAGGGCGCATATGTGCATATGGCGGCAGTGCAATAAAGATCCCTCGGCTTCGCTCGGGATGACGGTACTTGGGGAGCGGATAGGTTCACAAGGGTGGAGTGCCGCCTGTTTAGAAGATGGTATTCTCATATCGCAGCCTTCCCCTCTAGGGGAAGGTGCCCCGTAGGGGCGGATAGGGTGACTATGGTATGAAAGACAGCTGGTAGTATAGGGGAAAGCGCGGCGCATTTGTTCTGCATACGAAAGCACCCTATCCCCCGCTGACGCGGTCCCCCTTCCCCATGCGGGGAAGGCTTGTATGGTAGCGGCTTTGCTGCCTCTTTTTTCTCCGTTCAGGATTGACGATACGGGAGAGCAGCTCGTGGCGCGTAGGGGAATCTTTCGGCAAGCACACAAAAAGCGCGCCTCTTGGAAGAGGTGCGCTTTTTGTGTGCTGCGGTATTGTTGATTATCTGATCATGATTTCATCGGCGTTTCCTGTAGATTATTTCCCTGTATTGCTGTCTGCACTTCCCGTCGATGTGCCGAAGGAGGAGTAGGTGACGCCGTTGAAGGTGCAGGTGACTTCGCCTTTGCTTCCTATGGTATACTCACCGGCCCCCGTAGGCGGTTCGGGGACTTTTTTCAGATAGCCGTTATCGCCTGCGAGAGTGGAGAGGTCGGCGGGGTAGGTGCCGCCTTTCTTGACGTGGTAGACTTCCATGGCGGTGCCGATGGTGGAAAGATCAGACTGGATCTTGGCGACCTTCGCTTCGTCGGTCATGCCGACGAGGTTCGGAATGGCGACGGCGGCGAGGATGCCGATGATGGCGACGACGATGATGAGCTCTAAAAGCATGAAGCCTTTTCTTTTCTTGATCGTTCTCTTTTCTTTTTCCATGGGACCTCCTTGTTGTGAAGTGACGGGGGAAATCGTTTCATTCATTATGCGCTTTCCGTTTTTGATTTACCAATATGAAATGCGAATGTTTACTCGGGGTATCGGTGAGCAAATTAGATGAGAGGGGCTTTTTCCGGAAACACTCCTCCGTGAAGATCAGCACCTCTTCTTGGCGAATCGTCATCGCTCACTGGCCGCTGGTCCCCTTGCATTTTTCAAAGCACAATGCTAGAATAAGCCGGAACGAAGATCCTGGAAAAGTCAATAGGAAAATTGACGCATAAAAACTTTTATATGATGTATGATATTTTCTATAAAAGAAAATAAACAATATGCATTATAGAAGAAATCTTTATGTGGGTTTTCGTGAGAATCATTGCGAATATTGACATTGTATGATATAATTTTTATTCGCAACGGTTCTTTTAGTAGAGTATATATAATAAGGTTGTGTAATGCTTCCGGAGGCAGGCAGGGACTCGATGATTGGTTCGATTTCCTGCTTCTTTTTTCCGGGAGGAAGAAAGCCATGTTGTTTTTATGAAAGGGTGAGGCAAGGAATGCCGAACAGCAAGATGTTCAGACCTGTCGTGGTGGGGAAGAAGAAGAGATACACCTATGCCAGATCGCAGGAAGTACTGAAGATGCCCCATTTGCTCGATCTGCAGACGAAGTCGTATGAATGGTTCTGCAAGGAAGGGCTGAAGGATGTTTTCGCAGATATTTCTCCTATCGAGGACAGCGCTAAGAAATGGGCGCTGCACTTTGGCGATTTCTATTTCGGCAAGGGCAAGTACAATATCGAACAGTGCAAGGCGAAGGATGTGAACTACTCCGCTCCGCTGTACGTGAAGACGCGTCTGGAAAACAAGGAAACCGGCGAGCTGAAAGAGCACGATCTGTTCATGGGGGATTTCCCGGTCATGACGGACACGGGCACATTCATCATCAATGGTGCCGAGCGTGTCATCGTATCCCAGCTGGTTCGTTCTCCTGGCGTATACTACAAGCGCGAAAGAGATGCTTTCGACAAGGAGATCTATACCGCGCAGCTGATCCCGAATCGCGGCGCGTGGATCGAGCTGGAATCGGATCCGGCCGGCTCCGTCTCCGTCCGTATCGATCGCAACCGTAAGATGCCGGTCACTGTCCTCATCCGTGCGCTGGGCTACTCTTCCAATGAAGAGATCCTGGAGCTTTTCGACCATGATATCCACATCGAAAAGACGCTGGAGAAAGACAGCACCACGGACAAAAAGTCTGCTCTGATCGAGATCTATCACAAGCTCCGCCCGGGCGAACCTGCTACCGAAGATAGTGGTACGACCCTTCTCCATAATTTCTTCTTTGATCCGCGCCGTTATGATCTCGCGAAGGTCGGCCGTTACAAACTGAATAAGAAGCTGGCTTGGAAGAACCGTCTCCTCGGACACAAGACCGAAGGCCCGATCGTCAATATGGAAACGGGTGAAGTGGTCATCGAAGGCAACAGCACCATCGATGAAGAAGCCATCGCAAGAATCGAAGAAAGCGGTGTATTCTCTTCCTTCGATCAGGTCGAAGTGATGACCCAGAAGGATGATGGCACCCCGGTCAAGGTGATCTGCTCTTCCGGCAACCGCGAAGACAATTACCGCACGCTGGAGATCTGTGATATCATCGCCTGCGTTGACTATCTCCTGAACATGATGCAGGGCTATGGCAAGAGTGATGACATCGACCATCTGGGCAACCGTCGCGTCCGCTGCGTCGGCGAGCTCCTGCAGAACCAGTTCCGTATCGGTCTCACCCGTATGGAAAGAGTGGTTCGCGAGAGAATGACCACCCAGGACCAGGATAAGATGAGCGTACAGGCGCTCGTCAATATCCGCCCGGTCGTAGCTGCTATCAAGGAATTCTTCGGTAGCTCCCAGCTGTCTCAGTTCATGGACCAGACGAACCCGCTGGCTGAACTCACGCATAAGCGTCGTCTTTCCGCTCTGGGACCTGGCGGTCTTTCCCGTGAACGTGCGGGCTTCGAAGTCCGCGACGTACATTACTCCCACTATGGACGTATGTGCCCGGTCGAAACCCCTGAAGGTCCGAACATCGGCTTGATCTCCTCTCTGTCCAACTACGGCGTCATCAACAAGTACGGCCTCATCGAGACACCGTACCGTCTGATCGATGAAAAGACCCACACTGTCACTGACAAGTGCGAATATGTCACTGCTGACATCGAAGAAGACAAGATCATCGCGCAGGCGAGCGAACCGCTCGATGCAGAAGGTCATTTCGTTCATAAGAATGTAGCGAGCCGCCGCGGCCCGGACGTACTCGAAGCAGAACCGGAAGAAGTCGTGCTGATGGACGTATCTCCGAAGCAGGTCGTCTCCATCGGTACCTCCCTCATTCCATTCCTCGAACACGATGATACGAACCGAGCTCTGATGGGTGCGAACATGCAGCGTCAGGCTGTACCGCTCCTGCGTCCGGAAGCACCGCTCGTCGGCACCGGCATGGAATGGGTCGCTGGTCAGGACTCCGGTGTCTGCATCCTCGCTAAGCGTGCCGGCACTGTCGAAAGAGTCACGGGCCGCCAGATCATCGTTCGCGCAGAGAACGGCGAGCTTGACACCTACGACATCATCAAATTCATGCGTTCCAACCAGTCTACCTGCATCAACCAGCACCCGATCGTATCCAAGGGTGACCGCGTGGAAGCAGGAGACACGCTGGCAGACGGCATGGCGACCGATGGCGGCGAACTCGCCCTCGGCCACAATGTACTCGTAGCTTTCGTATCCTGGGAAGGGTACAACCACGAAGACGCCGTTCTGATCTCCGAACGTCTCTGCAAGGATGACCTGTACACCTCCATCCATATCGAAGAATATGAATGCGATGCCCGCGATACCAAGCTGGGCGAGGAAGAAATCACCCGCCAGCTGTCTTCTGTTTCGGAAGATGCTGTCAAATACCTCGACGAAAACGGCATCATCATGGTCGGCGCTGACGTCCGTCCAGGCGATATCTTGGTCGGCAAGGTCACCCCGAAGGGCGAGACCGAGCTGACGCCGGAAGAACGCCTGCTGCGTGCCATTTTCGGTGACAAAGAAAGAGAAGTCCGTGATACCTCGCTCCGTGTACCGCACGGCGAATTCGGCAAGGTCGTCGATGTCAAGGTCTTCACCCGTGAAAATGGTGATGAGCTGGCACCGGGCGTGAACAAGCTCGTCCGTGTCTACATCGCCCAGAAACGTAAGATCCGTGAAGGCGATAAGATGGCAGGCCGTCACGGCAACAAGTGCGTATGCTCTCGTATCATGCCGGTCGAAGATATGCCGTTCACACCAGATGGCCGTCCGGTCGATCTGGTACTGAACCCACTGGGCGTACCGTCCCGAATGAACATCGGACAGATTCTGGAAATTCATCTTTCCTGGGCCTGCCACATGCTCGGCGAAGAGATCCATGCGGCTATGGCAGCCGGTGTCGGTTCTCCGGAGTATGAAGAAATGAAGCAGCGCCTCATCGACTGCGGCTATGATTTCGAAAAATACGGCATGCCGGAACCGACCGAGTCCGGTATCCATATCGCGACCCCGGTCTTCGACGGCTGCCGAGATGAAGACCTCGCAGCGACCCTGAAGGCAGCAGGCCTCCCGGCCGGTGCGAAGACGGACCTCTATGATGGCCGTACCGGTGAAAAACTGGACAATCAGGTCACCATCGGCTGGAAATACATGCTGAAGCTCCATCATCTCGTCGATGATAAGATCCATGCCCGCTCCACCGGCCCATACTCCCTCGTTACCCAGCAGCCGCTGGGCGGCAAGGCACAGTTCGGCGGCCAGCGTTTCGGTGAAATGGAAGTCTGGGCTCTGGAAGCCTACGGCGCGGCTTACACGCTGCAGGAGATCCTGACCGTGAAGTCCGATGATGTCATCGGCCGTGTCAAAGCCTATGAAAAGATCGTCAAGGGCGAAAACATCCCGAGCCCGGGCGTACCGGAATCCTTCAAGGTCCTCATGAAGGAACTCCAGTCCATCGGCCTCGATGTCCGTATCCTGAATGAAAATGGCGATGAAGTCGTCCTGAAAGAGCTCGATGAAAGCGATCTGGAACAGGGCTACGGCGGCGGACAGCCATGGCATAAGGATGAACTGAAAGAAGCCATGGAAGGTGATGATGCCGTTTCCGATTCCAGAAACGACATGGAAAGCCACATGAATGGCGCTATCGAAAACGCCGGCGATGATGTCGCATCCTTCAATGATACACTCGAAGCAGAAGCCAATGCACAGGCTCCCGTAGAAGCCGGCTTTGGTGAAACTGATCTTGATACAGAACTTGGCTTTACGAATGACAGCCAGGATGACTGATTCCGGAAAGGAGCGCTAATCAATTGTTAGATGTAAATGAATTTGATTCCATGAAAATCGGTATCGCTTCTCCGGAAAAGATCCTTGAATGGTCTCACGGGGAAGTGACGAAGCCGGAAACCATCAATTACAGAACCCTGAAGGCAGAAACCGACGGTCTCTTCTGTGAAAAGATTTTCGGACCGACCAAAGACTGGGAATGCAAATGCGGCAAGTACAAAAAGATGCGTTACAGAGGCACCGTCTGCGACAAGTGCGGCGTCGAAGTCACCTCTTCCAAAGTCCGCCGTGAACGCATGGGCCATATTTCTCTGGCCTGCCCGGTTTCCCATATCTGGTACTTCAAGGGTACGCCGTCCCGTATCGGCCTCATCCTTGAAATCTCTCCTCGCCAGCTCGAAAGAGTCCTCTACTTTGCTGCTTATATCGTCCTCGATCCGGGCGATACGAACCTGTCCAAGTGCCAGGTCCTGAATGAACAGGAATATCAGGATGCCGTAGCTGCCTATGGCAAGAAAGCATTCAAAGCCCAGATGGGCGCAGAAGCCATCCAGTACCTGCTGAAAGAGCTCGATCTGCCGAAGCTGGAAAAAGCACTGCAGAAAGAGATCGAAGAGGGCAGCGGTCAGCGCAAGGTCAGATGCATCCGTCGCCTCGAGGAAGTCGAAGCCTTCCTGCATTCCGGAAACAAGCCGGAATGGATGATCCTCTCTGTCCTGCCGGTCATTCCCCCGGATCTGCGTCCAATGGTCCAGCTCGATGGCGGCCGTTTCGCCACCTCTGACCTGAATGACCTCTATCGCCGCGTCATCAATAGAAATAACCGTCTGAAGAGACTTCTGGAACTCGGTGCTCCGGAGATCATCATCAGAAACGAAAAACGTATGCTGCAGGAAGCTGTCGATGCCCTGATCGATAACGGCCGTCGCGGACGCGCCGTCTCCGGCCCGGGCAACCGCCCGCTGAAATCCCTCTCCGACATGCTGAAGGGCAAGCAGGGCCGTTTCCGTCAGAACCTTCTCGGCAAACGTGTCGACTACTCCGGCCGTTCCGTTATCGTCGTCGGCCCGGAACTCAAAATGTACCAGTGCGGCCTGCCGAAGGAAATGGCGATCGAGCTCTTCAAACCGTTCATCATGCATGAACTCATCAAGAGAGGCGTCGCAAGCAACCTCAAAGCGGCACGCAAGAAGGTCGATAAGCTCGCTCCGGAAGTCTGGGAAGTCCTTGGCGATGTCATCAAAGAGCACCCGGTCCTCCTGAACCGCGCACCGACACTGCACAGACTCGGTATCCAGGCTTTCGAACCGATCCTCTGGGAAGGCCGCGCGATCAAGCTGCATCCGCTCGTATGCCCCGGCTACAACGCCGACTTCGACGGTGACCAGATGGCCTGCCATCTGCCGCTGTCCGTCGAAGCACAGGCTGAAGCACGCACCCTGATGCTCTCCATCAATAACATCCTGTCCACAAAGGACGGCAAGCCAGTCGCTATTCCTTCGCAGGATATGATCCTCGGCTCTTACTACCTCACCATCGTACAGACTGCCAACGATACGAAGGTCGATTTCACCGACGAAGAAAAGAAAGAAAATCCGAAGGCGAAATTCGATGTCATGAAGCAGTGGAAGAAAGCCGAAGATGAGATGGACACCTCCAAGCTTCGCGCTTACACCGGCTATGACGAAGTCATGCTGGCTTACAACCTGCATCAGATCAAGATCCATGATTTCATCAAGGTCTTCATCCCGAAGGAAGATCGTCCGGATGGATTCAATGAATCTGATGATGATCTTGTCATCACCACCCCAGGCCGCCTGATCTTCAACTATGCGATCCCGAGAGAACTGCGTTTCTTCTACAAGCGTCATGAAAAGCGCCTTGATGAAAACGGCAATACCTATACCGTCGAAAACAATGGCCTCGGCGTCACCATCGGAAAGAAGCAGATGGGCAAGCTCGTCAATGACTGCTTCAAGAAACTCGGATTCAAGGCGACCGGCGACCTGCTCGACTCCGTGAAAGCCCTCGGCTTCCACTACGCTTTGATCTCTGGTATTTCCATCGGCATTTACGATGTCGCTGTACCACCGGAAAAGGATAAGATCCTGGAAGACGGCGATGAAAAAGTCGAACAGATCAAACGCTTCTTCCGCCGCGGTCTCATGACCGATGACGAAAGATACAGAAGAGTCGTCGAAGTATGGAGCAAGAAGACCGACGAAGTCGGTGCTGCGATGAAGAGCTCCATGGTGAAGTTCAACCCGCTGACCATGATGGCCCAGTCCGGCGCCCGTGGTAACGATAACCAGATCCGTCAGCTGGCCGGCATGCGCGGCCTGATCGCCGATACCTCCGGTAAGACGGTCGAACTCCCTGTAAAGGCAAACTTCCGTGAAGGTCTGACCGTCCTCGATTACTTTACCTCTTCCCACGGCGCTCGTAAGGGTCTTGCCGATACCGCACTCCGTACCGCAGACTCCGGTTACCTTACCCGTCGTCTGGTCGACGTTTCCCAGGACGTCATCGTTCGCGAAGAAGACTGCGACGTACAGGTCCTGAATTTCGACAGAGAACAGAGCCTCATCGCCTCTCAGCCGGAAGTCAAGAAGACCATCATGGGTCTCAAGCAGACACTCCTCGGCGCAGTTCTGGATGAAGATGTCCTCGACCGCAGAAATGGAGATATCCTCCTCGTCAAGGGCAAGACACTCGATGCGGACGATGTGACCCTGCTGAACCGTCACCTCGTAGAACATATTTCCGTCATCATCCCGACCGCTGACGGCATCGAAGCCGCAGAGCCGAAGACCTTTGACCTCGGCACACAGGATGCTGTCGCTGAATACAACCGTGCTATGCGCCATCATCTGACTGTCCACTTCGCAGGCAAGAAACTCGAAGAAGATGCCTATGACCGCCAAGGCAATGTCCTCTTCCCGGCAGGCACTGTCATCGACAGCGATGTCGCAGAGAAGATCCTTGTTTCCGATATCCCGGTGCTCAAAGTCCGTATGGATGAAGCGGAAGGCGTCGAAGTCTCCCTCATCGAAGAAAAAGGCCAGCCGATCGAGTCTCTGGCTGACCGTATCGCAGGCCGCTGCCCGCTGGAAGATGTCGTGAATCCGACCACCGGCGAAGTCATCGCGAAGAAGAATGAAGAAATTTCCGATGCCCAGGCAGAAGAAATCCAGAAATACTACGACAAGCTGAAGGTTCGTTCCATCCTCACCTGCCATTCCGCTCACGGCGTCTGCGCGAAGTGCTATGGCAGAAACCTTGCGACCGGCCGTCACGTAGAGATTGGCGAAGCAGTCGGCATCATCGCGGCACAGTCCATCGGCGAACCGGGTACCCAGCTGACCATGCGTACCTTCCATACCGGCGGCGTTGCTTCTGCAGAAGATATCACACAGGGTCTTCCACGAGTCGAAGAATTGTTCGAAGCCCGCAAGCCAAAGGGCAATGCGATCATTTCCCGTATCGACGGCACGGTTTCCATCACCAGTGCAGAGGATAACCCGAATGTCAAGATCATTACCATCACCAGCAATGATCCGGACATCGCCCCGGAAAGCGAAAAGATCCCGGTAGCGAAGAAGATCTCCGTCACAAACGGCGAATTTATCAAAGCAGGCACCCGCCTCTTCGAAGGTAACATCAACCCGCACGATATCCTTGATGTCCTCGGCGTACAGGCGACCCAGAACTATATCGTCAAGGAAGTCCAGAAGGTTTACCGCAGTCAGGGCGTAGAAATCAACGATAAACACATCGAGATCATCGTTCATCAGATGCTGCGTAAGATCAAGATCACTGAACCGGGCGGCTCCGGCTGGCTCCCGGGCGAGACTGTCGATATCGTCGCGTTCCGTGCAATGAACCAGCGTCTTGACGACGAAGGCAAAGACAGAGCCGTCGGAGAAAACCTGCTCCTTGGTACCACCAAGGCAGCTCTTGCGACCGACTCCTTCCTCTCTGCCGCTTCCTTCCAGGAAACCACCCGTGTCCTCACCGAAGCAGCGATCAAAGGCAAGGAAGATCCGCTCCTCGGCCTCAAGGAAAATGTCATCATCGGCAAACTTATTCCGGCCGGTACAGGCATGTCCCGCTACCGCAAGCTGAATGTCATCCATAAGGGTGAATCCTTCGAAACCGGATCCGATGCGGAATAATTGATGCATCATAAAAAAGCAGTCCTCTATTTGGGAGGACTGCTTTTTTGATGGGTTCGAGGTTCAATGGGTTCAATGGAGGCAGATTCTTCGACTCATGCCTCAATTATTTTGACAACCACCATCTAATATACGAAATTCCCACCGCTTATGATGACGAATGGCGACGTGGAGTATAGAATGGCGTCAGGCGCTTTTCTTGTATCGCTACGCTCTTCCTTTGGGAGAGTGACAGGAGTGATGGGCGGCGCGAAGTGCCGCAATGTTATTGGTGCGGATGATAAATAAGAAAGCGTTGCTCTCATATTGTCAGCCTTCCCCACATGTGTAATGCTATTAAGTTAAGAAAATTGATAGCGAAGTAGCGTTTTACTTCCCCACTTCGAGGGGAAGCTTCGGAGACAATAGGGGGGGCTAGTGGTTATTGAACAATGTTAGGGCTACGTGGCGCTTAACTCAACAGCACTACTTCCCGATGGGAAGGGGCTTTTTGTTTGTGCCAGCATTTTCGGCTTCGAAGGGGTAGATAGGGTAATAGGGGAATGGCAGAATATCATGATACCCTTGGTGGATATTTGTTAATGATTCTCATAGTAGGGGGGAGTACTTTATGCTTTATATATGTTAGCCTTCGAGCCAGAACAAGTACACGATGTGAATGAAACGCTAAGAACAGCGCCTAGAAGATGATTGCAGCGAAGTTGGACATGAAATTCAATATTTTTTGTCTATTTTGAGGAAAAGTTATGCTATAATCAAGAAAATAATTTTATATTGGAGGACGTGCCGATGAAGCCTAAAATGTCAAAGCTGGTTATTGGTGTACTTTGCGCAAGTACATTTCTCTTTTCTGTGTCAAATCCTGTCGTATCTTATGCCGAACGTACAACGGCAAGTAATGATATACCAATGATTAAAGCGGAACATGAAGCGAATGTTCCTGATATAAAAGAAAGAACGCAGGCGATTTTGCATCCGGAAAAAAAGATGGAAATTAGCACCATTCCGTCGAATCATGCGTACATTCCAAAAAATACCATTCTGACCGTTGAATTAACTCAGGATATTTCTTCTAAACACATAAAAACGGGGATGCCAGTTCCGCTGACGTTAAAAGAGAATCTGATAGTCAATGATGTCGTTGTAGCTCCGGCAGGGACTGAAGTGCATGGTGTCGTTACTAAAGCAACAAAGAGCGGTTTTTTTGGCAGATCAGGAAAATTAGAATTTCAGATTAACTACTTGAATGCAGTCAATGGAGTTAAGATTCCGCTTCAGTATACAACCAAAAAAGAGGCTGGAAGCGATGGTGGTGCTGTTGCTGTAGCTTTATTGGCATCTACTGTGGGCGGATTTCTGATGAAAGGAAAGAACGTAACGTATAAAGCAGGGACTTTGTTTGAAGCAAGAGTAACGGCAGATACGGATTTAATTACTACGCTAGACGGATTAGCGGATGCGATGAATCCAGCGAAACCGCATGGAACGGTGATCACGATAAAAAAACAATAGCAGACTTACTGGCGTTACGGAAAACTATTTCAATATGCGTGCAGTGAGAACGTAAAAAACGTGGCGAAGCCTCTCCCCAATAGGAAGAGGCTTTTTGATTGCGCCCTCTTGCGTATTTCTTTGAGATTCTCTACAATAGAATAAATATGATGGTGTATACGGGCATCAATTTTTCTTACTTCGCGGCGCTTCTATATTATTATGCGCCGCACCACGATTTCTCATTCAAGCAAAGCTTTCACCCCAAAAAATCAAAGGGAGAGCCGCCCTACGGGCTAGCCCTGAACCTTTTTCCGCTCATTTTTTCAAGGAGACGCCATGATAAAAAAACTGTTTTCACTCGCGCTTTCCGCGGCGCTTGTCTTTGGCGGCTTCCTGCTGTCTTCCGCGGAGGATCTTGTGATCGATGGGCTCGGCCGCCTGCCGTTTCCCAAGGACGTGACGGTCACGGATGGCGGCGGGTCAGAGCTTTCTCGGTTCATGATCGAAGGGACACACCGGAAAAATTATGGGAGATCGGCGCGTGCTGCGATGTGGTCGATCTTGACGGTACCGCCAGGTATGCAGCTGTATCCGGAGAAAGCACCGTATCCCTATGACTCGATGCACATGTACCAGATACGCAAGACGGATGTGCGCGGGACATACAGTGCGGGCATCTATGTCATCTCGGGGACGGAGAAGGATTTCTTCCATGAGGGGCATCCGAAGGCAGCCCGCTTCTGGTCTACGGCTTTCCTTGAGGATGCCAAGCGTCCTACCTCGCTCTTTGGAATGCCAAAGATCCAGACATCGGAGTTTCAGGCATTGGTGGATCAGGTGCTCTCTGAGACAAAAGGTCCATCTATACAGGTGAAGATCTTGAGATTTGTCCCCTGGCGTGCTTTCAAAAATGAAGACGGTACCTACCGCTGGGGACAGGAGGCGAAGGTCATCCTGACGAATGAAAAGGGCTTGTCGTTTCCCCTCTGGATCTCTGCCAATCTTTTGAAAGCGGGGGATAAGTACTATCTGATCGAGGTGAACGGTAGCCACGCGGCGGCCGAACAGCTGTCGGATCTCCTGCTGTATGGATTCTATCGGATGAAGAGATGAGATAGCAGCGAAGCGATGATTTCAAAATGCGCGGTGCTTCCGCTTTACGATGTGCGCTCCATCTAGGCAGAACAGCGTAAGCCTTTTCTCTGCTGCATTTACTTTTGAAAGGGGATTTTCCATGAAATGGAAATGTTTGCTTCTCACGCTCGCGCTGGCCTGCGGGATCTCTGCGGGGGGAGAAGCGTATGATATGAATGCCGTCGCGGCCGCTTCGCTTCCCAAAGGCTTCACCTACCGGGAGGCAGCGGGGACGGAGACACTCCATTTTATGGAGAAAGACATTCCTTATCAGATGGGACAGCTGCAGTATACATTGGAAAAACAGCAGAGCTTCTCATCCGGCTATATCATTCGCGCGCTGCTCCCTAAAGAGATGGCGGAAGCGCTAAAGCCGTATTTCAAGATGAATCGTGATGAACATGTCTGGCACCGGCTGACGCAGATGAACCGCGCACTCTTAAATCCGGCATCCCCTCTTCGGAAGGGGATCGAAGAGACGGTACTGAGTCTGGCTCGCAATGCCATCGGCCCCGCTGCGGATTCTTCGATCAAGGTGGAGCTTTCTCGGCTGGAGCCTTTCCGCCGCCTGGATGTCGATGAGGCCTATGTCTATACCGCAGGCGGGCTGATCACATACAATGCGGAGGGGATGAAGCTCCCCATGTACTGTCGCTCCTATTTCTTCCCCGGAAGTGAAGGACTCGATGTCCTGATGCTTTTCACTCCCGACGAAGGCAAAGCGCCGCTCCTATATGCTATCGATGATCTGGTGAATGCGGCCGCGAAGGAAGAACTCAATGGGGCAGCGGGATATAAAGACCTCGGCGTCATATTGGCAAAGAGCCATAAAAAATAGGCGGCAAGTGACCGGAAATCCCTTTCCGATGGGAAGGGTAATGCTATTAAGTTAAGGAAATCGTTAGCTACGTAACGTCTTGCTTCCCCCTTCGGGGGAAGTGCCGAAGGCAATAGGGGCATGCTAGCGG
>JABLTN010034942.1_pt1 | contig 15361 bp, 10 predicted proteins | sample 7160141 | NCBI WGS metagenome assembly JABLTN01 (sample SAMN14651226, study PRJNA627086) | human gut metagenome | isolation source: feces | host: Homo sapiens | reverse complement strand
GGTCACGTACAGGTATCTGCTCCTAACAAGGATTCTATCGATGCAGCTTTGGCTAAGATCAAGGCTATCGTAGCTGTTCCTGAGGTTGGTGAGGTTTACGAGGGTACTGTTCGCTCTATCATGCCTTACGGTTGCTTCGTGGAGATTCTCCCAGGTAAGGATGGTTTGCTCCACATCTCTGAGATTGATTGGAAGCGTCTTGAGACAGTTGAAGAGGCTGGCATCAAGGAAGGCGACAAGATCAAGGTGAAGTTGATGGAGATTGATCCTAAGACTGGCAAGTACAAGCTCTCTCATCGTGTGTTGATGGAGAAGCCTGAGGGTTACGTGGAGCGTGAGCGTCGTCCACGTCCAGAGCGTGGTGAGCGTCGTGGTCGTCGTGATGATCGTCATGAGGGCCGTGGTGAGCGTCCAGCTCGTCAGCCACGTCGTTACGAGCATCGTAACGAGGAGCAGGCTCCTAAGGATTTCAACGATTCTTTGGATCATAACAATGATGTAGAATAATCCTAGTATTATATACATTAATAAATATAGATGGGTGCATTTCGTCAAAAAAGCGGAATGCACCCGTTTTTTTGTCAGAACCCTATGAAACTGTTTCCTTAAGGAAAAAAATAAATATCCTTAAGGAAAAAAATATTTTCCCTTAAGGAAAAAATATATTCTCCTTAAGGAAACTTTTAATTGCAGAATTATATGTAAAAGATTTGCGATGAGTGTAAAGGGGGATAGCCTAAGAACATTGGGTGTAAACAGGGGGGCTTTAATATGTCTAAAAACAATAAAGCCTTGCAAGTGAAAACTTGCAAGGCTTATATAATGCGCTTCAAGATGGGCTTGAACCAACGACCCCCTGATTAACAGTCAGGTGCTCTAACCAACTGAGCTATTGAAGCATTTTGCATTGCGGAATGTTGCGTTCCTTATTTGCGTGTGCAAAAGTACTAACTTTTCTTCATTCAGCCAAATTTTTCGGCAACTTTTTTCTGTTTTTCCTTAAAAAAGTGCATTTTTCGGTGGTTTTCACTACTTTTTGCATCAATTATGGCAGTTTTCGAGAAGAAATGAGTACTTTTGTGGTCGAATAATCATATAACTAAGGTAAACATGAAAAAAGTATTGGTTTCATTGCTGATGGCGCTCCTCGTGGTGCCATCTATTGCACAAACAGATAAAGATCACGACTTCAAGATGGCAAAGAATATGGATATCTTCAATGCCATCTATAAGAATCTTGACTTGATGTACGTTGATACGCTCGATGCCGAAGAGGTGGTGGGCAATGGCGTTAAGGCGATGTTGGGAAGCCTCGACCCTTATACTACCTACTATCCGGAGGAAAAAGTCAACGAACTGAAGAATATGCTCACCGGCAAATATGCTGGTGTGGGTGCTGTGGTGCGCTATAACTTCCAGTTGCAGCGTGTGTGTATCAGTGAACCTTATGCTAATATGCCTGCTGCAGAAGTGGGACTGAAGAAGGGTGATATCATCCTGAGTATCGATGACGAGGATATGACCAATAAGGAAGTGAGCTATGTAAGCGATCATCTTCGTGGAGAACCGGGTTCTTCCTTTATGTTGAAGGTAAAGCGACCAAGTACTGGTAAGATTCTGAAGGTAAAGGTAACTCGCCGTACTATCCAGATGCCTTTCCTGCCATATTACGGAATGATGGAAGGTGGTATCGGTTATATCAACTTCAATTCTTTCACCGATAATTGTGCCAAGGATGTGCGCCGTGCTTTCATCGACCTGAAGAAGCAGGGAGCCAAGGGACTCGTCTTCGACCTCAGAAGTAATGGCGGTGGTTCGGTGAGCGAGGCTGTGAGCATTGTCAATATGTTCTTGCCAAAGGGAAAGACTGTATTGAAAATGAAGGGTAGATTGCAACGTTCCAACAATGAATACAAGACTACGGTAGAACCTGTTGACTCTGTGATGCCGATGGTAGTTCTGGTGAGTGGAAACACAGCCAGTTCCAGCGAGATAATGAGCGGTAGTCTGCAGGACTATGACCGTGCTATTATATTAGGTACGCGCACGTATGGAAAAGGTCTGGTACAGACCACTATGGATTTGCCATACAATGGACAGATGAAACTTACTACAGCCAAGTATTACATTCCAAGTGGCAGATGCGTGCAGGCACTTAATTACAAGCATGCCAAAGGTGGCTATGTGGAGCATGTTCCAGATTCACTTACCAAGGTGTTCTATACTGCCGGTGGCAGAGAGGTGCGTGATGGAGGCGGTGTGAAGCCGGATGTAGAGGTGAAGCCGGATTCCTTGCCAAACATTGCTTTCTATCTCGCCGGTGCCCGCGACAGTAATGAGGTGATGCTCAACTACGAAGTGGATTATATCGCCAAACATCCTACTATCGCACCTGCCAAGGATTTTGCTTTGACAGATGCCGACTATGATGAGTTCAAGTCCCGTGTTCTGAAAGCGGATTTCAAGTACGACCGTGAGACCGAGAAATATCTCAAGGATTTGGAGAAACTCGCTAAGTTTGAAGGATATTATGAGGATGCAAAGCCTGAGTTCGAGGCATTGAAAAAGAAGCTGAGTCACAATGTGGCAAAAGACTTGGATTTCAACAAAGCCTACATCAAACAGCTTTTGGAAAACGACATCGTGGCAGCTTATTATTTCCAGGCTGGAGCCATCCAGAATTCCCTGCGTTACGACAAGCAGGTCAAGGCTGCCGTCAAGTTGTTAAATTCTCCGGAAGAATACGGAAAAATACTCCATCCTGTGAAGAAATAACAACAAAAACCTGCACAATCGCCTAAAATTGCGCAGGTTATGAATAAAAAACAGAAAAATCTTTGGAGATTTTCAAAAATATTAGTAATTTTGCACACGTTCAGTGGAATGAGGGGCTCGCAAGAGTTCCTCATTTTATTTTAAATAGGTATATATGATAGATAAAAACGTCGTAAAAAAATTAGTTGATGAATGGCTCCAAGATCAGGAATATTTCTTGGTGGACATTGAAATCAGTCCAGACAATCGTATCGTAGTCGAGATTGACCATGTAGATGGTGTATGGATTGAAGATTGTGTGGCTTTGAGTAGATATATCGAGGAACGATTGAGTCGTGATGACGAGGACTATGAGCTGGAAGTAGGTTCTGCTGGTCTGGGTCAACCATTCAAGGTTCCACAGCAGTATATCAACTTCATTGGCAAGGAGGTAGAGGTGCTCGATGCTGACGGTATCAAGGTAAAGGGCATCTTGAAGGCTGTGGATGGCAATGATTTCACAGTAGGCGTAGAAGAAAAAGTGAAGGTAGTGGGCAAGAAGCGTCCTGTAAAGCAGGAGGTTGACCATGTTTACCAGATGGATAAAGTAAAATATACAAAATATATAATCAGTTTCAAATAAGCTATGGCTAAAAAAGAGCAAGAATTAACAGCGAGTATGATTGATACATTCCGCGAGTTTAAAGAAACCAAGAATATCGACCGTACAACATTGGTAAGTGTATTGGAGGAAAGCTTCCGCAATGTACTTGCCAGAATTTTCGGTAGTGATGAGAATTTCGATGTAATCGTAAACCCAGACAAGGGCGATTTCGAGATTTATCGTAACCGTGTCGTTGTTGCTGATGGTGAGGTAGAAGATGAGAACAAGGAGATTACGCTTACCGAAGCACGCAAGATTGAGCCTGACTATGAGGTAGGTGAGGATGTGAGCGAGAAGGTAGATTTCAATAAGTTCGGTCGCCGTGCCATCTTAACTCTTCGACAGACTTTGGCTTCTAAGATTCTTGAACTTGAGCACGACTCACTCTACAATAAATATAAAGACCGTGTTGGACAGGTTATCTCTGGTGAGGTTTATCAGGTATGGAAGCGCGAGGTTCTTATCGTTGATGACGAGAACAACGAGTTGATGTTGCCTAAGACGGAGCAGATTCCTGGCGATATGTATCGTAAGGGCGAGACTGTACGTGCCGTCATCCTTCGTGTTGACAACGATAACAACAATCCTAAGATTATCTTGAGCCGTACAGCACCAATCTTCCTGCAGCGTCTGTTGGAGGCTGAGGTTCCTGAGATTGCTGATGGCTTGGTTGCTATCCGTCGCATTGCCCGTCTCCCAGGAGAGCGTGCCAAGATTGCTGTAGAGAGCTTCGATGAGCGTATCGACCCAGTTGGAGCTTGTGTAGGTGTTAAGGGTAGCCGTGTTCATGGTATCGTTCGCGAGCTTTGCAACGAGAACCTTGACGTCATCAACTATAGCTCTAATACCAAACTGTTTATCCAGCGTGCCTTGGCACCAGCCAATATTACGTCTGTGAACATCGACGAGGAGAACAAGAAGGCAGAGGTGTTCCTGAAGCCTGAGGAGGTTAGCCTGGCTATCGGCCGTGGCGGTATGAACATCAAGTTGGCTTCTATGTTGACAGAATATACCATCGATGTATTCCGTGAGGTAGATGAGAATGAGGCTGACGAGGATATCTACTTGGATGAATTCTCTGACGAGATTGACCAGTGGGTTATCGATGCCATCAAGGGTATCGGTTATGACACAGCTAAGCAGGTGCTCAATGCACCACGTGATATGATCGTAGAGAAGGCTGACCTTGAGGAGGAAACCGTGGATAACGTACTCAAGGTATTGAGAGCTGAATTCGAACAATAATTTCCCTAGCTGGCGAGTGCTTGCAGGGAATCTAACTTTAAAAATAGGAGAATAAAATAATTTATGAGCATCAGATTAAATAAAGCACTACGTGAATTGAATATAGGACTTCAGACGGCAGTTGAATTCCTAGAAAAAAGAAAGGACCTGGGAGAGGTCAAGGCCGAACCGAGCTTCAAACTCAGCGACCAGCAATACAAGGCATTGAACGATGCCTTCAGTCAAGATAAGGAGGTTCGTGATCAGGCCGAGAAACTCATCACCAAGAAGGCCAAGGATAAGAAGCGTGCGCCTGAGCAGAAGGACCATCGTGCCGAAAGCTTATTGGAGTCGAGCAACCAGCAGCAGTATAAGCCGTTGGGTAAGATTGACTTGGATAGCATCGGAAAGGGTAAGTCTGTAGAGTCTGCTGCTAAAAAGTCGGAGGCACCGAAGCATGAGACTGCTGCCGTCAGTCATGCGCCAGTGAAAGATGCTCATCGTAATGAGCCAAAACATGACCAGAGATCTACCCATGGATCTCACCAAAAACAAGAGATGAAACAAGAGAATCAGCAAAAGTCACAGCAGCCAAAGATGAACGACTTTAAGGGTCAGAAGAATGCTGCACAAGGTAACAAGAATGTAGAGGCTCAGCAGCAGAATGCTGAGCAGAAGGCTGCTGACAACAGCCAGCCTTCTAGCGTGTTCACATTGAAGAGTGAGAAGAAATATACTTCAAATGAACCTAAGGTGTTGGGTAAGATTGATCTTTCTTCTCTCAATCAGAGCACTCGTCCTAAGAAGAAGTCTAAGGAGGAGCGCCGCAAGGAGCGTGAAGAGAAGTTGGCGCAGCAGCACAATGATCGCAAGAAGCGTGTTCGTATCAACAAGGAGCGTGTTGACATCAATGCCGAGGCTAAGAACAACAGTGCCGATGGTAATGGCCAGAATAAGGGCAACAATGGTGGCAACAACAAGAAGAATAGAAACAAGAATAGAAATAATAATAACAATAATAACAACCGCGGCAATAACAATAACAACCGCGGCAACCAGCGTCAGATCGAGGTGGATGACGAGGCTGTAGCACGCCAGGTAAAGGAGACTCTCGCTCGCTTGACCAGCAAGAGCCAGAACAAGAAGGGTGCTAAGTATCGTAAGGAGAAGCGTGAGGCTGTTCAGGAGAAGTTGCAGGATCAGGCTCGTCAGGAGCAGAAGGAAAGCAAGACCCTGAAGCTCACTGAGTTCGTTACCGTTAGCGAGTTGGCTACGATGATGGACATCAGCGTTACTCAGGTTATCTCTACCCTGATGGGTGTAGGTATCATGGTATCTATCAACCAGCGTCTGGATGCTGAAACCATTAACATGGTGGCTGAGGAGTTCGGTTTCAAGACCGAATACGTGAGTGCCGAGGTTCAGGAGGCCGTGAGCGAGGAAGAGGATGATGAGAACGACTTGGTTCCACGTGCTCCAATCGTAACCGTGATGGGTCACGTTGACCACGGTAAGACCTCTTTGCTCGACTATATCCGCAATACCAATGTGATTGCCGGTGAGGCGGGTGGTATTACCCAGCATATCGGTGCTTACAGTGTGACTCTGAACAGCGGTCGCAAGGTAACCTTCCTGGATACTCCTGGTCACGAGGCGTTTACCGCCATGCGTGCCCGTGGTGCCCAGGCTACCGATATCGCCATCATCATCATCGCAGCCGATGACTCCGTGATGCCTACTACCAAGGAGGCTATCGCCCATGCACAGGCTGCCGGTGTGCCAATGGTATTCGCCATCAACAAGATTGATAAGCCAGGTGCTAACCCAGACCGTATCCGTGAGGACTTGGCTAACATGAACCTGCTCGTTGAGGAGTGGGGTGGTAAGTACCAGTGCCAGGAAATCAGTGCCAAGAAGGGTATCGGTGTTCACGATTTGCTCGACAAGGTGCTCCTCGAGGCTGATATGCTCGACTTGAAGGCTAACCCTAACCGTCGCGCAACAGGTACCATCATCGAGTCTTCTCTCGACAAGGGCCGTGGATATGTTTCTACCGTATTGGTTGCCAATGGTACCTTGAAGGTTGGTGATATTGTTCTCGCCGGTACTTCTTGGGGCCGTGTGAAGGCGATGTTCAATGAGCGTAATGCCAATATCAAGTCAGCTGCTCCTGCAGAGCCAGCTATCATCCTCGGTTTGAATGGTGCGCCTACTGCAGGTGACCAGTTCCACGTAATCGAGACAGAGCAGGAGGCTCGTGAAATTGCCAACAAGCGTGAGCAGTTGCAGCGTGAACAGGGCTTGCGTACTCAGAAGCGCTTGACTTTGGGTGATATCTCTCACCGTATCGCACGTGGTGAGTTCCACGAGTTGAACGTCATCGTGAAGGGTGATACCGACGGTTCTGTTGAGGCATTGAGCGACTCATTCATCAAGCTTTCTACCGAGAAGGTTCAGGTGAACGTAGTGAACAAGGCTGTGGGTCAGATTTCTGAAAACGACGTGATGCTGGCATCTGCATCAGATGCAGTCATCGTTGGATTCCAGGTTCGTCCATCTGCTGATGCTCGCAAGGCTGCCGACCGTGAGGGAGTTGAAATCAACACATACTCTATCATCTACGATGCTATCGACGATATCAAGAGTGCGATGGTTGGTATGCTCGACAAGGTGAAGAAGGAAATCGTTACCGGTCAGGTAGAGGTGAAGCAGACCTTCAAGATTTCCAAGGTGGGTACTATTGCCGGTGGTCTCGTTACCGAGGGTAAGGTACACGCTAAGGATAAGGCTCGCGTCATCCGTGACGGTATCGTAATCCGTACTGCAGAAATCGGTGCCTTGAAGCGTTACAAGGACGATGTCAAGGAGGTGGTTACCGGTATGGAGTGCGGTTTGAGCCTCGTCAACTACAACGATATTCAGGAAGGCGACGTTATCGAGACCTTCACAGAGATCGAGGTAGAGCAGAAGTTGTAATATAGCATATATTATATATAATAAGGTAGGGATGAGTCCTCAGCGGCTTATCCCTATTTAGGGTTAAAATAACGAAAGGTTATTCTAAATAAAATGGCAGAAATAGAGAAAGAACAGAATCAGGTTGTCAAGGATGTGATAGACCAGAAATACGAGTATGGTTTTACCACCGATGTACATACTGAAATCATAGAAAAGGGTCTCAACGAGGATGTTGTGCGCCTGATCTCGCAGAAGAAGGGAGAGCCAGACTGGATGCTCGAATTTCGTCTGAAAGCCTACAATTACTGGAAGACGCTCAAGGAGCCAAAGTGGGGACACGTGCACGTGCCGCCTATTGACTACCAGGAGATTTCATACTATGCCGATCCTTTGGCAAAGAAGCCGAAGAACAAGGAGATTGATCCTGAGCTGGAGAAGACATTCGATAAGCTCGGTATTCCTCTGGAGGAGCGCTTGGCATTGAGCGGTACCGCCGTAGATGCCATCATGGACTCTGTGTCGGTGAAGACTACCTTCAAGGAGAAACTCCGTGAGAAGGGCGTCATCTTCTGCAGTATCGGTGAGGCTGTGAAGGAGCATCCTGATTTGGTAAGAGAGTATCTGGGAACTGTGGTTCCTTATCGTGATAACTTCTATGCAGCCTTGAACAGTTGCGTATTCAGCGATGGCTCATTCGTTTATATTCCTAAGGGCGTCCGCTGTCCGATGGAGTTGAGCAGTTACTTCCGCATCAATGCCCGTAACACCGGTCAGTTTGAGCGTACATTGATCATCGCCGATGATGATGCCTACGTTTCTTACCTGGAGGGATGTACAGCGCCAATGCGTGATGAGAACCAGCTCCATGCAGCTATCGTAGAGATTATTGTCAAGGATAATGCAGAGGTGAAGTACTCTACCGTTCAGAACTGGTATCCTGGTGATGAACATGGTAAGGGTGGTGTGCTGAACCTGGTAACCAAGCGAGGCGACTTGCGCGGTGTGAACTCTAAGTTGAGCTGGACTCAGGTAGAGACGGGTTCTGCGATTACCTGGAAGTATCCTTCCTGCATCTTGCGTGGCGACAACTCTGTGGCTGAGTTCTATAGTGTGGCTGTTACCAACAACTATCAGGAGGCTGATACCGGTACCAAGATGATTCACATGGGTAAGAATACCAAGAGTACCATCATCTCGAAGGGTATTTCGGCTGGTCATAGCCAGAATTCCTATCGTGGATTGGTTCGTGCTACATCCAATGCTGACAATGCACGCAACTACAGTTCCTGCGACTCTTTGTTGCTGGGTAGCGATTGCGGAGCACATACTTTCCCATACATGGATGCTCATAACGACACAGCCGTGTTCGAGCATGAGGCAACCACCTCGAAGATTTCAGAAGACCAGCTCTTCTATTGTAATCAGCGAGGCATTCCTACCGAGGAGGCTGTCGGCCTGATCGTAAACGGTTATGCCAAGGATGTGCTCAACAAGTTGCCTATGGAGTTTGCCGTAGAGGCACAGAAACTCCTGAGTGTTTCACTCGAAGGAACCGTAGGATAATCATTATCATTCTCGATGAAATCGATAAAAATTGACTAAAATTATGTTAGAGGTAAAGAATCTGCATGCTACTATTGCAGGCAAAGAAATATTGAAAGGTATCAACCTGACCATCAACGATGGTGAGATACATGCTATCATGGGACCTAATGGTTCCGGTAAGTCAACCTTGAGCGCTGTGCTCACAGGTAACCCTCTCTATACCGTAACCGAGGGCGAGGCTATCTTCAACGGCAAGAACCTTCTGGATATGAAGCCAGAGGATCGTGCCCGTGAGGGATTGTTCCTTTCTTTCCAGTATCCTGTGGAAATTCCTGGTGTATCCATGACCAACTTCATGCGTGCGGCTATCAATGCCAAGCGTGAGTATCAGGGCTTGGAGCCATTGAACACCAGCGAATTCATGAAGCTGATGCGCGAGAAGCGTGAGTTGGTGGAACTGGACAGCAAGTTGGCTCGCCGTTCTGTAAACGAAGGTTTCTCGGGTGGTGAGAAGAAGCGCAACGAGATTTTCCAGATGGCAATGTTGGAGCCAAAGCTCTCTATCCTCGATGAAACCGACTCTGGTCTCGACGTGGATGCGATGCGTATCGTGGCTGACGGTGTGAACAAGATGCATACCGACCAGACATCTGCCATCGTCATTACTCACTATGAGCGTCTGCTCGATATGATTAAGCCAAGTGTGGTTCACGTTCTCTATAAGGGTAGAATCGTGAAGACTGCCGGTCCTGAACTTGCCAAGGAGATTGAGGCTCGTGGCTACGACTGGATCAAGGCTGAAGTAGATGAGAAATAATAAGGAGGATGGCTATGCTTTCAGAAAATCAATATTTAGACTTGTATCAGTCTTCTTCGAGAATGATCAAGAAGAACAGCGCTGAGGTGCTCAATGCAGTGCGTGATGCTGCCTTCGAGGACTTCCGTCGCCTGGGCTTCCCTTCCCGCAAGGTAGAAAGATACAAGTATACAGATATGAGCGCCATCTTCGAGCCAGATTATGGCTTGAACTTGAATCGCCTGGAAATCCCTGTAGATCCATACGAGGCTTTCCGTTGCGATGTGCCTAACCTGAGTACTTCGCTCTACTTCGTGGTGAACGATGCTTTCTATAGCAAGGCATTGCCTAAAGTAGAGCTTCCGGAGGGTGTTATCGTGGACTCTTTGAACAAGATTGCTGCAGAAAACCCAGAATTCATCGGGAAATACTACGCTAAGATTGCCAAAACCGATGAAGATGGCATCACGGCATTGAATACATTCCTGGCACAGGATGGCTTGCTTATCTACGTACCAAAGAACGTGAAGGTGGAGCGAACCATTCAGGTTATCAATATTCTCCGTTCGGATGTAGATTTGATGGTAAACCGCCGTGTGCTCATCGTGATGGAACAGGGTGCTGAGGCTAAGTTCCTCTTCTGCGATCATGCTGCCGATGATAAGAACTTCCTCGCTACCCAGGTAATCGAGGCTTATGTAGGCGAGAATGCCAGTCTCGACCTCTATTGCCTAGAGGAGACTCATTACAAGAACCGTCGTGTCAGCAACGTTTATATTGAGCAGCAGGCTAACAGCCGTGTAAACCATAACGTCATCACGCTTCATAACGGTATTACCCGCAACCGTCTTGACCTCGTATTCAAGGGCGAGGGAGCCGAGTGCTTCTGTAATGGTTGTGTGATTGCTGATAAGAACCAGGTGGTAGATAACAATACGCTTATCGATCATCAGGTGGGTCATTGTACCAGCAACGAGCTTTATAAGTATGTACTCGATGGTGAGGCACGTGGTGCTTTTGCCGGTAGAGTATTGGTTCGTCATGGTGCCCAGAAGACCACTTCGCAGGAAACCAACCAGAACCTCTGTGCTACGAAGACAGCCCGCATGTTCACCCAGCCGATGCTGGAGATCTATGCTGACGATGTGAAATGTGCACACGGTAGTACCGTCGGTCAGCTCAACGATGCGGCATTGTTCTATATGCAGCAGCGTGGAGTGAGCCGTGAGGAGGCCAAGTTGCTTCTTCAGTTTGCATTTATCAACGAAGTCATCGACAAGATGGAGCTGGAGCCATTACGTGATCGTCTGCATCATCTTGTAGAGAAGCGATTCCGTGGTGAACTCAATAAGTGCGAGGGTTGCAAGCTTTGCAAGTAGATAATATCCTTTTAAAGGAGTTAAGTTCTTAAAAATATGTATGATATCAATCAAGTAAGAGCAGATTTCCCGATTTTATCGAGAACGGTATATGATAAGCCATTGGTGTATCTGGATAATGCGGCAACCACGCAGAAGCCATTGTGCGTGCTTGATGCCATGCGCGACGAGTATCTCAACGTAAATGCCAATGTGCATCGTGGCGTTCACTATCTCTCTCAGCAGGCTACCGACCTTCATGAGGCAGCCCGCGAAACCGTGCGCAAGTTTATCAATGCGCCTAAGGTTGAGGAAGTCATCTTTACCCGCGGTACTACCGAGAGTCTGAATCTCGTGGTTTCATCGTTCAGCGATGCCTTTATGAGCGAGGGCGATGAGGTGATTATCTCTACCATGGAGCATCACTCCAATATCGTGCCTTGGCAGTTGCAGGCTGCCAAGAAGGGAATTGCCATCCGTGTAATCCCAATCAACGATAAAGGTGAGATTAACCTCGATGAATTCGCCAATTTATTTACCGAACGTACCAAAATCGTGAGCATTGCCCAGGTGAGCAACGTGCTCGGTACGGTGAATCCGGTAAAAGAGATGATAAAGATTGCTCATGAGCACGATGTACCTGTCATGGTGGATGGTGCCCAGAGTACTCCTCATTTCGCAGTGGATGTGCAGGATATGGATTGCGATTTCTTCGCTTTCAGCGGTCATAAGATTTATGGTCCTACCGGTATCGGTGTGCTTTACGGCAAGGAAGAATGGCTCGACAAGTTGCCTCCATATCAGGGAGGTGGCGAGATGATTGAGAGTGTGAGCTTCGAGAAGACCACTTTCGAGAAACTGCCTTTCAAGTTCGAGGCTGGTACTCCTGACTATGTGGCTACCCATGGTCTGGCTAAAGCCATCGATTATGTTTCTGCGCTCGGTATGGATAACATTGCCAAGCATGAGCAGGAACTCACCCGTTACTGCATGGAACAGATGAGAACCATCGATGGAATCAGGCTTTTTGGTGAGCAGGAAGGCAAGGACGCCGTTGTCAGCTTCTTGGTTGGTGATATTCATCACATGGATATGGGAACCTTGCTCGACCGCCTGGGCATCGCCGTTCGTACAGGCCATCACTGTGCACAGCCTTTGATGGACCGCTATGGCATTCTCGGCACCGTTCGTGCGAGCTTCGCCCTGTACAACACCAAGGAGGAGGTTGATGCGCTTATAGCAGGCGTAAAACGCGTTTCTCAGATGTTCTAGGTCGGAAAGTGAACTTGTTCGTCTTCTTAACTTCATTTATCTTCTTAAGTAGATAAGAATATGTTAGAAAGTCATTATTATAAGGATATGATTGAGGCGGGTTGCGATGAGGCGGGCAGAGGGTGTCTGGCTGGTAGCGTCTATGCTGCAGCAGTGATTCTTCCTCCCGATTATCAGAACCCTGACCTCAATGATAGCAAAAAGCTGACTGACAAGAAACGCAAGGCGCTCCGTGAACAGATAGAGCGTGATGCTGTGGCTTGGGCTGTGGGCATTGTTACTCCCGAAGAAATCGATCAGATCAATATTCTGAATGCGAGTTTCCTGGCGATGCATCGTGCCTTGGACCAGCTGAAGGTACGTCCTGAGGCGGTGATTGTGGATGGTAATCGTTTCAAGCCTTACAAGGACCTGCCTTATACCACGATTGTAAAAGGAGATGGAAAGTATCTCTCGATAGCTGCGGCAAGCATTCTTGCCAAGACTTATCGTGATGACTATATGGATGCGCTTGCAGAGGAATATCCACAGTACGACTGGAAGGGCAACAAGGGTTATCCTACTAAGAAGCATCGTGCTGCCATCAGGGAGTTTGGCATTACGCCTTATCATCGCAAGAGCTACAATCTTCTAGGCACAGGTGAACTCTCACTCGATTTTAAAGACTAGGCATCATAGCTGTAGTGCTATGATTTCCATATAAAAAAAGCCGCTCAACAGATTTGCCTGTTGAGCGGCTTTTGATTTTGATTAGAAGTCGAGGGTGATGCCCTTTTCCTAATCAGGCAAAAAAAAGCCGCAAGTAAAAACTTGCAGCTCCTTGTACCCAGACCCGGGATCGAACCGGGATGGGTTGCCCCACTGGTGTTTGAGACCAGCGCGTCTACCGATTCCGCCATCTGGGCGATGGTGTTTGCAAAGGAAAGAGCCGCAAGTAAAAACTTGCAGCTCCTTGTACCCAGACCCGGGATCGAACCGGGATGGATTGCTCCACTGGTGTTTGAGACCAGCGCGTCTACCGATTCCGCCATCTGGGCGATTGCGGGTGCAAAGGTACAAATAAAAATTGAAATAGCAAACTTTTTGGTGATTTTTTTTCTGAAAAAACAATTCCAGAGGCGAAAAAAGCTAAAAATGTGTTTTATTTCTCCTATTCTTTATTAAATTCTTAGAAAAGATTTGGCTTTCTCGCAGATAATGAGTAATTTTACACTTGAATTTAGTAACTTATAAAAAATGAACTATAATATGACACTTAATGATAATAATAATTATTGTGTGATTCTCGCAGGTGGAAAAGGTCGAAGACTTTGGCCATGCAGTCGGAGCAGTCATCCAAAACAGTTCATTGACTTCTTTGGAGTCGGACGTACCCAATTGCAGCAGACATTCGATCGCATGGCAAAGATAGTACCTGCCGACCATATTTATATCAATACCAACGAGGAATATGTAGATTTGGTGAAAGAGCAGTTGCCTGAGGTTTCTGCCGACCGCATAATGGCTGAGCCTATTCATCGCAATACGGCTCCAAGTATGGCTTGGGCTAACCATCGCATCTCCATGCTGAACCCTGATGCGTGCATCATCAATACTCCTTCCGATCAGGCCATCTTCAATGAAGAGGCTTTCCGCAAGAATGTATTGGAGGGCTTGGCGTTTGTTGCAGCTAACGACCGTTTCCTGACGATGGCAGTCAAGCCTACCCGTCCAGAACCGGGTTATGGTTATATCCAGATGGGCGATGTGGTAGAAGAGGATATCTATGCCGTACAGTCGTTTACGGAGAAACCTGAGCGTGATTTCGCCAAGATCTTTGTTGAGAGTGGCGAGTTCTATTGGAATACAGGTATCTTCCTGAGTAATGTCAAGCATCTTCGTGAGTGCTTCTGCAAGATTCTGCCTCCTGTGCTTCGTGAGTATGACAAGAAATATCCGGAGTTCAGCATAGAGACGGAGAATGCCTATATGAAGGAGACCTTCTCTTCTTACCCTAATATCTCGGTAGATTTTGGCGTATTGGACAAGCCATCCAATGCCTGCATGATGAAATGCGACTTCGGATGGGCCGACCTGGGTACCTGGCACAGTATCTATGAGGCGATGCAGAAGAGCGAGGATGACAATGTGGTGATAGACAGCGACGTCTTCATCGAGGATTGCCATAATACGGTGGTGAAGATGCCGAAGGGCAAGCTTGCCGTACTCAATGGTCTTGATGGCTTTATCGTTGCCGAGAAAGACAATGTGCTCCTGGTATGCAAGAAGGAAGATTCTTCTGCCCTTATTCGCAAGTATGTGAATGAGATACAGATGAAGAAGGGCGATGAATACGTATAGGATAGAAAAAGAGCAGCGAATCTTCGCTGCTCTTTTTTTATTGCTTATAACTTCTGGAATTCTGTATAAATCTTGTTGGCGATTTCCTTGAACTCCTCTTCAGAGAGCTTGAGGTGCTCCTTGCGGAAGTTCACGTCTGCCTCACTGTTCATAGGAATGAGATGGATGTGAGCGTGAGGAACTTCCAGTCCCAAAACCACCTGAGCCACCTTCTTGCATGGGAAGGCTGCCTTGATAGCCTTGGCTACTTTCTTGGCGAATACTTCAAACTCAGCCAGGTCTGCATCCTCCATATCGAAGATGTAGTCCACTTCCTTGCGAGGAATCACCAAAGTATGACCTTTGCCGATAGGGCTAATGTCGAGGAAAGCATAGAACTTGTCGCTTTCTGCACACTTGTAGCTAGGAATCTCTCCTGCTGCAATCTTTGAAAAAATGCTTGCCATAATC
>JABLTN010023194.1_pt1 | contig 15414 bp, 19 predicted proteins | sample 7160141 | NCBI WGS metagenome assembly JABLTN01 (sample SAMN14651226, study PRJNA627086) | human gut metagenome | isolation source: feces | host: Homo sapiens | reverse complement strand
GTGCCGCGGATCTCAACTGCGCCGAAGGTGGAGAGCAGCCTCTGCAGTCGCTCATCGACGAGACGCGGGCGATACGACTGGGGCTTTTCGGTTCCATATGCGACCATAGCCTAATATCCTTATCTGAAGTGGGGATACTTTATTTTCGAGGAATATCGTACTCGATTTTCGAGGATATACACACTTCATTTTCGAAATAGGTTCATGTGAATTTAAACGTCCCGTGGCTGAATACGGAGCAACGGTAAAAGAAAGCCTGTTCTACCAGATTGAACTGTCCATGACAGACTGATACAAACCACCGACAAGCCTCGATGACAAGCAGGCAAGGAGGCATTGCCAAGCAAGCCCATCGCCAACACGCACCTCACACCGCGCCTCAGCGCGACCCAACCCAAACCTCCAGCAGGAAGGCCTGCCGCTGATTCAGCCGCTCAAGAGGGCAGAGTTCTTCGCCGTGTCCAACATCAGGCGCAGGTTCGTGTTCGGCGAGCCCGGTATACAGCGCCGCGAGATCTCCGAGATTCCCAGGGGGGGGCGTACGCAAGGCCATCGCCAACGCGCTGCCCCATCGCGACTACACCACGGACACCGCAGTCGAGGTCAACGTCTGCATGGACTTCGTCGAGAGGTGAGCCCGGGGCTCTTCCCCGAGGGCGGCGCTCCGGAAAACCACCGGCAGGGGCAGACGGCGGCCTCAAGCAGCGCAACCCGGGCATCGCGCAGACGCTCTTCCGCTCGGGAATGATAGAGCAGTACGGCACAGGCATCCCCCGCATCAAACGGTACTGCGACGCCGAGGGCGTGAAGTTCAGCTACAGGCAGACCGCCAACACCACCGTCATCCGATTCGACCGTCCGGGCACGCAGGTCTCCATCGAGGAAAACGCTTCAATGCCGAAACATATAGGCGCCGCAAAATACGAGATTCTCGACGAAGCAGAGAGAATCGCCATAACGTTTGCAACAGAAAGAGGACGCGCGACAAGACGCGAGCTCTCAGAAACAGCAGGGATCGGGAAAATGAAGGCCGTTCAAACCCTTAAAACCCTTGCTAGCAAGGGCGCACTGATATGGATGGGTAAGAGTCAAAACGACCCCATCAGTATTATTGTCTCCTCAGCAACGACTAGATTTGCTGTCCGTTACTGTCCGCTACTGTCCAGTCGGTAGCGGACAGTAACTTTGCCAATAGCGAGAAAGCGGCCAATTATGGGGTCATAATACGAGGAGATGGCCCGGCATATGAGGGCCGACGGCGTAAGCGAGGAGATGATCGCAAGGTTCGTCGCCGAGGAGATGGAGGAAGACGAGTTCCGCCGCGGCAAGGGCGTCACGGAGATCGAGGCGTTGCGGGAGCGGAGAAAGATCCCCGAGCATATCCGCAAGCTGCTGCTCGCCAACGCGTTCTGCCATAACTGCGGCACGACGGAGTTCGCGCCCGGCTACACGCTGCGCATGCGCCACGGCTGCGTGCCCATCAAGGGTTGCTGCGCGAAATGTGGGGCTGAGGTCGCCAGCCTGTGCGACTGATGTTGTCGTGGAACGACCGCCCCTCGTCATGGTGCATAGCGACAGCTCGTACCCTTCTTCGCCGCCATGCTACTCCCATTCCTCGATGCGCGTGAGGTACGAATCTGCCCCGTAGTGACCAGACAGATATGCTTGCCGAAAGCCGCGTTCTTGCTCACCAGATTGCCGTTCGGCTCATGGATGTCAGCAAGCGACCATAGCTGGCTTGCCTCGCCCTCGGCTCGAGCAGCGAACCATACCTCGTCACAGCGGAACACATCGTTGCGCATAGCGGACACATCTTGCGATGAGAAAATCAGCTGCGCGCCGTTCTTGCTAACCTCAGGATCTTTAAACAGCAGAATCACGTACCGCAGGAGTTTCGAGTGCAGCTTGGCGTCAAGCTCGTCAACCACCACAGTGCCGCCGCGCTCCCCTAGCGACTCGCGAACCCCACTTGCGACTTCTGGGCGGTTTCGCAGGCCGAATCGGCCCGAAACGCCGCGCCGACACGCCGGCCAGGTACATCTCGATGATGGCCTCCTCGACCAAGGTCTCGCGCCTTTTGTAGCGCTCGATGACGGCGGTGGCGAACCTCATCCCCTTGAGCTTGGGCATCTTGAGCGTGACCTGGCCCGACGTCGTGGTGAAGCCGCGCTCGTAGTGGCCGGCGCGGTAAGCGGCGCGCTCGTCGGTGCGCTCGCAGGGCCCGGCGCCGACGAGCTGGTCGGCCTCCTCGTCGAGCATCGCGTTGAATAACAAGACTGACATTAAAAAACGCTGTCTAGGCCCCTTTTTACTTCTTCTTGGCGTTGTACATGGAGACCATTTCGTCTTGCAGGGTGGTCTTTGCCAAAGCAACCGTCTCTGGCAGGCACTTGGCCGAGAAGGGGCACTTCCTGAGCCTGATGCAGGTTGGGTACTCAAAGCACGTGGCGCACCTCGGCATGGTCTCGCCGCGCTCGCGGAAGCTCTGGACCACGGACTCGTCAAGCTCGTCAGAGTCGATGCTGCCCACGAAGTTGTCCTCGCTGTAGTGCTCGCAGAGCCCCAGGTGGCCATCGGGCAGCACCGTGAGGGAGCCTCCGCTGTCGGCCATGCACTGAGCCATCGGAATCTTGGCCTTGATGCCGCGGCGCTCGAGCAGGCCCGCACGCTCAAGCCGCAGGTCAAGATTCTTGATGCTCCAGGAGAGCTCCTTGGTCGCATCCTCCCTCATGGGGACGATGTCGATGCCATCAAACTCGCTCGTCATCGCGCAGTAGACACTGAACAGCCTGGCGCCGGCAAAGCGCGCCTCAAGGTCGTCCACCAGGGCCAGGAGATTCTTAGCGTTGGCCCTGCTCACATTGAGCCGCACTATCACGCGGACGCCCGCGTCAAGCAGACCCCGGATGTTGGCGAGCACCACCTGGTAGGGGCTCTTCTCGCCGGCGTCAACGTAGCGCTTGACGGCGTTGTAGACGCCCTCGGTGCCGTCAAGCGTGATCTGAATCTGGCGAAGCCGCCAGAGCTCGGCTGCGCGCTTGATGAGCTTCTCGTCAAAGAGGAAGCCATTGGAGATCATGGAGGACTCGTACCCGATGCCGCGCTCAACGAGGTCGTTGCAGATGAGGTCAATGACCTGAGCGTTGTACAGGGGCTCTCCACCAAACCAGGCAAGGCGCACCTTGTTGCCGCCACAGTGGCGCACGATGTAGTCGGCCGTCTTGTGCGCGGTCCCGACGCTCATGGTCGGGCGGGCGCGGTCCTTCTCGTAGCAGTAGAAGCAGCGCGCGTTGCAGTCCATGGTGGTGAAGACGTGATAGGTGGTGACGTGCTCGGACCTCTGGTGGAGGGACTCCAGCACCAGGCGCACGAGGTCCGCCGAGCTCTTGTCGTCTATGCTCGCCGGAACGCGGAACCAGCGTTCCTGCAGCTCAAGGCACTCGTCCGGGCTGCCAAACTCCTCAGGCGAGAGGAGCGCGAGCTCGCGCGTCAGCGTGTTGAAGGCAAGGGTGCCCTCCCCGACCTCCTGGAAGACCAAGTGGTTGGTCCACCTCCAGCCGTCCGGCGCGGCCTTGGGCTCGCCCAAGATCTTGAGCACGTTGGATACCGGTTCTTGGATGGTCTCCACGAAAATCTGCCTTCCTGTTTTGTGGAACATGCCAGGCAGGCAAAACATCTACTTGCGCAGCATGCGAGGGGGGGGTAAATTTAGCTCTACTGTAAATGCTAACGATGGGAGCTTCTCGATATGGACAAAAAGAACAGAGAGTACGTCTCGCCGGAAATGGACGTGATTTTGTTGGAGCGAGGGAATGACGTATGCACTCTTTCTAGGGCGTGCGTCTCCACACCAGACGGCACCAGTTTGGGTGATTCCCCATTCGGTTGTTGGGAGGACGTTTGCGGAATCGGCGATTGGGGCGGCGATTGATAACCAACCCCACTAGTAGCACCCCTGAGCGGCTAACCGAATCCTTCTCGGCTAGCCGCTCTTTTATGTGTCAGTCCTCAACAAAGCCCTGCTCGCGCATGCGGGCGAGAAGTGCCTCAACGTCAGCGAGGGCACGGCCAGTCTCCACGTCGTACTCGGCTACGAGGCGCTCGGCTATGGCCTTCACGTCCAGCCCCTCCTCCACGCCGTGCCAGACGACGGCCGCGGTCTGGTTGAGCTTGACCATGCCATGGAAGTCTCGGCTGGCGTCACCGGTGGCAATGACCACGGCCTGGCCGGCGACGTCTCGCATAACAAAGCCCTGCTTAATCCTCATGGGAATTCCTTTCATCATTGTTGACTAAACACGCGTCAAAGTCTTGGCCTGTCATAGCCTCGAAGCTAGCGCGAACTGCGGTTGGTTCCATGGTGCAGGAAAGCTCGTAGACCGGAACGCGCCGCAGCAGCACATCAAGAAACTCCAGCGTGAGGACTGCGGCGGAAGCATCCGAGGGAACGTAGAGCTGCCTAAGCGCACGCCCAAGGACATCCGCCGGCTCGATGCGCCGACAGACGTCCTTCTCGCCGCGCGAGATGAAGCAGAGACCGCCAAGTGGAACGCAGACGTTGCGCTGCCAGCCCTCCTTACCAGACCACGGGGTGCCGCAGGCCATCACCTCGGCGTCACTTGCGTACAGCAGGGGCTTGTCCCCGTTGACCGCCTGGACTGCATTGCCCAGCGTACGGCGCCAAAGTCGCAGGTGGGTGGACTTGCCCGTACCGCTGGAAGCGGTGAAGGCGTAGGCACGGCCATCGTACTCAAGCACGGCAGCGTGCATGAGGAAGCGTCCGACGGCAGGGCCCTTCTCGGCAAGCTGGCGAAGAAGGGCGAGCTGGGTCAGATAGGTGTCAGAGAAGTAGGGTTGACTGTCAGTCTCTCGCTCAGCCTGAACGAGTTCCGGGGTCACGCAGAGGCTGAGGTCCGCAACGGGCGCCGGAGAAGGTACAAGGTAGTCACCAAAGAAGCGAGAATCGTCAATGCCGTCCACGTCAACGAGGATGTCCGCAAGAGACAGCTGCATAGGCTTCAAAACCCTTCAGGAAGTAGGTTTGTAACGACCTCTGCATTATACGCAAGACCTCCGAGGGGTACAGCCAACCCGCAACCTCAACAGATAGGGGCCGCAATGGAGCACCAGACCCGCACCTACGAGCAGCCCCAGATGGACGTTATCGTCACGGAAGGAGGGGTTACGACGGATGACTTTGGCATTAACATCGCCGCCAGCGTAATAGAGGGCAATCCCGAAGGCGGTATTTTCTAGTTTTTCGCCCAAACGCATCACAAACACCGAGCTGGGTATCCCAAAGCAAATACCAAGCTCGGTTTTCTCGGCCCCAAGACAGCAAATGCCGACTTGGGTATTCACCTACGAACACCCAAGTCGGCATTTTTATCCACCCGCACCGTCCCCTTTGTCTAGCACCCTAACAATGGGACAAAGAGCCCCTCGACCACGCATCTCAATCTACAGGAATGGCGTTGTCGGGAACATCATTGCCGAGACCGGACACATGCTTAATTGCTCTTAATAGCAAGATTGGGTAGTAGCGAGAGGCGATCCTACGCACAAATAGCCCATGGCTGCTCTGCACAGGTCAAGCACCACTTTCTCCTTGGGAAGCAAGTCGTAACCACCCGTCACTTGGGCCAGACCGGAAAGGCCCGGGGTCACCATGGTGCGATAATGCCAGCCGTGGATACGCTTCTCGAACTCGGCACAGAACGCCGGGCGTTCCGGACGCGGTCCGATAAGTGACATCCCTTTGCGCAAGACGAAAGTCTCTACGTAAGGGTAAGTGGCAGAAAATCACCTCTAACCTGCGGTTTTACGTATTGCCAAAGGCAATACGGACAGCGTATTGCGCTACAGAATCACGCCTACCGCTTTGCGCATATTAAAAAACCTAGCCGCGATTTTGGGCTCTGGGCCGCTCACTAGAAGACCTCAGAAGACCCCTTTTATGCAAAAATAATCGTCCCATTGGGACGATTTCCCAATGGGACGATTATTCATAAGCGACAACGAACTACATAAACAGCAATCAGAAGCTTGCCTCAACTAAATGGAGACCACCGCCAGTCTTCCTTCGAGAATCAATTTGTGCACCAAGTTCTTCCCGTGATCTTTGTTTTCCATCGTTTCGCCATACGCACTCAAGAGGCTCGTTACCCTCATAAACATTTCGTCTTCGACGCCATCCGCATAATTCCTGAAAAAGAAGTAGAGCTTCACGTCCGAATCGTAGAGGCCAACAATGTCGAAGACGGACTGGAAATACGAGTAGTCTGCAGAGGACAACGAGTGACCAAAGAACTTTATGGCGACCGTTTCTGTTTTCTCCATCCTGACGAACGAGTCTTTGCCATACGCAATAGGGCGCGGCGAACGAACGGAGCGAAGTCCGAGCAGCCTGTACGTCTTCGTAAATTGAATAGACTCGGAATCATCCATATGGCCGGTTCCGTCAATGCCGAACACTATCTCGCTGTCAATTTTCCCATGCACATTAAAGAAGTCGACGACCTTGCTTTTTATGCCAGAGGGAACAGGCGGTGTCGTATAGTTGAAATCAAGAACCGTCGTCTCTTTGATAGTGTCTTTTTCTAGCGAAATACCGTAGTCGATGAGCTGGGAGAGGAGGTTGAACGACTTCTCGCAATACTCTTCGTTTTCATTAACTGCTTCAGCCATATAGGTCCGAAATTCATTTTCCAGCTTGTGAAGTTCAGCAAGCATAGTTTGAAGCACAAGCTGCTTATCCCACTCCTCCGAAGGATACGCAGCCCTTAGATACGAAGCCGTTTTTCGCACATCCCCGCTAAAGCTTTCAAGCGGGGGAACAACCATCTCGAATAGATCAAAGTTAAGCGCTCCGATCCCTTGCTCTCGCTTGGGTTCGTCTTTCTTCCCTTCGCGTGCCAAACGGTAAAGATACTCGGAAATGGAATACGCCGTAACTGCTTCATACTTAGGATTAATTTCATCTCGATCGTAGTCCAAATCAAGCACTGCCGCGGCAATTGCAGACTCAACGTCGCACCAGTTCGCCTTCATGTACCCACCAGGAATTGCATGGCGTGAAGCAAGTATCAAATCCCAAACAGTAAGATGCTTATCGGCGCAAAACTTGACAAGCTCATCACCCTCGAGATTGTCCGCAGCCTCTAGCGTAAGAATTCTTCCCTCAAAGAAGTCCGAGAAACGCGAGCGCAATCCACATGAAATATCAAACCCGTTGCCAATAATCAGAAGTTGATGGTCGGTATTCTTTGGCATTTCGATTTGGGGCATTTTGGGAACGAGGTTTCCCCTCATGGTCGACTTCATCACATCTCCGCCAAGTAAATCGGAATAACTCAAAACTCCTCCTAACCGCATATATTTGCAATTATAGAACCGATCCCTTAGCGACCTTGCGCCTTAGCCGCCAAGGGGAGCATTCCGCGCCTCCTCCCCTTGGAACCTCTCCGGCCGGCAGCCGCTCAGGCGCCGCGGGGCTGTGGCGCGGCCGTCGTCGCTCTGTCCGCACACGCAACATCCCCACAAATTCCCCTCCAGGTAATTGGATACGGATGGCGGCATTCGCCTTTGCGAATCCGTACCCCACTCCTCCTAGCCCGCGCAGTCCGGCCATCAAGCCGAGCAAGGAGGCCTTGCATCGGCGGTCGATCGGAAAATCCAAAATAATCTCCCCTGAATTGTGGAGGTTTCGTGAAGGCAATTGGGTGCAAAGCGGGAAATCTAGTCGCAAATAGGCTTTGACCTGCGTAAAACCCTCGATTACCGTTCGCTGTTCCGATGTCCAAGAACCTCTGAAAAGTCCCTAGGGACGGGAGCGCAATACGCAAACGCACCCGCGAAACGCAGATGCGGCAAGGACGCCGCGGAAAAGGAGGTCGCAATGTTCGCCAATCCAAAGGAAACGACGTCGCTGAGGTTCGACGCCACCATCAAGAAATTGAGCATGGAAATCCTAGCCCAGCACGGGATGAGCCTCACCCAGGCACTCGAGGAATACCTGGACGAGCTCGTTTACCAGGGAAAGCCGCCCATGAGGTCAAGCCGGGAAGCGAAGGCGAACACGATGAGGGTCAGGTTCAACGCATTCATGGACAAAGCAGCTTCCAACAACAAGGAGGCATAACATGCTGGGCGTCAAGAAAGTATCCGTCAGAATCGACACTGGGCTCAAGGGCGAATTCGAGCGCGTCCTCGATGGTATCGGGCTTGATCCCACGAATGCGATGAGGTGTTTCGCATTCCACAGGTCAAGCACCACTTTCTCCTTTGGAAGCAAGTCGTAACCACCCGTCACCTGGGCCAGACCGGAAAGGCCCGGGGTCACCATGGTGCGATAATGCCAGCCGTGGATACGCTTCTCGAACTCGGCGCAGAACGCCGGGCGCTCCGGACGGGGGCCGATCAAGCTCATCCCTTTTGTCAAGACGAAAAAACGCGCTTGCGTAGGCATTTCATGCGGGAGGCTGCGCTTGATGCGGATTTTGAAGGCACGTTCTGACTTAATTCGCGCACATCTGGGCAACAAAAGAACGGCCGGAGCTGAGCGCTTTTCGACAATCGAATCACACCGATTTCAACTTGCCCCGATCACCAAAATCGTCCCATTGGGACCCGTTTCCCAATGGGACGATTCTTCACAAATGAGCCAATCGACAAAAGGGCCCGCTATCCGCGTCGACCTTGCCACCATCCAAGCGACGAGAACCACCTCGTGGCTACTCCGAGAAATACGGAGTAGCCACGAATAGCGGCAAAGCGATTGCCGACCAGATCAAGGCATGCCACAATAAACGCAGACAGCAAAACCGCATGGTTTTGCAAGGCGGAATCGCACGGACGGTTCCGCCCAGTTTTTCACATGACCAGATTGTCAGCTGCACGACCCAGATGCCTTTGAAGAGACCATGTCGGAGCGATACTTGTTCGAACGATCCGCAGGAAAGCGCTCGCCGCCCGGATCGGCGACCCCCTCTTCAGCGTCAAGTGAGACGGCGAGGTAAAAGGTCGCCGATGCAACATTCTGTTGGGCGCCATCGTCGGCCTCCGACGAGGTCGAACCTGCGATACTCTGGCACAGTCGGCATTGCGCGAGAAAGGTTTTTGTTGCGAGACTTCAACCACACTAGGATCGTTTCCTATGGCCGCAATGACTTGGCTGCAGGAGCCTTCAAAGACCGATGTCTTCATATCCTGAAGGAGGGGCCTCACTTTCAAATCGCGACGATTAACGACGCGATAGAGGCTCATCAGCTCAAACTCACATTCGAAACGGTCCCTGGATCGTTCGAGGACGCTGAAGGCATCGATATCGCAAGCACCACCTCAGCGCTCTTCGCGAACGCTTGCAGGTATACGAGGAAGACGCTCGCGTCTTCAGGAATCCTCGAAGTTTACGGGGAGACCGAGATACAGTACGACACTCAGTTCTGGGGCCTGGTGCACGCCTGCGGCGCAGAGAAGCTAATCTCCGGCGAGGAAATCTCCGAGCTTCTCTCGCGGCACGTCGAATGCCTGGCCCGCGTCTTGGAGAACGACAATCTCGTCAAATCTTTCGATGCAGAGATAGGGAAATCTCTAATCGAAAACCCGTATTATTCCGCCGAGCTCCTCATCCACGAGTACGCGACGGAATCAAGGGGGCAGAGCACAATCCACCTCCCCAAATGCCTTTCCCAAGGCGACTTCGATTCGATAATGACTGGTTACCTTGACGATCAGCGCGCCAACCCGAATTATATGAAGGCCCTTTTCAATTGGCCTTCCGGCTCTACAAAATGCAGGTTCTCCCCGTCGCCGGACGTCAAAGTGCGCGCAAAGCGCGCCCATGATGAGGCCATGGATGCACTTTTCCGGCAAGGCACTGGGCTTAAGTACGGAGCCGGAGTGCAGATCGACCCTGAACAGATTGTTTGCAAAGGCGTAAAGGTCGAAGGCCTAACCTTGACCTACAGCTTTAGCGAAACGTGGCTCGGCAAATACACCGACCACGCAAGCATCATGAACAATTGCAGATACCTGCTAGACGTAGTAGACCGAAGCGGCCTCATGGCCGCGCCCGCTCACTCCCACGAGGAGAGCACCCTGCTCGCGACGCTGGGGTCCCACGTGCTGGGGGAATACCGAGCGAACGTGATTTCCAACATGCGGGAAACTCTCGCTAATGTCGAAGTTGTCGCATACGCGCATTTCCTCGAAAGCCGCGGGGCAAGGCTCGAAGACGCGCTCGAATGGGCGTACAACGTTTATTTCGCAGAGGAGTACTCAATCAGCGGATTCACCTTGGCGTTGCCGTCAAGAGGAGCCTCGTGGCTCGACAAATGCAAGTCGATAGGACCGGAAATCGAGCGCGCCGTCAAGTCCTATTCAGTCTATTCGAGGATGGGAAAAATCGACGGAGACTATTTCCCCTATGAAAGCTTCAAATCATTTGGCGACCTCAACGCTCTCTCTGAGAAAAAGTACGCAATCGGCGGCACCTGCTTTGAGAAGTGGGGCTTCTTCCTGTTCTCCGACCAATGCATGCTGACATACAGGAGAGGCCACGACGACCACGCTCACTGCTTCTTCGATTTGATTACGAAAGCCACGGTCACTATCGACGATTATGATGCTGCATACGCCAAGGCACTCCAGCAATTAGTCGACCGGCAACTAGTAAGCATATGCGAAGAAACAGGCGCCCTCTCCCCAACCCCTCGGTCAATTTGCCTGAAGGCCGTTTGGGACAATGGAGCGATAGCGCTCGGGGGATGCGGAGACGGCGATTTGGCGCTTATCGATGGCCTCGTCTCAGACGAAATGCTGTCGTACTGCGGCAAACTGTTCGCCCCCGACGAGGCCGCATATCTCGATTACATGTTCAACGACGCCTCTTTCCCCAACTCGCAAGGTCTCAGGAACAGATACGACCACGCGCATTCACCGATCGCCGACCCTGATGCGGAAGGCATTCGATTCGATTACTACCGCATGCTGACCTTGCTCGTCGCGATTACGCTCAAGATAAACGATGAGCTGTCGGCCGCAACGGGCCGCGGGCACCTCGAGAACTTTGTAGACTGGCCATATTACGACGAAAGCGTCCTCGAATTCGCCAAAAAAATGACCACAAAAAGGCATGAAACGGTCGGTGGCACTGCGCCTAAATGACGCCAATGACAACAAATCTGAACCAGCTTCATCAAGACCATATGCCTCGCCCCGCTTCTTCGTGGGGAACTCCCCGACAGACTCCTCGATAGCCCTGGCACGACCTCAAGCGGAGCAACTCGACACCGGCATACCGCACATCAGGAGACGGTACCAGCAGTACACATGACGCCGCGGGCGCGGCGTTCGGCTACCGTCAGGACGTCAACTCAACCTCGATGCGCTTCGAGCGTCCAAGGGCACAGGCGAGTGACGCTGCGCCCGTCAGCTCGACGCGTTGCAGCAAACTCCAAGATGCCGGCAAACACCGCCAACGGAAAGGAAACCGCCATGGCCGACAAATACGATGAGATGGCGCAGCAGATGCGCGTCGACGGCGTCGACGAGGAGAGAGCGAAAGACGAATTCCTCCGCGGGTGCGGCACGACCGACATCGAGGCCGCACGCACGTGGAGGGGCATGCCCGAGAGCATCCGGCAGCTGCTATTGGGCAACGCCTCCTGCCCCAACTGCGGCACGGCGTCGTTCGCAAGCGGCTACTCGCTGCGCATGCGAGACGGCTTCGTGCTCATAGAGGGCAGGTGCGCCACATGCGGCGCCGAGATCGCCAGGCTCTGCGACTAGGCCCTCCCGTCACTGCGCGCCTTGATTTGCCCCTCGCATCACCAGCGCTCGCCGAACGCAGTCAATCGTCTACCCTTTAAGCAGCGCAGAGGCGACGCCCTCGGCCAAAGACGAAACCACAGCAGACGATATCGTCTTAACGGTTTCGACAACGAGCGGAACGCCCTTCTCAGCTGCCAGATTCTTGGTCTTCGCCCAGACAGAGTCATCCCTCACCTTGTCGAGGTAGTCGGCCCCCTCCCATGTGAGCCCGCCAACACTGAAGAAGACGACGGAGTCATCCGCATAGCGCACAATACAAGATGAGACCAGGCCAGCCTCCTCGAGCAGCTGACAATGATACGCTATGATAGCGCGGTCGTAGCCCTCGACTTCCAGATTCGCCAAGCCTACGCCAGCATGCTCCTCCTCTATTTTCAGCAAGATGACCCTCACGAGGTCCATATCTCTCCTCATGCAGTTACCCCTCTACTCAAAGACTGGTGTTTGATTCCGAGCGCCCGCGGCGTCCCGCCCGCTGACAACAAAACGACCCGCCCGATTTCTTGTCTAGCCCGCCATCTGTTCCCGCTCGCGCTGGGTAACGGTTGACTCGCCTTCCTTCAGGGCAGCTGTGGCCTTCTCGACGGCAGCGACCCCAGTTTGAGGCGCTAGGGAGCAGGCGATGGAGTATTTTCCCCTCAGCATGTCATAGCAGGCCCTTGCGGATTCGGAGGAAATGCGCTCTCCCTTCAGCTCGGAAAGCAGGTCCCTGCCCTCTTCTCGCAGGGCGAGGAAGTTCTTTGCGGCATGTCTGTGGCTGGCCGCCTCTCCCGGGAAGTCGAAAGCCATGGTGAGCATGTAGAGGAGCAGGGAGACGAATGCGAGCAAGGCGGTTGCCAGCTTCAGAACGAAGTCGTCTGAGGCGAAAAGACCCAGTGCGCCCGACCCGGTCAAGGCCGTTGCCGCTATCGACGCGACGTTGAGCTTGGTTGCGTGAGAGGAGCAGATCTCGGCCTGCTTCTCGTGAATCTTATGGGTCCAGGTGATGGACACGAGAACGTCCTCCACGCGCGAGGTCAGCTCCTTGCGCTCGCCGGCCGGGAAACCCGTTTCCCCTTCCGCAAGCTGGCATGGCGAAGACGGCTCGGATGCCACGACGCAGTATTCTTTCACTCCGCCATCACCCTTAAGACCTTCCCAAGGCACTCCAGGCTCCTCGAGACGTCGACGGGTTGGTTGCTTCCGGGGCTCGAGAGGGAGAATGCGAACAAGCCGTTCGCCGACCGCGTGTTGTAAGCATCGAGCAAGACGTTCTCGTACGCGCCCGGAGAGGCGGCAGGTCCGCCGCCCTCCCCGATCCAGCGCCAATCCCCCATGGCGTGGTAAACGAAGCTATCGATCGCTATGCCCGAGAGCTTGTAGCTCGAGAAGCGCTCGTCGTGAATCTTTCGCATGTGCTTGCAGGTGTCGAGCAGGAGGCCGTTCGAGGCGTCGTTCTTCTCCTTCATCGCGGCCTGCTCCGCTCTGGGATTCGTCGACAACCATCGACCGCCCATGTTCGAGTCGGGGTAGTCGAAGTCCTCGCCGCTCCAACTCGAGCGCGCGAAGGCGGGAAGCAGCTCGAATTTCACCCCATCGGAGAAGTCGACCACGACCACCTGTCCATCCGCCCTTATGTTGGTCCTCGGATAGGTAGCGGAGACCGCAGCCTTGACGGCTTGGAGAAGGCGCGATTGGCCGTTGCCCCTATAGGCGTCGTAACGCTCGTACTCCGCCCTGGGAAGCGAGACGAGCACGTCGAGGTCGCTGGCCGAAGTCGCCGTTCCCCGTCCGTAGGACCCGACTTGCAGCGTGTGCTCGATTTCGCTCTGCGAGTCCCAAAACTCCCCGTTAACCGCCCTCGTGATCCTTTTGTATCGGCAGGAGACCTTGCTTCTCGTTTCCGAATCGACTCCAGCAGTCGCGAATTCGACCCTGTTCATGCGAGTGCTCCTTTCGCTCTCGAAACTTATTTCACCCCAGGTAGGGCCCCAGCTCCTCGAATATGTCCCCGACCCTGGTCGCCGGGTTCCGGTCCGAGGACCTCACGTTGCCGAGGCTGTCGTGGTGGCCGTCCAGGCGCCCGGCCCTCGCTATCGCCTCCGCGCGATTCTCGTCGACGAGGTCGAACAGCCCGCCGAGGTTCTTGCGGTACTCGACGCCAAGGTCCTTCGACATCGCCTGCGCGAGGGCGCGCTGGCACTCGGCGGCCGTCATGGGCGCGGTCGTGTAGCGCAGGTGCAGGAGCGGCCACAGCTCGAAGCAGGGGTTCGACCACAGCGCATGGAACGTCCTCGACCCGTCGGAGAGCTCGGCGCACTTGCGTTCCATCGCGTCGAAGTCGGCCGCCGGGAAGTCGTCCTTGTCGAACACGAGCCACACGTGGTCGAACGTCTCTGGCGCGTAGCGGCAGTGCTCGACGGCGAAGTCGAGCAGGGCGAGCGTATGCTTACCGGTTCCCTTGACGACAATGGCGACCTTGCGGCCGTTCGCCGCACCCAGCGCCGCGCGCACGCCCTCGAAGTAGCGAGGCTCGGTCTCCTTGCCCTCGCTCACCACGAGGTGGCGCGTCATCTGGACCATGCGAGAGCGGCCCTCGCGCCTGCCGCTGCGCCAGCCCCTCGCCTTCTTCGCCGCCATGCTAGACCCACTCCTCGATGCGGGTGAGGTACGGGTCGGCGCCGTAACGGCCCGACAGGTACTGCTTGTCGAAAGCCGCGTTCTTGCTAACCAAGTTGCCGTTGGCCTCGTGGATGTCGGCGAGCGACCACAGCTGGCTGGCCTCCCCCTCGCCGCGCGCCGCGAACCATATCTCGTCGCGGCGGAACACGTCGTTTCGCATGGTGGACACGTCCTGCGACGAGAAGATGAGCTGCGCGCCGTGCTTGTTGACCTCGGGGTCCTTGAACAGCAGGATCACGTAGCGCAAAAGCTTCGGGTGCAGCTTGGCGTCCAGCTCGTCGACGACCACGGTGCCGCCGCGCTCGAGCGCTGCCAGCAAAAACGCTGCCAGCCCCATGAGCTTCTGCGTGCCGGCCGACTCCTCGGACAGCCGCAGCTCGTAGCCTTTACCGTCCACTTCATGTTTCACGAAGACGCGCTGGCCGCGCCCCTCGGGGGCCTTCTCCACCCTGAAGCCGTCGATGCGCACGTCCACGGCGCGCAGGAAGCGCGTGACCTCGGGCGAGTCCGCCTCGTCGAGCATCTGCTCGAGCGCCCGCTCCAGATAGGAGCTGTTGTAGTTCAGGAACACCCCGCCGAGGAACCAGCTGGCAGCCTCCTTGACCACCGGCGCGTCGAAGTTGATGCAGAGGAACGACAGGTACGGCAGGCTCGGGTTGAACGTCGCGGCCGTCGCGAGCTTGCGCAGCGTGGGCCCGAGCTTCACCTCTGCGCCCTCGCGTTCGAACAGCGTCGCCGTGCGCGACGCGCCCAGCTTGCGCCGCCACAGCCCCTCGGACACGATCTCGTCGGCGCGCACGGAAAGGATGTAGCGGTACTCGTGCTCACCTGCGCGGTAGTAGAGCTCGAACTCGGTGGGCTCGGCGGCCGACACGTCGTCGAACTCGAACGCCGAGCAGCGGGCCATCGAGGGGCGCTCCC
>JABLTN010086677.1_pt1 | contig 15432 bp, 12 predicted proteins | sample 7160141 | NCBI WGS metagenome assembly JABLTN01 (sample SAMN14651226, study PRJNA627086) | human gut metagenome | isolation source: feces | host: Homo sapiens | reverse complement strand
TTAACGTTATAATTACGGATTTTCTTAATGTTATAATTCCGTTTTTTCTAAACTAACGTTTACGTTTTTTCTTCAAGTTAAGATTACTATTTACACACATCAGTAAAGTCTCAGTGCATGAAGCAGCCTATGGCTGTGTACACTGCACCAAGGCTTCGCCTGACTTATTGTAGTTAGCGTAAATTTGATGATTTATTTGCTACAAAGCAACATTTACCACATTATAGGTGATTAAATTGTCATTTGTATCTTGCCACACATCATGTCTGATATATCTTCGATTGGTATAGGCAGTTTATCTAGTATTGTTAACAATAGATTTATTACTTCGTTTTTCATACCTAGTTGTTTACATGTCCAGTCAATTAAAACAGGAACTAGATCATATATATTTTCTTCAGGGTAACCAAGATTTTTAGCAACCATTCGTGCATTATCGTTGCTTGTACGGAACAGATATTTTCTTACATGGAAAATTACACTGCCATTTTTCTTGATTTCAAAGCAACCTCTAAGGGATTTGCCACCATACATTCGGTCACAATTATTTATATTTCTATCGTGCCATTTTTTTAGTGATCTGTCTAAATGTGCTTCAGGGACAACTTCATTAACAAATTTATATATTTCTTCAAATGACCGATTTGCTTCTTCCATAGTTGATTCAGGTAATCCGGATGAATCGAAATCAAGAATAGTCATCATATCATACTTTTGATGTAATAGATTTATTACTTCATAGTCATTAAGCTTATCTGCTTTTTTGTAAGTTGAAGATATAGTGTGCGCATCTTTAACATCAAAGTCAGGATCATATATTGCAGCTATCTGTTTTACCGAATATCGTTTTGATAATTCTGTTAATTTGCTGAATGTAAGTGTAATGTTCTCTTTCATGATTTTATGATATCAAACCTTACATAACAAAAAAGACAGATAGAATTGTTCCCTCAGGGATATGCATAAACATAGAACTACAAAATATAAGAAAATCCCTTACAAATAGCTAAAAGTTAATAATTACTAATTTTTAAAATTCCCTCACAGATTTTTTTGCTCCTGCTGGTCATTTTTATTGTGTATTTTTGATTTTATGTTATAAATTAATTGAATGATTAGTTTATTAAAGGAGTTTTAAGTGCGTACTGTTAATGAGAAGGCTCGTGAGGCAAGAAAAGTTGAAATAATGGAAAAGTGCTTCGCTTGTTATTGCGATAATGGGCTTAATGGCGTTGGTATTAAGTCAATTGCGAAGGCTTGTGGTATTAATTCGGCAACTTTGTATCAATATTTTGATAATCTTGATGATTTGATTGTAAAGTCTACTGCTTATTGTATGGAGAAGGTTGAGGATGATTTTATGGAATTGGCTCCAACTGATCCTGAGGATATCTTGAGGTTTGTGAAAGAGATTCCTTATTGGACTGCTAAGAAACATGGTAAGAAGTATAGATTGATGTATCAAGTTTATACTCATCCTAAATATATTGAATATGGTAAGGAATTCTTCAAGGGTGTTAATGAAAGATATACAGAATATGCAAAGATTCTTGAGCCTAAGATTGGTATTCCTTATACCGTTATTACTCCTTTAATTTTTATCTTTGTACGAGCAAGTGTGCATTATGCCTTGTTTGAAGATGAATATTATTTGAAGACTCAGATGGAGGTGCTTAAACAAAGTGTAGCTTTGTTGGCAGATAAATACAAAAACACTATTTGCTGATTAGTCAGTTGCCGCGGTTTATTAACGGCGTAAACACCGGTGCAATCAATTTTTGCCGTCTATGGAGGAACTTGAAATGAGAAAACAAATGCTTAGTATCCTGCTTTCCCTATGCATGTTATTTTTCCTTGCACCGGCGAGTGTTTTTGCACAGGATGAATTAGAAGAAACTGATGAATGTATTTGTGAAACACAGTGCAGTGAAGAATCTATTAATAATGATTGTCCTGTTTGTAGTAAAGAAGGAGCAAACCTAGAAGATTGTAGGATGTATGTTCCTGTTATAGAAGAATCTAATGAAACAGTTGTTAATCAATTGAATGAGAATAACAATGAAGAATCTAATAACACTGTAATATTAGAAGATGAAACGAACGAAGAATCTAATAATATTGTATTAGAGAACGAAGAATCTAGTATTACTTCAAAAGATGTACAAGACTTGATTGATACATTACCTGATCCTACAACAATTAATGAAGATAATGTAGAAGAGATAGAAGCACAATTAGAAGCTATAGACAATTTAAAAGCTGATTTATCTGATGAAGAATTAGATGGTATTGATTTTACTCGTTATGTAGAAGTAGCTACTGTATTAGAACAATTACTATATGGTGTACAAGAATCATCTAATCAAATTATGCCAGCAAGTTATAGTGGCAGATCTATTAGACTTGGTACTAGTGGGATTAGTAGTCCTACGGAAATAACTGATCAAAACGATAGTGATAAAAAGAGTTATAGTCCGAATAGTTATATCTATTTTGGTGCTTATAATAACACACCAATTAAATGGAGAGTATTGGATGCGAATAGGACTAATGTTGGAACAACAAATGGAATGTTTTTATTGTCAGAGTATTTATTGGCATCAGATCTTGCTTTTAATGGCGATGGTGGCACAGAAAACAAATACCAAGGAAGTGAAGTTCAAAAGTGGTGTATAGATTTTGCAAAGAATTTAAATAATTTTTCCACTTTAGAACAAGGTGCCATGCTTGGCATTACGAAAAATGATGGTGTACCAACCGCTTTCCATAGAGATATTTATACATGGGGTGAGAGCAGTTTAAGCGTGAATGATAAGATGTTTTTATTATCAGTACAAGAAGTAGCTGATTATGTAGCGAACTATGACGGTCCAATATTAGATACAAGTTTTTTAATACCGGGATTTAGTGCTAAATATTGGTGGTTACGTACCCCTGCTTTGTTAAATGGTGATAAAAATAATTGTGTTGCCGCATATCACTTTGATTATGGCTTTATTGGTGATATTTTGATATATAGAAAAGAGGGAGCTTCTCGTCCAGCATTTAACTTAGATTCAAATAATGTTTTATTTACATCTCCTGCTAAAGATGGCAAATTTGTTGATGATTTATATGTTGGCAGCAATTTAAAAGCAGTAGGCACAACAAATAGTACAGAATGGAAATTAACTTTAAAAGACAGTAGTCGAAGTAGTTTTAAAGCTTCTACAAGCGCGAACTTTGCCAAACCAGGTGAAAACATAACTATTACTTATTCTGGTGCTAAGAAAGGTTCTTATGAACATGTTTCCGCAATGATTGTTGATAAAAATGATGATGTTCTTTATTATGGACGAATTGCACAAAAGAGTGAAAGTGGTACTGCTACAGTTACTATTCCAACGGATATAGCACCAGGAGACTATAGATTAAAAATATTTAATGAACAATGTAATGATGACTATAGAACTGACTATGCAAGTGATTTTGTCAATATTGATTTAACAATAAGGGAAAAGCTTAGCGAGCAGTTTAATCTAAGTACCGGTGAAAAGTATTATTTTGATTTATCTGGATTAAATATTCCGGGCACTGTTAATAGTTATTTACTAGATAGTTCGCTACATTATGTACCGTTTGTTTATACTGGTACAGTTGATGCTTATGTACTTAAACCAGCATCAAATCATGTGGCTGATTCTTCTAAACAGGCTTCTGATACTTTGAATCCTAATGCTCAATATGGTTATACATATGATCATAGTTTGTTTATTGCGGATGAACCAATAACAGGTAATGTTAGCTGGGCTGATTTAAATGAAAAAGGGTTTATTTTTGGTAATTCATATGTAACTAATGGCATTAATTATACGCTTCGTGCACCTACAGTAGGTAGCACCTTAAATTCTAGTAATCCTGAAATGCCAGATCCTAGTAATAATGAATGGAATCGAATTATAAATAAGAATAAAAACTATATTAAAACACAGTTATTTGGTTTTGATTTAAATTGGGGACAGGATAATTATAATGAAGATTCTTTAAACAAGAAGAGTACACGCTCTGTAAATTTTAATAATTCTCTTCGTGGTACAGAAGAAGAAAATAAAATTGGCACTTATTACCGCCCTGTTCTTGAAATATTAGATGCAAAGACATTGGGAAGTGAAGGGCTTAAGGCAATTACTCTTAATTTTGGTGGTGGTAAATTAGGTGGTAGTGGTGATGATATAAAAATAGTGGTGGGAAATAATGGCACATATACTGCACCTAGTTATGAAGGGTTAACACGCCCTGATGGTAATAGTGATACATACTTCTATTGGTTAGATAGTGATGGTAATTCTTATATTCCTGGAGGTGCTGTTTCAAGTGATGTAACAACTTTAACTGCTAAGTGGGAACCTTTGAAATATAGTGTAACTTTAGAACCTAATGGTGGTGTTATAAACAATAATAATATTATTGAGTATGTCTATGGCCAAGGTGCTACACTTCCAAGCGCAAGTGATATGGAAAAGGAATATCATATTTTTGGTGGCTGGTATACAAGTAGTGATTTCAGTGGTTCTCCTGTGACTGAAATAAGTCATGTGGATAAAGGCGATAAGATTTATTATGCTAAATGGAATGCTAATCAGTACACTATAACTTTTGATACAGGTGGCGGTAGCAATATTCCACCAATTACTCAAGATTATGGAACTACGATAACTAAACCATCAAATCCAACAAAAGAAGGTTATACCTTTAAAGGTTGGGATAAAGAAATTCCTGATATTATGCCAACTGAAAACATTACTATTAAAGCTTTGTGGGATGTCAATAAGTACACTATTACATTTGATACTGACGGTGGTAGCACTGTTTCTCCAATTACTCAAGATTATGGAACTACAATCAATAAACCTTCAGACCCTATAAAAACAGAATATACATTTGCGGGTTGGGAACCAGAGATTCCTGCAACCATGCCTGCAAATAATATAACTATTAAGGCAAAATGGAACGTTAAACAATATACTATTACTTTCGATACTGACGGTGGTAGTAATGTAGATTCTATTACTCAGGATTATGGAAGTGCTGTAGTTAAACCTTTAGATCCTACAAAAACTGGTTATACCTTTGCAGGCTGGGATAAAACTATTCCAGCTACTATGCCTGCAGAAAATATTACTATTAAGGCAAAATGGAATATCAATCAATACACTATAACTTTTGATACAGATGGTGGTAGTGTTGTTTCTCCAATTACACAAGATTATGGAACTAGAATTGATAAACCTTCAGACCCTACTAGGGAAGGCTATACATTCATGGTTTGGGATAACGCAATACCTAATACTATGCCAGCTCACGATATGTTGATTAAGGCATTGTGGAAGATTAATAAGTATACTGTTACCTTTGATTCAGATGGAGGAAGTAATATAGATCCTATTACTTTGGATTATGGAAGTGTTATAACCAAACCTTCAAATCCTACAAAGACTGGTCATATATTTGTTGGTTGGTTTAAGGATGGAACGTTGTTTGATTTCAATGCCCCATTGACTATGGATATTACACTTAAGGCTAATTGGATTAAAGATGATTTTATTGTTAAGTTTGACACTGATGGTGGCAGTATCATTGCAGATAAAACCAGTGTTAAATGGAATGACAAACTATTGGATGATGTTTTAGTTCCAAATAAAACCGGGCACACATTTAATGGGTGGAAATACAACGGTATAGTTGTAACAGAAAACACTAAATATTCTGATCTTGCAGGTGAAAGTGTTCCTACTAGTATCATTTTAAAAGCTTATTGGACTGCAAACCAATATACTATTACGTTTGATACTGACGGTGGTAGTGTTGTTTCTCCGATTACACAAGATTATGGAACTACTGTAGTTAAACCTTCAAACCCTGCTAAAACTGGCTATGTATTTGCTGGTTGGATTAAGAATGGGATTTTGTTTGATTTCAATACCCCATTGGTAGACGATATTACACTTAAAGCTAATTGGATTGAAGATAACTTTACTGTTAAGTTTGATGCTGATGGTGGTAGTTCGATTGCTGATAAAACTAATGTTAAGTGGAATGACAAAGTATTAGAAGATGTTATAGCTCCAACTAAAACTGGATATACATTTAATGCTTGGAAATACAACAATACAGTTGTAATAGAAAACACGAAATATTCTGATCTTGCAGGTGATAATGTTCCAACTAGCATCACTTTAAAAGCTAATTGGAATGTGAATCAATACACTATTAGTTTTAATACAGATGGCGGAAATGATATACCTTCAATAACACAAGATTTTGGTAGTGATGTAGTTGCACCAAATAATCCTACTAAAACAGGTTATACATTTGCGGGTTGGGATAAAGTAGTTCCAAGTACTATGCCTTCTAGTGATTTGAATATAAAGGCGTTATGGAAGATAAATAAGTACACTATTACTTTTGATACTAATGGTGGAAGTAATATAGATTCTATTACACAAGATTTTGGTAGTACTATAACTAAACCATTAGATCCTACAAGAAGTGGCTATACCTTTGTAGGATGGGATAAAGAAGTACCTTCAACTATGCCTTCATATGATATGACAATTAAGGCTAAATGGTTAGACAGTGAAAAACCAAGTGGTGAAATAAAGGTAGCTACAAATAGTTGGAAGACATTATTAAATAATATTAGCTTTGGGTTATTCTTTAGGGATAGTCAAACAGTAAGTATAAGTGCTATTGATAATAGTAATGAAGAAGTAAAGATAGAGTATCTATTAAGTAATAGTTTATTATCTATAACAGAATTAGATAATCAAACCTTTAATTTATATACAAAGCCATTTAGTATTAATCCAAATAATGAGTATGTAATATATGCTAAGTTAACTGATACAAGTAATAATATTTCTTATATATCTTCTGATGGTTTAGTATTAGATGATATTAGTCCTTTAATTAGTGGAATAGAAGATAATAAGACTTATTGTGAAAAGAAAACAGTTACTGTTAATGATAAGTATATTAATAGTGTTAAGGTAAATGGTAATGATGTTACTTTAGATTCTAATAATAGTTTTATATTAGGTTATGGTAAACAGAATATTATCGTGACTGATAAAAGTGGTAATAGAAGTGAAGTGAATGTAACTATTAATAATGGACATTCATTTGGTGGTTATAACTTTGATGGTGTTGATACTCATACTCGTAAGTGTAACATTTGTGGAAGTAGTGAGACTTATAAGTGTATAGATGAAAACAAAGATCATAAGTGTGATGTATGTAGTGGTCAAATTAGTAAATGTGTTGATTTAAATAAGAATCATAAGTGTGATATTTGTGGTAAGACTATATCTTCACATAAGGGTGGTGAAGCTTCTTGTACTAAGAAGAGTATATGTGAAATATGTGGACAAGAATATGGTGAATTATCTAAGCATTTAAATCTAAAACATATTGAAGAAACAAAGGCTACAACTACAAGTACTGGTAATAAAGAGTATTGGTATTGTGAAGAGTGTAATAGATATTATAGTGATAAAGATGGCTTAAATGAGATATCTAAAGAGGATACTGTAATTGGAAGACTTAAGGATGATGCTACTAAAGATAATAATGTTGTAGAAATAGAACATAAAGATAGTAATCCTATCATATGGGTTGTTGTACCTATTGTTGGGGTAGCTATTATAAGTGTAATAATCCTTATTATTAAAAGAGTTAAACATTAATACTGGAGGAACTTGAAATGAGAAAACGAATGCTTAGTATCCTGCTTTCCTTTTGTATGATTCTTTTGTTTATACCAACAGGAATATATGCTGATGGTGAATCTAATAAAAATATAAGTCTTGGGTTGAGTGCTCTTAAAAACAATCAAGATAGCTTTTTGTATTTTGGTAATTATCAACAATCAAGTGATGGAAGTGGCGGTTTTAATGTTGAACCTGTTAAGTGGCGGGTGTTATCTAATGAAAATAATACTGCATGGCTTCTTTCTGATAAGATTCTTGATGTTTATTATTATCATAATTTAAACAGCTTCAATGAGGATGTATTTTGGAAAGAGACTTTAATGAAGAAATGGTTAAATAGCGAGGATCCAACAGGAGGCTTCTCTGATAAAGCATTTAGCTCTAAAGAATTAGATACAATTTTATTAAAGAGTGCAGATTTGGGGAAGGTTATGCTTCTTTCCGATAAAGAGGTAAAAAATTCTTCATGGTCTTCAAATAAGAGAGCAATTCTGCCAAGTATTGATACTGCTTTTGTAAGGGGTGGTGGAACAATAAGTCAAACTAAAAATCTTGATTATTATGCTTTGCGTAGCGATTATCCTATTGAATATTTAGATATTATTATGAATGATGGCAGCTATGATATGAGTTATTTTGATGTTGGTATGGCGTTTGGTGTTCGTCCATCAATGTATTTAGATAATTCAAAAATCTTTTTCACATCACCTGCTAGTGGAGGTAAAACCGAGTCTGGCTTAACTTCTGTTTTAGATTACAATGGAAATGAATATAAACTTACAGTATTGGATACTGATAGAAATAACTTTTTAGTAACAAAAAAATCTCAATCAGGAGGTATTATTGAATTTGATTACGAACTTGCAAAAACGGGTAATAATGAATTTATTTCGGCAATGGTAGTTAATGGTGATACTGTAAAGTATTATGGAAGGATAAAGAATGTTAATGATGAAAGCGGCACCCTGTCTCTTTCTATTCCAAGCACTGTAAATGCAAATAATGGTGATCGTTTGTTTGTGTTTAATGAACAATGCAATGGTGATTATAAGACAGATTATGCTAGTCCGTTGCGGGAACTTTCTCTTGGAAATTCAAGTTCTAACATACCTTTACTTCAAATTAATTCTGTAACTAACGAATGGGAAGTTTCTTATGATGATGGCGCAACTTGGACTTCATTAAATGTTAAAGCTACAGGTGAGACTGGAGCAAAAGGTGATAAAGGAGATACTGGAGCTTCTGGGAAAGATGGACTAATTCCATATGTTGGTACAAATGGAAATTGGTGGTTAGATAATACAGATACTGGTGTGCAAGCTTCTGTTAAAGGAGATCAAGGTGAAAATGGAATCACACCACAGCTAAAAATAGATGGTGGGAATATATGGTCTGTTTCTTATGACGGGGGACAAACTTGGACATCTCTTAATGTTAAAGCCACTGGTGATACAGGCACTTCTGGAAGAGATGGAATCAATGGTATTGATGGCAAAGATGGTATAACACCTATGCTTAAAGTTGGTGATAATAATTTGTGGCATATTTCTTATGATAGTGGAAATACTTGGATGTCACTTGGTACAAAAGCAACCGGTGATGTTGGTATAAGAGGGGAAAAAGGTGATACAGGATTATCAGGTAAAGATGGAAGTAATGGTGTAGATGGCGAAAATGGAGTAGGAATTTCTAACGCAAGTATTAATGCGGAAGGAGAACTTATTCTTACTTATACTAATGGCGCATCTATTAATCTTGGAAGAGTTGTCGGTGAAGATGGTTTAACACCTTATATTGGTGATAATGGAAATTGGTGGCTTGGTGAAAAGGATACTGGAGTAAGTGCTATTGCATCCTCAGAAAGCGATTTGCTTAGTTCTCCTGTCATAATTACTATTGGAACTATTGCTGGACTTGCTTTAATTAGCAATGCTGGTTTAATTCTATATATTGTATTTAAAAAGAAATAGATAATATCTAATTGTGAAAATCGGTGGTATACGTATCGCTGGTTTTTTTTAAATGGAAATCATTATTTGCAGAAGAGTGCTAATGATTTTTAAAAATGTTAAGGAATTTTCTCTTTGTACGGCAATAAAGAAGGTAAGGATAAAACCAAACAATACAATTTTTTCTATTTTAGTTGCTCCTTCAATCCATGCTGATACTAGATATATGGCTACTTTTTCAAAACATCAATACAACGTAGACATATTAACATTAACTATTTCAGAGTTTATTGATCAAATTAATGTTAATAAACACATCATAGAAATGCTTTCGGCATAAACATTTATATATTTTTATAGGCAAAATATCAATATAATTAATTTTAAAGTAATCTATCAAAATAGACTCCCTCAACATTATAAAGAAACAGAAGGAAAAGAAGCACTGAAAAATTATTGATTATTAGCTTCGTACATTTTGATATATTTATATAAAGTTCTTTTACTCATGTTGAGTTTTTTGCACATGTAATACTGAGTTATATCTCCATCTATCCACTGCTTATATAATTGTTCAAACAAATATTTGTCGTACTGCTTTGGCTGTCTGCCAGTATAGACTCCTCTTTCTTTGGCGAGAGCAATACCTTCTGCCTGTCTTTGACGTATTTGATCTCTTTCAAGTTCTGCCATAGCAGCAAATACTGTTAGCATAAATTTTCCTTGCGGAGTAGTAGTATCTATTTTTTCTTTCTCCGAAACGAACTGTACTTTCTTTTCTGTAAGTTCATCTATTATAGTTAATAGATCACGAGTAGATCTTGCAAGTCTACTGATTGATTCAACGTATAGAATGTCACCTTCACGAACATATTCGAGCATCTTTTGCAACTCTGGTCTATTTCTGTCTTTTCCAGACAGCATGTCTAAAAATACTTTTTCACAACCTGCTTCTTTCAGTATTTCTGCCTGTCTGGCAGGATTCTGATCAGCAGAACTGCACCTAAGATATCCTATTTGACTCATATATCGATTTCTCCTTTTCTTTTCACTTATCTTTATCTGTGAAAATAGAATTTCCATAAAATATTTAATTTCAATTTGGCAATATGGGTATATTTTTTTATATGCCATTATTATAGCGTATAGGGTATATAATTGCCTGCCACTTTTACATAAAATGCATGTTTTTTTAAACATCCTAAAAATGGTAGTTTGGGTGTACCCTATTAACCTCCTTGTTTTAGGCAAAAGAAAAACTTGAAGTAAAACGTTATACGTTTTTTCTTCAAGTTAAGATTACAAATTCCTGCCATGGTCAGATCGTGTTCACCGTCCAGTGCCAATATCCAATCATAGTCTGCATCCAAAGGTCGCAGTGTGATTGCAACAAATTTTCCCATTTCCATCACTTTAACAACCGACTATAATCCCGTTTTGCATAGACTACACGGGCAACTGTTACCAACTCTTTGTCTTCGTCTACCCAATAAAACATCAGATAATTGTGTACCAGGATCTTTCGATACTCGTGTTTCAATGGACGAATCGGCTGGTAGACGGGAGTTGCGTGTGGAAATGTAAGCCCATTCTCCATCGCATTAATTAGCTCCACTGCCAAACGGTCCGCTGCATTCGGATTTTTCAGCTCTCCGCTGATATAACTTACAATCGCAAGCATATCTTTTTGAGCAACAGGAAGATATTCTAATTTATACAACCTTTTATCCTCCGATAGCGGCCTTCATAGCTTTCAAAACTTCTTTGGAAGAGTAGCGCTGATCCGTCACCTCAGCCTCTCTCTCGGCCTCTTGCAACTTGAAATATATCTCACTCTCAAATTGTAGGTTTTCAAATGCCTCCATGCTCATAACCACCATATCGCCGTATCCATTCTTTGTCAAAAAAACAGGTTGAGCGGTTTCATGTACATTCTTTGAAATGTCAGCAAAATTATTTCTCAAATCAGAGACAGGTCTAATCATTTTAATAGTCTCACCTCATTGTTATTATTTTAGCGTAATTACGCTAAAATACCAAGACAAATTAGTGGCGAAAAACCCATAGGCTTGCCAGTGGGAGTAGTCAGTTCAAGTTAAGTCAGGGTGAAAATTTTGATTTTAAAGACTTGCTTGGCTATAATAATGTAAAAAAGCTTTTAAAAGCTATGGCTGGTCGAAAGACCTGGGTCCACACAAAGGCGAGTAAGACACCCGCCATTTCTTTTGTTTTCAGAGTAAAGGAGTCATATAAAGTGGCAGATATATAATTCCTTCTTCAATTTTTAAATCATTCATATGTAAGACATAAGCTTCATTAAGTTGCTCACTATATCTTTTCATGAATTTTCTTAAAGAAGTTAATGTGTAATTTTTACTGGATTTAACTTCTATTGGTGATATATTATGGCGGTTACTTATTTTACTTTTCGAAATCAGAAAATCAATCTCCATTCTGGCATCTTTATCATCTCTTGATGAATTTGAATAAAAATATAGCTTATGACCGCTTGCGGAAAGCATCTGTGCAACTATATTTTCCATAATCATTCCTTCATTAACTTCTAATTTACCAAATAATATTTTTTTATATATTTCTTCATTTACGAGTCCATTTTCATCAAAAGCATGACTAATTAGTAGTCCAGTATCTCCCATATAGCATTTTAATGTCATACGATCCATATTTAGTTTTAATCCAATACTAGGCTCCGTGGTATTATAACAAATGTTAGAAATCATTGAGTCATCAAGCCAAAATAATGCATCTTCATATTCACGAAATCGTGCTTCTTTTTTTAATGAAGATAATTTGAACTGTTTTTCATGTTTCTGCAATTGAGCTGGAATTTCATCAAATATGCTTTCTACCTTCATTTCATATCCTGTTGCATGTTTTATAATATCAGCTCGATAAAGGGTCAAAATATCCCTTTTAATTCGGTCTACTTTTTTAAAGTCTTTACTATTGACAAATTCTTGTACCACTTGTGGCATTCCACCTACAATAAGATATTGTCTAAAGTAATCCATTGCTTTACGGTGCATAATTTGCCCCATTTCTTTTCGATCATTAAAATGGTTTCGAATTATTTCCATAATATTGTCATTACCTAAAGCCCATAAAAATTCTTCAAAGTCCATAGGATACATTTTTATGTGCCGTTCTTCAGAAGGAATGACAATATCTTTGACATTTTTTTTGATAGACATGAGGGATCCTGTTTCTAAATAATCGTATCGACCATCTAAAACTAGATATTTTAGTGCAGCTCTTGCACGAGGAAACATTTGTATTTCATCGAAAATAATAAGAGATTCATGCTCGTATAATGTGACATTATAGTAGCTGGATAAATACATAAATAGGGTATCTAAATCCGTTAGATAATGTTGGAATAAATTTTTAACTTCATCATCCACCTGGTTAAAATCGATTAACAAATAAGACTTATATTCCGCTTTAGCAAATTCTTCTGCTACATAACTTTTCCCTACACGTCGAGCACCATCTATTAGAAGTGCTGTTTTACCTGCTCCGTCTTTTTTCCATTCGATAAGTTGATTATATATTTTTCGCTTCATAAAACCTCCAAATCACGAAATCAAGAACTTTATAAACACAGTTTTACACGAAATCAAGAATTTTACAAGCACAAATTTACACGTATTCAAGAATTTTGGCGTTTTCACTCATATTTTCACTTTTATTCACCATCTAAAAGTGAAAATTCCACTGCATCCTTATCTGCAATCACATCGTCAAGATAAACATCAAGCTCATCAAGAGTGCATCCTTTTTTTCCTGACAGTCTGTCTTCTTCGACAGCAAGTAGTTCTTCTCTCAACTTCAGCATTTTTTCCTGCTGATTACAGCTTTTAATTTCCATAATATCACTTCCTATTTTTGTGCTTTTGCTTACTTTTTTGGAATGCAACTTTAGAAAAGTGGTCGTTCTGCCATTTTTCTAAAGCGAATTTGCTGCTGATCAACTATCAAGACTATTTATATTTAGCAAAAAATCAAAAATTCCCATAATTGTAATTCCATTATCGTTTCTCCATGTTGGCTGATTATTGCCTACAATGATAATCTTTTTAAAAGAATCTGGGATTTTTACTAAAGATGCCTGTTCTTGTTCAACTTTTTCTTTGGTAGGTAATGCATATGCAGATTGTATATAATATCTATTTCCTGCTTGATTCACTACAAAATCTACTTCAAGCTGTTTGCGAACTGCTGTTCCATTTTCATTAATCCTTGTTTGAACAACACCAACATCTACATTGTAACCTCTATAAATTAATTCATTGTATATAGCATTTTCCATAAGATGAGTTTCTTCATATTGTCTAAAATTCAAAATGGAATTTCTTAATCCTAAATCTGTATAATAATATTTTGCTGGAGTGCTGATATACTTTCTGCCTTTAACATCATATCTTTCTGCTTTTTGGATTAAAAAACTTTCTTGAAGATACTTCAAATAGTTGATGATTGTTGGCATACTAATATCCTTGTTTCCATAGCTGTTAAAGGTATCTGATATTTTTTGTGGATTTGAAAGAGAGCCAATTGCTGACGCAATAACTTTCATTAGGGATTCCATTCCGTTTTCATCTTTAATATTATATCTTTCACAGATGTCTTTTAGATAGATTTCTTTATTTAGTCTATCTAAATATTTGCTTTTAGATTCTCTGTCAGGTTCAGACAAGATATGAGGTAATCCGCCAAAATACAGATAGTCGTTCCATGCATCTATTTTTTCTTTTCCTGATGCAGGATAATATTCTGAAAAAGAAAGTGGAGTAACATGTATTTCATCACCTCTGCCTCTAAATTCAGTCATAATGTCAGTTGAGAGAAATTTTGAATTACTTCCGGTAATATAAACATCCACATTTTCTTTTCTTAATAAAGAATTTAACACACCATATAATCGAATTGGGATATCAGGATTTTTCATTTCTTCTTTTGTTATTGCATATTGGGCTTCATCAATAAAAATGTAGTATTGCTCATTTTTGTTGACGAGCTTATTTTTTATATATCTATTTAAAGCATCTGGATTGCAATATTCAGCAAAATCAATATCATCTAATGGAATGCAGATGATATTTTCTTCCTTTGTATTTGTGGAGATTAAATAATCATAAAATAATTTAAACAACAGATAGGATTTTCCGCATCTTCTAATTCCAGTAATTACCTTTATTAATCCGTTGTGTCTTTTCTCTATTAATTGCTTCAGATATTTATCTCTTTTTATTTCCATATGCGCACCTCTTACTTTAGAAAAGTGGCATTTCTGCCATTTTTCTAAAGTATGTTTAAATTATATCCTAGTAAATTGTTTTAGCAAGATATCCACCTTGTGCAAAATGCGAACATACTCATTCACACTTTTATTATTTTCACTCAAATTCTCACCTTCACTTTAGAAAAGTGGTCGTTCTGCCATTTTTCTAAAGTGTGTTCAAGTTTTCGGGCATACATTGCCGCTACTCGCCAATTAATATCTTCACGACTGTTGCTGGGAATGATCCCTTCAAGATTAATTTCGTTTTCTTCTTTTTCCTTCCTGACTAAATTTTCGTGCAATGATAAATCGAGTTTTGGTAGCTTTTCTATGACAGTTGTAAATAGTAATCTTAACTTGAAGAAAAAACGTAAACGTTAGTTTAGAAAAAACGGAATTATAACATTAAGAAAATCCGTAATTATAACGTTAA
>JABLTN010045711.1_pt1 | contig 15471 bp, 13 predicted proteins | sample 7160141 | NCBI WGS metagenome assembly JABLTN01 (sample SAMN14651226, study PRJNA627086) | human gut metagenome | isolation source: feces | host: Homo sapiens | reverse complement strand
TCCCACGACGACGACGCGCCCGCATTCGCGAGCAAGCTTCGCCGCCGCTTTCTGCGCCCGGGCGACATGGGGGCACGTGGCGTCGATCACGGGAAGCCCACGCGCCTCTATCTCGCGTCTGACCTGCGGCGTAACACCATGGCTGCGAATGATGACGCTGCCCTCGACGGCTTGCTCGGGGCTTTCGACAGCGCGGATGCCCCGCTCGGCAAGCTGCGCCACGACCTGAGGGTTGTGAATCAGCGGGCCAAGCGTGACGGCGCGCGATCCTTCCGACACGGTATCAAGCGCCATGTTGAGCGCGCGCTGGACCCCGTAGCAGGCTCCCGCGCATTTCGCACGCGTCACCTTCATTTCGGCTCCTTCGCCGCGATGATCTCCTCGGGAGTGTGCTCGGGAATCGCACGATTCGCGAACACGTCCGTGAAATCGCGCCCGTCAGGGAACAGCGCCACCATGTCGACCTCATCGCGCGGCACGCGCTGGGAGAGGGCGAAGCACTCGCGCATCGCATACCACGTGCACCCCTCCAGGCGATCCTCCTTGGGAAGGAAGTCGAAATCGCTGACAAGCAGGGGCGACCCGAACTCCATCGTGATCTTGGGGAAGCGAAAGAACTTGCCCTTCTGCTTCACGTACTCGGCATTGCGCACGGTCATAGGGAGGATAGGCGCATGCCCCATCTTCGCAATGAACGCGGCGCCGGAATGGATCTCGGGCTTCTTGGTTCCCTTACCACGGCGCGTTCCCTCGGGGAGGATGCCGACGAGCTCGTTGTTCTTCAGGTTGCGCGTCGCGCGCTTGATGGCCACGCGGTCGGCCGCATCGCGTTTGATGGGAAATGCGCCGACGCGCGAGAGAATCTGGCCCACAAGACCGCGGGCGTTGTCGAAGAGCGTCTCACGGCCGAGCAGGCGCACCCACTGGCTGGGACGGCATGCGATGTACATGCAGGCCACGTCGAGAAACGACGTGTGGTTCGCCACAAGGAGCACGCCCGATTTCTTGTTGAACGCCCGCAGGTTCTCGCGCCCATCAACGCGATAGCGGAAACAGATTTTGAACACGAAGGCGACGACCACCCAAACGATATTCCCAAACCAATGGGGAACCTGCTTTTCGGTCGACGTGCCCCCGAGCGGCATGTCCCACATCTTCTCGTATGGCAAAAAGACGCTCATGCGCAGCCCTTTCTCTTAAATATGCGCGCGAACCCCGCAAGTTGGACGCCCCGCCTCGAGAGGCAGGACGCCATTTCGCGATTACCCCTGAGCCTGCTCGGCACGCGAGCAGATGAAGGAGATGATTTCCTCGATGGTTTTGCCGGTCGAGTCAAGATGCACGGCGTCTTCCGCCGGTTTGAGGGGCGACGCGGCGCGCGAGGAATCGATTTCGTCGCGCTTCTTGATGTCGGCGAGAACCTCCTCGTAGTTCGTCGAACCCACGTGACGCTCCTCGTTCTGCTTGACACGACGGGTTGCACGCTCCTCCGCGCTTGCCGTGAGGAACACCTTCACGGGTGCCTCGGGGAAAACGACCGTGCCGATGTCGCGGCCCTCGACCACGTAGTCGCCCGCGCGACCGATGCGCTGCTGTTGGGCAACAAGCGCCTCGCGAACTGCGGGAACGGCGGCAACTGGCCCCACGGCGCGGTCGATTTCGGACGTGCGGATGGCATCGGTCACTTCCGTGCCCGAGATTAAGACACGACGGGGAACGGGGTCGCCCTCGACATGCCCGAACTCGATTTCGTTGTCGCGCGCGATCGCGCCGAGCGCCTCGGCGTCGTCGAAGGAAACGCCGTCGGCGAGCGCCTTCCACGCGATGGCGCGGTACATTGCCCCCGTGTCAAGGCACGAGAACCCGAGCCGCTTTGCCGCTGCCTTAGCGACGGTTGACTTGCCTGCCCCCGAGGGGCCATCGATTGCGACGATCATTTCGCCAGCCTTTCAATATCGGCGCGAAAGCCCGGATAGCTTACGCGAACTGCCTCAAAATCACGGATAGACACGGGATGGGCTCCCGTGAAGCCAACAAGCGACCAGGTCATCGCAAGACGATGGTCGCCCAGGGAATCGAACACGAGCCCCTCGGGCACGACGAGACCCGGCTTGCCCTCGATATGCAGGTCATCGCCTTCGGCCCACGCGCGCACGCCAAGCTTGGAAAGCCCCTCCAAGATGGCCGCGAGACGGTCGGTCTCCTTCACGCGCAGCTCCCCCACCTCGTGAAAGACCGTCGTGCCTTCCGCGTGGGCAGCTACAAGGGCGAGCACGGGAATCTCATCGACGAGCGAGGCGATCTCGCGCCCCACGACCTCGCACGAGTGCAGATGCTCGACGTAGGAAACCGAGATGGTGCCGCAAGGTTCCTCCCCCGCGCTGCCCGTCGGCTTCAGGGTGATGTCGGCGCCCATGCGCTCGAGCACCCGTGCGAAGCCGATGCGTGCCTCGTTCAAGCTCACGTTCTCAATGTCGATCGCGCTGTCGGGACGAAGAGCCGCCGCGCACGCCATGAACGCCGCAGACGAGGGGTCGCCCGGGACATCGACGTCGCAGGCGTGAAGGCTCTGCCCACCAGCAACGGAAGCCTCCCCTGGCGCCGCTTCGACGTCGACGCCGAAGCCGGGGAGCATGAGCTCGGTGTGATTGCGAGAGGGCGCCGGCTCGTGAACGCTCGTCGTGCCCGACGCGAAGATGCCAGCGAGCAGAATCGCTGTTTTCAGCTGAGCGGAGGCGACCGGCGAATCATAGGAGATCGCAGCGAGACCGCGCGTTCCCGTAATGGAAAGCGGGAGCGTCGTCGCACCTTCCGGCGCGAATCGAGCCCCCATCAGTTCAAGCGGGGCTGCGATGCGGCGCATCGGACGGCGGCGAAGGGAGTCGTCGCCTGTAAGCTCGACAGTGATGTCCCATGGCGCGAGCACACCCATGAGCAGGCGAACCGTCGTACCGGAATTGCCGCAGTCGATGGCGCCCTCCGGCTGTGAAGGACCTAAGCCACCCCAGCCGCGGATGTCGCCTGCAAGGCTTCCGTCGGGCTGCTTCTCGAGGTTGACCTCGGCGCCCAGAGCGCGCACGGCGCCGATGGAAGATCGCACATCGGCGGAGTCGAGCACGCCGGACACGTGCGAAGTGCCTTCGGCCATCGCGGAGAAGAGCACCGAACGATGCGAGATCGACTTGTCGCCGGGGACGCGCACCGCACCGGACAGCGGGCGGGCGAGCGGCTCGATAAGGGTCGCCTGCCCAGTTGCAACTACAGGATCAGCAGGCGTTGCGGCGTCGTTGCACACGGCGGACACCAATTGATCGTTAGTCGACATGGATATGCTCCTTCGGAGAGAGCGGATTGAACGACACCGAGAAGCCCGCGCCGATGAGCTGGGCAGACAGCTTCCCAACATCGCCCTCGTCGGTTAGAACGAGCGAGAGCACGGCGCGATCCTCTGTGATGTGATCGATTTCGATCGATTGGATATTACAGCCAGCGGAGCTCGCGATTGTGGTGACCTCCGCGACCACGCCCCTTCGATCGGACATGGGAATGCGAACCTCAAGGAGCTTGTCGGTCGAGGGAACCCAAGCGGCGGGCAGAGCGCGGCGGGCCTGTGCCGCCTCCTCGAGAAGACGAGTCGTCGCCTCGCGATCGTGCGAGTCGATGGCGTCGGCGAAATCGCCGATGATGCCCTGCATCTCGCGCAATCCGCTCGTGAGCGCGCAGGCGTTATCGAACGCGATGCCGCACCATAGCTTCGAAGAACCCGCCGCGATGCGCGTGGAATCCTTGAAGCCGCCTGCCGCAAGGCGCATGAGCGACTGCTGCTCGTCGGCGTGGCGATGCGCCAGCTGGACGAGCGAAGCCGCGATGATATGCGGGACATGGCTTACGACGGCAATGGAATCATCATGCTCGTCAGGTGCTATGGCAACCACGCGCGCGTTCAAGCTCGTGATGAGCTCATGCAGACGTTGGAAATGCTCGGGCGGCGTGTCCGCATCGGGGCACAGAATCCAGTTAGCGCCCTCGAAAAGATCGGGGCGGGCGCCGTCGATGCCGTTCTTCTCCGAACCTGCCATGGGGTGGCCTGGCACGTAATTGCGGCGGTAAGGCAGAATCTCGGCCGTCGCCGCAAGGATATGCGCCTTTGTGGAAAGCGTGTCGGTTATAACGCCGCGGTAATCCCAATCGCGCAGAAGGCGCAGGTAATCGTCGACCGCAGCAACCGGCGTCGCCAAGACGACGAGATCCGCACGGTCCTTCACGAAATCGGAGAACGCCTCGCTTTCGGGGGCACAAGCGTTCGCCACCCACCCACGCGAGATTGCTTCGCCGCAAGTCCGCGAATCGACGTCAACCCCGAACACCTCGACATCGGGGTCGGACTTCGAGATGGCGGCCGCAAGCGATGCACCGATAAGCCCCAGGCCAACCACTACGATATGGTCGAACCCGTGAGGAGCCTTGCTTGTTATATCTTCAGACATGCGCATACCTTTTCCTCGCGTGCCCGGATCCTTATCACCTGGGCAGCAGTCCGTTAGTTTAGCAGTTACGACTGGATTGCGGCTTTAAGTTCGCCTACTTCCACATCTGCGAGCTCGCGCCATGAGCCGCGGGGTAAATCCCCCAGCTCAAGCGGACCAAAGGAAGAGCGATGCAGTGCGATGACCGGATAACCCACCGCCTCGAGCATACGGCGAACCTCCCGCTTACGGCCCTCGCGCAAACCGACGAGCACATAGCTCCCCGTCTTCTCACGGACCGCACGGCTGCGTTTGCCAGTATGCGAGGCGTTGATGCCGCCCGCGCCCTTGCCCGTCCCAATCGCGCGCGCGGCCTTTTGCGCATCACCGCCCCGCAAAAGCTCGGCACGAGCGGGAAGCGTCATGCCGTCGGAGAGCGCAACACCACGGCGCAACCGCTCAAGCGCCTTAGCATCGGGCGTCCCTTCGACCAGGGCAAGGTAGCGTTTCTCCACATGGCGGCGCGGATGCAGAAGCGCGTTTCCAAGCTCGCCGTCGGTCGTGAAGAGAAGAAGGCCCGTCGTGTCGCGATCGAGGCGCCCCACCGGGAACAGCCCCGGGAACCGATCGGCGGGGACGAGGTCGGCCACCGTAGCTCGCCCCTGGGGGTCGTCCATCGTGGTGACGTAGCCAGCGGGCTTGTGAAGCATGATCGTAACGTCGCCCTCGGCAAGGCGCACCGGTGCTCCGCCGTCAACGCGCACCTCATCGCTGCCAGGATCGACCGAGCACCCCAGCTCAGCAGGCTGTCCGTTCACCATAACGCGACCGGCGACGATGAGCTCTTCGGCATGGCGGCGCGACGCAACACCCGCGCGCGCAAGAAACTTCTGCAGGCGCATCATGGCTACTCGTCTTCCGTTTCGAACGTAAGCTCGTCGAAGTCGATCTTGTCGACCACGCCGAAGCCCTGGGACATGGCCTGGCGAAGCATCTCCTGAGCCGAACCGTCGTCCATGCCGGAAAAGTCCTCGTCATCGCCGTCTTCCCCCGCCTCGTTGCGCGACGCAGCCGCACGAAAACCCGCATCCTGCGAGAACAGCGACTCGGGTGCCGTATGCCCCACGAGCGCCTCGCCCGCGACAGCCCCGCTCATGTCGCCCTCGTCGTCGTCGTACACAACGCGCTCGAGCACGTCGCCCTCGTCGCGCTCGAGCGCGGTACCGCTTGCTTCGTGAGCTGCGGAAAGACGCTCGCGGATGAGCGTGCGCGTGGAATCGTCGGGGGCGAACTCGGAAAGGTCGGGCAAATCGGCGGTGGAGCGCAGGCCGAACTTCTCCAAAAACGCGCGCGTCGTGGCGTAAAGCGTGGGGTTGCCCGGCGTGTCCGCTGTCCCCGCCTCGCGCACGAGGCCCTTTTCCACCAGGGAGTTGATAGAGCTGTCGGAGTTCACGCCGCGCACGCTCGCCACCTGGGCGCGCGTCGTGGGCTGGGTATACGCAACGATCGCGAGCGTTTCCATGGCGGCTTGGGAGAGCTTGCGCGTGTCCCAGGAAAGGACGTACTTCTCGATGAGCTCGTGGTAAGCGGGATGCGTGTACAGCCGCCAGCCGCCCGCCACTTCACGCAGCTGGATGCCGCGGTTTTCGGCCTCGAGCCTATCGCGAAGCCCCACAAGGGCGCTCTCGACATCGGCGGGGTCGACCTCGAGCATGTCGGCGAGCGCGATGGTGCCCACCGGCTCGTCGGTCACGAACAACATTGCCTCGATTGCGCCTGCGAGCTGGTCTTTCTGCAAACCTTCGAACATGGTTACTCCTCCTCGCCCACCGACGTGAGCGCATCTTCGCCCGTCAGGTCAAGCTCGCCCGACCCTTCGATGTAGTCGATCGAGATATCGCCGAACAGCTCGTCTTGGTTGATCTTCACCATGGAGCGCTTGTAGAGCTCGAGCACCGCGAGGAATGTCACGACAACGACCGGCGTCGGCGTGCGCCCATCGACCAAGTCGGAAAACCGCAGGTGTCCGCGGTTGACGATGCGCTGGTGGATGGCCCGCACGTGCGTCTCGACGGGAATGGGCTTTGCGGCGATATGCTCGCTTTCCAATAGAAAGACATCGCGTCGGGCCAGCGCACGGGCGCACGTGAGCGCGAGGCCGTCGAGCGTGACGTCTTTCAAGTAGTCGGGCATGAGGTTTAAGAAGCACGCATCGGGGCCGAACGGACGCGTGTGCATGCGGCCTTCCGAGACGAAGCGCGCGTGAAGGGCAGCGCCCGCGTTTTTGTACTGCTTGTAGGCAAGCAGGCGCTCGACCAGGATATCGCGTGCCTCGCTCGGGGTGAGCTCCGCGATATCATCGTCGATTTCGGGCGTATCCTGCGGGATGAGGCTTTGCGCCTTGATCTCGAGCAGCGTCGAGGCAACGAGCAGAAAGTCGCTCGCCACGTCGAGGTCGAGGTTCTTCATGCGCGTAACCTCGGCGAGGTATTGGTCGGCGATCTCGGTAATCGAGATGGCGCCGATATCGACTTTCTGCCTGCTCACCAGGTACAGCAGAAGGTCAAACGGGCCCTCGAAGCTTGCAGTGCGGACTTTGTAGGACACAGCTTCGCCCCCTAGGAAACCCTGAACGGGAACAGCAGGTTGGCCACATTGCCCGCCGTGACGTCGAGGTAGACGCCGACGGGGTTCACGTGCAGAACATACGGCAGAACGATGAGGACGATCATGAAGACGGGCATGGCGTACTGCTGCACGCGGTAGTACGTGTGCATGTGCTTTTTCGGGATGAAAAGCGCGAGCACCGACGAGCCGTCGAGAGGCGGAATCGGCAACAGGTTAAAGAAGAGCAGATAGAGGTTGATGAGCGCGAACATGGGCAGGAACATGAGGTAGAAGTATGCGAACGCCCCGTTTTGCGCGACAAGCGCGGGCGCTTGGCCGTAGAGAGCCCAGGCGATGGCGCCGGCGAGGGCGGCCATCACGAGGTTCGCCGCAGGTCCGGCAAGGCCGACGATGACGTCGCCCGTCTTGGGATTTTTGAAATAGGACGGGTTGTAAGGTACCGGCTTCGCATAGCCGAACACAGGGCCGCTCATCGCGAGCATGCACAAAGGCAGGATGACCGTGCCGAACGGGTCGACGTGCTTGAGCGGATTAAGCGACAGGCGCCCCGCGCGCTTGGCCGTGGGATCACCGAGCCTGTACGCCGCAAACCCGTGCGCCACCTCGTGAAACACGATGGCGGGCACGAAGCTTAGGACCGAGCAGACTATGTAGGCAAGATATTGTGATGACATGGGTCATAAGTGTAGCGCAAGGGAAAGCCCGCGAAGCGCGCACCTCACTCCCCTGCGCGAAAAGTGCGCAGATGAAAAGCGAGGAGACGTTGCGCTTGCGGGCGCAAGAAGCCAGAGCGCCAGCAGCGGCGCCCGCCCTAAAACAGGCAGGCACCGAGCAGCGATCGCGGCGAGACGCCTGCGCCGATCACGTCACCAGCGCAGGCGTCGGCTTCACGCTACTTCAAAATCCCCTGTCGATACGCCTTCATGATCAGGGTCGCGGCGCGCTCGCGAGAAGTGCTCTCGGCGGGCGCGAACGTGTAGGTCCCGTCGTGGTTATCGTAGCCGCTGACAAGACCAGACTCCTTAGCCCAGGCCACCGAGCCCACTGCCCAATCGGATATGGCGTCGCTATCGGTCAAGTCGCCGAGAGCCGCCGAATCGCCTGCCTGGCCACCATTCGCGTAGTTGCAGAAGATCTTGGCCACCTGCTCAGCGGTCACCGGATTGTCGGGCATAAAGCTGAACGTGCCGTCGTGATTGTCGTAGCCGTTGATCACCTGGTTAGCAACAGCCCAGTTGGCAGCACCGGTGTACCACACGAAGGACTCGACATCGTCCATACCCGTGGTGTTGGACGTGTCGGCAGGCTTGTACGCTGCAGCAGCATCGGGGTCGGCTGCGCGCCAAAGAATCATGGCGAACTGCGCACGCGTAAGAGGCCTGCCCACGCCGAACAGACCGGCATCGGGGCCTTCCGCATAGCCGGTGATAAGGCCCTTCGCGGAGCAGAACGACACGCCCTCGGCATACCACTCGGCATAGTCGACGTCGGGGAACTCAGACGGAATGCTCGCGAATTGCGCGACGTACGTCACATCCTCGGATACGCGCACCTCGATATCGGCACCGCCGGCGACCGCTTCCCGCTCGCCCGACGCGCCCTCGCGCTGCCACCCGATGAACACGTTGCCTTCCAATGCACGTGCGTGGATTGCGATTTTGCCTCCAGCAACCACCGGACCGCCGCCCCAAACGTCGCCTTCACCTTCCGCGGAAACGGACACCGTCGCTTCTTCCAAGTCCGAGCCCGACGCGACGGAGGAAGCCTTCGCCTCGTCACCGGTCGAGTCGTCCACAAGCACGCAATCGGTGGGGGCATCCTGAGCGGACACATCGAGCGAAAACACGTTACCTTCCTCGATAGCGACCCCCCGATAACTCTTCACGCTGACAGGATCGCTGCTTAGGACATCTCGCTCCTCGACAGTCACGTCCATCTCGCCACCATCGGTCGCAGTGACCTCGACGCGATAGTCGCCACCAGCGGGAATGTCGATCATCTTCACGCCGTCGGACGTTACCGCCGCGGGAAGACCCTCTTCGAGCAAGCTCTCGTCAACCTCATCGTTGGAAATCGATGCGACAAGATTGCCCTCGGCGTCGTAAGCCTTGACATCAACCGGGCAGGCAACGAGCAGCGAGCGATAGTTCTTGCGGGCGAATATCTCGGGAAACTTGCCGAGCGCAGCCTCGTCGCTTTTCATCCACGCCACGTAAGTTTCCTGCGTATGCCCGTGCACCACGCCCTTGCCCGTGATGAACGCCCCGTTGAGCGCTCCCGTGCCGAAAATGGCCGTGAACAGGAGCTTGTACTGCGGAATCACCATCGCTGCGTACAAAATGGCATAGTCGCCGTTGTCGGCGGAATCCATGATGGCCGCCTTCACGAGACTCGTGAACACCTCATGCGGTGTCACGCCAGCCAGACGATTGTGGTAGTACCACCAGGTCGATCGAGCGAGCATCGCCATCTCCGTCGAAATCGATGAAGCGGTAACAGAGCCGGTCAGGTAGCCCCGGTACTTTTCCCCGTCGCTGAAGCGCTCAAAATACGTGTTCATCTTTGCCAGCTGCGCCTTGTAGTCGCCCCTAAGCGTGTTCGACCTGGAAGGCAGCGCCAAATCATTGCCGTAGCGGCCGTAGCCCCATTCACCAAGCGGCACCTTGATGACGACGTCCTCGGGGTTCACGATGTTGAAGATGTTGCCGTACTTGGCGTCGCTGCGATTGCTTGCGCGCGTGGCGTTGGGCGATTCGAACGTGAAGGTGTAGACGTTGTCGGGCGAGAGCGTCCCCGCGTCGGTCGTCAACCCATCGTCGAGGCGGGCACCGAGAATGTTCGACACCGCAGCACCCCGGCTGTGGCCCGCGATGAGCACGCGCGCTTTATCGAGGTCGATACCGTTATCGTACACGTAACTGCGCAGGGCCCGAAGCACCTGCAGCGCCCCCGCCTTGAAACCCTCGTGCGTTTCCTGGTCGGAATTCTGCAGCGTGTCGGCGACGTTGAGGTTGCTGAGCCACTCGCCGTTGCCAGGCGTGCCGCGCACGATGACGGCGATGATCGGCACGCCGTTTAAGGTCATGCGCGTCTCGATGGAGTAGCCAACCTGGTCGTAGTCGCCGTTGTAGTCTTTCCCTTCGGGATGATATTCCACCGAATCGAACGCGTTGAAGCCGAGCTGTTCTCGCAATGTCTTTTTCACGAACGACTCGTCGTAAGCCGCAGCGGCGAGCACGGCGGCAGTGGTGGCAAGATCGTGGTTGTACGTATACGAAGAGGTGTTGAACCAGGCATCGTCCCAGTTCACTACAGTCTCAGCTTCACCATCGCCCCCCGAAGCCTTAAACCAAGCGCTTGCCGTGAAGGGGTCGGAGGGAATTGTATCGGACGGGACTGTGCCCGACGAACCCGCAGGAAGGGCAACTTTTTCCATGTCTTGGACTTGGTAAGGTGGCCACTGTTGTTCTACGGTCACGTAACCGAGCTGTCCGTAATTGTTGCAGCCCCACGTCCAAAGCGTGCCATCCTGCTTAAGGGCGGCAGTATGGTTCATGCCCACCGAAGCGCAGACAACCCCTTCGAGGTATTGTACGCGAACGGGCTTATGCTGGTCCCAATAAGACGCTCCAACTTGGTTGTATCTGCCATCGCCCCACACCCACAGCGTACCGTCTTTCTTGACAGCCGAGGAGTTAGACCCGCCGAATGATATCGAAGCTACGTCATCCATCACCTTGACGGGGACGCTGCTGTCCTCGGTCGTTCCATTCCCCAACTGCCCAGCATGATTCCATCCCCAGGTCAAAAGTGACCCATCTGTCATGATGACCCCAGTATGAGACCCGCCGAGCGACACAGAGGAAACACCGTCCATAACCTTGACGGGGGTAGTGCTACTCTCAGTCGTACCGTTTCCGAACTGCCCATACGAATTGTCGCCCCACATCATGAGCGACCCATCGCGCTTAATCGCGGCGGAATAACCAGTGCCCAAAGAAACGGCAACGACATCGTCCATTATCTTTTTTGGCTCATGGTTGGCGTTGTCGTTAGTCGTCCCGTTGCCCAGCTCGCCATGCGAATTGTCGCCCCACGTCCAAAGCGACCCGTCGCGCTTGATGGCGGCGGCATGACAATAGCCGAGCGAAACGCTGACAACATCGTCCATGAGCTTTGCGGGAGCGAATCCATGAGCAGCGGCCGTATTCTCGTTGCCGACCACGCCCTTATAATTCCAACCCCACATCCAAAGCTCCCCGTTATTTTTGACAGCAGCCGAAAAATTCGTACCGAGAGCAACACTCGCAACATTGTCCATGAGCTTGTTCGGATAATAGTTTTTTTCATCGCCCGACGAATATCCGAGTTGAAATACCGAGTTGCGGCCCCAGATCCAAAGCTCCCCATTCGAGGTGATAGCAGCTGAATGATCCTCGCCTGCCGCGGAGATGGTGTTTCCGAACGGCAGGGTCTCGGTTGAAGATTGCGCGACGGCGTCGGTGGTTGGCTGCGCGGCAGTTGCGAGCTGCGTTGAGTCCGTAAGTTGAGGCACAGCTGCGAGCCTCGTTGACTCGGACGCTTGGGCGGCATCGGCAGCTAGGGCCGAATCCGCGGTCGAGGCACCTTCCTCAACCTGGGCGGCTTCGACAGCAGAGCCCTCGCCTTCGGCATCGTTTGCCCATGCCGAACCATAGAACGACGCGCAGGGCAAAAGCCCTGCCACGAGCACGATGGACAAGAATGATGAGAGCGCTTTGCGCCATGGATTCGCCATGCCGTACCTCCGCGTATCAAGGATGCAATCGGGCTGTTTGGTGCATTGTATCAAACAGCAAGCAACCTTAGGATGCAGACGCCAACACAAGCGCGATAGAGACAGCCTGGAGGCAACTTCATCAAGGCAAAGAGGAAGCATTGTCTTTCCTACAGTATGTAGGAAAGACTTGACAGTACTGTCAAGTGCGCGCAGAAAACAAAGGAGAGAAAATGAAGGTATTTGGTTTGGGTGGCCCGGAAATTCTTGTTTTACTCGTTCCGGTTCTGTTCTGTATTTGGATAATCCAAGCCTTCCTCAACTATGGCACCGCTTATCGCCTAACGAGTGCAAATGGTCGCAACGGCGTGTCATTATTCGGGTGGTGGTTGGGGCTATCCCTCGCGTCGATTATCCCCGGCTTGGGATTCTATATTTGGAAAAGATACCGAGGCGAGAAAAAGAGCACAACGACCGACGAGGGCCAAGGCGGTCAACTAGATGGCGAACAATGTCCTCATTGCAAAAGCAACTTGAATTCAACTGACATCTTCTGCTCACATTGCGGAGCGAAAATCCCAAGTCAAATAATAGTCTCAATGAAAAACAAGGTTTCGGATGAAGAAACAGCGTAAAAACGCGGGCTCAATTCTGCGAATGGCCGCCGCTCTCTTGCTTGCAGCAACCCTTTTGCCTCTGCCAGCATATGCAAAGGCTCACTACGGAGGAACAGATTTCAGTTCCAACGGACCAGAAGGCGCTGTATCGAGCCAGCCACCAGATGTAGAACTACGAGTATCGTTAGGAGACGCCCTATCGGATGCGAGGGAGCAATCAGATTCTTCAAACAATTCCGAGTCAAACGCAACCGACGATGACCCCGAAGAGGAATCACCTGATAGCGTTTCGCAGGAGGATGCCGAAGCCGCCAACGAAGCGACTACAGCTCAAGAAAATGAGCGCACCACGAGGCACCGTATCAACATCGACAACGACGATAAAGATAACGTTGACGAAGGCGACGATCAAGAAGAAGACGAGACCGAGTATTCTCTCGTTTTGCTCGTGGTGACAGCAACGGGAATTGCCCTTATTGCAGCCATTTTTAACTACATTGTTAAGAGGAAGAAAAATGACTAGGACAACGAGCGAAGACGCAACAATCATCAATCGGGGATCGCTTTCATCCGTCTGGAAAACCGAAAGCGGGTACGCAACGCTTGGCATATTCGCCAACATAGCAATTGTGCTTGCAGTGACTCTTTCCGTTTACTTATCGGGCGGTTCATCAGCAATCGGATCGAAAGCACTCTCAGAAACCTGCGCTGCATCTTTTATTGTCGCAGGATTATATTTATTGACAATTTATCGGAGTTATTATTCGAGTAAACCAATCGTTCGTTCGTGCAAAATTGCATCGTTTCTCAACGGATTTCTCGGGGCAGGGTTATTCGGATTACTCTGGAACAGGCTGCTCACGAAAAGCAAGAGCGGAGACAGCGCTGGGGTTCTCGGCGCTATAGCGCTCTTACTATGGGCGGCTTACATCGTCTTCAACATATACACGATAACCAATTACCAGCCAAAACCAATAACCAGCCAGACCGACTCAAGGCTCTACAGCGATGGAAGCTATCAACGTATGGATATCATATATGATGGCTACGCGTACACCGACGACACTACTGGAGCCACATTTGACGTCCCCAGCGGTTGGGTTGAAGATGAGCGAAGCGGAGGTGTCGTATTCACCAGCATTGACGATACCGCCAAGGTGTGGTTTTTAGAGCCATATGATATATGGAACAACCTCGACAACAAAGACTCCATCAGCAGGGATGCCATCAATCAAGAAATCTATGCAGAAGATAATTTCGCTGGCTTATCCTCAGAGTATCTTGCCGACTGCAAGGATGAAAAAGTTAGCAGCGAAACCATCGGCTCCTACGATTACTTCGTTGTAACGGGATCTGGGTATACCAAAGGCGGCACCAAAGCCCAAATGAAATATTGCACGCACATCGAGAACGGCTATGCGTATCAATGGGTGTTCTTTAAGTATGCAGATTCGAAATCTCAAGATAGAGCGAGCGACTATATCGCAATGATCGAAAGCGCCAAATACTGATTTATCCCATTGAGAGCTTCAGACAGTTCCCAAATTGGAAATGATTTACGGCCTCCGCAGTTCAGCCCCGCAGCGGAGGCCGTATATTAATAAGGACTTAGCTCATGTTCGGCCAGGATTGTTGGCGGAGGGCCTCGTAGGTTGCGATGGCCACGGCATTCGAGAGGTTCAAGCTGCGCTCGTTCTCGCGCATGGGGATGCGGACGCACGCATCGAGATAGCGCTGGATAAACGCCTCATCAAGCCCGCGGCTCTCGCGTCCAAATAGGAGAAACGCGCCCTCGCCGTAGGTTGCATCGGCGTAGTTGCGCTCCACATGTCCCGTGAACAGGTGCAGCTCGTCTTCTCCATGCGCCTCGAAGAACGCGTCGGCACATGGCCACTGCACGATTTCGACGTCGTCCCAGTAGTCACAGCCCGCACGCTGCAGGTTGCGCTGCGTTAAGCGGAAGCCCATCGGCTCCACCAGATGCAGCACCGAGCCCGTGCAGGCGCACGTGCGGGCGACATTGCCCGTGTTCTGGGGGATCTCAGGTTCGACAAGCACAATATTCAAGGGTTTCACTTCTGCCTCTTATTCCGCGCAACTTGATTCGTCGTACAAGAAAAAGCGGGCCGGCGGGCGCTTTCCTTCAAGCACAGTTCAGCACGAGCCGAACAGCCCAGTGAGCTGTTCGTGCGAGCTCAGGACTGTTTGAGCATGAAGGAAAGCGCCCGCTGGCCCGCGATGCATCAAGCCCAAATCACGCTTGCGCTTTTTGCTTCTCCATCTCGGCCTCAAGCTCCTCGTTAAGCACGAACCACTCCTCCTCCGCCGCAGCGATTCGCTTTTTAAGCTGAGCATGCTCGGCGATGGCGTCCGACGAGGCGTCCTCGTTGATGTAGAAGTCGGGGTCGGCCATAAGTTCGAGCAGTTCCGCCATGCGCGCGTTGTCGCGCTCCATCTGCTTGTCGAGCTCGGCAATGCGCTTGCGGTGGCCCTTAAGCGCTGCATAGGCCCGATTGCGCGCCTCGGCTTCGCGACGCTTCTGCTCCTTGGTCTTCGGGGCGCTTCCGCGCGGGGCCGTGAGCTGCGTCTTCGCACCCGACGAAGTGCTGGCACCAGCCGTGTTGCCCGATCCGGTCTTACCTGACGCCGGAGCCTTTCCTGCCGCCTTCATCGCGCTCGCGGCCTTGCTTCCCGAGCCCCCCATGACCTCGTCGACAAGCGATGATTCCTTCGGAGCCTCACTATCGAGCTGGCCGCTCTTATATAGGTAGTAATCGTAGTCACCCGCGTAGTTGGTGACGCGTCCGTCCTTCACTTCCACGATGCGGTTCGCAACGCCCCTGATGAGGTGCCTGTCGTGCGTGATGAACAGCACCGTGCCCTCGAACGCGTTCAGCGCCTGCTCCAAGATGTCGGCGCTCGCGATGTCCAAGTGGTTGGTCGGCTCGTCGAGGCACAACAGAGGGCGCGGCGCCACGAGCATCTTCGCCAGCGCAAGACGGCT
>JABLTN010095463.1_pt1 | contig 15522 bp, 10 predicted proteins | sample 7160141 | NCBI WGS metagenome assembly JABLTN01 (sample SAMN14651226, study PRJNA627086) | human gut metagenome | isolation source: feces | host: Homo sapiens | reverse complement strand
GGCAGGTACGCGACGCCCAGCCCCGCCAGCCTCGCGCGCGAGATTGCCAGCAAGCCAATGTTGCGACATTGGTCGACGACAACGATCGTATCGCATGCGACCTGGGAAAACAGGCCGTCGAGATCGCCTTCCGAGTTGCGGACGCGCCTGTTGAGCGCGACCTCTCCCTCGCGCGTGACGAGGCATGCCCAGTGCGACGACTTGCCGACGTCGATGCCCAAAACGGCCTTGGGCGGGGATATTGCGGATGGCATGGTGGTATCCTTCCAATCGTCGGTCGATCGGAATGCTGCTTCCCGCGACACCCACATTACATGGCCGTGGCTCATCTTGGCGGAAGGCCAGGCAGTTTCCTATCAGTCGTCGGAAACAGCGGCGCCCGCGTCGGCAACATCCCCCGGGCCCTCTTGGGGCAGGGGCGTAAGGCCGTCCGCGGGCGCCCGATCGGCAGTCCCTCGGGACTTGCGTCAATCGTAGTCCGTTTTGCGATTGATTGCTCCAACCGCCGAACTAGCTGTTTTTTACTGTAATGGGCGTCGGTGTCTCCTGCCTATAGGCGTGATCTTGCGAATATTGGACTGGGCGGCTATGCGTGGCGGTTGTGAGGGTCCGCATCGTTTTCGATGGCTGCTTGGATTGCGGGCGCATGGAGACGCGGAGAGGATGGGCGGATAGACCCAGGAAGGCTATGGCGGCTCCGATGGTGAGGCGGCCTGCAGCAATCAGATGCAAGCCGCCTCATTTTTTTCGCAAACTATCCCAGGGTCCCCGGGAAATGCGTCGATACGAATGTGACTAGGGCTGCGACATGCGTCGCGAAGGACGAGCAGTCGTTGAAGCCCTTGAGGCTGTTCATGATCGCTTTGACGATTGAGGGTTTTGGCTGCGCGTCGGACAAGGCCTCGTTCATGGCCTCGATGGTTTCCAGGGCGGTTTGCTGCCTATCGGCATCGAGCTCGCTTGCCGACTTTTTCAGGTCTTCCAGGATCGTCTTGAGCTCTTCGGCCGTCGCGCCGTTCGTCTGGTTTGCCGTGACCGATGCGTCGTCCGTTGCCATGGCGGCCACGGCGCCGCCATGGTTCCTGAAATAATTGAACTGCGAGACGTTGCTGTCGAGGCCCATTTCTATTCCCTTCAATGCGAGCGTGCGGTTAACGCTCGTCACCACTGTCTGTCCATGCTGTACGGGGTTTCTGATTTCGTACATAAAAACGTAGATGCCGCCTTGGTCAAACCAGCTTGGAGGCTTTCGCCTCTATATAGTCGTTATAGTCGTTTTGACACTTACCGAAATTGGTAGCATTATTCATGGCGAGGCCTTCCCGCGAATGCGGCGCAGCTGCCGGTGGATTGGGTGCCGCTATTGTTGGCTTAGTCTGTGGAAATGCATGCAGGAACGGCGTTCGGCTAGTTCTCCACTTCATATTGTCTTGTTTCGGAGGGACGCGTATGCGACTTAATGCCCCAATAAAGGAACTGCATTTTTCGGATGGGCAAGCTATGGCTTTGGAACGAGATTCCATCGTTGTCTTTGTCGGGCCAAATAATGCGGGGAAGACGACCTGCCTACGCGATATCTATTCCCACCTCTCCGGTGATCCGTGTCAAGGATTGGTGGCATCTATTGATTATGATAAACCGTCAGTCTCGGATGTGGAGAAGCTGTTGGACGAGGTCTCGGTTGAAAGCAAGGATGGGCTTGGCTACCACGAGGGTATGGGATTCAGGGTATCAGATTACGATCTTAAAAACCACGGCAAGAAGCCTTGTTATCCTAAGTCTATCAAGGAGATGTTATTTCGTTTTCTAACCACTGACGCGCGGCTTTCGGCTTGCAATCCCGAGAAAAGCATTTCGCGTGAGGAGGCTGCCATAGGTCCTATTTCTCAGCTTCTTAAGGACTCATCCTATTTAGAGAAGGTGTCTGGTGCGTTTAAGTCGGCGTTTGCGCTTGAGGTGATACCGAACTATTTTGTAGGTGGAGAAGTGCCACTCTGTCTTGGGGCTACGCCGACGGCGCAACCTGATATGTCGGTTTCGCGGATAGGCGACTATATGTATGACCTTCTGTCTGGCTACCCGCTCGCTCATCTTCAGGGCGATGGCATGAGGAGCTTCCTTGGAGTCGTGCTTTACTTATACATCGATCGCTATTGCGCCCTGTTTATCGATGAGCCTGAGTCGTTCTTGCATCCGCCTCAGGCTGCGCTCATGGGCTCCCTGATTGCTTCAAACGAGACGGTTGGTCGGCAGCTGTTCATCAGCACCCACAGCAAGGATCTTCTGAACGGAATGCTGAGTTCTGGCGCGAGTCGAGTGCGTGTTGTTCGGGTTGTGAGGACGGAAGCGGGGAACAGTTTCGCCTTGCTAGGATCAGACGACGTCGCAAGTCTTTCCTCCACAACCCTTTTGAAGTATTCCGATTTGGCAAATGCGCTGTTTCATGGGAGGACGATTCTTTGTGAGAGTGACAGTGACTGTATGTTTTACCAGGCGATTTGGGATGTGGTAAAGGATGGCAAGCCTGCGCCTTTGTTTCTTCCCGTCGGCGGTAAGGCGCGTTTCAAGGTATTCTCTGCCCTCCTTTCCAAGCTTGACATTGATTATGCGGTTGTTGCCGATGCCGATATCATTCGGGAACCCAGTGATTTTAAGGATCTCCTTTCGAGGGCCGGTGGTGGCTGGGACGACGTTAGGGATGATTGGACTAACATTAAAAACGAACTCGGGAGCGACAATGGGCCGAATTCCAAGGTTCTGAGGGCTGAGATTAATAGAATTTTAGACGCTTGCGGAGATGGCAAGGTATCAAAGAGCAATTGTTCTAAAATTCGAAATTTGCTTGAAAGCAAATCCTGCTGGGATGAGATTAAATCTTACGGAGGAGGTGCCCTCAGGGGAGTTGCGTTCGAGGCTTTCAAACGCATCGAGAAAGCGTTCGCCGCGTGTGGCGTGTACATTGTTCCCGTTGGCGAGCTTGAGTGCTTTGTTCCATCCGTGTCTTCCCATGGGCCGACATGGGTGGCCGAGGTGTTTCAGCGGCACCCCGATCTAAATGACGATATTTACAGCGCGGCAAGGGAGTTTGTCTCTTCCTGGTAAAAGTCAGGGGTGTTTCCTTAGGCGTGCTTGGCTTTCAAAGTGCGCAGAGTGTTTTACGTTACCTCAATAGACTCGATTGATTTAAAGATGGAGTCGATTTCGATACGGCAGTCGCCTTCTTCTCGCTAAATCCGCAAAGCGCAAAAGAGGCGCCCCGCAGGGCGCCTCTCTCATCTTCTCCCGTTTCCCGCTACTTCTTCTCGGCCTTTGCGGCGGGGCGTACGGGCTTTTCGCTGTCGCGATGCATGTTGATGTAATCCAACAGCTCGCTGCGCTTGTGAATGTTCATCTTCGCGTAAATGTGGCGAATGTGCGTCTGCGTGGTGTAGGGGCTAATCACGAGTTTGTTCGAGATGTTGTCCACCGTGTAGCCGCGCGCCACGAGCTTCAGAATCTCGCCCTCGCGCTTCGAGAGCTTGAATTCTACGATAACCGCGTCGCAAATCTCCTCGGTGTCGTTTTGCGTGGCAGGCGCCGTGGTTACGTGAATAATGTCGCTCTCGCTGCGCACGAGCGGAATAAGCGACAGCGCCACAAGGCACATAAGGAACAACGATGTGGGCTCGACGAATATGCTCCAAATGCCCTGAATGTCCTCGTACAGAACAGCCCAAACTTCGCCGATTGAAAAGCCCAGGCGCACAATGGTGCTCGACGCGCAAAACGCCGCAACGGGAGCCATGTAGCCCTTCGACGACATAGTGCCGAAATACGAAATCACGAACAACTCGAAAATGCCGGCCAGAATCACGGCGAGCGTGAACGCAATTGTGTCAAATTCGACGTGATTGCTCAGGAAAAAGGCAATGGCGACAATGGCCGCAACCATGAAGTAGGGAAGAAGCTTGTATGCGGCTTCGGTGCGTTTGCCAACGCGCGCGATTGACGCAATAACAAGGCACAGAATTGCCGCCAAACCCATTCCCAAGGGGTACGCCGCCGCATCTGTGAGGATATTATCTTCAGGAACTATAGCAATCGTGAAGTAGCAGGCCACGCACGCGATGCACAGCGAAACCGATATAATAAGCGTTGCGCGATTCGTCTTTTTGCGAATCGCCTTCGGCAAAAGCGTGGGGAACACAAGCCCCTCAACCGTCTTGTTTTCGTACTTATATACTGCGCCGCACGCAATGGGCAGCAGCGCCACGAACATATTCGATACAGGCGCGGGCAAAATTTCGGTCATGATCATTGCTGCGAGCATCACTGATCCGTAGACAAGCGCGAATTTACCAACCGCGAACGTCGAGCGTTTGCGCGTATAGAATTCGCCCCATGCCGCCCACAGAATCACGTTGGCCACGGCTAGCACAATGGGGAACACCACCCAAATGAAGAAGGGCATAGTCGCCAGCGGCTCCACGAGTGTGAACAGCAGCGTGCCTGCGGCAAGCGTTCCGGCCGAAACCCATACAAGGGTAGGGTGCTCATATATATTGATGCGTCGAAGCGCCAACGGCATTACGAGGAATGCAAGCGCCGAAAACGCGAGGCTCGCAAGCCAGGAATACACCATGGCGCGGCCCATGAGCGGCATGCACACGAACACGCTTGGCGAGAACCACAGGCAATAAAACCACGCGAGTGCAAGGCTCAGTCCAAGATAATGGACGCCTAACGCATCCCTTTTTTCTACCGATTCCGCATCGCTTCCGAAGAAGGAAACCATACTCACAGCGCTCCCCATCCTTTCCCTCGCGCAGTGCGGCATGTGCCGATTTATTAATCTGGCTTATCGATTTTTTTGTTCTAATAGGCCAGATTTATGCTGAATAGGGTAATTCACCTGGATTAAACCTGCATCACAGTTTTTTAAGTATGCTCCAATTATCCACTAACTCGTTTGCTAGTAAAGCGCGATTCATAGTCAACAAGCGATAGCGCACTTCACGATTCGGCCACAAAATGCAACTTGTCTGATCGATGAGGCCTTTGGGGAACCGGGAGTCGGCAACAAAGCCGAACATCCGGAATAAGGCTTCATACGATGGCACGATCCCTTGGAAGGAGGCGGAATTCGCTGGGCTTAAGGGGCCTACTTATTTGGCGTCGCGCATGCGCGACACGCGTCCCGCGAGTTCTTATGAAGTCCTTGGCTCTTTTGAACGGAGCAATTCGGAAAACGATCAAGAACTTCATAAGCAAGGAGAGGGGCGCTCGTACCGGAAAGCAATGCTTTCTTAAGGTAAACGAGAAAGGGAAAACACATGTCCATTCTTGCAAAGAGCAAGGGCGAGGTGACGTACAAGGACCTCACTGGTTTCCACAAGTGGTTCTTGATCGTCCTCATTTCGATGGGTTCCTCCATCATCTATACGCCGATGTATCTGAAGGGCGTCTTCTACGATCCTCTGATGACGGCCCTCGGCTGCACCAACGCCGACTTGGGCGCAATGGTGTCCTTCTACGGCATCGTTGCTCTTATCTGCTACCTGCCTTCGGGCATCATCGCCGACAAGTTCCGTATGCGCACTCTCGCGTGGGTCGGCTTCATCGGCACCGCAGTGCTCACGTTCCTCTACGCAATGCTTCCTTCCGTGCAGATGTGCTACGTGCTGTTCGGCGGCATGGGTCTTACCTCCATCCTGATTTGGTGGGGCACCCGTTTCAAGGTTATTCGTCTGTGCTGCGAAGAGGATGAGTATCCTGCCCGCATTGGTGTTTCCTACTCCATTTACGGCGTTACCGGCCTTGTTGTTGGCGTTATCAACGCTGCCATCATCGCTGCTATCCCCGACACCATCTTCGCTATGCAGTCGGTCATCATCTTCCTTGGTGTTCTGATTACTGTTCTCGGCGTTCTGTCCTTCGTCTTCATCCCTGACTTCAAGGGCGAGATTAACAAGGACGCCAAGCTCTTCAGCGTTGCTGACGCTGCTGAGGCCATCAAGACCCCCGGCGTTCTGTGGGCTTGCCTCGGTTACTTCTGCGTCTACTGCGTGTACCAGGGCGCTACCTACACCACTCCGTATCTGTCTCAGGCCATGGGCACCGACGCTAACACCGTTAACATCATCGGCCTCATTCGTACCTATGGTATTGGCCTGCTCGCTGGCCCGGTTATCGGTGCCATCGCTGCGAAGGCTAAGTCTTCCAAGACCATCATCGGCTGCTTCGCGCTTGCCATCGTGGTTCTGGGCGCATTCATCGTGATGCCCCAGGATTCCGGCCTGTCCATCGTGGCTTGCTGCCTGGTCGTCGTGTTCGGCTTCGCCACCTACGGCGCTTTCTCCATCGGCTCCTCGCCGCTCTCCGAGCTCGGCATCCCGATGCGAATCTTCGGCACCGCCGCTGGCATCCTTTCCGTTATCGGCTTCCTGCCTGACGTGTTCATTCACACCTGGTACGGCTCGCTGATCGACGCTTCCGGCGTCGCAGCCTTCAACCAGATCTTCGGCTTCGAGATCATGTTCGCCGTCCTCGGCATCATCTTCTTGGTCATGTGCATCCGTGCCATCAAGAAGCATGCTGCTTCTCAGGCCAACTAACTTTCAAGCACTTTAGCGGCCGGCTCGCATAACGCTGACCGGCCGCACAGGCCCCTTATTACCAGCGAATCCGCTGGCCTTGTGGAGAGGCGACGCCAAACGCCTCTCCACTTTCCCAAGTCATCGAGAAAGGATTGAACATGGAAAACAAAGTCGATCCACAGTTGCTTATGAACGATCAGATGAAAGCCGTCCTCCAGAAGTCGGCCGAGCTTGCCGGCGACGCCTTCGTCACCGACGTGGGATTCGCCGAGATGCGCGAGAACTACGTGCGCGAGCGCCGCTTCTGGAACGAGGGCGGTCCGGTTATGGCCAAGACCGTCGAGCGCACGTTCGAGGGTCCCATGGGCGAATTCATGGCTCGCTACTATTACCCCGTCGAAGCTGAGAAGCTTCCCGTGATCGAGTTCATTCACGGCGGCGGTTTTGTTGTGGGCAGCCCCGACACCCACGATCGCGTGTGCCGCATTCTCGCCGAGAAAACGGGCGCGGTTGTCGTGAGCGTCGACTACCATCTGTCTCCTGAGTCGAAGTATCCCACCAACATTCAGGAGTGCGTGATGGTCGCCAAGCACCTGCATGAGCATGGTGCTGAAGAAGGCATCGACGGCGATGACCTTTCGTTCGCCGGCGATTCGGGCGGCGCAGTGCTTTCGATGGCATCGAATTTGTGGCTGCGCGACGAAGAGGGGGACAACTCCTTCGTGAAGAGCCTGCTTCTGTATTACGGCTTCTATGGCCTGGAAGATTCCGTGTCGCAGCGCCTGTACGGTTGGGATATCGACGGCATGCGCAAGGAAGACCTTATCTACTACAACGAGTGCTGGCTCAATGACCTGGCTGCCGAAACCAAGGCACCGTACGTGGACATGTTCCACAACGACCTTACGACGAGCATGCCTGTGTGCTACATCGCCGCTGCCGGTCTTGACCCGCTGCGTGACGATTCCGAGCTTTTGCACCGCGTTCTCGACACCAACGGCGTGCGCAACCAGCACGAAGTGTTCGAAGGCGTGCTGCATGCATTCGTTCACTACTCCCGAATGCTCGATGAAGCTGCTGAGTGCATCGAACATTCCGCTGAATTCTGGAAGACCCGCCATCAGGCGTAGCTTCAATAGGGCAGATGCCCACCCCAATCCTGTCATATTCCGGCGAGGCCGGATGTGAGTGCAACCAATAAGGAGGTTCCTCAATGGATTTCAATCTGACCGACGAACAAGAGCTCATCGTGGCGTCCTACCGCGACTACATGGAGAGCGAGAACTGGGAGACCTACTTCCACGAGTGCGATGAGAAGCACGAGTATCCGCTGCGCTGGGCCCAGGGCCTTTGCGAAATGGGCTTCGACCGCATCATGCTCGATGAGGAGCACGGTGGCCTCGGCCTCGAGCAGCCCATCACCACGCTGATGGCGATCTACGAGGTTCTCGGCCAGTACGGTGCCCCGACCTATGTTCTGTACTTGCTCACCGGTTACAACACCATCGTCCGCGAGGGCACTCAGGAGCAGATCGATGCTTGCCTGAAGTACCTGGGCACGGGCGAGCAGGTTGTGAACTCCGCTTGCACCGAGCCGGGCGCCGGCTCTGACGTTTCCGGCCTCGTGACCACCTACAAGCGCGAGAACGGCAAGATTTACCTCAACGGCACCAAGACCTTCATCACCTCTTCCAAGGGTGTTAAGTACCTCATCATCATGTGCCGCGACGCTGACAACCCGGATGTCATCTCCGAGTTCTTCGTCGACATGTCCAAGCCGGGCATCTCGCTGTCCCCGCTCACCAAGCTGGGCCTGCGTATGGACTCCTGCTGCGAGGTCTACCTCGACAACGTCGAGATGGAAGAGAAGGACTTCTTCGGCAAAGAGGGCAACGGCTTCAACCGCGGCGTCGCTGACTTCAACTTCGAGCGCTGGCTCGTTGCTGCATGCGACTACGGCACGGCTATCTCTGCTTTCGAAGACGCTGCCAAGCATGCTTGGGCTCGCGTTGCCTTCGGCAAGCCGGTCGCTCGCTTCCAGCTGAACTCCCTGAAGTTCTGCCACATGGCCATCAAGCTCGACTCCATGCGCAACATGCTTTACGAAGCTGCTTGGAACGCCGACACCAACCTCGGCGGCGACGTCGACGCTGGCCAGGCTGCAATGTGCAAGTACTTCTGCGCCAACGCTTCCTTCGAGGTCGTTGACGACGCTATGCAGGTCATGGGCGGCATCGCTGTTGCTTCTGAGCACCGCATCAACCGCATCTGGCGCGACCTGCGTGTCGACCGCGTCTCCGGCGGCACCGACGAGATGATGATTCTCACCGCTTCCAAGAACGCTATCAAGGCGTATCGCCAGTAATTCGCATCGTATGGCCCCGTCGTGGGCGGGGCCGTGCAGCGTTTACTAATAACGTGAGGCGCATGCCGCCTCGCATTTGGGGAAATCTCAATGGGCGCGCCGTGTGAGGGCGCGGCGCACCCTGAGAAACGAGAAAGGACCAGCAATATGGCTGCCATTCCTACCGAAAAACCGAGCTTTGGTGTTCTCGACGACGTCAAAATCGTCTTCGCTGCAATGGAGGAAGCTATTCCTCGCGCTTGCAACATCATGGCTGACTGGGGTGCCGATGTTACGTGGCTCGAGAACACGGGCTACGGCGACACCGTTCGCGATGCTAAGAACGCTGCTCAGGCCGAGCGTCGTAACTGCCGCTCCGTCGCTCTGAACCAGTTCACCCCCGAGGGCAAAGAAGTTCTGTTGAAGATGCTCAAGGACACCGACATCTTCTTCGAGTCCTCCAAGGGTGGCACGTGGGATCGCAAGGGCTTCACCGATGAGGATATGTGGGCCGTTAACCCCAAGCTCATTATCGTTCACTGCTCCGGCTATGGTAAATTCGGCGACCCCGACCGCGTCAAGCGTCCTGCCTACGACGGCACCGTTGGCCCCTACGCCGGCTTCACCTGCCAGAACGGCACCCCTGAGCAGCCGATGATCACCATGCCGTACTCCGGTGACTACATCAACTCTTACCTGCTCATTGCCGCCTCGCTGGCTGCTCTGCGCAAGGCTGATCGCACTGGTCAGGGCGAGAGCATCGACTGGGCAATGTATGAGGGCATCATGTACATGAGCCAGTACTACCTGGTCGACTTCCTCAACGACGGCATCAAGTGGCCTCGCGCTGGCGCCCGCAACCAGAACCTCTGCGGCATCGGCGTGTACAAGTGCAAGGACGGCTTCATCGCTTTGAACCTGTTCGGCATTCGCCAGAACAAGTGGATCATCGAAGAGCTCGGCCTGGGCGAGCACTGGGGCACCCCCGAGCTGCCTGAGGACACCGCTTCCCTGTGGCTGTCCATGCCCATCGCTGAAGAGTTCGAGAAGCGCCTTGAGGCTTGGCTGCTTGAGCGCACGAAGCTCGAACTTGAGGATATTTTGGCCGAGCATGCCATCGCTGCTCAGAGCGTTTACGAGTTCGAAGACATGGTTGCCGACAAGCACATGGCTGCCCGTGGCAACTTCGTCGAGTGGGAGACCAAAGACGGCGACACCTTCAAGGGCCTCTCTCCCATGCCTCGCTTCGAGCAGACTCCGGGCCAGATTTGGCGCCCGATGCCTGCCCAGGGTGGCGACACCATGGATACCCTCACCAAGCTTGGCTACACCGCCGAGCAGGTGCAGGAGCTCGCTGAGAAGAACGTCGTCAAGATCGGCGAGAACTAAGCGGGATTTCGCGATTTTCATCGCGGCGTAATTGCTGATGTGGCCCGCATTCGTGCGGGCCACATTTAAAACTGGGGATTTTTACCAGGAATTTGGGGGAAAGGTTTTAGCGCATGGCAACTATTGTGGGAAACCAGAATTTGGCTGACATGTGGGAATGGCTCGCCACTAACAGGGGGTCGCATACCTTCCTTGAGTTTCATGGCAAAGATGGCTCGCAGCGCGATTTTACCTATGCCGACTTCAATGCATACATCAATCGCGTTGCGAATCTTCTTTGCTCGGTCGGCGTGACCGCCGGTCAGAATGTGGGCGTGCAGCTCTACAACAGCCCCGAGCACATTGCGTGCTGCATGGCGTGTGCCAAGCTCGGCGCGGTGGCGGTGCCCATCAACATGCAGCATACGCTTGCCGAGTGCGTGTATGTGTTCGAGAAATGCGACATTTCGGTGGTTATCGCCGAGCCCGATTGCCAGTGCTACTACTGCGCGGGTGTGGAAAGCTGCATTGCCGGACCGCTTGGCGGAGAGCCGTACCCTGTGCCTACGCTGTTCATCGCGCACGCGGGTGACGAAGAACTCTTCGATGCGGCGCGCGACTTCGACGCAGAAGTCGCCGAGCAGTCAAGCGAGCTTTCGGCTTCGATCGACATCGACCCGCTCGATACGGCCATGATTATTTTCACCTCGGGTACCACGAGCGATCCGAAGGGTGTTGAACTAACCCACGCCAATATGCTCTATGGCGGCTACTACGGCGACTGGCAGTGCAACCTTTCGCCCGACGACCGTCTGCTCACGACCATGCCGGCGTTCCATTCCAATTTCCAAACCGCGGCGCTTATGCCCGTGCTTACCTGTGGCGCGACGCTCGTTTTCGTCGAGAAATACAGCGCGCGTCGCTATTGGTTGCAGGTGCGCGAATTCGGCGCCACCGCTCTGCAGCTCGTCGCCATGATGGTGCGCACCCTTATGATGCAGCCCGTGGTGGAAGGTGAGCGCGACCACAACGTGAAGTCGGTGCAGTATTACCTGGCCATCGAGGAGTCTGAGAAAGACGAATTCGAGAACCGTTTCGGCGTGCGCCTGCAGAACTGCTATGGCCTTACCGAGTCGGTGTGCTGGGTTACGACTGACCTGCCGTATGGGGAGCGTCGCTGGCCGAGCGTGGGCCGCAGTGGCCTGGGCTATGACGTGCGCGTGGTCGATTCCGAGGGCAATACACTTCCCGCTGGCGAAGTGGGCGACATCGTCTTCCATGGCGAGGTGGGCGTCTCCCTTATGAAGGGTTACTACAACGACGAGAGCGCCACGAATTCTTGCGTTGACTGCAAAGGTTGGATGCGCTCGGGCGATAAGGGCTACTTCGACGAGGGCGGCTGGATGTATTTCGTCGATCGCAAGTCCAACATGATCAAGCGCGCTGGCGAAAACATTTCCGCTTCTGAAGTTGAAGAGGTTCTCAATACATTCCCCGGCCTTGCCGAGGTGGCGGTCATCGGCGTTGATGACCCGGTTCGCGACCAGGCGGTGAAGGCGTTCCTCGTGTTCGAGCCGAACGTCGAGCCCGATGTGGAGGCCGTGCTTGAGCATTGCCGCCACAACCTGGCCCATTTCAAGGTTCCAACCATCGTAGAGGTGGTGGATGCACTGCCCCACACAAGCGTGGGGAAGTGCGCGAAGAAGCTTTTGCATTAAACGGGTTTCTTCATATAGATCAGTTGTTTGCTGAAAGGGGAGGACATTGGCTATTTCAACTGAGATCGTAGGCAAGACCTTCGGGCCCTTCGTGCGTGACTACACCTTCAAAGATTTGGAGATTTGTGCGCTCGGATGCGGTGCTGGCTGGGACGGTCGCGTTGACTTGGAATATGTCAACGAACACGACGCGAAAAACCCCGACCTGAAGGTTCTCCCGATTTTCGCCGTGCCGCTGACCGTGAACGAGGAAATGACGACGACGCTCGACTACGGCTTCGACTATTCCGGTTCGCTGCATTACGGCATTGACGTGCATTTCCATGCGCCGTTCAAGATGTCTGACCACATTGAGACCTATGTGACCCAAGAGGCCATTTGGGACCGCGGCGAGGGTCGCGGTTCGCTTTCGAAGCAGGTGGGCAAGTCGTATTCCGCCGACGGCACGCACCTGTGCACGGTTGATACCTATGACTGCTGCATCTATGACGGTGGTTGGGGCGGCGAGCTTCCCCCGAAGGACGCTGTTGATTACGCCGATCGCGAAGCTGATTTCGCTTACGAGGAAACCTACGGCTACAACTGGCCCCTCGTGTACCGCATGATGGGCGACTGGCATCAGCAGCACATCGACTGGTCCTACACCGAGCAGACCGGCCTTGAGCGCCCGATCGCTCACGGCGTGAGCAGCGCGGGCGTGGCGATGCGCCACGTGATTTCCCTGCTGTTCCCGGGTCATCCCGAGGCTATGACGCGCTTCAAGTGCCGCTTCACTTCCCCCGTTCTGCCTGGCGTTCGCCTGCGCACCGTGGTATGGAAGACGGCCGAGGGCGAGGCAAGGTTCCGAATGGTCAACGCCGACGCTCCCGAGTCCAAACCGTTCCTCAATAACGGTATTGTGGAGTGGGACCCCGAGCGCGCATAGCATTCGCGCACAGCATTACAAGTTAGTAGTGGGGCTCGCTGGAGTGGTTCGGCGAGCCTTCTTATAGGCGATTACGTTTCAAAGGAGGAACAATGAGCGCTATTAAGAAAACGACTCAAGTTGTGAGTCCGCCTAAGAATGACAGCGATATGGCCTGCGAAAGCAGCGATATGGCTCGCGAAGAGATCCTGCACCAGGCGAGCCCCGACGTGCGCACGCAGCGCGCGTACGTTGAAGAACATGGCAAATGGTCGCCCGAGCGCGTCGCCCGATATGTGAAGCGCAAGGCGAAAAAGACCATCGACGACGTTGCGATGACGCCGTTTTTGCGCAAGATTGCGATTTTCTCGAGCGGCGGTTCATTCTTGGACGGCTACGTGCTTTCGCTTATCGGCGTGGCGCTTACGCAAATTACTCCCATGTTCAACCTCACCGCGTCCGAATCGGCCGCCATTGGCGCGTCGGTTATGTTGGGCATTCTGGTGGGCACCATTGTCGGCGGCTATCTGACCGATGCCATCGGCCGTAAGAAAATGTTCATAATCGACCTGGTTGCCATTGCCCTCTTCTCGATTCTGAGCGTTTTTTGCAGCAATCCGTGGGAGCTTGTCGCGGCGCGCTTCTTCATCGGCGTGTTCGTAGGTGCCGACTATCCCATTGCGACTTCGCTTATCGCCGAATTCACGCCGAAGAAATACCGCAGCATTTCGATGGGCGCGGTGTCGGCGGCGTGGTATTTGGGCGCTACGGTGGCCGCGTTCGTGGGTTACTTCCTGTATACCGTGCCCGACGGCTGGAAGTGGATGCTCGGTTCGGCGGTTATTCCCTGCATTATTCTGCTGGTTGGCCGTCATGACATTCCCGAATCTCCTATGTGGCTCGCGAAGAAGGGTCGCAGGGAAGAGGCTGACGAGATCGTGCACCGTGTGTTCGGCGAAGACGTCGAACTCGAGGATGAGGAAGAGCAGCCGAAGACTTCGCTGCGCATGCTGCTGCATTCCGGCTACATGAAGCGTATGGTGTTCATGGGCGTGTTCATTCTGTGCCAGGTAGTGCCAATGTATGCCATTTACACGTTCGGCCCCGATATTATGACCGCATTCGGCTTGGGCGAGGGCCAGGAATCGATTTTGGGCGAGAGCGTCGTGAGCTTGTTCTTCTTGATTGGCTCTATCCCCGCGATGTTCTGGCTGAATTCCATGGGCCGTCGCAAGCTGTTGCTCATTAGCTTGGTGTTCATGGGTGCGGGCCTTACCATTCTTGGCGTGTGGCCAATGGCACCGATTTTCGTTGTGATTCTCGCGTTCGGCATGTACGCATTCTTCAGCGGCGGCCCGGGCATTCTGCAGTGGCTCTATCCCAACGAGTTGTTCCCGACCGAAGTTCGCGCTTCGGCCGTGGGTATCGCCATTGGCTTCTCGCGCATTGGCACCATTGTGTCGACGTACGGCACGCCGCTGTTCTTGGCTGCGTTCGGCGTTGGCCCCACGATGCTCGTGGCGGCGGTGCTTGTGGGCATTTGCCTGGTTATGTCGTGGTTCATTGCTCCGGAGACTAAGGGCAAGTCGCTTGCCGAGACGAGCGCCCTTGAGGGAATCGATTCCGTTTACAAGGCGCGTTAATTCATGGTCAAAGTTTTTTCGAACCCGGACGTGTATTGCGTTCGGGTTCCTTTCGTTAATTTAGGCTCGGGCGAGTCGAATTGCTACATTGTGCGCGACGGCGGCGATTGCTTGGTGGTTGACCCGGGTGCGGCCAATGAAGTGGGTATGCGCCGTGTGCGCAATGCGCTCTTCGAGCTTGGCGTGGCGCTGGGGGAGTGCAAGGTGTTTTTGACGCACACGCACTTCGACCATGCCGAGTCGACACGAGTGCTGTTTCCCGAGGGCACATGCGTGTATGTGTCCGAGGTGGGCTTCGAGGAGCGCAGTCCTATTCGCGCCGAAGCCGCGCGCGAGCTGTTTGTGCGGCGCATGTTGAAGATGGGAGCGACGCTGGCCGATGCCGAGGAATATTCGCGCAACGATTACGAGCCCACGTTTCTGCCGGCGGGCGCGTTCGATTATCGTTTCGTGCGCGAGGGCGACGAGGTGCATGTGGGACGCTTCGCGTTCGACGTCGTTGAGGTGCCGGGGCATACACTCGATTTGGTGTGCTTGGTGGGGCGTGATGGCGCGCCGTCGTTTACGGGCGACGAGGTAATTTTCGGCACCACGCCGAGCGTCGATGCGCCGTTCGATGGCGAAGATGCGCTTGCGCTGTATATGGAAGGGCTTGGCCTGAGCGGCGATGGTTCGCAGCGGCTCGCGCTGTGGCGTTCCGACGGCAAGCGCGTGTTCGGCGCGAGCGGCATGCAGTCGGAGCGCTTCGGCGAGAAGCGCTTCTTCGGCTCGGGCGGGCGGCAGTTGCATGTCCCGCGTGGCGCGCGCGTGCAGGAGCCCGATGAACTGCAGCTTGGCAGGGTCGATGCGCGTGTGCAGATGGCCGATGGGGCTGTCGGTGTCGGTGTGCGCGAGCGCGACGATTCGCAGCCGCATGGCGTTGATGGAGAATGGCTCCAGCGCGTGCACTGGACGCTTCCCGGGCATGGCG
>JABLTN010012607.1_pt1 | contig 15542 bp, 15 predicted proteins | sample 7160141 | NCBI WGS metagenome assembly JABLTN01 (sample SAMN14651226, study PRJNA627086) | human gut metagenome | isolation source: feces | host: Homo sapiens | reverse complement strand
TTCATATTATTTTATCCTTTCTTCTTTTATTATATCAAAAAAGTAGACACATTCCTTTTATGTCTACTTTTATTTTACAACTTCAACTTTTTGTCTATTCTAATTATCTATTTGCTTTAGCTAATTTTTTTCTTGATACTAGTACTGCTCCTACTGAAGCAAGTCCTAATGTAGTAAGGATTAAGGCTAAGTTCATGTCAGAAGTTTGTGGATTTGCTTCTTTATTAGAGGTTTCAGCCTTGATTTCAACAAGTTTTAAATAGATTGTAGTATCTGCATTTATTTCTTCACTAAAATCAAATTTATTTTTTAGTTCTTTATCCTTAAAGAATCCTTCAAATTTCATTTTATCTTCTTTTAATTCATTATTTATTTCATCAATTATTTTTTGTAATTCATCATCAGTAAAAGTTGTTCCTTTTGGTATTTGGATAGTATCTGCAAACTCATCACTTTTTAATGTAAGGTTTATATTAACAGTAACTTTATCTTCATTGAAATTTGTTGGTTCATTTACAACTGTTCCTTCTACATAACTAATTTCTGATATATCAGCGGCATTTTCGTTAGGTGTTCCTTTTTGTCCTGGAGCAACATTTTTAACTTTACCACTAATTATATTAATAACAGCTTTTTTATTAACTCCAAGTTTTTGATCGTCACCTTCTGCTGAAGCATATGCATTTTCAATTTCAGCACCATTAACTGTTATTTCAGCAGTTTCCATGAAACCTCTATTTACTGATTGTAATACTTTAATTTTACCACCTTTCAATAAGGCTGTAGCATCATCAGTATAGCCATTAGAACCACCTAATGTTACATATCTGATATTTCCAGTAAATGATTTATTTACTGTTACAGAAGCTTTTTTAGTATAACTAATACCTTCACCGCCTCCAAATACATCTTTAGCAATTTCACCACCATTAATTACTACAATAGCATTATCTACTACTGTTGTAGCACCATCTTTATCACCAGCATATTGAGTGTGTCCACATGTAGCAGTATAAGAAGATGCTCCACCACCTTGAATGAAGCCAGTGAATTTTCCACCATTAATAATTACTAAAGAATTACCTACTGAACTCTTATGAAGTCCACCACCAAATACATTGTGTAGAGAACCTCCATTAACTGTTACATTAGTTGATTCTAATTTTTCATCACTCTCATGACTTCCACCGAATACTGATGTATCAGCTGGTACAGCTTTTTCACCACCATCCCATTTAATTAATGCTCCATCTTGACCATCAGTTCTTGCTTCTACTGTTACTGGTGTACCATTAGCAAAGAAAGCTTTAACTGATTCATCATAGTTTGGTTCAGCAGCTAATACACTTGGAACAAATAATGCAAAAGCTGCTACTAGAAATAATAATTTCTTCTTCATTTTCTTTATCTCCCTTTCTTTATTTAGATAGCTTTCCTATCTTTAATACAATTATACCATAACTAATATTTTAATCAAGATATTTTGTCAAAATTTATTTTTTTTTACATTTATAATTGACAAGAAATATTTATATAAAATAACTGCTTATATATGATATGTATGGTTGATACTTTAACTAAAGACATATATATTAAGGCTTTAGTTAACCCTCTAAGACTTAGGCTTAGAGGGTTATAAAAAGAAAAAAGACTCTTATTCAAAGTCTTTTATACTAATAGTTTTCTTAGTTTCTATTTCTTTCTTTTTAGGAGCACTAACTACTAATACACCATTCTTGAAACTAGCATCAATATCTTCTTCATCAATATCTCCTAGATAGAAACTTCTAGATACTTTACTATAACTCTTTCTTTCACGATGAAGATATTTCTTATTTTCTTCATCCTCTTCTTCTTTCTCAAATGTAATAGATAATGTACCTTTATCAATAGAAATGTTAATATCATCTTTAGTATATCCTGGTGCTTCCATCTCTACGACTAGTTTACCATCTTTTTCATAGATATCACTCTTAATATTTTCATCTCCTTTGAAAAAACTATCATCAAAAAATAATCTACTTGGCAACATACAAATCATCTCCTTTAAAATTATATTATTTATTTGCCATTATATCACACATAAGATTAGATAACTCAGTAGGATTATCAATAGGAAGTCCTTCAATTAATCTTGCCTCATAATAAATAACCTTTGTGTATTTAGTAAACTCATCTTTATTATTTTTATATAAGTCTTTTAATTTATCTACAATCTTATGACTAGCATTAATTTCAAGTACCTCATTTGCTTTTATCTTCTCATCTGTAGGCATTGCATTAATTACTTTTTCCATTGACGTAGATACTTCTCCAGTAGTAGTTAAACATACTGGGTGACTCTTTAGTTTATTAGTAAGTTTTACTTCTTCTACATTACCTTCTAGTACTTTCTTCATTTCTTCTAGCATATCTTTATTATCGGAATTTTCTTTATTTATCTTTTCTTTTTCTTCTTCTGTAGATAAATCTGTACTTTCATTACTAACATTAACAAAAGTCTTTCCTTTATACTCATGAATTGCTATTATTGCAAACTCATCAACATAATCAGTTAAGTATAGTACTTCATGCTTATCTTTAATTCCTTCTACTTGAGGTAACATATCTATCTTATCAACTGTTTCTCCAGCGCAGTAATAGATATTCTTATCTTCTTCTTTTAATTTATTTACATATTCATCTAGAGTAATTAACTTCTTCTCACTAGATGAATAGAACATAATTAAATCTTCTAGCTTATCCTTATGCATACCATAATCATTATAAATACCAAACTTTAATTGCATACCAAAAGCTTTATAAAATTCTAGATATTTATCTCTATTATTCTTAAGTAAATCTAGTAATTCATTTTTCACTTTACTCTCAATACTCTTAGCTATTAGTTTAATATTTTTATCATCTTGTAATGTTTCCCTAGATATATTTAGAGGTATATCTTCGGTATCAATTACTCCTCTTACAAAACTAAAGTAATCAGGAAGTAACTCACTACATTTATCCATTATTAATACACCATTAGTATATAGTTGTAATCCTTTTTCGTATTCTTTACTATAATAATCATATGGAGCATGACTAGGTATATATAATAGTGCATTATAATTAACATTGCCTTCGATATTGAAATGTAATACATCTAGTGGTTTGTTGTAATCAAAGAACTTATCACTATAGAAGTTATTATATTCTTCTTCAGTTATATCTTTCTTATTTCTCTTCCATAGAGGTATTCTACTATTGATAGTTATTACTTCTTTATAGGTTTCGTATTCATCACTATCTTCTTTCTTTCTATTATTTTCTACTTCCATCTTAATTGGATAACTAATATAATCAGAGTATTTCTTTATAATACTTCTTAATTTATATTCAGATAATAATTCACTATAGTTATAATCTTCAGTATCTTCTTTTAGATGTAAAGTAATTATTGTACCATTTTCTTTTTTATCTGATGGTGATAAGGTATAGCCATCTACTCCAGTACTTTCCCAGATAGTGGCTTTATCATCTTTATATGATTTTGATTCTACGGTTACTTTGTCACTTACCATAAAGGCTGAATAGAAGCCTACGCCAAACTGACCAATTATATTAACATCATTCTGCTCTTTATTTTCTTCTTTGAACTTAAGAGAACCAGATTCTGCTATCACACCTAAGTTATTTTCTAACTCTTCTTCAGTCATACCAGTACCATTATCACTAATAGTAATAGTTCTTTTATCTTTATTATAATCTACTCTTATAAATAAATCATCTTTATTTACTTTTATATCTTTATTAGTAAGTGATAAATAATATAACTTATCTAATGCATCACTAGAATTAGATATTAATTCTCTTAGGAATATTTCTTTATTAGTATATATACTATTTATCATTAAATCTAATATTCTCTTACTTTCTGTCTTAAACTGTCTTTTCTTCATACTATCATTCTCCTTTGTATTTACATCTATAATTATAACACTATTTTAGCAATTGTCAATAGAGATTGCTAAATATTTTTTATTTTTTTTCCGATGGAGCCTTAGATAGTCTCCATACGGCATAATAGAGCCTCTTAGGGAGTCTCTATTATGAATTATTTTGGGGTTATGTATTTTTTAATAAAAAATAACTAGTATAAACTAGTTATTAAATAGACCTTTAATATCTTTAATATAGATCTTTTTATTATTAATATCTATCTTATCTATTAAATTATCATTATATGGTATTAAGTAATTCTTATCATTATTTTTAATATTAAATAACACTGTTTTATCATATCTTTCTATATCTGTAATAAGACCTTTATTATTATTTTCATATATAACATTTAGACCTATTAGTTCTTCATCTAGATATTTATTATCTTCTAAAGTGATATCACTATCTTCAACATAGACATATTTTCCTTTATATTTTAATACTTCATTTATATTGTTATAGCCTTTTAAGGTAATCATGTCAAAGTTTTTATGTTTACGATATGTATTTATTATTTCTTCATCTTTTTTATTTATATATATTTTCATATTATTTATAAATACTTTGTCTTTATATGGGAATTTTGATAATAATCTAAGTTCACCTTTAATGCCATGAGTATTTACTATTTTTCCTATTTTAATTAGTGTCATATTTATCATCCATTTCATATAGAAGTATTGAAGTTGCTACTCCGGCATTTAAACTTTCTACTTCTTTATTCATTTTTATATATAGATATTCATCACATAGATTACCTACTATCTCGGTCATACCATTTCCTTCATTACCTATTACTAAAGCATATTTTTTGGTAATGGTTGTATCTTTTACGTTTATTCCGCCATCGACTTTGGTACCATATACTTTATAGTTTGCTTTTTTTATTTCTTGAATAAAAGTTGGTAATTCTCTTACTATTATATTGATATGAAAAATCATTCCCTCTGTTGCTCTAAGTACTTTGGGGTTATACATATCTACTGTATTAGGAGACATTATGATTGTATCAATATTAAATGCTTTAGATGATCTAATTATTGTACCTAGGTTACCTGGGTCTTGAATATTATCTAGTAATAAAAGGCGCTCTCCTAGTGAGGAAATTTCTTTTTTTAGCGAGACTCCTACTACATCTGGAATGCTATCGGTACTAGATATTTTTTTCATTACTTCTTTTGTTACATAAGTAATTGGTACATCTATATCAATATTCTTTCCTTCAAGTAAATATATTTCTTTTAGTAACTTAGCTTTATGAGCTTCATTAATTATATTTCTACCTTCAATTAAGAATGTATTGGTATTGTTACGATATTTTTTTTCTTTTAATTTGCATAATTCTTTTATTTTGTTATTTGTTAATGATGTAATTATCACTTGGGGACCTCCTAACTTTGATACTTTGTTATATCTTCTATTCTAGCTGCAAAATATGGTTTATCTTTACTCTCTTCTTTTAAGAATAAAGCAAATGTATTATCAATATTAAAATATCTAGGCTCATTCATATTAGGCATTGCCGTTGTCTTCACGTCAGTAGCGGCTTCACTTTTAATTCTTCCACCTTTTTCATCTAACGAAAAACTAATTGTTTGAATCGCCGTATCTATAACATATTCTTTACCAGATTTGGAAATAAATGGTTTACCGGATAATTCATTATACTCTCTTTTGACATTGAAGTCAATCATTGGTGCTTTAAATTCATCATTCTTTGTAAAGTTTTTATTTCCTTTATAATTATTATTCTCTATAGTCATATTATTATATATTTCATTAAATGTATTACCTTTAGGATTCTTATATAATATAACTTCATCTCCATTTTTGGTATGCAATTTTATAGCAAAATTGTCTTTATCATTATAAAATAATACTTCTATTTGATTTCTTACTTCGTCAGTAGATTTTTTATTAATACCAAAATATTTGATATTTTCATAATTGTTAAATTTATCTTTATCTAATACACTAAATTTCTTATTATACTCAAATTCTCTATATAACATTGTATAAAAGAAATATCTATCATTATCACTATCAAGATCATCTTGTTCCCAATTAAAACTATCTAGTATGTCACTTGTCTGATTAAATTTATTCTTAATACCTTGTTCAATTTCTTTCTTTAAACTTAATGTCTTAAAACCATACTTCTTATAATAATATTCTTCTGATATCATTGAAGTATTAAAATCTTTTTTATTTAAATTAGTAACCATATCATTACTATCTTTAAATAAAATATCTTGTCCTACTACTTCATTAATCATGTCATTCCATACTAATTGAAAAGTTCCGCACCAAGTACTGTCACTATCTATCTTATCGTTCATCGTAGGTACTACTTCTACTCCTTTAGTTGTAATTCTACGCTTATCACTTTTTAATACTAAAAAATAAAATAGACATAATAATACTGCTGATACTGCTACGATAATTATTAATATTTTCTTTTTCATATCTAGTCTCCTTTACATTCTAATGATAACATAATTCTAATAATTTGTCTAGAAAAAAGCACCTCCGAAGAGATGCTTTTTCTTAAGATATTCTAACAATATTCAAATAAGCATTAGTACCATTAGCAGGTGTTATTGTAGCAGTAGTAGAAGACTTAATACTTAATCCTATTTCATCACCAACAGCAAATGAATTAATAGTACTACTGTTAAAGTCTGTATTGTTATTAGCGGTTACAGTTTTAACAATTGAAGTACCACCTATAGCATTAGCATTTTGATTTACCTCAACAGTCAATGTAGCATTAGTACTTGAACTTCCAGAAAAACCATATTCTACTAAATAAACTCCATTTTCTGTTATTGTAAGAGTATTTTGTGTAGCAGTTGTAATATTGTTAGTAGGACCATTATTACCAAGTGGAATATTTTGAGCAATATTAGTTTCTAAAGAAATATTATCTGTGCTAGTATTGTATTTACGACCATAAGTTTCAATAGCGGTAGGTCCTGCTGGACCTGTTGGCCCTGTTGGCCCTGTTGGTCCTGTTGGCCCTGTTGGTCCTGTTGGTCCCTGTATTCCTTGAAGACCTTGTGGTCCAGTTGGCCCCGTTGGGCCCTCTGTTCCAGGTATTCCTTGAGGACCAATTGGACCTGTTTCACCCTTTGGTATATTAAAATTTAAAATAACGTTATCATCAGTACCTACATTAGTAACACTAGCATTGGTACCAGGATCAGTAGTAGTAGTTACTCCTACAGTGATACTAGCAGGACCTTGCGGTCCTGTTGGCCCTGTTGGACCTACAATAACTGGAATACAATTACACTGTTTACCACAATCTAAAATTTTTTTAATTTTATTATCAAAACAATTATTATTCATCATAATCTCCTTTCAATTTATTTTATGAAAGAAGATAAAAATATTATTTACTATTGTCTAAATATAATAAAAGATGTAACTATAAATTACATCTAATTATATATATTTCCAAATTTAGATATTGGCCAAATACGATATACTGCTTTACCTAAAATATCTTTTTCATCTATAAGACCAATCATTCTACTATCTTTTGATATTGGTCTATTATCTCCTAATACTAAGTATTTACCTTTAGGAATACTATTGCAAGAACATATTTCTTCTAAGTTAAAATCATTAGTCTTTCTAAAATCAAAGTTTTCTTCTAATACTTTATCATTTACATATAATTTATTATTCTTATAACTAATATGTTCTCCAGGTAGGCCTATTATTCTTTTAATAATCTCTTCTTTACCTTCTTTAATTACAACGATATCAAATCTTTTAATATTAGTACTATTATAACCAATTTTTCTTTCTAATAATAATTCACCATTATGTAAATTAGGTTTCATTGAGTCTCCACTTACAATAACTGGAGTAACAATAAAAGTTCTAATTAAGATAACTCCACCCAATATTAAAACATATGGTAATAATTCTTTAATTATATTTTTCATTTTCCACCTCTAAACAAAAAGACAATAGCTAAGCTATTATCTTCTTTCTTTAATATTATACTTACTCTTTCTGTCTCTTAAGAAATATAATTTAGCTCTTCTAACTTTACCTGGTTTAACAATCTTAATATAAGCAACCTTATTAGAATGTACATGGAAAGTTTTTTCTACTCCAATACCAGAGTACTCTCCTCTTACAGTGAAAGTTTCAGATACTCCTTTACCTTTTCTTGCAATAACTGTACCTTTAAAGTCTTGGACTCTTTCTTTAGATTTTCCACCTTTAGTTTCAGTAATAATACATCCTACTATAACAGAATCTCCTACTCTGAATTCAGGTAAATCTTTTTTCATTTGACTAGCAGTTATTTTTTCAATAATGTCCATCGTATATACACTTCCTTTCTTTTTCAGATAATCACTATATATTATATAGGCGGATTATCCCATAACGAATATAATTGTACCATATATTATATTAAATTACAACTATTTTTATGTATTTTTTATATTTTATTCCAAGAAAGTCTATGTCTTTCTTGGTTATGACTAGCTTATAATCTAGTCATAAATAATTATTAGATATTATATTCGCAGTGAAATACTTTCTAACCTATATTTTAATATTAGAAAGAAAATAACTAGTATCTTCTTTTCTGTTATAAACTATTTATTCCATCTAGCATTAAATTTATCTATTTGACTTGTTCCTGGAGTTAATGTTCTTACTTTAGGTGAATTTTCTTCAGTTATTTTTTCTGTGTTTGTACTTGAATATCCTTTAAAATAGTAAACATTTTCATTAACTGGAACAAAAGAACTATACATAGGGATTAATTGTTTTAAGATTAAACGATCAAAACTACCTTTATCGAATGATAGTTCCATATCAAGAATACTAGGATAACTTATATCTTTGGTAAATATATCACATAATGGAGGAACATTTATTCCGATATAACGTGATTGCTGAGCGAAACTTTTTATTCGATAGAAATGGGAATGACCATAAAGTACTATTTTACTTCTTTTATCTGTATTAAGAGAACTATCAACATATGGGTGACTAAGTACAATTGCTTCGTTCTTAACATTAATTAATCCTTCACAATAACCAATTGTAACTAGATCATGACGATAATTATTTAGTATTGTCATAAGATTTTGACCATAAACTTTTAATGGACTAATATCATGGTTTCCTAAAATGATAAAGTTTAAAATGTTTTTCTCAAAAGGATATTTTTCTAATAAATAACTGACTCTATCTTCACTTGGTGTTTTACCTTGATTAGCTATATTATCTAGTAAATCACCACAGTTAAAGATAATATGTATTCCTTTTTGTACACAATAATTATAAGCGTCTTCGAGTAAATCTAATCTTTCTTTTTCACTACCAATATGAGTATCAGAAATTACTACTGCTCTTAATGTTTCATCGTTTTGTGACATCAATAAATTTACTTCATTAGTGGGTGGTATGGTATATCGAAGTTCTGGTATATATATTATATCACCATTTGAATAATAACTTCTTTTGAAATCATATCCACTATTTTTTATCATTGTTAGATAATTAAATATTTTTTTATGTGAAATATGTAATGTTTCACTTATTTCATTTAAGTTCTTTCCTTCGTTAATTAGTTTTAATAATTGTATTGTTAAATCTGACATTATAATTCCCCCTTAAAGTGCTTTATATGATAACACAATTTTAGTTTGAAGTCAAATTAAAAGAAGCATAATATTTTATGCTTCTTGTTTTTTCATAACATAGTAAGTAACTAGTCCTACGGAAATTATTCCTATTACAACTATATATAATATGAAGCTACCTGTTTTTACTTCTTCAGGTGCTGGTGTATTGGTAAATACAATTAGATTACCATCTACATCTTTTTTATCCATTTTTACCTTACCATCTTCAGTAACTATAAATTCTATTATAGTATCAGATAATTCATAACCATCTGGTGCAATTGTTTCAGTAAGATAGTAAGTACCTGCGGCTAAATGGAAACTTTTTTCTTTAGTAGTAGAAATCCATTCTAAATCATTTCCATCTAGGTCTTTTACTAATTTTCCTTCTTTATCTGTTATTTTTAGTTTAGCTCCTGGTAGTTCAGTCTTTCCATTAATACTCTTTTTAGATATATAAACCATGATTGGTTTGTTTTGCATAACTAATGGTGTTGTTGCTTCTTTTCCCTCTATTGTTACTTTACCTTCAGCAGTAATTGTAAATTCTATTTTTTCAGTAGATTTAATATATCCACTAGGAGCAATACTCTCCTCTAAAGTATAAGTACCAGGTGCTAGTTGGAATGTTTCTGGTATAGTAGTAGAAACCCATTTTTTCACTATATTATTACCTTGTTTAATAACTAAGGTAGCACCAGGAAGTTCTTTAGAAAATGTTATATCTTGTTTTGATATTGTTACATTTGTTAATGTTACATTTAAATCAATAGCATCAGATATTGTCTTTGTTTCTGATTGTGGTTTGTAATGAAGTACATTTTGTATTCCGGTATCTCCAGTACCAGGTGTACAATTATAAATGTCACCAATATATCTTATATAATTTCCATTAGCAGTTAATTTTATGGTACTAGTTTTTGTTATATTACTTGCTGGCACTTTTACATATACTTTAGTTCCACTTTCAAATGATGTATTTCCACTAGTAGCATTAACATCACTTGTAACAAAGGCACCATTTACACCACTTACACTTACTGATATATTACCTGATAAATTGGTTCCTCCTAAATTGATTTTACTACTAACATAGTATTTTCTATCACTAGTAAGACTCATGGTCTTGCTTCCTTCAATTGTTAAAGCAATATCATACTTTTTATTTTTGTATGTATCAGCAGCATTTATCATACTTTGAATAGCTTTAGAAATTGAATCACGGTTATAGTCAAAACCAGTAAATAAATCAGGACCAGGTTCGGTATAACGCCAAACTACCATTTGTTTGATAAAGAATTTATCTTGTTCTGTAGTATTAAAATCTGCTGGCGCATTTTTAGGTTCTTGATTTAATACATATAATAATTCTTCTTTATTCTTGGTTATTTTATTATTACAATTCCATGTGTAATCCATACCCGGATTGCCTAATGCATATTGTGAACAATATAATATTTCTCCTGTTGTTGCTTTTTTTACGTGAGCAGATATATCCCCAACTGAAGTACCAAGGTCTTTAGTGATAACTTTACCATTTGGGCTATCATCTATTTTAATACTTACATCTTCGGCTAAAACAGTGGTACTAGATATTAAGAATATCCCTAACATAAAAATTAATAAATTTAATATTTTTTTACTCCTCATTTTCTTATCCTCCTATGATTAAATGTTATCATAAAATTAATTTTTTTTCAATACTTTTCATACAATTAATTATGAAATATATTATTCATAGAGGTATAACCTCAAAAGATATTAAAGAAAATTCTTATACTGCTATTAAGAAGGCCCTTAAGGATAAAGAAAGTATAGGAGTAGAATTAGATATAAGATTAACTAAAGATCACAAAATAGTTTTATCTCATAATTCTCTTATTAATTTAAATGTTATTGAAGAAACCAACTATAGTGATTTAATTAAAAATAATTATCTAACTACTTTAGATAAGATTCTTGATATTGATACTAATAAAATATTTTTAATTGATATTAAAACTAATAATAACTATAAAGTATTTTCTGATATTCTTATGAATACTATTAATAAATATAATAAAAATATTTATTTAGCTTCTTTTGATAAGAATATTATTAAGTATATTAAAAGTAAATATAAAAAAGGAATAATTACACTACTTTATAGAAGAAATAATTATAATTTTATTATTACTAATTATAAATTAATAAGTAATAATAAAATAAAGAAGATTAAAGATAAAGAAATATTTTTATGGACTATTCATAATAATAATGAGTTAGAAGAAATTAAAAATAAATTTAGTAATATAGATGACTATTACATAATAAAAGATAAGAAGGAATAAACTATTCCTTCACTTCAACATAATCACCAGAATCTAAGTAAATAATTCCTTTTTTACCTTCTAATCCTGAATATATACTATTATATTTATTTATCTTTGCTATTTTAGGTAATGTTATATATACTAGATTACCATCATTCATTTTTAAAGAAAATCTTTCACTATCTACTTCATTTGGTACATAACTAATTTCCGATATCTTAAGTAAGACATCATTATCTACTAATGAGAACTTTTTAATAAATTTTTCTTTTATACTAGTAATATCTCCAATTAATATAGGAGCACTCATTACATTATAATTATTATCTACTAGTAATCCATCTTCTAATAAAAGTTTATCATTATATAAAGCAAGTACTTTCTTTTCAGTAACATAAATATATACTTTGCCCCATACTTTTTTTTGAACTTTTATTTCTTTAATATAATTATTTTCCATTAATTTATCTTTGATATTACTACCTAAAGTAGTAATAAAAGATGGATAATTACCAATACCAGAAATATCAATAATTTCTTTATCAGATAATATATTATTACCTACTATATAAATATTAGTAATTGGTAATCTCTTTATATAAAGAAAAGATAATACTAGTATACCCATAATTAATATAGTTACAAGTATCTTCTTTACTTTTAATCTTCTTTTTTTAACCTTAACCTTTATTTTCTTTTTTTCTGGCATAATATCACCTTATTATTTCTTGCTCTAATATTAAATCTATATCATAAATTACTTTAATTCTTTCTTTAATATAATCAATTAGCATAATAATATCTTCGTAAGTAGCAGTACCATTATTAATTATAAAATTAGCATGTTTATCACTAATCATAGCCCCACCATGAATGTATCCTTTAAGACCAGCATCTTCAATTAACTTACCCGCCGACATACCAGGTGGATTTCTAAATACTGAACCAGCACTAGGTTTATCTAATGGCTGAGAAGATACTCTTCTATTTTTTCGATCATTCATTACTTCTTTTATCTCATCTTTATCTTTATATTTCATTTCGAAAGTAGTCTCTATACAAACATAATCTTTATTTCTTTTAAGAAAAGAATCACGGTAAGCATATTCTAATTCTTCCTTATTTAAAGTAATTATTTTTAAATCAGGATCTATTACTTTTACTTCTTTTACTACCATAGACATATCTTCATTATATGCACCAGCATTCATCGAGGTACTAGCTCCAACCATACCAGGTATACCACCAGCAAAAGCTAAACCATCTAAATTATTTTTCATACATTCATTAGCTAGTTTAATAAGAGGTACGCCTGCTTCTGCTACTACAATATTATCATTAATAGAAATATTATTTAATTTATCTAGTTTAACAACAACATCAAAGCAAGGCTTAGCAAGAATTACATTAGAGCCTCCTCCTAAGATAATATAATTAATTCTATTTTGTCTTAAGTAATCTAATAGTTCTACTAATTCATTTATATCTTTAGGAAATATTAAATAATCAGCATAACATTCTAAACGATAAGTATTATATTTTTTTAAATTAACATTCTTATAATATTCATAATTCTTAATAAAATTTTCTATCATTTATAATCAAATCCTTTAAAATATTATATATTCTTGTACTACTATCTTTAATACCAATCTTCTTTAAATTATCTTTAATATCTTTAATCTTATCTTTATCATTTAATGTCTTATCTATTAATTCTATTAAACTTCTATCAGTCATATCTTTTTCTTCTAACATAATACCAGCATTTTGATCTACTAAATCTTTAGCATTTTTATATTGATGGTTATTAGCTACATATGGACTTGGTATAAATATAGCGGGTACTCCTAAAGCCGTTATTTCACTCATAGTAGAAGCTCCTGCTCTTGTTACCATTAAATCTGTAATCTTCATAACTGAAGGCATTTCATAGATAAATGGTACTACTTTAACATTATCTGGTACTCTTCTTTCTTTTACTCTTTCATAATAACTATTACCAGTAACTATTATTACACTATAGTTTTTATTTCTAAATTTATCTACGAAACTAAATATTCGATCATTAACACTTCTACTACCAAGTGAACCCATTACTATTAATACTAATTTTTTATCTTTATCTACGCCTAATTTTTCTTTAGTAGTAGCCTTTATTGATAGAGCCTTCTCACTACAAGGATTACCAGTAAGTATAGCTTTATCTTTTGGAAAATCTTTAATGGTACTTTCAAAAGATACTCCTACCTTATCTGTATATCTAGATAAAAATTTATTAGCCAGTCCTACAACACTATTTTGTTCATGTATAAATGTTCTTTTACCTAACTTTTTAGCAGCATATATAACAGGAGCAGTTACATAACCACCACACCCTATTACGATATCAGGATCAAAATCTTTTATTATTTCTTTAGCTCTTTTAATAGCGGATATAAAACAAGTAACTGTTTTAATATTATCTAAAGTTAATTTTCTTTTTAACCCTTTTACTTCTAATGCTTCATATTTATAACCTAAACTAGGTATTAAATCTTTTTCCATTCTATCAGTAGTTCCTATATATAATATTTCACTATCTGGTTCTTCTTCTTTTATTTTATTAATTATAGCTAAAGCAGGATATATATGTCCTCCTGTACCTCCAGCAGATATTATTACTCTCACTATATCACTCTCCTACTTCATTATATCAAAATAATTAAAAAAAAGATATATTTATATTAAAATATATGCTTTTTTATATGTTTTTATTATATTTTATATTATGAAATGCCTAGGTCATTTCATATTACTTATAGCCTATTATCATAGTCTATAAGTAAATAGTTATAAGCTATTATATTCACAGTGAAGTACTTTCTAACTAAGATAATACCAAATAAAAAGACCATAAAAAATTACTAATATTTCTATTAGTTATTTCATAGTCTTTATCTATATTATTATTTATTATACTTAGGTTAGATTTTTGACCCCCCCCTAATTAACTTGTAGTTACCCTCTGCAAATAATACTTTTTCCATAAGAGGGGCCTCCTTTCTTGTTGATTTGCGAATTATTTGGGATCTTTATCGTAAATCTTCTGATTTCTTACCTATGCATAAATCATATCATAAAGTTTTAAATAATTCAATATAAATGTTGATATTTTTATTAAATTTTGGTACAATGTATACGGAAAGAGAAATTTATCCATAATAAAAATGGGTAACGCCTTATTCTCAAAAGGTGTTCTCTCCATTGTTTTATCAATGAAGCACCCCCTGAAGGGTGCTCATTTTTTATCTATGGTTACAACTATCAATTAAGTATAGTGTAACTAAAGTAAGCCATATTATTAGTATGACTTCATTCACTTACTAAAACCCCCATTTCTGTTTGTTTTTTCAGCATAGCATCACTCCTTCCTTAAATACTTAAAAAAGGAGAAAACAACCCTTTCGGCATTACCGTACACCATTATATATTAATAAGAAATAATAGTCAATTATTTTTTGACTATTATTTTATTTAGTTTGTGAAGTCTTTATTTATAAGCAATTACAAGTATTTTATATGCAATACAAATGTATTTATTTTTGAG
>JABLTN010009388.1_pt1 | contig 15560 bp, 10 predicted proteins | sample 7160141 | NCBI WGS metagenome assembly JABLTN01 (sample SAMN14651226, study PRJNA627086) | human gut metagenome | isolation source: feces | host: Homo sapiens | reverse complement strand
TTGCGGCTTTTTTGTTGCACCATTCCCTTTGGGACGGACTCGCACTTCGCGCAAGCGCTCGTGTTCGTCTCGCGGGGACTGGTCGCTAAAAATGGTTGCGGGTTTGTGAGCAGGGGCCACGATATTCTTAACGCGCCCACTGATGGTGCACCAGAAAGCGCCTTGCTGCAAAGCAGGGCGCTTTTCTTATGTTGATCTATATTGGGAGAATCGACACTTAGTGTCGGGCCTCTCTTTTTTAGTTTATACCAGCGAATATAGTATATCAGGGCTTCGAATGTGTCTACAAAATGGAGGCAGCGCTGTATCATGAAAATCGGAACTAAAATCCGCCAAGCTGGACGGTGTTTTGCAGGCTGCCGAGAAGGGAAAACTGTGACAGCCAGGAAAATACAATGAACCAGCGCCGGAAATTGTGTGGCGTGCACAACTTCCGGCGCTGGTTATGGTGGCTGTAATAAAACGTTGGAGCGTGAAAAACGGCAAATAAAACCGGCTAGGGAGAAAAGAGTGGTCAGATGGTTGTCAAGAGGCATAGCACACATAGAACGCGTCAAAAAATACGCGCGCGTTAAGAATCGTACGCGTGCGTTTTTGTGATGTGTTATACTCTGTCCATTGGAATATACTTTGCCCTTGCGCCTTTTCCAGTTATTTCAGCACCTAGAATGGTGAATCAAAACACAAGCTGTTACAAGAACTTTTGAAAATCGTAGATGGCTTCGATGTTTCTCCTTACGACAACGAAAAGACCGAAGTAATTCTTGACTTCAAAAACTTGTACTTAATCTACATCAAGTAAAATGCTAAAATAAAAACGCAAAGGCAGGTTATTTGTGTAAAGGTGTTGGTGTAGACTTGTTGCATGGTAATATGCAGTTGTAAAGGGAAGGCGCAAGCCTTCTCTTTTTTGTTTCAAAACAATTTGACCCAGAACGAAAAACCTGGCTGCCTAGCAGTTGGGAGCTTTATTGTGGGCCAAAGCGTAGCCTAAAAGGAGTGATTTCTGGTGTTGGTTCGTACCAAATCATCAATGCTCAATAATGCTGTCGGGGTCAGAAGTCAAGGGTGAAATGAACTATATTTTCCCCCCTTGACATCCACCCCCCTCGGTGTTATGATGCCAACGAGACGGCAGCCGGACAAGCTTGATGCCGCCTCGAATAATTTTTGCTCTATTTGCACCCTGAATGTGGATCACACAGAGTTTGGGATTGATCCGAGGATTACGCCATGAACAAGACAAAAGATATGACCGTAGGCAGCCCCACCAAAACCATCTTCTTTTTCTCCGTACCCGTCTTGCTTGGAACCCTATTCCAGCAAATATATAACATGGCCGATACGATCATTGTCGGGCAATTTTTGGGTGAAGACGCCCTTGCTGCCGTGGGGGCGACCGGAAGCACTGTATATCTTGTAATTGGCTTTGCTTCCGGCCTTACCCAGGGCTGCGGTATTTTAGTCTCACAGGCATTTGGCGGGCACCGTCTGAACGAACTAAAGAAGGTAGTTGGCACAGCGCTCTTGCTCACAGTGGTGTTTTCAGTTATCCTCACGATTCCTACCGTTTCTTTTAGCCGCCAGATTCTGTTAGCGTTGCACACCCCTTCGAACGTACTCCTCTACGCACACGAATATCTTCGCGTCATCTTTGGCGGTATCCTGTGTACGATGGCCTACAATATTGCAGCCAGTATCCTTCGCTCTTTGGGTGACAGCCGCACACCTTTATATTTCCTCATTTTGTCGTCATTCTTGAATATTGTTTTGGATATATTTTTTATCGCGACACTACATATGGGAACTGCAGGCGCCGCTTGGGCAACGGTGTTGTCACAGGGAATTTCTGCACTGCTATGCTTTTGGTACATGTTTCACAACTACAACAATCTACGTCTCAGTATCCGCGATCTGTACCCCGATCCTTATCGGATTCTGTGTATGATACAAAGCGGCATTCCCATGGCTTTAAACCAAACCGTTACTGCGTTTGGAATTATGATTCTGCAGAGCGGCATCAATCAATTCGGTTCTTCCGTAATGGCGGCCTATACTGCCGCTTCTAAGCTTGAATCCTTGGTGATGCAACCTATGATCGCACTGGGCTCGGGCATTTCTACGTATTGCGCACAAAACATAGGAGCCAGGAAAACAAAACGCATTTTTGTTGGTGTACGCAGCACGATGCTCCTTTCCCTTGGTGCTGCAATTCTGGGTATGGCTTTGTATGGAATTGCCTCCAAATCCATTCTGCGGATATTTTTGAGTGATCCCTCGCCCGAAATGATACATTATGCACTGCAATATCTCTACACAAGCGTGTGGTTCCTTTTATTTTTGGCATGGATTTTTCTGTTCCGCAATGCTTTGGTTGGGCTCGGGAACGGCCTTATCACCATAATTGGTGGCGTGGCCGAGCTTCTTTGCCGTTTTTTGTGCATTCATTTTCTGCTTCAACCTTTTGGTTTCTGGTGTATTTGTCTAACCAATCCTATTACCTGGATCGTTGCGTGCAGCCTTTTCTGCGGATTTTATTTTCGTTGGGAACACCAGCAAAAACATTGCTCAAAAAGTGCGGGATGATCCATCTCAGAAGATTATCGGGGTCTCTGCCAGTGGATTCTGTCTGAAGGAACGTCTTGGCAATCTTCGCAATGTCATCGACCAGAATTCCGACGAAATGCGAATCGCCATGATCGCCATGCAGGATGAACAGTTTGCCCATCAGACGTTTATGTCTGAACTGTGTAACCATAAACACTTCTTCTCGAATCAATTCCGGCCATGCCACAGGATCGATTTTAAGGCACCATACAGCACGTTTCAGTGCCAGATGACAAAAGGGGGTTTACAAGAAGCAAAAACAACGTTACACAGCCCTCCAGGCATCACGCAATGCATCGTATTCCAACGCAAGGTAACAATATTCCATTTTCATATCAAAACCTGCCAAACCGTGACGCTTTCGAATGAACTTTCTATATACTGCCTATCGATCTACATATCCCACGCGCCCCCTGCCAGTCCCACACAAAAACCATACCAAAACCACTCCCTTTGTCCCCCTAGTCCAATTGCAGCAAAGTAAAAATATAATTTGTCGAGTATATACGAGATAACTTGCAATCTGTCGAAAAAGGTCACCTTTCGGTGGCCTTTTTCTCGTAAGTGAGGAGAAAATGCGGTATAATGGTGTATTTCACCACAAAGCGGGAGGACTACCGGGAATACAAGAGCCGGGAGTATCTTTGCAAAACCTATCCCGCCAGGAGGATGTGCACCGAAAACGCCAAGTGCGAGAAAACCGTGCTGCGCCATGTCTGGCAGGACTATGTGGAGATGGCGGAGCATGTCCGGTATACATGAGGAGGCGCGTTGGAATATAGAGCCTGTCACATCTCGCGCGTTCGCGGCTTACGGACGTGTGGTGAGTGGCTTTGAAGAGGAATGTGCTGCCCTTGTACAAGCGGTGACCGAGCACACACCGCTGCCGGAACGGCTGGCATATATTGGATTGACCGGAGAAAATACCGACGTCTCTGTACAACTTTGAAAAAGATGAGTTGAAAACTATAAGCCTATTGTGTTGCGGAGCAATCAAGCGTTTCGTTTTGTAAATGAATCGTGTATATAAAAAGCAGACCCGTGAGTCCACGGGTCTGCTTTTTTGTTTGCGATAGGGAAGAGTATGGACGGGTTACGCAGGTATCGATCCGGGAGATTCGGTTTCCAAACACCCACATCCGCTGGGCTTTTCGCGGATTCGTATGGCTTTTTATTTGTGGGCGGGCTCCTCGCCGGCTGGACATTCTCTCCCCATTTGGCAGCCGCTACCGAATGATTCGTGAAGGATTAATTGGTGGGAAGTTCGCGATAGGTCATTCTTTCAAAATCAGAATAACCACCAGCGTCCTCTCCATTGCCGGAAGCGTATAACCCCAGTGTACAGCCGACAAAACCGCCGGCATGTTCCGTGCTTAAAGAGCGCAGATCAATGTCGGAGATAACCGGTTTCCATTCACTATTGCTTTGGTAAAGAACACTGGCCACAAGCCCTTCTACGCGCAACTTCAGTTTAATGGGGAGTGCAGCCGGCAGATCCATTCGCGCCAAACAGCTGTCTTTACCATCTTTGCAAAGAGAAACAACAAGTTTGATCCCCGAATCCTGGGGATAGCACTCTGCCCGCAGATGGTTTTCGTTGCTTTGAACCATGGCAATACCGGCGCAATCACTCTCTTTGCAGAAATGCGGGATAAAGCTGGTTTCAAATTCGCAATTCCAGTGTTGCTGACGCAGCGCGAGGTATGCAGGCTCACCGCAATCCTTCAAGCTGTCGCAACGATGGAAAAGACGAACAATATGCTCTTCTGCGTGCAGTTCTAGTTCGTGATCGCGGTGATTGCGCAAAGTCAGCAATTCCAGCGGCAGAGAAGGTGTATCAAACGTATAGGTTTTACATTGGGGTACGTCGTCAGAAGGCTGCCCCTCGTAAGGCAGCGTGACTACTTCTTCAAGATGACCGACCCCCGCATTTACAACCGGCCAACCATCTTCCCAGGTGACCTTTGCCAAAAAGGTTTCACGCCCCAACAACGTGTACCCTTGGTTCGGCCGGCAAGCCAATACAACCATATACCAGTTGCCGTTTCCGTCATCCACTAAGTCGGCATGACCGACGCAGGTAACAGGATATTGGGCTCCCAAATGGCGATGCGTCAGAATGGGGTTGCAGGGGCAGTACTCGTAGGGACCAAACACATTTTTGCTGCGCGCGATCATGACGCTGTGGTGGATGGAAGTACCGCTTTCCGCATGCAAAATGTAATAGTAACCGTCCTTTTTGTACAGGTGAGGTCCCTCCGGCCAAATGGCTTTGCGCTGGAATCCGGTAAGTACAATGGTGGCATCGGGCTTTAACTTCATCGTGTCCAGATCCAGAGTTTGAATCCAAATTTCGCAGTCGCCATTGTAGCGGTACCCGGCAGAACGCGGCCGTTGGCCGATATAATAGCAGGTACCGTCATCGTCAAAAAAGAGACTGGGATCAATGCCGCCGGTAGACTCACCCAAATAGTAAGGCTCGGACCAGGGGCCGCGCGGATCTTTTGCAGTGACGATAAAATTTCCTTGGTCGGACACGTTGGTGGTAATCATATACCAGGTGCCCTTATGATAACGAATGGTAGGGGCAAAAATCCCCTGGGAATGCCGACAGCCGGACAAAGGAACCTGAGAATCACGATCGAGCACATTGCTGATCAAATTCCAGTGGACGAGATCTTCGCTCTCAAAAACCGGCACGCCGGGAAAATACGCAAATGTCGAATGAACCGTATAGAATTTGTTCCCTACCCGGCAAATCGAAGGGTCGGGAAAGAAGCCTGTCATGATAGGATTTTTAACGGAAAGCATAGAAAACCTCCAGGTATAAAGGGGTGATATTCTGCATGCAAAAATATAGAGTTATGGCCGCTGCATCCAAGAGGAAAAACAGACGCAGCGGCCATAGCTATTAGAGGGTGCCGCCGAACTGACTTTTCGGATTACAGGCACTGGAAAACAGGGGCGGATGGCAGGAAAAGAATTTTACTCTTTTACACTGCCAATGGTCATGCCGGATACAAAGTATCTTTGCAGGAAGGGATAAAGCAGAATGATGGGAAGCATTGTCACCACAGTAGCGGCGGAACGCACGGTAACCGGCGTGACGGCTGCGGTAGCGGTGTTGCCGCCGGTGGTGGCACTGCCGCTTTGCTGCATGACAGAGGAAAGAAGCTTCATCAACTCATATTGCAGGGTCGTATACTGGGTGTTCATCCGGTTGTACAACATAGCATCGAACCAGGAGTTCCACTGTCCGACAGCTACGAACAGGGCGACGGTGGCATACACCGGCTTGCACAGGGGCGAGATGATACGGGTAAAGATGGTGAAATCGTTGGCACCGTCAATCATGGCGGATTCTTCCAGCGCGCTGGGCAGACCTTCCATGAAAGTGCGCATAACCAGAACGTTAAATGCGCTGACCATGCCCGGAATGACGTATACCCAGAAAGAGTTGGTCAGGTTCATGTTGCGGTACAAAACCAAGGTGGGGATCATACCGCCGTTCACGTACATGGTGATGACCCAGAACAAAGACAGCTGGGAACGGAACAAAAAGCGTTTGCGGCTGATGATGTAGGCCAAAAGTGCGTTCGTTACCAGGGCGAAGATGGTTCCCAACACAGTTCTGGCCACCGAAACCACTGCACCGGTGAGGATGTTCTGCTGATGCAGAACCGTTTTATAGTTCGAGAGCGTAAAGATGCGCGGCCACAGATGGATGCCACCGCGTACGGCGTCGACACCGTCGTTGAAAGAAAGCGCCACCGTGTTCAGAACAGGATACAGCGTAATGGTGACGAACAAAACCAGGAAAATGGTATTGCAGGTAACAAAGACTTTGTCCATGGTGGATGATTTGATTTTCATGTGTACCCTCCCCTTAGAACAATCTGTCTTCACCGGCACGTTTGGCAATCCAGTTTGCGCCGAGAATCAGAATAATTGCAACGACGCTCTTGAAGATACCGGCTGCAGTACCCAAAGAATAATCGTTCTGGCTGATGCCCCAGGTCAAGGTGTAGATATCAATGGTTTCCGAAACACTCTTGACCAGGCCGTTGCCAAGCAGATACTGGACTTCAAAGCCTGCATTCAATACGTTGCCAATATTCATGATCAGCAGAATCATAATGGTGGACTTGATGCCAGGAAGCGTGACGTGCCAGATTTTGCCCCACCGGCCGGCACCATCCAAAGTGGCTGCCTCATACAGGCTGGGATCGATGGAGGTAATAGCGGCCAGGTAGACAATGGCATTCCAGCCGGTTTCCTTCCAAACATTGGCAAATGCAACGATTGGCCAAAAATAACCCGGATTGGCGAAGAAGTTGATGGGCGAATCCAGAATGCCCAGGTTCACCAGCAGCTCATTGACGATACCGGTGGAAGACAGCGCATCGTGCAGAATACCGGTGACAATGATCCAGGAAAGGAAGTGAGGCATATAGGAAATCGTTTGAACAAGCTTTTTGCCGAACATGTTGCGTACTTCGTTCAGCAGGATGGCGAAGATAATGGCCATTAAAAAGGTGGTCACCAGATTGAGAACGCCCATGGCCAGAGTGTTACGGATATCACGCAAAAAGACTTCGTCAGAGAACAGGAATTTAAACTTTGCCAGTCCTACGAATTTAGATCCGAAGAGGCCGTCTTTGGGTTTGTAGTCCTGAAAGGCCATTACCCAGCCTGCCAGTGGAACATAATAAAATACGATGCCGTATACAAAAAAGATAGCCGCACAGACCATCAGAAATTTCTGGCGTGAAATCTCTTTCCATGTAATACGCTTTGATGGATTTTTCATTGGCGAGTCCTCCTAAGGAACGTGTATGGCGAATCATGTGTTGCAAACTAACGTTTAAGGAGCTTGCGGGTTGAATGCATTTCATAAAAAAGTGGCCACGGCTACACCGTGCAGCCGTGGCCACTTGTATGTGTCAACGTCTGTGTCGCCTGCAATAACGGGCATCAAAGACCGGCACGGCGCTCAAGCTCAGTTTGCATTTCTGCCAAGAAATCCTGCGGATTGGCTGCGTTGTACGCAGTCATGTATTGATTCCAGGTGCTTTCAAAATCAGGCGCCATAACAACTTTGGGCAGCCATTCGTGTTTGACTTCGCCCATCTTGACCCAGGCAACACCACCGGGGGTTGCGGTAGTCATTGCATTGGAGTAAGAATACATCGGGAACCAGGGGCCCTGTTCTTCTTCCACAGAACCGATCATATCAACGTAGCTGTCTACGCCGTAGGCATCAAACAGTTTCTGCAGGGGGGTGGACAGGCTGTCCAGGAATTCGCTTGCCTGCTGGTCGGGCTGCATGGCGTTCTTGCCGTCCCGGCTGGTGCCCAGCCACTGCGGCATGTAGGAATAGTTGCACAGGTGAGAGGCCTGATAGGCGGGATCCGCGCATTTCATCCGCATTTCTTCGGTGCGGTAATACAGGCCGTTTTCATCAACCAGGTAATCCTCACCTTCAACGCCCCAGAAGCGAAGATCGTGGATTTCCTGATCCAGCAGATCGTTCATAAACTTAAATGCAGCGTCAATATCGGAGCAGCTGGTGGTAACGGCCACGCCGCTGGAATTGTTCAGGGTATCGGCGTAGTTGTGCCAGCGGTTTTCCATTCCTTCGTCAATGGTCAGGCCCAGCGGAACGTAGTTGCAGCCCTGCTCGTCCAAACCCTGCTGTTTGAAAACATCATTGACATTGTACGCGAAGTTCCACCACTGGTCGCACATGCCCAGCACAGCGCCGGTGGAAAGCTTGGCGATGTATTCATCGTAGGTCTGGGTGGCGAATTCTACGTCCACGTAGCCTTTCTGGTATTCTTCGTTCAATTTCTGGAAATACCGCTTGGCAGTGGGCGTGGTATTGTAGTCAACCACCTGCATCGTATCCTTGTCTACAATGACAGAGCCGTCGTTGGGATACCCATCAAGGAACTGGGGTGCATTCTCGATGCAGAAATAGCGCCAGTCTTCGCAAAGTGCCGTGTAGGGAATGTTCTTGGTACCGTTTGCCATGGTGGGGTTGGCATCGGCATAGCTTTCCAGCAGATCGAAATACTGGTCCAGGGTTTTGATTTCGGGGTAACCGGCCCATTCCAGAACACGCGTCTGAATCCAGAAGGCTTCATCGTTATGGGTGGTGGAACGATCTTCGCCGTAGGTGTTCTGGAATACGTTGGCCCAATAAATCTTGCCGTCATCCTGGCGGAAGTTGTCCCACTCTTTGTCGGTGTACATCTCTTTCAGGTTGGGATACTTTTCCAGGTAATCATCCCAAGGCACCAGGACGCCTGCATCGTAAAGAGACATCATGGCATCGCCGCCATTGATGAAGTCCGGATACTCACCGCCCGCGATGATTGTGCCGATGGCTTCTGCGTCGGTCTGGCCGGTCAGCCAGGTCTCTTTCAGTTTGGCACCGGTCTTTTCGGCAATGATGTTCATAACATCGTTGTCATCATTGATTTCGGAACCGGGCATTGCGGTAAACATCGTAAATGTTTTGATCCCATCGGACGATTCATTAGAGCCGCCACATGCCGTTAAGCCCAGCAGCATGACCGCGGACATACTTGCCGCAAATGCGCGGCGCCACAATTTTACTTTCATAATTGGCCTCCTGTAGATAGATTTTCCGCCCTTGCGGGTTTCCCTGATTTAAGTATATATACCAAAAATGTTTTACACAACCGACAAATTCCAGTAAAAACCCCTGAAAATTATAGCTTTGCAAATTCAACGGAAGAGGAAATCGCGCTAAACAGCGAAACAATGATACAAAAAAGACAGGCAGTCCCCCATCCTTGAAGTATTTTGGAAGGCAACATGCCTGCACTTTTGTTTGGCTTATCGTTGTTTTTTAAGAATGCAAAAAACGAAAAGCAAGTGTATGATTATTCTGGTGTGAATTATTTCCCGGGAAATTCAGAATGTGTTTTCTCGGTTTTGCTCTTCCGAAAATGGGAAGGCGTACAGCCTTTCAGCTCGATAAATTTGCAAAGGAAATAATCCACATCTTTATAGCCCACATCTTCGGCAATGCGGCCGATCTGCTTGTTTGTGTACAATAACTGGCGGCACGCTTCGTTAATACGGTAAGAACACAAATAGTTTTTAAAGGACTGCCCGTATTTTTTGCGGAAGATTTGCCCTAAGTATGCACTGTTGATATAGTATTTTTTGCCCAAGCCCTGCAACGTCAGGTTTTCCGAGTAGTGTTCCTGGATTTCCTTGTCGATAGAATCCAAAATATCGATGGAGATATTTTTTCGCAGAAGGGAAAGGTAGTCTGCATACTCGCGTGCAAAGCGGAACAGATGCTGTCGGCTCCCGCGGGAAATTCCTTCCCGGAAAGACTGCGCGCTGATAAATTGCAGCATTTCCTTCTGGTTGGCTTCGTTGTCCAAATTGGATGCAAGATGCATAAGCCGGAACAAAAGATAATTTAAGTTCAGGTTGATATCTTTGTCATGTACGCCACGCTGCTGCATTTCGGCAAACAAATCGTCTATTTCGGAGCCGATGCGTTCCTGCTCATTCAGTTCAATGGCGGTAATCAACTGATCCAGGGTATCTTTGCACAAAACGGCTCTTTCTTGCGGAACCGATAACTCTTCCTCGTAATAATAGATCGATTTTTGCTGGCGGAAGGCGCAAAGGTTTTTCAGCCCGCAGACGGTATCATACGATTCAGAAACAGTGGTGATATCGTCCACTTTTTTGCCAACCAGAAATCGCAATTCGTGTTGTGTCGAAACACCCAATTTCTTATAAAAATCCTGGATATACTGTGTTTCGGAACAGCCGGCATTTCGGGCAAGCGCACCGCTGTAAACAAAAGCAATCCCATACCCAACGCGATCCAACGAAGCGTCACAGAAACACCGGCTCCGGTCCTCGCCTAAAATTTGCACACAGCTTTGGTACAGGTCACGCTGCACCATACGGAAGTGGTTCTCATCATCGTCATCTTCGTTGTCCGAAGAATGGCAAGCGGAAATTTCAATGTAACGAACGCCGTCCGAAAAATCCAGATGCTTATGCAGATAATCCACGCCGTTGGGATCATATTTGCCGAACAGCAACGAGATCAAACACCGGGCCTGATAGGCCAGTTCGTACTGCTCCTCCATTTTGCTGTTTTGCGAGATGTTATTGTATTTGCTGAGAATGGATAACAGATCTTGCTTTTCCACCGGTTTGAGAAGATAGTCGATACACCCGTAGCGCAGCGCTTTTTGAGCATAGGAAAACTCACTGTATCCGCTCAGAATCACGAAACCGGCGTTGGAAAGATTCTCCCGGCGAACAGTTTCCAGTAATTCAAGTCCGGTCATTTTTGGCATCATAACGTCGGTGATGACAAGGTCAACGGGTAACTTTTTTATGTACTCCAAAGCCTCCTGTCCGTCGGACAAAACGGCAGCCACTTCATAGCCTGCGGCGTTCCAGTCAATCAACGCCTGCAAACCTTGCGCAATAAACTGCTCATCATCTACGATAATAACTTTTAACATGTCACTCCGCCCTTATTGCTTTGTTCAGAGGGAACCGAATCGAAACAAGTGTTCCAATGCCCGGCTCGCTTTCCACCGAGAACTGTGCAGTATCCTCCGTCATCATGCGGATGCGCAGGCAGGTGTTCACCATGCCTACGCGTCCTTTTTCTTTTAACATTTTCAGGCTGGCGTTGCGCATCCGGTCTTGAATACGTTCTACCTCGGCCTCGTCCATACCGCCACCGGTATCTTCAATTTCCATGCAAAGCGCATCGTTTTCTGTATACACGCGTACAAAAATCCAACCGGGAAAAGATTTTGCTTCAATACCGTGCACACAGGCATTTTCCACAAAGGTGGTAATGGTCAATTTCGGAACCAGGATGTTCTGGCAATCTTCCTGCGCATTGATTTGATACGAAAGGCGCTCCCCGAAGCGATATTTTTGCAAGGACAGGTACGCTTCAACAAACGCCAGCTCACGCTTAATGGTATTGGAATCCGAGGACCAATCCACGTTTTGGCGCACCATTATGGCCAATTTCTGTATCATATCGGCGGTTTCTTCTTCTTTTTTCAGGATGCTGTGCATACGGATGCTTTCCAGTGCGTTGAACAGAAAATGGGGATTGATTTGGCTGTATAAAGCCATCAGCTCTGCGTTCTGCCGGGCAATATCCATCTTCTGCTCTTTCAGTCGGCATCGGTAGGCGGTGTCAATCAGGCTGTTCATCCGGTCAGCCATGCGGTTGTAGTTGTCCATCAGACTGCCGATCTCATCTTGACCGCTTGGCCCGGAAATCTTGATCAACACGTCGCTGTCTATCTGGTTGAAGACTTTTTCCAGACGGGAAAGACGAGAAGTAATGGAATTTTCCAGCAGATTCATCAAAAGCTGCGGGGGAATAATGTTCAGGATCAGCAGCAGGATCAGGATATGGATGTTTTGGCGAATCAGGGCTAAAACGTTGCCGCTTGGTTCCATCACATAGATGTCCAGATCTTCCCCGTAAAGGGTAAAATGCTGGGACAAGCCTACCGAATCAGACGGGGAGAATGTGTCATAAGGCTGCCAACGATAATTGGGCATTGCGTTCGTAAGCAAAATCCGGTTACCGCTGCATACATAAACTGAATCGTTATACCCCATGTTCTGGAAATCGCGGTCCAGCGTGCTGTAATTGATTTCAATACACAAAAGGCGCTCCGCCTTATTGCTGTAAAGGCCATTCATCCCACGTAAAAACAACACCTGGCGCCCATCTGTTTCATCATAAGAAAAAAGAAGCCGCGGGCTGTAGCCATCCGCAGTATATTGCTGATACCAGGGCTCCTGCGAAACGGTGGATAACCGTGCAAATTCACTGCCGTTTATCAGGGTTTCATTGTCTGCATACACCCGTATGACAGAATTTGTGATCCGGGAAACACCCTGCAGCAAAGAATTGTGGATGTATTCTCGGTAACTTGAAAAATAGTCCTGGGGACTGGCATATTGCCGGCTCACAAAATCCTGAAGGGAGTTATCCATATACAGGCTGGTAGAAATCAGCGCGGAATCTTCTGTGGCGGCGGAAAGCATCGACTGCACTGATTTGGCTATTTTTTCCATCTGGTGCAGCTGCTCGGCATGCTCGTTCTTGGTTAATGCATGTAAAATTACAATATCGGTCAAAAATATGGGGATCAGAATACATAAAAAATAAAGATATCTAAGTTTTTTCTTCAGGCTTAAGTTATTGAGAAAACTTTCCAGCTTGATTCTGACATGATGAAACCGGTTCATACAAAGCTCCTTACCGGTGAATGTTGCAAAATGACCTTGCTATTTTTAGCGGTGCAAAGTATAATGCCAGTATCAGTATAATTCAGCCGCAGAACCATTGTCAATCAAATAACAGATTGAATAGTGCACAATCTGAATCGCTGTTTTTTGTGAATATTTACATCCTGAAAAAAAGGAGGAGAACTCATTGAGAGGCGTTTTTAATCCGGACAGCCCCCTGATGCGCGCCTTGGGCGTTGTGTGGGATCTTATTGTCCTGAATCTGCTGTTCCTGGTTTGCTGCATTCCGGTGGTCACCATTGGCCCTGCCATCACGGCTTTACATTATGTCACCACAAAAATGGCGGGTGAAAAAGACGGCACTCCGGTGGTCGGCAATTTTTTCAAGTCATTCCGGGCAAATTTCCGCCAGGGCGTACTGATGGGAATTCTTTTTGGGGCCGCAGGGGGATTTCTGGGCTATGATATCTATCTTCTATGGCATTCCGGGAATTTCCAAAACAGCATCTTTAAGATTTTGATTCCCGTGGCAGCAATCGCTTATATGATGACCTTCGTATATGCTTTCCCGCTGCTTGCAAGATTCAACAATACGGTTTTAGGTACCATACGGAATGCGTTTATCATGTCTGTGACCTCTTTGCCCCAAACCTTTTCCATGTTGTTGTTGATAGGCGCATGTGTAGCACTTACCCTGTATACACAGACCACATTGCGCTATGGATTGTTTTTGTGGTTTGCGCTGGGGTTCTCTTCGATCGCTTATGCAAATGCATCTGTTTTAAATGGCGTTTTCATGAAGTGCTCAGAGCAGTACTCTTCTCAGATAAATCAGGAGCAGTCTCAGGATACTACGGAGAATTCAGACGACAAAGAGTAACCGTTTGACGGCATAGAAAAAAGCAAAAGAGCGCAGAAGTCATCTCCGGCGCTCTTTTGCTTTGGTCTGGAAATCAGGCTTTCAACGTAAAGGCAGCAACGCTGCATGCGGGCAAGAGGGAAGCAAAGCTGTTGGTACCAACAGTTATGTTTGTCAACGGCTTCGGCTCGACTTGAAGGGGATTATCGAACGTATTGTAGGCAGCCGCGCCGGCACCATCACCGCTAAGCACCTGACCGGTGATGGAAGTAAACTTGCTCAGGCCATCCCAGTGAATTTCAACAGGCACAAGGGTACATTATACCGTTGCTTCTTGCGGGAACCAGATGCGGTAATGCCCGCTTAAAGCAAGCAGCGCAAAAAGATACAGGCAATTGTCATAATAACGCCGCGGTCCGGAACGGAGCGGAGTGCTAAAGAACCGGCGGAGCCATTCATCCGCGCAGGCGTCATCCAGAATCAGGGAACCCTGCGCAATGGTAGCCAGAAGCCCTACAGGATGCAGAGCATTTCCTTCAACGGGTGTGCCGTCGATCAGATAGATGCCGTTTGTTTGCCCGTGTTCCTTTTCTTCAAAAAATTGCTGAATATGTGCAGCTGTTTCTTGGGCCCAACCGTCTTTGTCCCCGAACCATTGGGCATCCAAAGCAATGTTGCCCAACGTGCGGTATGCATCGCTGAAGAACCAGTCGTGACGGTCCGGCTGATCACCCCGATGCGGGCGGCCGTCGTACTCGGCATATTCGGCACTCAAACCGGTACGAGCGTGGCAGGCTTTGCGCAGGTACTGGCGGCTGGCCGCTGCGGCTGCATGCCAGAAAGGACGGTCGCATTCGTCGCTCCACAGAGCAAAAAGTTCATAGAAATGCGGCAAATGATAAGAGGGATCGGTAAATTCACAGTTGGGAATGAATTTGATGAGATGGTTTTCGGGGTTCCACATGGGAAATCCGGAACCGGCTTCTTCGCCTTTGTGTACACATGCATGCAAGATGCGCCGTGCCCAGGAAGCGTAATCCAGTATCCCTTCGCCGGAACCCCAGCGGTTGGCCGCAAAAAACAGGGACATGGCAAAAAATTCTTCGCCGTCAGGGGCGGGTCCATCGGAATTTTTGCTGCCGTCAGTATGACAGGACCAGGCAAAATAGCCGGCGTTTTCCCCTTCGGTGAGGTACATGTGGGTCACGACCCATCGCCACAGGCAGTCGAATTCCTTCTGGCGATTCATTTGTACGCAGAACATCATTGCGTAGGACATGCCCTCGGTACGGACGTCATGGTTCCCCGTATCCTCTATGTACATCATGTCAGGTCCGGCACAATGGCAAAGGCGAACCCCCTCCGGACCATAGAACATCTCCTCAAATGTGCTTTCCAGCTTGTTGTCAATTTCGGCCTGCGAATATCCAAGCCGTTCCAGTCTGTTCAAATATTGCCCGTTATAGTAGGCACCTTCCATAATAATTTCAGCTCCTTTTGAATCGTGTAAGGCGCAACCGATTTACTCGGTCTGCTGTTCTTGTAACTCACTATAGCAGTTTTTCGATTGCATGGCAAGCGCAAAAATGGTACGGGTATGGCGAAAAGCCGTCAGCCATTTGAAAACTCTCTGGAATACAGCAATAAATGAGGAAGACTGTTTCATCCTACATCTTTTTCAAGAATCAGAGGAATAAACAGAAGCCGCAACATTCGCCTATCCTTATTTTTCATCATGGTTCTCTAAGGCAACACCGCACAATTCCCGCCTTACGGCTTAAGCACCGCTCCG
>JABLTN010070664.1_pt1 | contig 15570 bp, 20 predicted proteins | sample 7160141 | NCBI WGS metagenome assembly JABLTN01 (sample SAMN14651226, study PRJNA627086) | human gut metagenome | isolation source: feces | host: Homo sapiens | reverse complement strand
TGGAATTATTGCCAAGCTTCAGGAAAGACTGGATGCAGTACCGGTGGTATCAGGAAAGGTTACAAAGAGTTCGGATGACTTCCCTTACATCGAAGAGCATGTGCAGGTGAGGGTAGAAGAGCCAAAGGCAGCAACTGCGTTGAAGATGCGGATCCGTGAAAAGGAGAAGAGAAAAGATCAGCTGATCCAGGAGAATGAGGAAGTAGAGAAGTACATAGCTGCAATGCCTGATGGAACGGCCAAGGATATATTTGAGATGGTATTTTTGGATGGAATGACGCAGAAAGATGCAGGAGAGTGTTTGAATTGTACTCAGGGGCGGATCGCACAAATAATTAAAGAAAATTTACAAGACTAATAACATTAATAATTTTACTATGTTATTATTATACTGGACATGATGAAAAGACATATGATAGTCATTTGATTATTTCCCCCAACCTAACACAACCAAGAGAGGACACCTGGTGATGCCGGGTGTCTTTTTCGTTGCGTAATGTCGAGAAATGGGATATTATGGGAGTAGGTTTTTAGGTTGTGAGGAGGAATTAAAAGTGAAATTAGTAGGATTTGTAAAAACTAAATTTTTTAAAAATGATTTCTTTAAAGATGTGTTGAAAGTTGTTGCAAAAACACCATTGTCTGATAGTGAGGTGGCTATATTCGGGGTAGTATTAGAGCTATTGCAGAAAAAATGTATACAAGAAGGAATTGAGAAAGAGGATTTAGGATACGTTAATGTAATTATAAGTGATGATGGTAGTTATGCATTTGAAGCGGATGAAAATGATGAAGAGGCATATGGACATTACACACAAAATATCATATATCCAATGAACAATATCAGAAGAAAACCGGATCCAAGATTTATGGCAATGGCATTTACGGAAGAGTTGGTTCATTTTATATGGCCTAAACTAAGTGAAAAAGAAGTGAAATACCAAGTTATAGAGATACTGAAGCCGATTATTAAAGATATCGATTCAAAGATGATGAGAAGCTTTGGAATAATAATGGAAGACTATTAAAAATATAGAGGCACCCTCTGGGGTGCTTTTCTAATTGTAGAATATTGGAAAGTAAGATATCATGGTATATAAAGGAGAAAGATGAATGAAAGAAAATAGAAATGCAATATATGTTACATTAGTAATTACAATAGTATCTTTAGGTTTGGCAATCATATTTGAGTATAATGAGAAACTGAACGATTTGCTTCCAAAAGCAGATTTTATTATTAACTGTTTACTTGGGATTTTTTCCGGAGCGCTATTGGCAATGCTTATTGCAATCATAAATTATCGCGTTGAAAAGAAAAAGTTTTTGACAGAAAGAATCAATTTTGTTGAATGTTTGATTTTAGAATTAATGCCTTTGAATAATCTCGTTTTAGAGAATGGAAAACATAATCTGGAGAATGAAGAAAATATTATAAAGAATGTATATTATTTAATGAGAGATTATGTTCATATGCGTCCAAATAATTTCCAGACATTTTTTCCAAAGAGTAAAATAGTAAATGCCGATCGGGAAATAATGAATATGGTTATTGAACTTTATCTGAAAATAGAAAGATTGAGGAGATTGATTGAAAAGTGTAAGTTTGAAATAATTAGTGATAATGAACTTGAAAAAAGGGTAGATGAGTTATTAGAGTATTTATTAGAATATGATAATTCGTATTATACAAATATTTTAGTAAGAAAAGCAAATGAATTGCAGAAACTCATGAATATAAAATACGATTATGAAGAAAAAATGGAATTTTAAGCACTCTTAAAAAGGGTGCTTTTATAATGCAAAAACAAAAACGAAATGAATGAGGGGTGGTGAGGCGTGGCAAGAGCACCCGATCAGAGGGCTATTGAAGCGAAAGAATTATATGACAAAGGGCTGAAATTAATTGAGATTGCTAAGGAACTGGATGTTCCGGTTGGGACAGTCCGGAGCTGGAAGAACAGACAGTGCTGGGATAATGCAACGTTGCAAAAGAAAAAACGCAACGTTGCGAAAAAAAGAGGCGGTCAGCCAGGGAACAAAAATGCCAAAGGGCATGGCGGGACAGGGCCGCCGGGAAACAAGAATGCAGTTAAGACAGGAGAGTTCGAAACTCTCTTTTTTGATACCCTGAATCCGGAAGAACTGCAGCTGGCCGAGACGATTGGGCTCGACAAAGAGCAACTGCTTTTACAAGAAATACAGCTACTTACGGTTCGTGAATACCGCATGTTGCACCGAATAGAAGCATTGAAAAATGCTGAAACACAGCAAAACGAGGATGAGAAGTCGCCACCGGGGATGACGGTAGTAAAATACACCGATGGACTGGAAAAAGGAGACTGTACAGAACTAAAAGAATATGCCGGAATACTTGGACAGATACAGCAGATAGAAGATGCACTCACGAGGGTACAGGCCAAGAAACAGAAAGCAATCGAAGCTATCCATAAGTTTGGCTACGATGATGCCAAGTTAGAACTTGCTACGATGCAGTTAGAACTCCAGATCATGAAACAGGATGGAGGATCGCATGAAACAGAGGACGACGGATTCATGGATGCCATGAACGCTACAGCTTCAGAAGTTTGGGGTGATCAGGATGTATGAAAAGATCACAAATCTGAAGAAAAAGATCCAGGCTATGAAGAAAAGCCGTCTGCAGACAGTATATAATCAGATATTCAAGTTCAAACCGTTCTCAAAAAAGCAGAAACAGGTACTGACATGGTGGTGTGCGACGTCGCCCGTAAAAGATTACGATGGGATTATAGCAGATGGAGCTATCCGATCGGGAAAGACAGTGTGCATGTCGCTATCCTACGTGATGTGGGCGATGGAAACGTTCAATGGACAGAATTTCGCCATGTGCGGGAAAACCATCGGATCATTTCGAAGGAACGTACTGTTTTGGCTAAAACTCATGCTAAAGGCAAGAGGCTATGGTGTGGTAGACCACAGAGCCGACAACCTGATAGTGATCACAAGAGGAAAAACGACTAATAACTTCTACATATTCGGTGGAAGGGACGAAAGCTCCCAGGATCTGATACAGGGAATCACACTGGCAGGAGTCTTCTTTGATGAAGTGGCGCTTATGCCGGAAAGTTTCGTGAATCAGGCTACCGGCCGATGTTCGGTAGATGGATCGAAGTTCTGGTTTAACTGCAACCCTTCCGGACCTTACCACTGGTTTAAGGTCAATTGGATAGACCGAGCTGTTGGATACATTGGAAAAGAAAGGGCAGCGGAGTTAAGGGCGAAAGATGAATCGGTCAAGAATATCCTATACGTACATTTCGTAATGGATGATAACCTGAGCCTCAGCGATGAAATCAAAGAAAGATACCGGAATACATACAGAGGGGTATTCTACAAACGTTACATTCTCGGCTTGTGGGCAATGGCAGAAGGTGTTATCTATGACATGTTCGACAACGAAAAACATGTGGAAGATCCGAATGAATTCCAAACAAAGCTGATAAATAGCAATAGATACGTTAGTAGCGATTATGGAACACAGAATGCCACAGTTTTCCTGCTGTGGAACAAAGGAACAGATGGCGTCTGGTATTGTACTAGAGAATACTATTACTCTGGACGAGACAAAGGAAGGCAAAAGACAGATGCAGAATATGCAAACGATTTGGAAAGCTGGCTAGATGGAACAGAGATCAAAGCTGTTATCGTCGATCCGGCAGCAGCTTCATTTATTGCCGAGCTGAGAAAAAGAGGATTTAGAGTAATAAAAGCAAAGAACGATGTAGAAGATGGTATCAGACTGGTGTCCACAAAGCTGAATTTGATTAAAATTATCTTTTCCAATGTTTGTCAAAACACGATCAAAGAGTTTGCATCTTACATTTGGGATGCAAAAGCCGCTGAACGAGGGGAAGATAAGCCGATAAAACAATATGACCATGCAATGGACGCAGTAAGATACTTCGTCTATACAATCTTTGGGGATAAACCTCGTTTAAATAGAAACCTGAAAGGAGGACTATAAAGTGCTATTTCGATTACCGTCAGAGGAAGAGCTGACAGATAACAAACTGAATGAATTCATAGCAAAGCATGATGCAGAGTGTGCCTTTCGGTTTAAACGTTTGAAAGATGCATACGAAACAGACTACCAGATTTTCCACCAGAAACCAAAGCCGAATTATAAACCGGACAATCGTATTGCTGTGAACTTTGCAAAGTATACGGTAGATACATTCAACGGATTCTTTATCGGAAACCCAATTAAAATATCTGTGGATGATGACGCTACAGATAATATTAAAAAATATGTAGAGCTCCTGGATCAATACAATGATCAGGACGATAACAATGCGGAGCTGTCGAAGATCTGTTGCATTTATGGCAAGGGATACGAGATGTATTACGTAGATGAACTGGGAAACATCGGGATTACATATCTGACACCGTTCGATGCTTTTATGATCTACGATGATTCGGTGTTGTGCAGGGAACGGTATTTCGTTCGACTGTACATAGATTCGAATGATGTACTGCATGGGAGCGTATCAGATGACACCAAGGTACGGTGGTTTACCCAGAAGGGAAAGCTTATTTGGGAGGAAGAGGAAAAGATACATGGATTTGACGGGGTGCCGGCTACAGAGTATGTGGAGAACAAGGAGCGCACATGCATCTTTGAACCAGTAATGTCAATGATTGATGCTTATAACAAAGCAATCAGTGAGAAATCAAATGATGTAGATTATTTTGCGGATGCCTACATGAAGATACTTGGAACTATGCTTGGCAATGACGAGGTGGAGCACATCCGGGATAATCGTATTATTAACTTTGACGGAGATGCGAATCAGCTTATTGTAGACTTTTTGAATAAGCCAGATGGAGATACCACACAGGAGCACCTGATTGACCGTCTGGAGAAATTAATATTCCAGATCAGCATGGTTGCTAATATCTCAGATGAGAACTTTGGTACAAGCTCGGGCATTGCCATGAAGTACAAGCTGCAGGGAATGAGCAATCTGGCAAAGACGAAGGAGAGAAAGTTTACGTCCGGAATGAATCGACGGTACAAGTTGATCTTTTCCAATCCAGTATCTGGAATGAAAGAAGATGACTGGGTGAAACTGCATTACCATTTCACACCGAATATTCCATCGAATGTACTGGAAGAGAGTCAGATCGCCGGCAACTTGGATGGAATCGTATCACAAGAGACACAGCTTGGTGTACTGTCTGTAGTGGACAATGTGCAGGGAGAAATTGATCGAATACAACAGGAAGAAAATCAAAAAGCAGAGTACATGGTGCTTGGAAGAAATGAAAACTCTATATTGGAAATGATAACCATCATAAAAGAATATGCGGAAAGAAATGGAGAGGAACCGGTCGATGTTTTCAATAAAATACTTGGAGAAGGCGTAAATGGCAATGAAGAGTAGTGAGTATTGGAAGAAACGAGAGGCTGAAAACGCCATGAAAAACCAGATCTCGGAGGTGCAGTACAAGAAAAATATTGAAGAGATCTATGCCAATATGATGGACGAGATCAATAAAGAGATCAACGGATTCTATACTAAATATGCTGCTAAAGAAGGCATCACAATGGCTGAGGCAAAGAAGAGAGTAAGCAAGCTGGATATTGCAGCATATGAACGGAAGGCAAAGAAGTATGTTGAAACAAAGGATCTTTCCGATCGGGCGAATGAAGAGATGCGGATCTATAATCTGACCATGAAGGTGAACCGGTTAGAACTCCTGAAGGCGAATATCGGTCTTGAGATGGTATCAGGGTTTGATGAGATGCAGAAGTATTTCGATAAGAAGCTGACTGACAGAACACTGAAAGAGTTCCAGAGACAAGCCGGTATTCTTGGTAAGTCCGTTCTCAAGAATGAGAAATACGCTCATGCAATCGTGAATGCATCATTTAAGAATGCGACATATTCGGATCGTATTTGGATGTATCAGGGAATGCTCAAAGCAGAGCTGGAAGGATTACTTGCATCAGGACTGATCAGAGGACAGAATCCGAAGAAACTTGCAAAGCATCTGGAGAAGAGATTCGGTGTCAGTGCTTATAATGCGCAGAGGCTCATGACGACAGAGCTTGCAAGAGTGCAGACAGAGGCTCAGAAGCAGTCTTTTATCCGTAACGGCTTTGATGAGTATGTGTATGTTGCATGCACAAAAGGCGATGTATGTCCGATTTGCAAAGGACTGGACGATAAGCATTTCAAGGTAGATGATATGATGCCGGGAGAGAATGCTCCACCAATGCATCCCGGGTGTCATTGTAGCGTTGCTGCATATATGGATGATGAACTGTATGAGGAGTGGATAAACAGCTACCAGGAGCATGGATTGAATTTCGAAACATGGAAACAATTGCATGAAGAAGAGACTTATGAATCTGAAATGGGACGCCGATTGGTGAACAGAATTACAGGGATTTCCAAACAGAAGAAGATATTCAATGAAGGATTGAAAACAACATCGAATGAAGATGTGAAGACATTATTAAAACAGTCGTTGGGTAGAACTGAGATTGCAAGATTAAGTGGTAGAAAGTCGTATTATTCGGCGAAGGAGAAGAAAGTATATTTATCAAAAGATGCAAAATCGGATACGATAGCACATGAACTTTTTCATGAAATTGACGATACATACGCTTTGGTGGAAAATGGAATGTTAAAGAATTCCGTTCAGCAAGATTACAGACGACTGCAGAATCAAGCGAAAGGATATGGAAAAAGCATAGAGGAAATGTTATACTTAGAATATCCAGAAGCGTTTGAGGTTAGCAAATATGGAATAAAATTCAAAGAAGAGTACCGAGGGATTTCCGATATTTTGAACGGTATGTCGAATGGAGATATATTAATGGGATATTCGCACAAGACCGACTATTGGAAAAAGCCTGGACGCTTGGAAAAAGAAAGCTGGGCTCAGTATGGACGTATGTTTTATACGGATGGTAAAGCATTGGAAATGGCCAAGAAAATATTCCCAGAAATGAGCCAAGAAATTGAGCAGAGAATCAGGAGGTTGATGAAATAATGTGGTATGGAAAAATGACACCAGAGTTGGAAAAGCTATATGACGATTACTACAAAATGTTCGGTCGTACTCCTGATGGATATATAGAGCTGGAATACGGAGAAGGCTCATATAAAGCGTATGTGAGAGATATAAAAAAATCATTAAAGCTGAAAAAAGAATTGCCAGATTTTATAGAATAGATACCGCTGATCATAATGATTGGTGGTATTTTTATACTCATTTTAGCACAAGGAGGTGACAGGATTGCAAGATATGAATGTTAGTATTATGGGGACATGTTACGATATTCGTTTTGTAGACGAGTATCCGGAGCGATTGAAAAGTGTGGGAGAATATGCAGATGGTTTGTTTAATCGATGTAATAGAGAAATTTATATTCTGAAAAACAAGGATAAAGATTTCACGGATGAAGGAAGAAAACGACATATGAACCGTGTGCTGAGACATGAAATTATACATGCATATTTGGAAGAGAGCGGCTTATCTGCAAACTCGAATATGATATCCGCTTGGGCGCAAAATGAAGAAATGGTGGATTGGTTAGCAATTCAATCATCGAAAATCTTTGCCACGTTTCAGGAGGTGGGATGCCTTGATTGAAGTAACTGTCCGCAAGGATGAAATAAAGATATCTGGACATGCAAATTATGCTGTTTCCGGATCAGATATTGTCTGTGCCGGTGTAACAGCACTTGCACTGACACTGATCAAGTCCATAAAGGACCTGACAGACGATAAAATTGAATATGAGATATCTCCCGGGAGGGTGGATATAAAGTATGGGAATCTATCAGAGAAGTCGAAAACTCTGGTGGATTCCTTTTTCATTGGCATCTGTATGATTGCCGAGGGAGGAGTTTCCGGAGTATGTCCGGATCATGTAACTTAATGTGACCGGGATGTCGTTAAACTACACATTCAAGATGCAACGACCTGGGCTTAAATGAATGGGGCGGGGCGGAAAGGATAGATAAGATGAAACACATGAATAATCACTGGAGAATTCCAATGAGCAACCTGCAGTTATTTACAGAGCCTGGAGGAGACGGCGGCGGATCCGGAGAAGGAAACGGTGCTGGAGCTGGAGCAGATCCTGGAAGTAACAGCAACACAACAATGTCATTTGATGATTTCCTGAAGTTGGAAGGCAATCAGTCAGAGTTCGACCGGCGCGTCCAGAAAGCTATCGATACGGCTGTGACAAATGCACAGACCAAATGGAAGACGCTGACAGACGATAAGGTATCAGAAGCAGAAAAGCTTGCTCAGATGACCAACGAGGAAAAGGCGAACTACCGGGCGAAGAAAGCGGAGGATGCCTTGGAAGAGATGAAACGGCAGAATGCCAAATCCGATATGGCGAAAGAAGCCCGTAAGATGCTGGCAGATGAGAACATTACTATTCCGGACGAACTGGTTATGAATCTTGTAGCAGAAGATGCAGATGGAACCAAGGCAGCAGTAGAAGCTTTTTCAACCATGTACAAGGAAGCGGTACAGAATGCAGTGAAAGATGCTTTAAAGGGAAAAGCTCCAAAAGCCGGTAATGGTGGAGATAAACCATCGATGACAAAAGAACAGATCTTAGCAGTGAAGAATCCGTCAGAAAGACAGAAGCTGATCGCTGAGAACATCACATTATTTCAGTAAGAAAGGAAGTATGAAACATGCATGATATTAGAAGATTAGGTCTGCAGGTATTTGCAGCACCGAATAACCTGACAGGAGAAGTGCAGGTCCAGGTAAAAGCCAGAGAGATTGACTTTGTCACATCCTTTGGTAAGAACCTGAAGGCACTGTTAGATATTCTGGGAATTACCAGAATGATCAGGAAGGAAAACAATTCGGTATTAAAGACCAAAACGGTAAAAGGTGAACTGCAGTCAGGAGATGTTGGAGAAGGCGAAGAAATCCCGATGTCCAGATACACAGTAGAAGAAAAGCCTTTTGATACGATCAAGATTGAAAAATATCGTAAAGGCGTATCTCTTGAAGCCATTTTGGAAAAAGGTTATGAGACGGCAGTACAGGATACGGATGATGAGTTCAAGTCCGATCTGCAGAATGTAGTGACTGATAAATTCTACACACAGTTAAAAGCCGGATCTCTTACAGGACACGAAACAACTTGGCAGATGGCTGTTGCAATGGCAATCGGAAAGGTTGTGGCTAAGTTCCAGAAGATGAAGAGAACGGCAACCGGAGTAGCTGTTTGGGTAAACACTCTGGATGTGTACAAGTATCTCGGTGCAGCAGATATTACACTGCAGACTGCATTCGGCTTCAAGTATCTGACAAATTTCCTTGGGGCGGATGTGGTATTTGTTACTTCTGAGGTCCCGCAGAATGTTGTAATTGCGACACCACTCAACAACATGATTGCATATTATGTTGATCCGGGAGATTCAGAATTCGCAAAAGCAGGACTTCCGTTCACAACGGATTCAGAGACAGGATTCATTGGGTTCCATACAGAGGGAACATACAGCCGTATGATTTCCGATAACTACGCAATCATGGGCTTACGTCTGTTCTGTGAATATTTAGATGCAATCGCATACATTTCTGTAGGCGAATCTGATACACAGACCTTAGGAACATTAAGCGTAACGTCAGAGGCTGGATCAGAAGCAGGGGATACAAAGCTGACAGTGAAAGAGCAGCTGCTGTCACCAAGAAACTGCTGGAAATACAAAGATGCTGCAGCCGCAACTTCAGTAACTTACGGCATGGATGTTAAGAACTGGTCTAAGTGGGATGGTGAATCAGAGATTGTTTCGACAGCAGGGCATCATATCACACTGGTTGAATGTGATCAGAACTATAAAGCTGTTCGCTCTGGTGATGTAGCTGTAACTGTCAATCCGGGAGCATAGGAGGTAAGGAAGCATGTATAAGGTAATCAAACATTTTATCGATCTCCATGATAACGATCACTCTTATAACGAGGGAGATATCTTCCCTCGTGAGGGAGTAGATGTCAGCGAAGAAAGGCTTAAGGAGCTGGCAGGTAGCGACAATAAGCAGCACACTCCACTGATTGAACTTGTGGAAGAAGATCCGGACAATACAGCTGGTGCAGATACTGCAGAAAAAACATCAAAAGCCGGGAAGAAGAAACCTGAGAATAAAGTACCCGAAAATAAAGAGCCGGCAGAATAGGAGGAGCGTATGATTGAAGATCTGAAAGCCTTGTTGGGACTGCCGGAAGAAATTGACGAGGAATTAGAAAATAAATTGCTGTTAATTTTAAAGGCTACCAAACAAAGGCTGCGTTTCCTTCTTGGGGGGTTAGAGCCTCCGGAAGAGATGAATTATATCATTCTGGATGTGTCAATCATACGGTTCAACAGAATCGGTTCGGAAGGACTTTCCTCTCACAGTGTTGAGGGAGAAAGCCTTTCTTGGTCAGAAAATGATTTTGCGGGATACATGGATGATATCCGGGCATATCTGGATGATCAGAAAGAATCAAAGAAAGGTAAGGTGAGATTCCTATGAGATATGACACACCAATATACTTCCAGAAACTCACCCCTGGAGAGTATGATCCGGCTACCGGTAATTATGGAGAAGATGCGATATCGGAAGATATGAAGTCTGCCTCAGTCATGGATACCGGTACGAATACGATGATGCTTGTCTATTCCGGAATTAAGGAAGGCAGCCTTACCATTCACCTGCAGAATCATTACGACCGGCCATTTGACAGGATTCGCGTAGGGAATAAAACATACGGTGTAGATTTCAGCAGGAAGCTCCGGACGAAGCAGGTATATGTTGTGTCGGAGGTGATGTGATGGGAGTAAAGCTGATAGGCTTTGAAAAGTTGGAGGCTAAACTGACTAAAAATATGGATTTATCGAAAGTAAAAGCAACTGTGAAAAAAAACGGCGCACAGTTGCAGAAAACGGCACAAAAGAATGCACCAATTGATACAGGAAATTTGAGACAAAAAATTACTTTGGAAATTACAGATGGTGGGAAAACGGCAGAAGTCGAGTCAACAGCAGAGTATGGGGCGTATGTAGAATTGGGTACAAGATTTATGAAGGCTCAACCATATTTAAAGCCTGCATTTGAAGAACAGAAGGAAAAATTTAAGGCAGATATGAAGGGACTTGTGAGGTGATAAGATGGATCCACAGCAGGAATTGTTCAGCACCGTTTTGATGGCATTGAAAGAAAAATATAAGGATACGGGAGTTGGTGTGTATGACACAATCTTACCACCAAAGGACACACCGTATCCATTTATTTATCTGGCAGATTGCTCCGAGAGTGATCAGGCTACAAAGAATGAGATTATCGGCGAGACTAATCTAACGTTGAAAGTCTGGCATGATAATATACGGCAGAGAGGAACGGTATCTGGTATCTTAGCAGATATCAAAAACATCTGCAGGTCTATCGAACATACAGCGCACTATGCTAGGAATATGCAGAGACCGCCACAAAGGATACTGCCGGATAATACAACGAAACAGCCGCTTCTTATGGGAGTTTTGGTAGGTGGTAAAAAATTTAGTTAGGAGATGACAATAGTGAAGAACAGAAAGTTATTTGGGCTGCAGTTATTTGCAGAAGCAGTAGCAGGAAAAAAGATCGTATATCTGTACCGCATCCTGAGTACAGAGAAAGATCATGATGCAACAGCACTTGCGTTCACAACAGAGAATGAACGTACAAAGTCTAAGGACGCTGATTCGACAGTGACAAAAGACGGCACAGTACGTACACCGGGGGCAGCAGAAGGAGAAATCACAGCATCAAGCCTCTTAAAAAAAGGAGATGAGTTCATCGATGAGTTGGAAGCAGCACTCGACGATGATGAAAAGATGGAGATCTGGGAAGTAAACTTAGCAGAGCCGCAGGCGAGCTCGACTGATAAATTTAAGGCAAAATACTTCCAGGGATATCTTACGGAAATTGATAAGACATCCAATGCAGAGGATAATGTTGAGTTATCGTTGACATTTGGACTGGAAGGAAAAGGCGTAGATGGCTATGCAACGGTTACTGCAGAACAGCAGGAAGTAGCAGCATATGTATTTGCAGACACTCAGAAGACAGGAGCTTAAGAGGGCGAGAAGAATCGTCCTCTTTTTTGATGTGCGACATCGCACAGAAGGGAGATAAAACAATATGATGGAACTTACAATCAACGGAACAGTATATCAGTTTAAATTCGGGATGGGATTCTTAAGAGAAGCAAATAAGCTTACCGTAGTTCCGGTTCAGGGAATGCCGGGAACCACAAAAGAAATAGGAGCAAGGTATCTGATCGCTAGTGTTGTGGTTGATCAGGAACCGAATGCACTGGTAGATCTGTTAGATTTGGCGAATAAGGGAGAGAATCCAAGAGTAACAAAGGCAATGTTAGATTCTTACATTGATTCGGAAGAGGTAGACATCGATGAACTCATGGAGAAAACAAAAGATTTTTTATCGAAAGCAAATGCTACCAAGAAAGCAGTGAAAGAGATCTTGAAAGAGTACGAAGAACAGATGGCGAAGAAGAAGGCTCAGGAGCTGTAGAAGAAGACCTATATAAGACCGTAGCAAGGAATTGCTTCCGGTATTTTGGCTTCACGTCATTTAAACAGGTGGATCAGCTGACATTGGCGGAATATGAACTTATGATGGAGGCTTTGGAGCTTCGGATGCTTGACGAGAGTTTACATGAACATCGTCAGGCATTTTTGAATTTTGCGGTAAAGGCAGAAAAGAAAGCCGGTAAAGGCAAGACCAAACCAGTTTACAAGAGATTCCGGCAATTCTTTGATTTTGATAAAGAATTGAAAAAAATGAAGAATCGAAGGAAACCATCCAGATTTGCTGGAATAACCAAACTGCTGGATAGAGAGGAGTGAGAACATGGCAGAATCATATAGTGTAAAAGCAATATTATCAGCGCAGGACAAAAACTTTTCATCCATTATGAAATCATGCCAGGGATATGCAAATAATCTGAAAACCACTCTCACCGGTGGTCTTGGATTCGGTGCAATGGCTGCAATCGGTGGAAAGGCGATGTCGCTGGTGACAAATTCAGTCAGTGATTTGTCGAAAGAAACTATAGAAACATCGGATTCCATGTATAAGTTGCAGGCAGCTATGAGATTTTCCGGGTATTCCGAAGCGGAAATACAGAGAATAGCCGGAGCAACAGGTACATTAAAAACGTATGCGGATAAAACAGTATTCTCCCTGCAGGATGTTATGAGTACATTCGGCGCATTTTCGGCAAATGGAATCAAAGACGCAGACAAGTTGACGGAAGCGGTCGGTAATGCAGTTGCTGTATTTGGCGGAGGTGCAAAGGAATATTCCTCGGTAGCACTTGCGATTTCACAGGCAATGGCAGCAGGAGCTTTACATGCTCAGGATTGGAACCAGATCATTAATGCCAGTCCGCAGCTTGCTGGAGGCTTACGGAAAGAGTTAATTAAGCTGAATCCAACATTAGGGAACGACTTCAAAGGAGCAATGGAAAAGGGTGCAATTACCGCAGACATGCTCGGACAGGCTATCAATAACATTGGTATGACCGACATGGCGAAAGAAGCAGCTACATCCGTAACCACATTTGAAGGCGCTATGAGTAACTTGGAAGCATCTGCAGTAAGCGGAATGATGAAGCTTTATGATACTTTCGCAAAGCCTAAAGTGATTGATGCAATCAATGGGATGACCGGTAAGGTGGAGGCGGGATTTGACAAATTGTCCGTTGGAATTCCAAAAGCAATCGAACTTATATCTCCATACTGGAACGTGCTGAAAACAGATGCAAAAGAGGTAGGGACAGCCTTTGGAGAGGCAGCTGGTGCGATTATTGACGAAGTACAGGAACTTACCGGAGCATTTGAAAAAAAGGAAAGTGTGGATAATTTCTCTGAAAGCATGGGAACAGCAACAGGTGCATTGACTACATTTGCGGATTTTCTAAAAGATCATGATAAAGAAGTGGCAAAAGCGATTACACTGTTACCGAAATTATATGTTGCTTTTAAAGGCTTTAAAATAGTCAGTGCAGTTGCCCCTGGTGTCAAAACTTTTGCGGGCGCAATTGTAAGCATGACAGGAAAAGGAATAGTGACACTGGCAGGTAAGTTATTTGGCGTAGCAGCGGGCGAAAAAGCGGTAGGCACTGCAAGTAAAGAATCATCAGGAACTATCCTAGAATCAGCAAAAGCATTTGTAGCGATCGGAGCGGGAGTAGCATTGATAGCGGCAGGGTTTTCCCTTTTGGCATATTCAGCCGTGCAAATCGCACAAGCTGGACCACTGGCAGCAGGAGTACTGATCGGCATGACAGGAGCAGTGGCAGGATTAATGGTCGTTGCCAAAAATGTGGCGCCGGCTATGACGGCCGGAGCAACAGGATTCATTGCCTTTGGTGCAGCTGTCCTGATTGCAGCAGCGGGGATTGCTGTATTATCACTGGCGGCTGTTAATCTGGCGAATGCGGGACCGCTTGCTATAGGCTGTATGGTTGGTATGGTTGCGGCAATTGCCGGACTTGCCCTTGGCGCAGCAGCACTAGGACCGGCATTGACAGCCGGAGCAGTAGGTCTCGTTGCCTTTGGTGTAGCTATATTACTGGTTTCAACCGGAGCACTGCTGGCAAGTGTTGGGCTTGCCATAGTAGCAGGTGTGCTTCCGACCATTGTGCAATATGGAATTCAGGGAGCGGCTTGCATCGCAACTCTCGGAGCAGGCATGATCGTATTTGGCGCTGGGGCTGCAGTAGCCGGAGCGGGATGCATTGTCCTTGGTGCCGGACTTGTAGTGGTAGGTGCCGGACTTACGGTGGTTGGTGCAGCTGTCCTGATTGCGGCAGCGGGTGTGTTGCTTCTGGCAGCAGGAGCACTTGCCCTTGGCGCCGGTCTTACGGTAGCTGGGGCAGGACTTCTGTTGATGGGAGCTGCATTCCCTGCTGTATCATCCGGAGCTTTAGCAACGGTAGGAGCACTGACAGCCTTAACAGCATTATCATTAGGTCTTGCGGCTGGAATGGGAGCATCGGCTGTTGTAGTGGTAGCATTTGGAGCTGCTATGGCAGGCGGCGCAGTTGGCACCCTTGCAATGGTGGTAGCATTAAAGTCTGTTAATTCAAGCATGAAATCAATTGCATCCAATGCGAAGAGTGCTCAGAGCTCTTTAACAAGCATGAGATCCAGTGTGAACGTAGTGAATGCAGGACTGGATGCACTGGGAAGTAAGGCAAAATCTGCTATCAATGCGCTGATCAGTCAATTTACAAATGCAGAAGGAAAGGCAAAAAGCTCTGGTAATGCAGTTGGAAATAATTTTAATAGTGGAGTGTCAAGTGGCATGAGTCGCGCAGTATCTACGGCAAGATCCATGTCTGCGTCTACAGTATCAGCCATGAGATCAGCTGGATCCGGTTCATACAGTTGCGGTGTATATATAGGAGCTGGTCTTGCAAATGGTATGGCAAGTCAGGTTGGGCGTGTAAGATCTGTTGCGGCGCAGTTGGCAGCTGCAGCAGAGGCGGCAATT
>JABLTN010082383.1_pt1 | contig 15581 bp, 13 predicted proteins | sample 7160141 | NCBI WGS metagenome assembly JABLTN01 (sample SAMN14651226, study PRJNA627086) | human gut metagenome | isolation source: feces | host: Homo sapiens | reverse complement strand
GTCTCCAATCCCGAAAAAATTTTTCGGGATTGGAGACCCGTCCCCCTTTCCCGTTTTTTTTCTTACCCTTCTATCACATTCAAAATTTGTTTTTCTAAATCTTTAATTTTCTCGTTAATTCTAAACACATCAGCATCTTTAAGTCCACCATTATTCATATCATCTCTAACAGCATTATCCATATCGTTAATTTCTGCTCTTAATTTTTCTAATCTCTTCAATACTTCTGATTTCATATTAACAGGTAATTTCTTGTCAATTTTATGTGTTAATTTAACATCTTCATCTACATTTATTTCGTATGTTTCGCCATAACTTGGTATTATAACTGGCAATTTTGCTTCTTCTTCAATTATCCCTCCAAGTACTTCTTGAGATTCTTCTTCACCATGTATTAAAAATACTTGTTTGGGTTTTTTGATAAATGAATATACAAAATTCATTAATCCATCTTGATCTGCGTGTCCTGAATATCCTTCTATATATTCAATTCTAGCGTTTACTGCTATTTCTTCTCCAAATATTTTTACTTTTTTTGCTCCATTTACTATGCTATATCCAAGTGTTCCTGGTGCTTGATATCCTACAAATAATATTGTTGAATTTGGATTCCATAAATTGTGTTTTAAATGATGTTTTATTCTTCCTACTTCACACATTCCACTTGCTGATATTATTATACATGGTTCTGGGTTTTCGTTTAAGGCTTTTGATTCATCGGCAGTTGTTGTAAATTTAAGTCCTGGGAATTCTAGTGGTCGGTCTCCTTTTTTTATTTCTTCTTGTGTTTCATCATCAAATAGATTCATATTTTCTTTAAATACTTCTGTTGCAGATATTGCAAGTGGGCTATCTACATATACTGGTGCTTTCATTAATGTTTCATATTCTTTTATGAATTTTTCGTCATCTTTTGTTTCTTTTATTTTATTTAGTTCATATAATATTTCTTGTGTTCTTCCTACTGCAAATGATGGTATTACAACTGTTCCTTTATTATCAAGTGTTTCTGATACTATATCCAAAAACATTTCTGCCTTTTGGTCATTTTTGATGTGCTTTCTGCTTCCATATGTTGATTCCATAACTAAGAAATCTGCATCTTCTATCATTGTTGGTTCACTTAATAATGGGATATCATTATTTCCTAAGTCGCCTGTGAAAACTGTTTTTGTTTGTTTTCCGTTTTCATTTACCCATAGTTCAATTATACTTGAACCTAGCATATGTCCTGCATCATTGAATCTTACATGTATGTCTGGTGTTATATCTATTATTTGGTCATATTGAACTGGTTCAAATATTTCCAAACATCTTGCTGCTTGTTCTGCTGTATATAGTGGTTTTCTGGCTTCTAACCCTTTTCTCATTCTTTTTCTGTTTTTCCATTCATTTTCCATTTCTTGAATATGACCACTGTCTGGTAGCATTAGTGCACATAGGTCGCATGTTGCTTTGTGTGCATATATTTTATTTTTGAATCCTTCATTATATAGTTTTGGTATTCTTCCTGAGTGATCAATGTGTGCGTGTGTTAATAGCATAAAATCAATTTCTGCAGGATTAAAATCAAATTCGTCAAAATTTTCTTCTTCTAATTCTTTTCTTCCTTGCCACATACCACAGTCTACTAAGAATTTTTTTCCTGCTGCTTCTACTAAATAGTTTGAACCTGTTACTGTTTTTGTAGCGCCTAAAAATGTAATTTTCATAAATTTCCTCCTCTTTTGACCAACGGGGACTTTGTTATATTTAAAATATTATCCCCATATTGGTCTTTTTTTGTTAATTTTTATTTCAAGTTCTTCTGGCTTTTTAATTTCTACTTTTTCTTCAAATATATTTTCGTCAAATATTTGCAAAAAATATTTATCTTTTTCTTTTGTTATTTTTAGATATGCATCTTCTAGTTTTATAATTCTAACTTTGAATATATTTTTTAATATTTCGTTATTTGTTTTTTCATTATTTGATATTTTTTCTAGCACTTTATATTCTATTGCTTTATCTATTATTTTTGTTGATATTTCATTTAAGTCTTCCCTTAATTCCTCAATATCTTTAACTTTACTTTGATTGTTGTATTGCAATAAAGAATAATATCTAAAGTCATATATTATTTTTTCAATTTCTTGTTTTGAGTCAACATTTTTTATATTTACTTCTAGCATTTTTAAGAATTGTTTTTGAAAGTCTAATTTTAGCTTTTCTAGTGTTTGTTCTTGGTTGTTGCTATTTAATATTTTTAAGTAACTGTCCTTTTTTTCTAATTCATTTTTGTATTTTACAAAGTTTTGTGGGTTCATTAGTTCATTTAAATATTCGTATTTTTTTAAATTTTTTTCTTTTTCTTCTGCCATTATTTTTGATAATATTCTCATACTAAATATCTTTTTTTCTAATGGAAGTTGTTCATTCCTTTTTATATACTCTTCTTGTAACATATTTTTATTATTGATAGTTTCGTCTATTTGTTTTATTCTTTTTTTGATTTCTTTTTTGTTTTGTGTTATTTCTTCTATAAATTTTTCTTTATCTTGCATTTTCTCTAGTTCTGTTTCTATTTCTTCTTTTTTTTCTAATATATCGTTATATTTTTCTTTATTGAATTTCATTCCTAATAATATTGAAATTTTTGATAATAAGTCTATCAATTTTTTTTCATTTTTCTTTCCATATTGATTTTCTATTTTTTCTTTAAATAGGTAATAATAGTCTATTATAAATTCGTTGTTTTTTATCCATTTATTTAAAAATTCATGTCCTACCAAAATTCTTAAGTCTTGGTATATCAAGTTATGGTCAATACTCTCTATTTCTTGTGGTATTGTTGTCCACGAATAGCCATTAAAGTCTCTTAGTGGTTCTACCATGTTTATGCTATTTCCAACATTTATTAGTTCTGATATTGTTTCATTTATTAAAAAATATTCGTCTTTTATTATTTTTTCTTTTTTACCTATTTTGCTAATTGCATATAGTATTTTTCTTTCTATTGGATATGCTATTATCATTTTGTCTTTTTTGTCTACTATATATGTTTTGTTATTTGGTATTTTATTTTCTTCGTCACTCATTTTTATTATTTTTATTGAGTTACATTCGTTTTTTATTATTTCTATTAAATTTGATATATATTCTTCTTTTGTTTGAACATCTTTTTTTACAGTTTCTAAGTCTTTGTATGCTGCTTCTATTTTATACATTATTCCTAAAAGGGTACTTTGTACATTTTCGTCAAAATGCTTTGTTTCTAGCACTTCTTCTAATTCATTATTGTAATTTTTCTTTACAATCTTGTCTAATATATTTCTTTTTTGTAGCATTATACCCTCCATTCTTTTTCTTATTTTTCGATTATTTTAACAACATCTGCGTTGTTTTTTTGATCAATTTGACAACGTCCCAGTTGGTTGAATTTTTATTCTTCTACTTCTTCTTGTGGTGGTGTTCCCATTTTTAGTTCTTCCCATCTTTCTTTTGGCATTAGAACTTCTCTTGGTTTGCTTCCCTGATATCCAGAGATAATACCTCTTTCTTCCATTTGGTCTATAATTCTTCCTGCACGTGCATAACCAACTTTGAATCTTCTTTGTATAAACGATGTTGAGGCTGTTCCTTGTTCTATAACTGCTTCTATTGCGTCCATTAAAAATGGATCTGTTTCGTCGTCTTCTGCTTGTTCTTGTGCTAATTCTTTTTCTGTTTTATTGCTATTTTCTATTGTTTCTAATATGTCTTCACTATAGTTTGCTGTTCCATTTTTCTTTACAAAGCCAACAATCTTTTCAACTTCTTCGTCTGATACAAATGCTCCCTGAACTCTTACTGGTTTTGGGAATCCTGTTGGGAAGAATAACATATCACCTTTTCCCAATAGTTTTTCTGCCCCTACTGAGTCTAATATTGTTCTTGAGTCTACTTGTGAAGATACTGCAAACGCTATTCTTGATGGTACATTTGCTTTTATTAGTCCTGTGATTACATCTACTGATGGTCTTTGTGTTGCAATTACTAAGTGCATTCCAGCGGCTCTTGCTTTTTGTGCTAATCTACATATTGCCTCTTCAACATCTTTTGCTGCAACCATCATTAAGTCTGCTAACTCGTCTACTATTATAACTATTTGTGGTAAAGTTCCTTGTCCTTCTTCTTTTTCTATTGCTTTGTTATATCCTTTGATGTCTCTTACTCCTTTTGCTGCAAATAAATTGTATCTGTTGTCCATTTCTTGTACGGCCCATGCCAGTGCTCCAGCAGCTTTTTTAGGGTCTGTTACAACTGGTATTAATAAATGTGGTATCCCGTTATATACTGATAATTCAACTACTTTAGGGTCTACCATTACCATTTTTACCTCACTTGGTTTTGCATTGTATATAATACTTGAAATTATTGTATTTATACACACACTTTTTCCTGAACCTGTTGAACCAGCAATTAATACGTGTGGCATTTTTGCTATGTCTGCTAGTTGTATATTTCCTGCTACGTCTTTTCCAAGTGCTACTGTTAATTTTGATTTATTATTTTGGAATTCTTCGCTTTCTAATACTTCTCTTAAGTGAACAGCTTCTTTTTCTTTATTTGGTACTTCAATTCCAACTGCTTGTTTTCCTGGTATTGGTGCTTCAATCCTTATTGTTTCAGCCGCTAAATTTAGTGCAATATCATCTGCTAAATTGGCTATTTTACTAACTCTTACGCCTTCTGCTGGTTTTAATTCATATCTTGTTATTGCAGGTCCTACAGATACATTTTCAACCTTTGCAGATACCCCAAAACTATATAGTGTTTTTTGTAATTTAGTTGCCGTATCTGTTAGTGCTTTTGCGCCACCTTTTAATTTCTTTTTATCTGGTTTACTTAATAATTCAATTGGCGGATATTCATAGTTTTCGTCTTCAACTACCATTGCATGTTCTAATTGTAATACTTCTTTTGTTTTGTCTTCCTTTTTTTCTTCTTCTTGTCTAAATAAATTATTCTCTATAACATCTGGTTGTATAGATTGTGTTTTCTTTGTTTCTTTTGTTAATGGTGTTAAATCATCATTACTATGGTCATATTTTTTTCTTCCTTTTTTGTCATCTTCTTCTAATATTCTACCACCGAAATTGATTTTTATTTGTTCCCCAACGTCTTCTTCCTCTAATGCTTCTCTTCTTGCTTGTTCTTTTTGTAGTTCTTTTGCTTTTTTTCTATTTTCTATGCTTTCTTGTTTTGCTTCCATTCTTGCCTTTTTTTGTTCTTCTCTTAATTGTTGTCTTCTTTCATATTTTTCTTCTCTATTTTCTTCTGTTTTTTCTACAAAGTTATTTATTATTTCTGATATATTTATTCCAAATGTAAATACTGCAAGCATTATAACAACACCTATACATAAGATTATTGCTCCTATCGGACTTAATAATTTTGAAAGTGGCATGGCAAGTATTACACCTAATGCTCCTCCTCCTATATCTTGTGTTCCTAAATTATATGCTTCTTTTACAACTGTTTGCATTGTTTTGTTAGAAATTGACATCTCCCCTGAATTTATCTGCCATGCACTCATTAAAACTGCTACACTTATTAGAAGTACGGTATATTGTGTTAGTTTTGATGTTAAATATTCATCATCATCTAATGCCAATTTTATTCCTATTAAAAATGTCCCAATTGGTAGAATGTATTTTATAATTCCCATCATTCCACCTAATATTTCATTTAATTTTACTCCTACTATTCCTGAATTTCCATATATTAATACACATAATAATATACTTAATATTATTATTGCTACAACTGCTAAATCCATGTTTGATGCTCTTTTTTTTGCTTTTTTATTTGTCTTTTTCTTTGTCTTTTTCTTAGCCATATTCTCCCTCCATTTATATAAGAAAAAGGGAAAAAAGTCCAACCACCTTTCCCTTTTATTTCAACTCTTTTCTACTATTTTGAACTGTTTTTAGTGTATCTTCTATTGACATTTCCATCAATTTTAATGCTTCTGATATATTTTTTTCCAATCCACCTAATGTTTGTGTAAGCACGTCTTCTGTATGTGCTAGTAAATCATCTGCATATTCTTTAGTTCCATTAGAGATTTCTCTTGATCTTTCATTTGCACTTTCTATTATTTCCTTTTTTTGTTCATATGCTTTTCTTGTTATTTCATGTTCATCAATCATAGAAATAATTCTGTTTTCTGCTTCTTTTACTATTCCATCTGCTTCTTTTTGTGCTTCAACTAAAATACGTTGTCTTTCTTCTTTAACCCATTTTGCTTGTTTTAATTCATCTGGAAGTTTTAGCCTTATTTCTTTTATCAAGTCTAGCATTTCTTCCTTATCAATTATTCCTTTGCTAGAAAATGGTACATTTCTACTTTTTTCAATTATATCCTCCAAAGTTTCTAGTAGTTCAAATATTTCCATGGTTTTACCCCTTTCCAATTTTTATAAAGATTAATGTTGCTCGTCCATATCTTCTTTTATCTGTTATTTCAATATCTATTTTCTTTAGTTCTTCTAATATTTTTTCTTCACTATCTGTTTCTATTATTATTGTTGAATTTTTGTCTGCTATCTTTTTTTCTATTATATATTCAACCGTTTTTATTGCAAAATTTGAATTATAAGGTGGGTCTATATAGATAATATCCATCTTTTCTTTTATTTTATTTTTTAGTAATGTTTCATAATCCAAATTATATAGTTCTATTTTTTCTTTCAAGTGGGTTTTTTCTATGTTTTTGTTTATAATATTTATGGCGTCTTTTGATTTGTCACATAGTATTACTTTTTTTGCTCCCCTACTTGCTGCTTCTAGTCCTATTGCTCCACTTCCTGAAAATACGTCTAAAAAGTTTGAGTTTATTATTTGGCTTTGTATTATATTAAATATTGATTCTTTTACTCTGTCTAATGTTGGTCTTGTTGTTTGGCCTTCTAACGTAAATAATTTTGTTCCTCTGGCCGTTCCACTTATTATTCTCATTTTGCTTTTTCTCCTATGCTATAATTTTATCCTTTTTTTTGTCAATGTCAATAGAATTAACAAAATTGTAATATAGATTTAATAGTTTTGTAATATTATACCATTTTTGTAATATTTTACGACATTTTTTAGTTTATTTTTTAGTTTATTTTTTATATTTTGGTATGATGTGAATATCTTTAGTAGTTACAATTCACAGTCCATAAACTTGTAACACTTTATGTATGAGAAAAAAAGATTGAAAACTATAAATAGTTTTCAATCTTTTTTTAGTCTTCTTTATTTATATCTTTTATTAGTTCCAATTGAGAAATCAATAAAGATTCCATTTTTGCTTTATATATATCGAATTGTTTTTTTACATCATCTAATTCTTTTTGTTTTTGTATTATTTCATTATTTAATTCATCCACTTGTTTTTGAGCATTTGCTTTTGCTTCTTCTATTATTTGGTCCGCTTTTTGTTTTGCAACATTTTTAACTTCTTCAGCAGTTGATTGAGCCATTACAAGTGTATTTTGTAATGTTGATTCTATAGTTTTATATTGAACCAAACTATTATTCAATTCTTCTACTTTTGCTCTTAATTCAGTTACTTCTTTATAGTTTTTTGAATAATCTATAGTCAATTCATCTAAAAAATCATCAACCTCTTCTACATTATATCCGTTTACCATTTGTTTTGCAAATTTTTTATTATCTATATCTAAAGGTGTAATCATATTATCCTCCTACTTGCAAACCTGTTTTATTAGTTATTTACATTATTGTTTTTTAACCATGAAACTGAAAGTTTGCTTTTCATTTCTTCTCTTGCCATTTCATTTGTAATTTCATAGTTTGATGGTGCTACTAAGAATATTGAATTTGATACTTTTTGGATATATCCGTCTAATGCATAAACTCCACCACTGATAAAGTCTACTATTCTTCTAGCAACGTCTTTGTTTACATATTCTAGATTAACAATTACAGATTTCTTTTCTTTTAAGAAACTACAAATTTCATCTGATTGTTCAAATGTTGTTGGTTGAGAGATAACCATTTTTATTGCTTGTGATTGTGTTTGTGGCATGTTTACTATTTTATTATTTTTTCTTCCAAATAGTTTTTTGTTATCTTCTTCCTCTTCTTCATTATTTCCATAATCATATATATTTTCATCTTCATATTCTTCTTGATCTGCAGAATCCATTCCAAATAAATCCCACACTTTGTTCATTAATGCTCCTGACATAAAAAAACCTCCTAAAACCTTTTTTACATATTATGCTATAAGTATCTACTTTTTTTTCGTTATTGTCAATAGTTTTTTTAAATGTAATAAAACTTTAATATTTTTGTAATATTTTTGTAATATTTCTAATTTGTTTTGCTTAAATCTGGATCAAGCATCAGTTCATCATAAATAGATAGACTCTTTATATTTTGTATATCATTGTTTGAAAATCCAAGTTCTTTTAATTCATCTGTACTATAGTTCTTAACAATAGCATATTTATCATTTTGTTTTTTTATTTTTATTGGTATTTTATCATAATACCCCGCTCTATTTCTAACAACATAACTGATATCATTTTCTTTTACAATTGCTTGATTTGGAACTTTTAGTCCCGTACTATTCCACCAAATTAAATCAAATGATATTTTTCTATAATTGGCTAAATCTCCTATTTGCTTGTCTATTTCTAGTATTATTAGATTTTCTTCTTCATTTTCTTGTGTCATATAGCAAATTGTTGCATCTATTTGCTTGTTATTTGATAATCTTATTGCAACTTTGTCATTTACTTGTGCTTTTTTTGCCTGTTCTGAGTTTGAAATTGTTGCTATATAGCAACTTGAACTATCTATTACTTTTCCACATTCATCATTTGTTGCTATTAATTGACCTGTTTTTAATTTTAGTCCTTCTAAAAATTTCTTATTTATTGTTGAAAAATTGTTAGGTGTTAATGTTTCTTCTAATCCATCGACTTTATATGAGACAATTCCACTCGTTGGTGCCTTTATATATTCTGCCCCAGAATTAAGTTGCTCTTCTAGTTTTTTTCTTTGACTATATAATTGTTTTAAATAGCTTCCTGCTGCACTTGTTTCCCCTGCTAATTTTGCTTTTTTTGTTATTAATTCATTTATTTGTTTTTTGTATTCTGTGATTTTTGATATGTCTGTTGTTTTATTTAGCAATGAAATGTTGTTATCTAATTGATTTTCTAGCAGTTTTACCTCTGATAATTTTACATCTGATGTCAATGATTCTTGTTGTCCTTTTATTGATTCTTGAATCTTGTTATCTAATTCTGCTATTTGTTCTTTTAATTTTTCTTCATTTTTACTATAATATCTATATATTGCCTCTTCTTTTGCTGTCTTTTCTCCCTCGTTTTTTATTTTTTCCATTCCATTTTTATAATTATTTCCTTTAACAACTTTTTCATTTCTTATTATATATCCAATATCTGTTTCTTCTTGATATAGTGTTCCATTTTCAACAGTTACTTTATCTGTTGGTTGTTTTACTAATAGAAATGCTGCATAAAACAGATAAATTAATATTAAAACTATTACTATATTCGCAATCACTTTTTTTCTATTAATTTTATTTTTTTGTTTTTCTTCTTTCAATATTTGATACCTCCAAAATAATATTTATATTATTTTGTATTTCATTTGTTCCTTCAAGCCATGTTGTTTGTTTATTTTTTCTAAACCATGTAAGTTGCCTTTTGGCATATCTTCTTGTTTCCATCTTGATTTTTTCTATCATTTCTTCTTTTGTGTATTTTCCATCTAAATAGTCTACAACTTCTTTATACCCAAGTCCTTGCATTGCTGTTGGAAATTTTTGATATTTTTTTAGAATTGATTTCACTTCTTCTATTAACCCTTGTTCTAACATTATATCAACTCTTTTGTTTATTCTTTGATACAGTGTTTCTCTTTCCCAATTTATTGCAAAAACTTTATAGTCATATTCTACTGGTTTTTTTCTTGATTCTATTTCTTGTTCTGTTTTTGTTTTTCCTGTTGCTTTATATATTTCTATGACCCTCATTATTCTTTTTTTATCGTTTGCACTTATTTTTTGCATTGCTTGTGGATCTATTTCTTGTGCCTTTTTATATAATACTTCTAGTCCTTGTTTTTCTGCTATCTCTTCCAGTTTTTTTCTATATTCTTCGTCTAATTTTATATCATTATATTCTATTTCGTAAATTAAACTGTCAACATATAATCCGGTTCCCCCAACTATTATTGGTACTTTCCCTTTTTCTAAAATTTCTTTTATCGCCTTTTTTGCATCAATTTTATATTGTGCAACACTATATCTTTCTTCTGGCGGTACAAAATCTAATAAATAGTGTTTTATTCCTTGCATTTCTTCTGTGCTTGGTTTTGCTGTTCCTATGTCCATATCTTTATATATTTGCATTGAATCTGCAGAAATAATTTCTCCATTTATTTGTTTTGCAAGTTCTATTGATAGCGATGTTTTTCCTGAAGCAGTTGGTCCACATATTACTATTACTTTGGGTTTCATGTCCATTTTTTATCCTTCCTTCATCATATCTAGTATTCTTGTCTGTGAATTTCCTAAATATATTACTTCGAATATTGCTACTAATATAATGATTATTGCTAATATTATAATGCTTTTTATAACTTTTTCTTTTTCTATTTCGTCATTTTCTATTTGGTCTATTTTTTTAAATATAAATGGTAATGTTATATATCCATTTATTGCCGTAAATAGCATTACAAACACATTTTGGACTAATTTCATATTTTCTATATTTGGGTAGTTTATTCCTATTTTTGATATTTTGAATATTATAAGTGTAAAAATATATGCAACAAAAACTCCAACTGTTATACATATTATTTTGGTCTTATTTTCAAGTGTTCCTAAACTGTTCCAAGACCACGCTATTAATACTATAAACATTGCTATTATAATTATTGAAATCAATACCATTTGAATTTTCCTTTCTGATTTAGGTAGTTTTTACATTTTTTATTTTCTTGCAAATTTTCTTTCTATATCATATTTGCTCATTTTTATCGCCGTTGGTCTACCATGTGGGCATGTAAACGGATTTGGTAATTCTAATAGTTTGTCCATTAAATTTTCTACTTCTGCCCTATCTAAGACCATATTTGCTTTTACTGCTGCTTTGCATGCTACAGTTGCTATAAATTTTTCTTCTTTTTCTTGTTTTGCTGTTCTTGCTACCGTGTTTATTTCATCAAGTGTTTCTAAGAATAAATCTTTGTTGTCTATGTCTAAGCATACTGTTGGTACACCTGTTAATTTTATCGTATTTTCTCCAAATTCTTCTAGACTGAATCCTGCTTTTTCAAACATATCTATATTGTCTTTGGCTATATCCATTTCTTTGTGTGTTAGTGTTATTATATCTGGCAATAGTAACATTTGTGAATCTTTTGAGGTTTCACTATAATAATTTTTCTTTACTTTTTCATACATAATTCTTTCGTGTGCTGCGTGTTGGTCTATTATGTACATTTCTTTGTCCATTTCTATAATTATGTATGTATTAAATACTATTCCTATAAATTTATATATTGGTTTTTGGTATTCTGCACTTTGGTCAAATACTGACATATTATTTTTTACTAAATCAATTGCAGTATTTGTTGTATCTTCTTGTTGTTCTTCTTGTAATATTTGAGTTTCTAATGGTTTTCTTCCAAATAGTTTTTCATACATTGTGCTAAAGTCTTCTTTTGGCGTTTCGTCATAGTTTTTGCTTTCCATTTTTTCTATTTGTTCATTTATTTTTTCTAATGTTTCTTGTTTTTGTGTATTTTCTTGTTTTTCAATATTTTCTGTTTTGTCTTCATTATTTTCATCTTTTTGTTCTTCTTGTTGTTCTATTTCTGTAATTTTGTTTTCTTCTTGATTTACTTCAGGTTCTTTTTCTTGGTTTTCAACCGCTTCAATATTGTTGGTTTTTTCATTGATATTTTCTTCAGTTTTCTCCTCATTTTTTTCTTCAGTTTTCTCTTCAATAACCCCTTTAGTATCCTCTTCAATATCTTGTCCCAATTCTTTTTTTAAATTTTCTCTCATTTTCTTTAATTGTTCCAATATGTCTGCAGTATTTACAGGTCCACCATTTCCGAGACTTGCTACAAAAGGATTTGTACTTGTAGTTTTATTTTCTTCAACTGAATTAGTTTTTATTTTACTTTCTTCATCATTATATTGTTCGATTTTTTTAGTGTCATTTTTTCTAAAATCAAATAATCCCTTTTGTGTAATATTTTCATCTGTTGAGTCTACTGATTTTTCAGTGTTTGCTACTAATTCACTTTCTAATAATGTATTCTTTATTGCATGATAGATTGATTGGAATATTTTATTTTCTTCTTCAAATCTGACTTCTAATTTAGCAGGGTGTACATTTACATCGACTTTTGCAGGATTCATAGTAATATTTAATATTACAAAACCATATTTTCCAATTGGTATTAATCCTTTAAAAGCCTGCTCTGTTGCGGCTGATAATACTTTATCTTTTACATATCTTTTATTTACAAAAAATAATTGATTTGATCTATTTGACCTTGCAATTTCAGGTTTTCCGATAACACCATTAACTTCAATGTCTTCATATGTATAGTTTACTGGTAAAATTCCTGTTGCTACATCTTTTCCATATATACTATAAATAACACTTTTTATGTCTCCGTTCCCATTTGTTTGTATTACTGTTTTACCTGTATTTATTAATTTAATTGCAATATTAGGATTCACAAGTGCTATTCTTGTAATTACGTCCTCAATATAACCTGCTTCAGTGTAGTCTTTTTTTAGAAATTTATATCTTACAGGTGTATTAAAAAATAGGTTTTTAACCACAATGCTTGTTCCAGTTTGGCATCCTACTTCTTGTTTATCTAATACATTTCCTGCTTCTACAGTTATTTTATATCCTGTATCTTGGCTTTCTGTTTTAGATGTAAGTTCTACATTTGCTATTGCGGCAATACTTGCTAATGCCTCTCCTCTAAACCCCATAGATGTTACTACATCTAAGTCTTCGGCTTTTCTTATTTTACTTGTTGCATGTCTTTCAAATGCTATTTCTAAATCATCTGGTGCAATTCCTTTTCCATTGTCTGCTACTCTTATATATGATATTCCACCATTTTTTATTTCAACAGTTATATTATTTGCACCTGCATCTATTGAGTTTTCAACCATTTCTTTTATTACTGATGCTGGTCTTTCTATAACTTCACCTGCAGCAATTTTATTTATTGTCAAGTCATCTAGTAGAACTATATTTCCCATTTTTCTTCTTCCTTTCAAAAGTCTTTTTTTATTGTTTCTTTTCTAAAAGTAGAAATTAGATTGATAAATCAATCTTAATTTCTACTTTATCTTTTGAATTTTATGCTTTTGCTACCTTCTCTGCCTCTTCTTGTTTCTTTTTTTCTAATTCTTTGTCAAATTTTGTTGTACATACATATGTTGATATTGCATATAATGTTAAAACTATTGGCATTGTTACTACATCTATTGGCATTCTTGTTACTGTTATTATTGCAAATAAAATTATTTGTGCTAAAGCCATAATGCCTATTGCTTTTGCTATTACTTTTAATGAATTTAATTTATAATATCTTATTGCTAAATATGCTAAAACAATTACTGCTGTTATGATGAATGGTGTTAAATATGGTTTTAATATTTCTCTACCTCTAAAGTGTGTATTTTCTTCTATTGTTACTTCTTCTGCTTTTAATTCTGTTCCATATTTTTCATTTATTTTTGTTACTAAATTTGTTTTTTGTTCGTCTGTAATTTTGGTTGTTGTAATGCTTACAGCATCTTTATATACTTCTATTGGTTGTATTAAAACTGGTTGATTTCCGAATATTTCATTTGTTATTTCTTTTATATCTTTTACTTCAAATTGTTTTCCTAAATTTAATTCGACTTTATTATTTTTTTCATAATTTAATCCAAATACTAATTTATTTGAACATAGTATTATTGCTCCTGTTACTAATAATAATGCTAATAATACAATTACTATTTTTTTTGCTTTTTGTTTCATTTTTACCTCCATAAATAACTTGTATATTTTATTTATTTTTTATTCTAAATAATAAATTTGTTATAGTTGCATTATAAATTGCTATAATAACAATTCCCCAGAATGTTATCATTCCAAAACTGTTTATTGGTGTCCATTTTATAAAGCAAAATACTATTGCTAATATACAAACTGGTATTATTCTGCTAAAGAATTTTTTATATGTTTCTGTTACTGATTTTTGTACTGCATTTTCTACATTTTCCGCTTTCATCTTTTTGATGTTTGATAATAATATAATTGTAAATATATAATTAAATGCTAACATCATTGTTATTGCAAATATTGAATCTATTGATATTACAACATTTGTGTATCTTATTAATAATAAATATAATGCTGCTAATCCTGTATATGCTATTCCTGCTACTAGTCCATTTGTTTTATATTTAATGATTAATACAATTATTGCTATGATGGCAATTATTGCTATTGTAACTGCAACATATGTTAAATCTTGTTCAGTTATGTTTGATAATATATATTGATTTTTTTTCATATCATATTTTACTGGTAATTTTCCACTGTCTAATACTGTTGCAACATTTTGTGCTTGTTCTACATATCCTTTTAATGTTGTTGAGTCCGTTGTTGCTTTTCCTACTGATAGTTGAATTTTTCCACTTGTTATTGGTTCGTCAAATGTTGTTGACATTAATTCCGAATCATCTATTTTTAATGATATTTTCTTTTCAGTTTTTGATGATTTTTCACTTGTTGTATTTTCCGTATTTGTTTCGTTTGTGTTTTCTGTTGCTTCTGTATTGTTTTCTTCTGTTGTTGCATTTTCATCTGTTGTGGTATTTTCGTCTGTTGTGTTGTTTTCTGTTTTTACATATGTTTTGCTTATTTCTTCTAATTTATTTTTTCCATCTTTGTTAAATGCAATTTCTAAATATACTGATGTTCCTGATGTTGCTCTATTGTATAATACTTTTGATGATTCTATTGAATTATTGTCTAGTAAAACATCATTTGTTTCACTATCTAAAATTTCAAATTTTCCTACTGTTGTTAAATTTGAAACTATTGTATCTGTATTTAAATTTTCTGGTATTTGTACAGTAATTTCTCCATTTTCATTATTTACGTTTACTTTGTATTCTTCTGCTCCTAATTTTTTTAATCTTTTTTCTATTATTTCTTTTGCTGTTTTATAGTTTTCTTCTGTTTTTACTTCATCGCTGTTGTCTGTGTTTAATGTTAATTTTATTGTTCTTGCTCCATTTAAGTCCATTGCATATGTGTAGTCTTTTACTACATTTGACATTTGGTTTTTGTTTTGTTTGTATATTCCAAAAAATCCTATCATTGATACTAGTACAATTAATAAACTAATTGTTATTATTTTTATTGTTTTCATAATTTTTTCATTCTTTTTATTTTGTTTTTTCATTTTCTTTTCCTTTCTCTCGCTTCGCTCGTTCATCGTCATCCAAAATTTTTCAAATTTTGTCTGCCAAATCT
>JABLTN010083006.1_pt1 | contig 15740 bp, 15 predicted proteins | sample 7160141 | NCBI WGS metagenome assembly JABLTN01 (sample SAMN14651226, study PRJNA627086) | human gut metagenome | isolation source: feces | host: Homo sapiens | reverse complement strand
TTGTATTATAAATGAGCGCTGTTAAGTGATAACGCAGTAAGCTGAAGAAGTACTCAAGAGGCCGAAGAGGTGCCCCTGCTAAGGGCATAGGTCGGGAAACCGGCGCGAGGGTTCAAATCCCTCCTTCTTCGCCAGATAAAACGGTTCCGTGGTGTAGTGGCTAACATGCCTCCCTGTCACGGAGGAGATCGCGAGTTCGATCCTCGTCGGAACCGCCATTATGCGAGTGTAGTTCAATGGTAGAACATCACCTTGCCAAGGTGAATACGGCGGTTCGATTCCGCTCACTCGCTCCATTTAAAATCAACTTATGGACTTAATTGTTCGTAAGTTTTTATTTTTGTACTAATATAGTTAACTTTATTTAGACGAAGGATGGCAATTTAGTTTTAGAATCCATAATGCTTCTACATATGTTGAAAGTAGTTTGAAATTTGATATACAAATTATTGGTATGACAGCTTCAATAATATCTATACAAAGTAAATGGAATAGTTAATTTTATAATAAATATAGCTTAGAAATTATATTATTTAGTTAAAAATATTAAAAATAAAAAATTGAGGTGATATAGGTGAAAATTGGATTTCTTGCCTGCTATCCAAAGTATGAGCATAAAAACATAACATATATAAAATTATCAGATGCTGACACAATTTTAGCATGTGATATGCTAATTTTAGAATTAGAATGGTTATTTGATGAGTATGAAACTAGTGGCAATTATAATGGTATTCCTGAACTAACTACATATGTATCTTCTAGAATTACAATTGATTTAGAAAAAAGAAAAAAAGAAATAGTAGAATTTTTAAATGCTGGTAAACCAATTATAATCTTAAACGGAAATGATGAATATAGATATAGATATACTGGTGAAAAACAATATTCGGGAACAGGAAAAAATACAAAAATAACTAGTATTGTTAAAGATATTCATCCATTTGAATTATTACCAGTTAAAATAGAACCATTGAAACTAGAAGGTACTTCTATATCATTAAAGAATAGGAAAATAGAAGATTTTTACAGTAAGTATGTAGAAAATTTCAAATACTTAACTATATATGACAATGTTAATAAAGAAAAGTCATTATTGAGTGTTAAAAATACAGAAAAAGTAATTGGATATTTTGAAAATATTCAAAATGGTATGATAATTTTTTTACCATCCTTAAATTTTGAAAAGCTAACAAAAGAGAAAGGACAAAAACTAGAAAAACAATACTTTGATGATATATATAAGTTATTTATCAATTTAAAAAATAATGAAACTATTATACTTCCTGAATATTCTGCAAGATATTTGCTACCACATGAGAAAATAATGATAAATGATATTGAATCGGAAAAATCTAAACTTATTGAATTACAAAAAAGTATAGAAAACAAAGAAAAACTATTAAAAGAAACGCAACAAGAAAAAATAATTTTCACAAGTTCTGGCACAGTTTTAGAAAAAATGATCGTCAATGAATTAGAACAAATAGGTTTTACAATTTTAAAATATGACGAGAATAGTAAAGATGAAGATATTGTAATATCTTATAAGAATAAAATTGCTGTTGTTGAAGTTAAAGGTGTTGATGGCAGTGCTACAGAAAAACACACATCACAAACTATTAAATGGAAATCAATATATCATATAGATAATGATATATTACCTAAAGGATTTTTAATTGTAAATTCGTTTAAAAATAGAGAGCTAGATGAAAGACAAGAAACATTTCCAATGCAAATGTTAAAATACGCAACTCAACAAGAAATATGTCTCCTTAATACAATTCAACTTTTTAATATCAAATGTTATTTAAATCAAAATCCTGATAAAAAAGAAGATATATTAAATGAATTATATACTACAAATGGAACATATAATAAATTTAACGATTGGAAATTGAATATTGAAAAAATAAAAGATTAATATTGAAATTTAGTATAAATAATGAGATTGCAGTATTAAAAATAGGAGGTAAAATATGAATTTTTTAAATATAATAAAAGAATTATTACCATATGTTGTTTCAGTAACCGCAAGCATAGTAGCATATTTTCAAGCCAAAAAGAAATTAACTCAAGAATTAGAAATCGTAAAAACTAATAATAAACATGAAATTGAAAAGCTTATGCAACAACATAAAATTAACATAGAAGATTTAAAAGAAAAGCACAGATTAGAAATGGAAGCAAAAGATAAAGAATATCAGCACGAAAAAGAGATGTTAGAATTAAAAAGCAAAGTAACTATTGATGAAAAAAATCAAGAAGTTATGAATAGGACTTTGTCAGGAATTATGGGTGGAATTTTTAGTGATGTTATTTCAGGTAAGATAAGTCCTGAACAAATAAATGACTTAGCAAAAAAATTTCCTAAAAGTAACTCATAGATATTTGAAGATTTTGCGAACATAAATGAATATTTTTGATAATTTTGTGGTTTAACATTGAGCATACATTTAAAGTATGCTTTTTATTAGTAATGACAAAAAAGAAAGAGGATTACTCTTTCTCAAATAGTTCTTGTAATTTATAAGCTGCTTCATAACCTTTTTTGTAGAAGTTATTAATTCCATCTTTTAAATAATCATATCGATAACAAAGTTCTAATGTGACATGTCCTTGATAACCATTGTCTTTTAAATTATTGATGATGTTGGCCCAATTTAATGTGCCATCAAAAGGAATGAGGTGTAAGTCTCCACTTTTATCATTATCGTGAAGATGAACAGCGAATATTCTATCTTTAAATTTACTGAAATCTAATTCATCATCGAAATAAACATGATAATGGCCTGAATCAAAACAAATACCTGCATTTTTGTTATGTATATGATCCATGACATATTCTAAATAACCTTTCGTTTTTGTGTTTTCAAAAGCTACCTGTATATTTAGAGATTCAGCGTAATCAACAATCTTTTGTAATCTTTTAATGCCAATTTCATTATATATAGGTGCTACACTTTTACTTGTTAAGTGCATTACAACCATTGGAATATTATTTTCTTTACATATTTTTAAATCATTTATATATCTAGGTACTAAATTCTCTCCATTTTCGTTTTCCAACCATAAATCATTTATATTTTGGTAACCAAGGTGTGCAAAGATTACATTTAAACCTTGTTCGCGAACGTATTTTAATTGCTCTTCTTGAGAAGGGTTCCAGTCTTTGTTATACCATTGGATAAACACGTTTTTAAATCCAGCATTTTTTATTGCATCAATTGTTTCTGTTACACTTACCTCTTGATTATCATTGCTTACTGCTACGGCAATTTCTCTATGATTCATTTGAATTCCTCCATGTTACTGTATAGAAATCATACAACAAAACATAGAAAGAAAGGGTAAATAAAAAACCTCACAATAATTTGCGAGGTAATTACTCTTATTCAGCAGAATCAAGAGCGATTTTCATCATGTTAGTGAATGATTTTTGTCTTTCTTCTGGTGTAGTAACTTCTGGATATACAAAGCTATCAGAAATAGTTAATAAGCAAGCAGCTTTCTTTCCTAAAACTTCAGCATTGTGGAATAATGCAAAGCTTTCCATTTCAACACATAATGAATTTTTAACGTTTTCATCTTGTGTCATATAATCAGAACTTTCTCTATAGAAAACATCTGAACTGTGAATCATACCCTCATGTAATGGGATATTTAAGTTTTTAGCACTGTTACGAATTCTGTCATTTAGTTCTTCACTTGGGAAAAGAATGTTTCTAGGATCACCACTTTGTGTTTTAGCGTATGATGATTCAGAATAAGCACTTGTTGCTAGAACTACATCATAAAGTCTTAAATCTTTAGAATAGCCACCAGCTGATCCAATACGGATGATAGTTTCTACATCATAGAATTTATACAGTTCATATGAGTAAATACCGATACTTGGCATACCCATACCAGAAGCCATAACAGAAATTTCTTTTCCATTATATGTTCCTGTGTAAGCATAAACATTTCTTACGCTGGATACTAGTTTTGGGTTTTCTAAGAATGTTTCTGCTATGAATTTTGCACGTAGAGGATCTCCAGGCATTAATACAGTTTTAGCGATTTGTCCTTTTTCGGCATTGTTATGAGGTGTTGACATGTTTTTACCTACCTTTCTTTTTTGTTAAAACTATTGTTTTGCACCTTTAGCACCCTTGGCACCAGATTCACTGTATGTTTCAAGCAGATTTGTGCTGTAAGAGAATGTCATACGTGATCTTCTTCTTTCTCTTTCAAGGGCGAGTTCAACTAATTTGTCCATCAATTCTTCAAATGATACACCACTTGCTTGCCATAAATAGAAAGCGAGTGATCCAGGGATAGTATTGATTTCGTTAACATATATTTTCTTTGTTTCCGCATCCATCATAAAGTCAATTCGGCATACACCGCTTGATCCTAATGCTTTAAATGTAGAAATAGCTAATTTTTGGATGTATTCTGTTTGTTCAGTTGTTAATGGAGCAGGAACGATACGGGCAGTACTAGCCATACCTTTGCTGGAACCACTTGTTTTAGAGCCTTTTGAACCACCTTGATATTTCTTTTGGAAACTTAATAGTTCTTCGTTATTGTCTTTACCAACTTCTTCTAAAACACTGGCAACAGCGTTACTGTAATCACCAAGAACAGAACAGTTAATTTCACGCATTGGTTTTACAACTTTTTCAACGATAACTTTTGTATCAAATTCTCTTGCGTCAGCGAAACATTGAAGGAATTCTTCATCGTTATGTGCAATAGAAATACCGATACTTGAACCAGTACATGCTGGCTTGATAATTACAGGGTAAATTAATTTATGAGCTTTTCTGATTAATTCTTCTGGATTTTCATCCAATTCATTTTCATAAGCCCAGAACCAGTTTGTAATTGGTAAACCATTGTCATTTAGAATGTTTTTTTGTAGAACTTTATCTTGTCCAACAGCAGCGGCGATTAAGTCACATCCAGCATATGGTACTTTTAGCATTTCTAGGAAACCTTGTATTGTACCATCTTCACCATTAGTACCATGCATTACTGGAATAGCGACATCGATTGTACCAAAATCTTTTTTACCAAACATAGAATGTTTAACAGGTATAATCGTTACTTTATTATCGATAGAAGCTAACGAGATTTGAGTGCTTTCGGCAATAACTTTGTTCAAATCTTTGAAAAAGTTCATATCATTTAACTTATCAGAATAATATAGCTTTCTTTCTTTTGATACATAAATAGGAATAACGTTATATTTATCTTTATTCAAGGCAGCGATTGCTTGATGAGCAGAAATAACACTTACTTCATGCTCTACAGATTCACCACCGAAAAAAACAGCAACATTTAATTTCATAAAATCCTCCATATTTATTATATACGAAAATAGAAATAAAACCGCATTGATGTAAAGCGTGATAGAATATTTAAGCGTGAGGTTAACGATGAAAAAAGCATTAGTTTTAGCAGGTGGTGGAACTAGAGGTTCTTATCAAAATGGTGCATTAAAAGCCCTAAAAAAAATTCATGAAATAGATTTTGATATTGTAACAGGTACTTCAATTGGTGCATTAAATGCAGCTTTAGTGGTTCAAAACGATTATAAAGCAATGGATGAACTATGGCATACGATAACCCAGGATAAAATTATCAAAGGTTCAATTTCTTTAGATTTTAATTTAGATACGATGATTAATGAAAGAAACTTAATCGCTTCGTTTTTTAAGAGTTATATTAAAGAAAAGGGTGCGGATATTTCACCATTAAAAGAACAAATTAAATATTATTTTAATGAAGAAAAGTTCTTCTCTTCACCAGTTGATTTTGGATGCATAACGGTAAGACATGGTTCATTAAAACCAGAATTTGTAACCAAAGATATGATGAAAGAACATGGTGTAGATTGGTTAATTTCATCAGCGAGTGCTTTTCCAGCATTTCCAGTACATACTTTCTCAGAAGGCTCTTTTGTGGATGGTGGGTATTATGATAATTTGCCAGTTGATTTTGCTTTAAGACTTGGAGCAGATGAATTAATCGTTATTGACTTGAATAATGTTCCACAACACCCTTGTTATATGTATAGAAGTAATGTGCATTATATTTATCCACATTTTCCTACTGGTTCATTTTTAGATTTTAGTAGAGATACATTAGATAAATTAGAAATATGTGGATATAACGATACGTTAAAAGTATTTGGTAAATATGATGGTATTTTATATACCTTTAAGAAAATGAAAGTACCAAATTATTATCATGATTTCTCTTTGAAATTTATGATGCTTGAAAATGATATTAAAGTTGCTGCACAAATCAATAAAAAACTAAATCTAAGAAGTGAAGGTTACTTACAGGATCATTTAAAAGATTTATTACATGTTCCATTTGTAGATGATTATCAGATATTCTTTGGATTAGTTGATGAACTTATGAAAATATGTGGTTGTGACTATAAAAAAGTATGGGATTTTAAAGAGGCACAACATATTATAGTTGAACATTATTTACCTTGTGTTAAAGAAGATTATGCTTATTTACCAAAGCTAGTACCAACAGATATTGTGAATTATGTTTCTTCTTTAGATCAGGATGGTATTATTACTAAGTTTATTCATTTTATTGCTTATGAAGAACATTCACCATTTAAAGATGAAATTTATTTAACACTTTCTCCATTTGAAAAGTGTTTAGCAATGTTAGTTATGGAAATGATTAAAGATGAAAAAGGTGAGATATGGAAAAAATAGCGAAATTTGAAAAAGTATCTTTTGAACAGTTTTTAAAAGGCTTAGAAAAAAATATGCCTGATTTAGCAGAAAATGCACAACAAATATATGATGAAATTGTATTACCAAAAAGAGCGACTAAAGGTTCTGCTGGATATGATTTCTTCGCACCATTTACATTTGATATTAAACCAGGAGAACAAATCTTAATTCCTACAGGAATAAGAGCTTCTATGCAGAATAATTATGTCTTGATGCTATTTCCAAGAAGTTCTCTAGGTTTTAAATATCGTCTACAATTAAATAATACTGTTGGTATTATTGACAGTGACTATTATAATGCTTCAAATGAAGGGCATATTTTTTGTAAATTAACAAATGATACAAAAGAAAATAAAACTGTTTCTATTGAAAAAGGTCAAGGTATGGTTCAGGGAATATTTTTATCATTTGGCGTTACAATAGATGATGATACTGTTGAAGAAAGAGTTGGCGGAATTGGCAGCACAACAAAGAAAGTGGGTTAAAGATGAGTGAAGCAATAGAAAAGATATTTGAAGAAGAACAAATACCTGAGCATATTTTAAATAAAATGTATGAATACCAGAAAAAAGGGTATGAAATACCAGATGAAAGACTAATCAAAAGACCAAGTCATATTAAAGGTATTATTGAATCAGCTAAAATCAATACAGGTGTATTAGATGCGGTAGCTTCTAAAATACATGTTGGTATGAGTACACAGGAAATTGATGATATCGTATCTTCTTATACACATGAACATGGTGCAATTTGTGCCCCATATCATTATGAAGGATATCCAAAGAGTGTTTGTACATCAATCAATGATGAAGTATGTCATGGTATTCCAAGTAGACACCGTAAATTACAGGATGGTGATATTGTAAATGTAGATGTATCAACAATCTATAATGATTATTATTCAGATGCTTCTAGAATGTTTTTGATTGGTAATGTATCTGATGCTAGAAGAAGACTTGTAGAAGACACAAAGAAAGCGTTAGAAATTGGTATTGAAGCAGCGCAACCTTGGAATACAGTAGGTGATATTGGTTATGCAATTGGTACATTTGCGAAAAAAAGAGGTTACTCTGTAGTAAGAGGTATTGGTGGTCATGGAGTTGGAATTGATTTCCATGAAGATCCTTTTGTGGCACATGTTGGTCAAAAACATAAAGGAATGTTACTAGTACCGGGTATGATTATTACGATTGAACCTATGATTAATGCTGGTAAAGCAGCTGTTGTTATTGATCCATATAATGAATGGACAATTTATACAGATGATGGAAAAGACAGCGCTCAATGGGAACATACAATCTTAATTACAGAAACAGGTAACGAGATATTAACTTATTAATAATAAATTGCAAATGCGGTATACTAAATATATACCGTATTTTTTAGAGGAAAATGAATTATGAATAAAACAATTTATGTCACAGGACATAAGCACCCGGATACCGATTCTATTTGTGCTGCAATTACCTATGCAGACATTTTACATAAATTAGGCGAGCAGGCAATAGCTTGTAGACAAGGTCCGTTAAATGAAGAAACAAAGTTTGTATTGAAGAGATTTCATCAGGAAAATCCTCTTTTATTAACTGATGCAAGAGCAAAACTTGAAGACATATCATTAGATGAACCAACAATTATCAGTGAAAAATCAACAGTTCATCATGCTTGGCACGTAATGTTAAGAACTCAAAACCGTTCTTTATTTGTAGTTAATGATGAAGGGCAGTTAACAGGTGTTTGTACAACAAGTAATCTTTCTGCATATCGTTTGAAAGCATATGCAGATATAACACGTTTAATGTCTTACGCAACTTTAGATGATATTGCACATACTATTGGTGGTGAAATTGTATATCAGCCAGATATTTTTAAAACTAATGGAAGTGTGCATATTATTACTTTGAAAGGACAGGAAGCTATCGAATATGATTTAAAAGATGGTATTTCTATTCTTTCCGGTAACAGTGAAAAACAAAAAATACTTATTGAAGAAGGAGTTAAGTGTTTAGTTGTGACATGTGGTATCAAGACACATGAAGATGTGATTGAACTGGCCAAAAAATATGAGTGTGCAATTATAGAAACAAAAGAAGATACAATGCATACTTCTACTGCTATTATTGAATCTTATGCAATAAAACACGTCATGACAAAAGAAGTTATATCTTTTCAAAAGTCAGAATACGTAAATGATGTAGCTTCTAAAATGACAAAATCAAGAGTTCGCTCTTATCCAGTTCTTGATGAAGAAGGAAATATTGTAGGAGCAATTTCTCGATATCATACATTAAACTATAATCATCGTAAATTTGTATTAGTTGACCATAGTGCTATCAATCAGACAATCAATCATATTGAAGAAGCAGATATTGAGGCAATTATTGACCATCATCATATTGGTGATATTACAACAGATCATCCAATTATGTATCGTAATGTAAAGTGTGGTTGTACATGTACAATCATTGCTCAGATTTATCAAGAAAATGGCTTGTTACCAAGTGCAGATATGAGTGGCTTATTACTATCAGCTATTTTATCTGATACATTAAATTTAAAATCTGCGACAACAACAAGAATGGATTGTGTAACGGTACAATGGTTAGCAAAACTTGCAGGAATTGAAAATGTAGATGACTATGCTAGAGAAATGCTTGGTGCTTCTGTAGATTTGAAGAATTCTAAACCAGAAGATATTTTCTATCGTGACTTGAAGAATTATGAAATTGGTAATTATAAAGTTGCAATTGGTCAGACAAACTATAGCCATATGGAAGAAGTTCAATTGATTTTACCAGCATTTAAATCATATCTTGAAAAAGAACAACAGGATAAACATTATGATTTATCATTAATGTTATTTACAGATGTGATGGGTGAAGGAAGTATATTTGTTTACTATGGACCATTATCACAAATTATTACAGATACGATAGAAACAAGTATTGATGAACACTATGGATTTGATTCAACAATTATTTCTCGTAAGCAACAGTTAATTCCTAAGCTATCAGCAATTATTAAAACTTTATAAAATGTAATGGAAACCTGACGAAAGTTGGGTTTTTATTTTGTATGATTAAAATAAAAAAAGCTTAGAAATACTAAGCAAATTTAAATGGTGCGCTCGATGAGACTTGAACTCACAACCTTTTGATTCGGAATCAAATGCGCTATCCAGTTGCGCCACGAGCACATAGCTTTTCTAGTTTAACATACTAAACCATTTTTTTCTTGATGAATTGCAACATAAAACAGCTAGTTTACAAATAAATACAACTCTATTGCATGATATAATACTCCATATGGAAAAAGAAATTAAATTAATCGTATGTGATGTAGATGGCACGATTTTACCATCAGGAAAATATGAAATATCTGAACGTTTAAGAGAAGATTTTCATAAAGCAATGAAAAAAGGAATTAAAGTACTGATCAATACTGGTAGACATTATACTTTTCTTCCTCAATCTTTTTTTAAAGACTTACCAATGGATCGTATTGGAACAATTAATGGAGCCTGTTTAGTAGATAGAAATGGAAATCCAATAGAAAAGCATCCAATGAGTGAAAAAGAAATGAATGATTTTATCGAAATATCAGATAAATATGGAATTGGGTTAGGATTTAAATTTGAAGATAGTGTCGTTACTTATGCAAATCATGAGATATTTATGAGAGGATATGTATCAAAAGATGATCCAAGAAGAAGCTTAATTATTGATGATACACAAAAACGTACGCATCATTTAGAACATGGTTATCCTTTAGGAACATTCTTGATATGTGATGAAGATGTAATTACTCCATTAAAAAAAGATTTCCCAAATATTGTTTTTGCATGGTCTTGTAAAAGAGGTTATGACGCTTTTCTTAAATCAGTTACTAAAGCAGATTCTATTATTCCAGTTCTAAAAGAAAATAACATTACATGGGATAATGTCATTGCTTTTGGAGATGCTGGTAATGATACACCTATGATTGCAAAAGCTGGAATTGGTGTAGCTATGGGTAATTCTAAAGATGATGTAAAAGAATATGCCGATATTATTGCGGATACATGCGAAAATGATGGTGTAGCAAAGGTTTTAGAGGATTTAAAGCTTGTATAAATGGAGAATAAGACAATGACAAAAGAAGAACTATTAAAAAAGTATGAAGAATGGGTATTGAAAATGTCTGCTTACGATATGGCTTTAGCAATTATCGGTGTAGATAAACAAACAGTTGCTCCAAAAGCAGGAAATGAATATAGAGACTATAGAACATCAATTCTAGCTGGAGAAGCTTTTTCGATTCAAACAGATTCTGAAATGAAAGAAGTCTTAGAAGCATTACTTCAAGAAGAATTAGAACCGGATACAAAAAGAGCGGTTGAACTATATTATAAAAACATGATGAATGTAGTATCTATTCCTAAAGATTTCTTTGTGGAACATAGTAACTTAGTCAATGAATCATATAATGCGTGGTTAGAAGCGAAAACAAAAGATGATTACTCTATCTTTGCTCCATATTTGGCAAAAGTTATTGAAGATAATAAAAAGATTTATGCATATAGAAACTCAGATAAACCACTATATGATCAAATGTTGGATGATTATGAACCAGGTATGACACAAGAAAAATATGATGCTTTTTTTGATAAAGTGAAGAAACGTCTAGTACCTCTTATCCAGAAAGTCATAAATGCAAAACAAGTAGAGACAGATTTTTTGTTTGAAGAATATCCAATTGAAGAACAAAAAGCATTTTCAAAAGATTTATTAAAGTATCTTCACTTTGATTCTGATTGGGGATATCAAAATGAGACAGAACATCCATTTACTTCATGGACTTGTGAAAATGACTGTCGTACAACAACTAAATATTTATTAAATAATTTACCATCTGCTATTTTATCTACAGTTCATGAAGTGGGTCATGCTACATATGAACATGATATTGATCCAAAATATGATGGAATGATTTTATCAAATGGTGTTTCCAGTGGTATGCATGAATCACAATCACGTCTATTTGAAAATTACCTAGGTAGAACATTATCTTTCTGGAAAGCTAATTATCCAACACTACAAAAATATTTTCCTGAGCAGTTAGAAAATATATCTATAGAAAAATATGTTGATGCAATTAACGCTTCTGCTCCTTCGTTAATTCGTACTGAAGCAGATGAATTAACATATCCTATGCATATTCTTATTCGTTATGAAATTGAAAAGGGCTTATTTAATGGCACAATTCCAGTAGAAAAATTAAATGAAACATGGAAAGAAATGTATAAAAAATATCTTGGAATAGAAGTACCTAATGATAGAGATGGTATTTTACAGGATGTACACTGGTCTGATGGCAGTTTTGGATATTTCCCAACATATGCTTTAGGCAGTGCATTCTCTGCTCAATTTATGAAAGCAATGCGTAAAGAAATTGATGTGGATAATTTGTTGGAAAATAACAAGTTTGATGAAATTATCAGCTGGCTAAAAGAAAATATTCATCAATATGGATGCCGTTATACAGCAGAAGAAATTCTTGTTAAGGCAACAGGAGAATCGTTCAATCCTGATTATTACTTAGATTATCTTGAAGAAAAATATACAAAACTTTATCACTTGGGGTAAAAATGAAAGAATTAGAAAATTACATATTAAAAGAAGGAAAAGTATTTCCTGGGAATATTTTAAAAGTAGATAGCTTTTTAAATCATCAGGTAGATATCAATCTGATGCAGAAAATAGGCGAAGAATTAAAGGAAAAGTTTAAAGATGCTCCTATTACTAAAGTATTAACCATTGAGGCAAGTGGTATTCCACCAGCTTGCTTTGCGGCTCTTAGTTTAGATGTTCCACTTGTATTTGCTAAAAAGAAGGGATCCAGCAATATTGATAAAAATGTATATGTAACAACAGTTCATTCTTATACATATCATAAAGATTACTACATCACAGTTGCTTCAGATTATTTAACAGAAAATGATCATGTGTTAATTGTGGATGACTTTTTAGCTAATGGAAAAGCTGTTGAAGGGTTAATATCAATATGCAATGATGCTAAAGCTACAGTTGAAGGTATTGGAATTTGCATTGAAAAAGGTTTTCAACCAGGTGGTGTAGAATTAAGAAAACAAGGCTATCATGTAGAAAGCCTTGCTGTAGTATCTTCTATAGATAATGGAAAAATAGAGTTCAAAGAGTACTAACTATAGTGCTCTTTTTTAAAATCCTCTTTGATCGAATTTCATATTTTGTAATACTTCATTTTTGAAGTCATTGTATCTGTCATTTTTAATTGCTGTACGAGCATCTTCCATTAGTTTAACTAAGAAACGAATGTTGTGGATAGACATAAGTCTTGTACCGAAGCCTTCATCCGTTCTAAATAAATGATTTAAATACGCTCTTGTATAATTCTTACAGCAATAACAGTCACAGTTTTCATCTAATGGGGTAAAGTCATCTCTATAAATTGCTTTACGAATATTGATGCGTCCATGACTTGTAGTCAATGTACCATGTCTTGCAATTCTTGTTGGTAGAACACAATCACACATATCGATATTTCTAGATACTGCTTCAAGCAAGTCATTTACCGCTCCTACTCCCATTAAATATCTAGGTTTATCAAACGGTAATTTTTCAACAGCATAGTCAACCATCTGCATCATTGTTTCTTTATCTTCACCAACGCTAGTTCCACCGATGGCATATCCATCAAAATCCATTTCTACGAGTTTCTCAGCACAATAGGAACGTAAATCTTGATAGTTACCACCTTGAACAATACCGAATAATGCCTGTTCTTCAGGGCGTGTATTGGCATTTTTTCCTCTCTCTGCCCAACGTAATGTTCTTTCAGTTGAGTTTTTAGCATATTCATAAGTGGCAGGGAATGGAATACATTCATCAAATGACATCATAATATCAGCCCCAATGCTGTTTTGAATCTGAATAGATTTTTCTGGTGACAAAAATAACATATCGCCATTTAGTGTGTTTTTAAATGTAACGCCTTCTTCTGTAATCTTTCTTGTGTCAGAAAGAGAGAATACCTGGAATCCACCACTATCCGTTAACATTGGTCCTTTATAATTCATAAATTTTTGGACACCACCAGCTTGTCTAACAATATCTTCTCCAGGTCTTAACCATAAGTGATAAGTATTTGCTAGAACAACACCAGCTCCTAATGCGTATAGTTCTTCAGGAGAAACAAACTTTACAGTAGCTTGTGTTCCTACAGGCATAAACATAGGTGTTTCTACATCACCATGTGGTGTGTGTAATACTCCGGTTCTCGCACCGGATTGTTTGCATACGTGCGTAATTTCAAATGTAATTGGTTTTTTCATAATTATTAGTATATCAAAAGAAAAGCTGTTAACAAGAGTGTTATAATAAACATAATTATGAAATCACAAGTGATTAAAATTAGAAATTTACCCATTTCTTCAAAAACATTTCATTCCGTTTGTGTAAAACCAAAAGGAATACTTGTCTTTTTGCTGTTTATTGGTTTAGTAGTCAGTTTTCAATCGAGTTATTATTCCTCAACACTCGTATGTTTAGTCATGATACCAATTTTTGCATTATGTTTTATGCCTGATAGAGAGTTAGTTCGTTTTACCCAAGATTATCTCATCATGTTTAATACAAGAGACAGGGAACAATGTTCTATCATCTATTGGGATGAGATATTAAACTGGCAATATGAGTGGCATCCATCAGGAGATTTGCTGGTTGTTAATTTAATTGATGGATCAAGTCAATGTGTAGATATGTTTTCTAAAAAGAGTATCTATAAATATATGAATTTATTTTTACCAAATAAAGAAATTAAACCAAAAAAGTTTTAGCAAGTTTTTGTTAAGACTTTTTAATTTACATAAATATAACATTATCTTCCTTTTTCTCTTAACATTGTAAAACTAAATTATAGTTGTCTTTTAAAAGGAGAGAAGGAAAATGAAGACAACAAATTTAACAAAAATCGTTTTATCACTAATGATGTCAGCATCTTTAGTAGCTTGTGGTGGTAACGCAAATACTGCTGCAACAGTAGCACCAGAAGCTTCATCAACAACAGAAACTAAAACACAAACAGCATTAAGTGGAACAGTTACAGCCAGCGGTTCAAGTGCATTATTACCACTGGCTCAAGCAGCAGCTGAAGCATTCATGAAAATTAACGCCAATACTTCAATCACTGTTAATGGTGGTGGTTCAGGAACAGGCTTAAAACAAGTGGCAGATGGATCAGTAGATATTGGGAACTCTGACGTTACAGCTGAAGAAAAATTGGATGCCGGGGTTGCTAAAGATTTAGTTGACCACAAAGTAGCTACAGTTACAATGGCGCCAGTTGTAAATAAAGAATTAGGTGTAACAAATTTAACAACAGAACAACTAATTGATATTTTTACAGGTAAAACAACTAACTGGTCAGAAGTTGGTGGACCTGATGAAGATATTCTTCTGGTAACTAGACCGAGTTCAAGTGGTACTCGTGCACTATTCAAACAGTGGGCACTAAATTGTGAAGAAGAAGCAAGCAATGAAGCTTTAGAAACAGATGACTCTGGAACTCTTGTTCAAACTATTTCTGATAATGTTGGCGCAATTGGTTATGTAGCATTATCATACCTAGTTAATAATGATGTAGTTCAATCAATAGCTATTGATGGTGTAGAACCAACACTTGAAAATACATATAACGGAACATACAAAGTATGGGGTTATGAACATATGTATACAAAAGGTGAAGGAAGTGAACTTGCTCAAAGCTTCATTAAATATATGATGAGTGATGATTTTGCTGGAAACATTGAAGCAATGGGATATGGTGTCGCTTCTAAGATGAGTGATGCTGCAGTTAAATCACATGAATAATCGTACAAAAAAAGAATTCTAATTAGAGGGGCTGTAAAGAAATAAATATTTTTAGATAAAAAATCTTAAAATAGCTGTTTTTTGCAGCTCTTTTCTATTA
>JABLTN010062042.1_pt1 | contig 15787 bp, 10 predicted proteins | sample 7160141 | NCBI WGS metagenome assembly JABLTN01 (sample SAMN14651226, study PRJNA627086) | human gut metagenome | isolation source: feces | host: Homo sapiens | reverse complement strand
CGGTAACCCGAACTGCGGTAAAACCACTTTGTTTAATGCGCTTACCGGCACGACCAGCAGCACGTGACAGCCGCCCTGCACGGCGATCTGCGCCCTGCCGCAGAAGTCCCGCTCCGCGCCGCTTTTGTAGCCGTGCATCATGATCTGCACCGGCGCGTCCGGCCGGCCGGCGTAGTATTTTCCGTGCAGGCGCAGCCCGTCGTCGGATTGGATCCAGACGTCCTCATACGGGAGCGCCAGCACGGTCTGGACCATCTGCGTCATCGCTTCCCGATGCGGGGCATACTGCTCCGTGTCCGGCAGGCGGAAGAGATCCGCCTCCGTCTGTTTGGGCACGAAAAAGCAGAGCCGGTAGCACACATACGACGCGGCGATGACGAGCAGGACAAGGATGCAGAGAATGAGTAGGATGACCATGGTGTTTTCCTCCGGGCGTTTGTTTGACGCGTGGAGCAGTATAGCACAAGAAAAGAAGGTTACAAATAAAAGCGCAAAAAATCGCCGCGGGCGATATGCAGCCCGCGGCAACGTTGCATGGTCGGCCGATTTTGAGGACGTAATAAATACCAACTTGAAGCCCGGAGCAGCGGGTTCGATTTGGAACGGAGAAGCAAGGAAGCACAGACGAAAAACCGACAACTCTAGCGAGCTGTCGGTTTTTGGGCGGAGCGTGCTTAGCTCCGACATGGCGGAGAGTAAGGGATTCGAACCCCTGTGGCGTTGCCGCCTAACGGTTTTCAAGACCGCCCCGTTATGACCACTTCGGTAACTCTCCACATATGCAGATAGAGAAACAAGACGCCGAAGATTGGCGTCTTGTCTTTTGGCGGAGAAGGAGGGATTTGAAGCCTTTAAAGACGTCGATATATCAGCGCATAGCCGTCGCGGTGTGTAGATGCTGTGTTCAGCATATAAGGAGAGTTTACCGCCCTCCCTTCCGCGAGGCTGGCTTTATTATAAGTTCATCCTCTGCTTTTGTCAACCGCCATCACCTCGGCAACCAGAGTGCCCCGGCCGCCCTGCTTGTGCCCGTCGGAAGGCTGTTCGTCACCGTCCCGCTCTCCAGCCTTGCCCGTACACTGCTGCCCACCGCAGTAGAGTACGGGTTTTTATACGGCTTCCAGCTCTTATTTTGGATCTGCCACAGTGCCGCGCGCTGCTCCTGCGTCAATCCGCTCACGGAGTCGATCGCCGCTTTTGCCATGCCTGCGTTCAGAGATGTCTTGCCGTACTTTTCTTTGATTCCCTCCGTCGCCTCATACACTTCGACGTATTTCTCTGCCGGCACGTTCCACTGGCGCGCCGCCGAGAATTTCACAGCGATGGACTCCGGCATGATTGCCTGCATAGCTGCCGCCGCCGTCGCATCGGAAACGCCGCTGTCGACGATCGCCTTGTATTTCTGCATAGCGGTCACGCTGTCCGCGCCTTCCTCCGGTGTCAGTTCCCCGACTATGCGCGCGAGCGTTTCCGCGTCGCTCGTGCCAACGCCCGCTCCGGTGATTTTCTCATACGTTTCGGCCTTTGCCTGCACGCCGGAGTAAAACACCAGATTGCTTTTCACGGCCGTCTTCTGGGCGTCAGAAAGGTTCATGCGATCCACCTCTGCTGCAAACTCGACCGCCTTTACGGACGCTTTCTCGTTGTCCCGGTTGATCCGGTCGTAAACGTCGTAGCAATCCATGATGCTGTCCCACGACATTTTTTCCGATCGCAGCGCGCTGAACTTCACGTCCTTTCCGTCGCCGATCATGGCCGAATAGATCTGCTGTTTGTATCTGTCCGGCAGATCCGCGTTGCGGATCGCGTCGCGCTTCGCTTTTGCCGCCGCCTCCGGGTCGTCGTCATCCACACTGCGCACGGCCTGCATGGTTTCGTACACGGTCTTTTTATCCGCCCCGCTGGCGACGATGTCCCGATACGCCTGCGTCTGCTTTACGGTCAGGCTTCTGTCGCCGGATGCATAGAACTCGTTCGCGTCCTGTGTCGCATTCGGCCCAAACAGCACCATCTGCGTTCCTTTCAGCAGGCCCTTCGGCCCGCTCGTGTCCACAGGATACTTCAGCCGCGCGGAGTCTCCATACCCGGAATATGCACCGCCGCGCACAAGCGTCTCGACGCCCTTGCCGGTCTTATAGATCTGGTTGCCCATCGGCAGCCATGTCTTCAGCTCCTTCGGTGCGTCCTCCACCAGCTTCTGTGCTGCTTCTTTGCGCGTGTCTGCGTCTTTGCCAACGACCATTTTTGCGACATCCGCTCCCGTTTTCAACGGGATAGTCGGCAGCGGCATGTTGCTGTCACTCGCCCCTACCGCAGACAGCGCGTTCGACAGGAACGGGATGTCGCCCGACACCGTGTATCCAAGCTGTTTCGCGGCCGCCTCTGTGTCAAAACCTCCATCTGGTTTTTCTGTTCCAAGCCCACGTTCTCCGGTCGCCGCCTCCAGCGCGTTGTCCAGTGCCGTCAGCAGGTACTTGTTCGTGCTCAGTCCCTCGCCTGCGCCGATAGCGCCTGTCACATATCCGATCACGTCAAACGGCGCCGGCGTGCCTCCGTAGATCCATTCTGTCAAGCGGTTGAATAGGAACGCTTCCAGCAGGTACTTCATCGCCAGCCCCGTAAACTTCTTCACGGCGACGTTCTTCCCCTGCGTCTTCGCCATCGTCTGATATTCCATCGGCAGGTCGTGCGTGATATGGCTCCATGCATTGGCCACCTCGAGCTGGAATGTTGTCAGCACCTTCTGGCTCAACCGGCTACCTTCAAACGCCATCGGCTTCGCGCCCTGGATGCGGTTGCCCACCATCCTGCTGGCATATTCATCCGCCGCCCTCATGGCTTCCTCGTGCGTTGCGCCGTTTTTCACTTCCTGCAGGTATTTTGCACGCACGATCACGCGGCTGGCCACATCGTCCACCACTTCAAACGGGATAGCGGCAACGTCCATCACCTTCCCCAGCCCCTTAGTTTCCGTCAGCTGGTCGATTCCCCGCTTACCGGTCAGGAAATCACTTTCGCCTTCCCATCCGTCCGCCTTCGTCTCCCCGGTCACGATGTCCCGCACAGCTTCTGCGACGTTTCCCACGCCCACCTCCGCTGTCAGCATCGGGATCTGTGCCGTCTGATTCAGTGCAGATGACAGGTTGCCTACGATGGTACTTTCTCCGAAAATTTTTGTCAGCTTGTTGCCGATATTTAGAGCTGTTCTTCCCACCTCGTGCTCTATTGTGCGATCTCCTGTCGTCCGTTTTCCTGCCAGTTTGTTCGTGTAGTCATCCAATACGGACACGAACTGCCCGTACTTCGTCATTCCGTTGATGTTTTCAAACAAGCTGTCGATGTATTTGTCCAGCGCCGCGTCGGCCTGCTCCTCCGTCAGGCGCGTGCCCTCCGCGATCCGGTCCGCCGATTCCAGGAATCCGATCTTCTGCTCCAGCGATGCATTGTGCATCTCTCTCGCCTGCGCGATCCGGTCGCTGATCCCGTCCCGCGCATACTTCCCGCGAAAGTATTTGGACATTTCGCGCAGCTTCATGATGTCGTCCGTGTGATATAGGACATTCGCCATGTAGTTGACGTAGGATTCATAACCGCCTACTGCGTCATATTCTACGTTATCGTTGCTCGTTTTCGTGCGTTCGAGGAAGTACGGGTTCCACTGCTTTCCTGGCCTGAAGCTGTCCGTCCTGCCAGCGATGGCCGTCGGCAGCTCCGACACCTGCGTGTCGATCCCAATCAGTTTCAGGAACTTTGCCGTTCCCTCCTGCGCCTTCTCTGGCTGCATGTGCGGGGCGTACCCCTTCACATAGCCGATCGGGTCATACCCATGGCTCACAAGGAATTCGTTGATCAGGTCGTAGAACTCATTATAGGCTTTTTTGTATCCCGCCGCTGCTTCTTCGATTTTCTTTGCGTCCACGTCCGCGTCCTGCAGCCTTGCCTGCGTGTCCAGCCACGCCTTGTACCGCTCCACGAGCTCCATTTGCTCCCGTGGAATGTTCATTTCCGCAGCGGTCTTCTTCACGTCCGTACTCGTTGCCGCATCCGCCACGCGCTTTCGCATATCCGGATCCAGCTTGCTCACCTGGTCCGCCACCGCGGTCCCTTCGATCACTCGCTGCACCAGCGCGCTCTCCGATTCGCTCAGGTCGAACCCGCGCACGCGGTCAAACATCCGGTTAATAAAGCGGATCTTTTCTGCGGAATTTTCGAGGATCGGGTCGAAGAGCTCTTCGTTGATTTTCTTTCCCAGTTCCTTCCCGAATGTTTTCTCCACGTTCCGCTGCATCGTGTTCACCTGCAAACTCAGCGCGCCCGGTAGTTTCCGGTCATCTGGTGTCCCGAATAGCTCCTCCAACTTCGCCTGCCACTGCCGCTGCGCGGCGTATTTGCGGCTCCGGATCAGTTTGCCCGCGTAGTCGTTTTTTGCCATGTAGTAGTACGCGAGCTGCGTCACCTTTTCCTTTGACATGGTCGTCGGTATCTGCTCCGCCGTGTACGTTCCGCCCACGATGTTCCCGGCGCTGTCGAATGATGCCCCTTTTGCGATTCCCTGCGCAAATTCTTTCTCTGCCGGTGTCGGGTTCAGCTCCCGGATTTTCTTCTCGATGTCCCGGCTCGCCTTTTTGGCGTATTTCGCCTCTGTTACAAGGTCGTCCACGTTCGTGATCGGCGCAAACGGGTGGCTGATCTTCACGCCCATCCTTTCCGCGTGCGTGCCCGGCTCCACAGGGTTGTCTCGCAGTTCCTGCCGCTCCGCCTCGTTCTCCTGCGCCTCGCGCATCACGCGCGCGTTTTCTTCCACCGCTGATCTGCTCGTGTTTTCTCCGGTCAGCAGTCCGTGCTCGCGTGCGTAGCCTTCGGCCGCAGTTCGTGCGCTTTCTTTCGCCTGCGTGCTCTTGACATCTCTTTTCGATTCTGATACCATATTACTTGCAGAGGCTTCACTCTCTATCCCGCGTTTCCAACGATCGTTGTTGCGCGGTTGAGAGTTTGAAGCCTCTGTTTTTACATTTGTCAAATAGTACAGGTTGTTTCCCTGGTCTCCCACATTCACACGCATTCTTGCGACGCCTGGCAGCTCTCCGAACATGGCTTTCGTTTCAAAAATGTCTGTCCTCTTCAAGTGGCGCGCCGTGTGCTTTGACGGCTCGCTTGCCATCCACTTCGCATTTTCCACAATTTCGTCCAGCTGCTCCAGCATTGCCAATGTATCAGCGCTTACTGGCTGCCTCGAAATAATCTCGCCAATTCCCTTCGAGCCAATGCCGATTTCGTAATACAGTCCGTTCGCCAATGTGTTCGCATTCTTGAAGGTCTTACCCATGAACAAGTCTTTAATAATCCGCTTATATTTTTTTCTCGCCGTAGCGCTTTCGACAGAATCAACATACGCGGATATCTCGTCGATTTTCTCCTGTGGTATCTCAACCACTTTGTACACCGCATTATCTGCTCGCACCGGAAGCCCCTGCGAGCCTGCGATTTCTGATCTCTCTGGCAAAAGTGGCATAGCCTTCGAAGTGCGTTCATTTTTGCTTTTGACCTGCGTATCGGCAGACGGCAGCCCCCGCACATCTGCAAAATTGTCGCTTTCCTGCGCGTTTGCCGTGCTTGCAACCGGTTCATTCACAATTTCCGCCTGATTTTGTGACTGAACTTGCTGAATCTGCGCATTTTGTGATTCTGCCGCTCGCTTGATGGTCTCGCGCTGCTGCGCCTTGGTTCCGGCCAGCGTCTCGCCGGTCACAGTTTCAAATGCTGTCCGGAGCTCGGCATTTGCGAGGATCCTCTCCGCCTTGCTGTTCGTCACCTCGCCACCCAGCAGTTCCCGCACCTGCGACTCCGCACTCACCTGCCCCATTGGCAACTCGCGTGCTTCTGCTGTCTGCGTCTCCACGCTTGTCTGCCCCGCTGGCAGTTCGCGTACTTCCGTCACCTGCGCCGCCTTCGCTGGATTGTTGGCTTCCTGCGTGTTTTCCTCAACGGTCTGCGCCTTCGGCAGTTCCCGCACGTCGGCCTGTACGTTCCCCGCTGCTCCGCGCGCGAGCCCTGCGGCTTTTCCGACAATCGTCTGTCCTCCTCCGAGCACCCCGCCAACTGCCGTTCCGAGCCCGAACTCTTTCGCCGCAGTCACCGGGTTGAACACTGCGTCCTCGTCCGTGAAAGAAAATATTTTGTTTCCCTTTCCGTAAATAGCATTTTGCAGACCGCGCTCTGTGATTCCCTGCTTTACTTCTTCAGCCCCTTCTTCCATGGCAGCTTTCGCCCACGCCTTCACCGCGCTTCCGCCGCCGCGCAGCTCATTCGGAAGTGTCTGTACGCCGCCCGCCACTTCAATCATGGCATTTGTGATCGCGTTTGCCATGGCATACGTGTTTGCCTCCCAGTCGGACGCTCCATCTTCTTTTGCCGCCTGATAGCTCGGCCCTGCCACATTTGCAAACGCGAGCCAGAAGTTCGGATCTTTCACCATTTGCTGCGCCATCTGCTGTGCTGTAACGCCTGTGGTTTTTACACCGCCTATGATTCCAGGCAACGTCGCCGCTGTTTTTGCGCCGTTTGCAGCAAGCTGCGCCTCTACGCTCCCTCCACTCGTCATAGCCGCAAGGATCGCCTGTGGCAGTGCTGCAACCGTCGTTGTTCCGATTTCGTCGACAATCTTCTGCCCTTTTGTGGCGTTCTGCATGTTCTTGCCGTAGTATTCCTGCGCGGCGTCCGCGATCTGCTGCTGCGCCTCCGCCAGATTGGAAAAGGGGTTGTTCTCCCAGCCCAGCTCTTTCAACGCATTTCCCGGCAACCATCCGAGCGTCTGCGCAAATCCGTTCGCCGCCTGTGTTGTCCCCTTCCACAGCATCCCTTGCCCCATTTTCTCCTCATCGGGTCGCTCCGCGACTTTCTCATTTGCGGCCCATCTCTGGATGTCCGATGCGTCCCACTTTCCCGCAGCCTGCTTTGCAAGATCCACTGCGCCTTGCTCGAGGTTTTCCGCAGTGTCGATTGTCTTGTCAAAGACCGTCCTCGGCAGGTTGCCAATAGCGCTCAAGTATTCCTTTGCGTCCTTCGTGCCGAGCTTCAGGTACTCGCCGAATGAAAGTCCCTTCGGCAGCTCTGGGTTCTGCGTTTTCTTCTGTTTCTTTTTCTCGTCGAAATGCATCGTCGCGTAATGGTGCACCGGCAACGTGCCGTTCTGCAACGCCGCCCGGCTTTGTGTCTCGGTGTTCTGACGGACAGCAGCGGAAAGGTCGCCGCCATTGCCGCTGCCGAATCTGTTTTTCCTTTTCGTATCGACCATGCCAAACTCCTTTAATATCCGTAGGCGCTCAGGTCAACGCCGGTCTGTGCCTTAAACTTGCGCCGCAGCACCGCCTCGTCCTCATCACTCAGCGACACATTGTTCCAAGCGTTCACCAGATCCGATATCTTTGAATACGTTTTCCCGTTCCAGTCAAACGTCCCCTCGTCCTGGTCCCAGCTCAGGCTGCGTGCCTGGTCTTCGCTGATTGTTTCCGTCGGTTCGCTTGGAGCTGTGTAGCTATAGTCGCCATAGCTATATCCACCGTAGCCATATCCGCCTCCCGAGCTTCTGGTGCTCGCCGCCTTCAGCGCGTCATACTCTGCCTTCATTGCCGCGATCTGCGCGTCCGTATACAGGCGGTTGCCGTTGCCGTCCGTCACCTTTTCATATCCTGAGAAGTCTCCGTACTTGGCCAGGTTGTCCGCCGCCGCCAGTGCGTAGCTGATCTCCTGCTGTTTCCTTTCCAGCTCCCGCTCCCGCTCGTAGTTTCGCTGGCTCTGCAGCCCGCTCATGATGCTGCTGTAGTTGGTCAGGTAGTTGCTGCGCGCCGTCTGGTCAGCCTGCGATTTTGCGATCTGCCGCTGCAGCTCCGCTGCATTTCCGGCAACATCCAGTGCCGTCATCGCGCTTGCGCGGCCGCCCTCGTTTTCTCGCAGCGCCTGCTCATACGATAGCCTGTTTTTCAGCAGCGAGCTCTCCGTGGCGCCGCCCGTGTACCCGGCCCCGGCCAGTTGCTCCGGAAGTGCCTTCTGCTCCTTCATCATGTCAATGTAGAGCTGCCGATCCGTGCTGTCATACTTTTTTTGTGCTTCCTCTTTCTGCTGCTGGAGCTTCAGCATCGCAAGCTCCGTCTGTTTGGCGCTCTCCGTTTCGTTCGCCTCCAGCTGCTGCTTCAGTTGCTCCTGCAGCATGTTCAGCGTGCTCTCGAGGTAGCCGGTCTCCTGAGCCTTTTCCGCCGCCGTCCGGTATCCGCGCTCCAGCTCCGCCCGCTGCGCGTCATCGTAGTCTTTCGCGTATTTCTGGTAGGTGTATTCCGGCTGATACTGCGTCATACCCTCGCCAGCGATCTTCTTGTTCCGCTGCTGCTCGTAGTAGGCCGCAGCGGCGTAGTCGCCGTTTTTCGCCGCCTTCTCCACCATGCCGGCGTAGTCCGTCCCCGCGTTGTAGCTCGGCGTGTATCCGCTCTCGAGCCGGTTCATTTCATCCTGTGTGTACTGCTTTGCATACTGCGCGTATAGGCTCGACGGGCTGTAATCCATGCCCTCCCCGGCGATCTTCTTGTTCCGCTGGCTCTCGTAGTACGATGCCGCACCCATGTCGCCATCCGCAGCAGCTCGCTGCATATATTTCGCATAGTCCGTGTCCTTGTTGTAGCTTGGCGCGACTATGCCGGTCTTTTTCTGCCCGTTTTCGTCGATATAGCTGGTGGTCTGCCCTGCGTCCATAGTAGCCTCCTTATTGTTTTCCCCGCCGGGTTCTCCGGCGGGGATTGGTTATTTACTATTTACCTTCGTCCGTTTTGTCCTTCAGCTTCGCCAGGCAGTCCGTCAGGAACTTCGGCACCGGAGCGCCCAGCCTCGCCGCATTTTCTGTGATACTGCCCAACTCCGTCACAATATACCAGATAGCCACCAGCGGCAAAAATGCCGTTTTATATGTAAACGGTAGCTCAAAACCCAGGTCTCCGTAGTTGATGATCGCCGACAGGGCCACATCCAGCAGCAGCGCCACCAGTATGGCCACGATGCTGCCCAGCTTGTGCCACAGCCCCGCACGCGCGACTGCGCTGTCCCACGTGCCTGTCGACAGCGCCGCCCACGATCCGGTCGCGTAGTCCAGGATCATCGCTACCAGCCAGATTACCACAAGCCAGCCTGTCCACCCCCAGAACGCCGTCATGCCGGCCAGCACGGCCGAGATGGCTGCCTTCAACTCCATTGCTTTACTAGGTGCATTCATATGTATTCCTCCTTTACTTTTCATCGACCATGCGCTGGCACACAATCATCGTGCGCAGCATATCCTCCGACAGGTCGAGCCTGCCGTCCGTGCCGCCTTGGAGTGCGCCGCGGTCGATCAGCCGCTGCGCCTCCTCGCGCGCCCAGCCGGGCATGTCCTTGATCGTCTCGTACCGGGGGTTGCGTGCCGCTGCGTACTTGGCGCCGACCACAAGGCCACGGATCATATCCATGGACAGATCCAGATTGCCGCCGCCCACGCCTCCGAGCGCGCCCGCGTCCATCAGAGCGCGCACCGTGTCCTGCGCCCAACTCGGGACTTCCTCGATCGTGTTGTACCTCACCATATCATCCTCGTCCTCCTCGACTGTATTTTTTGCGGCCAGCGCGGCCGCGACATCCGCCCGAAATCCGTCCATGGTGAAGCCCATGCCGTATGTGTCCCACAGCAGTTCGGGGTCGGCGTGGTTGCTGGCCACGCCGCGCCGGTGTCCCTCCGCGTGGCCGATGATGACGCCCTCGGCCAGCGGGTCAAGCCCATACGTCTCGCACAGCTGCGCAAACAGCTCCACGGCCGTGCGGTACGTGCCCGTGATCTGCGCAGCCGCCTCGGCGTAGGCCGTGCCAGCGCCCGGCTCGGTCATCTCCACGCCAATGTGCGTGTTGTTGGCGCTGCCCCCGCAGTGCCAGCCGCGCATCTCCCACGGCAGCGTCTGGTACACCGTGCCGTCCGCCTGCGCAAACGCGTGCACGCAGACCGACTGCCCGCCCGGCTGGTACTGGTCAAAGTACCGCGCCAGCACGGCCGCGCTCGGCTGCGGTGTGCCGATGCTGTGCAGCATCAGCCCCCGCGGGACCAGCGGGATCGCCGCCTGATAGCATTTGTTGTTGGTCACGATTGCATCCACAATATCCATCCTGCACCTCCTTACAGTGCCGTCGAGCAGGTGGCGCGCAGCATATCCGCCGGCACCACGCTGGCCATAGTGATCGGAAGCTCCGACGTCGATACCAGAAACTGCAGCCGCACGGCGTCGCACTGCTGATAGTTGGCATACTTGCTCATGTCCAGGTTCCAGTTCCTGGCGCTCATGTCGCTTGACAGCGCCAGATTGTTGGTGTACTGAACGGCCTGTACCGCGCCGCCTTTCAGGAACGCGAGCTTGTAAAAAACCGCATCGTCCTGGCTGATCTCTCCGCCGTAGCCGGACATGTGCGCGCCGATGACCTTGATGTACCGGTATTTCTTCATGTTCACCGGGACCTGAACGGTGATGTAGTTTCCGCTGCCGTCCACGATACTCGTCCCGCTGAACTTTTTATTCAGCGCGACCCCGTCCGTTCTGTACAGCTCGATGTCCGCATAGACCGTCGCCGCAGCCACGGCGGTGATCACCACGTCGCCGGTCACGTTGGGGATGGTGATCACGCCGTTCGCGTAGCAGCTGGAGATATCCACGCCGCCCATCGTGACGGTCACGGACTGGATGGAATAGTCCTCGTCCGCCGTCAGCGTCGCCGCGTACGTGGCCTGGTCCTCCACCGCCGCTGCGGCATTGCTGGTGGTCACGTGCGTAAGTGCATATGTAACCGCGTGTGTTCCGCCCAGCAGCGCTCCCGGCGAGCCGGTGGACATGGCCGCGCGGAAGGCGTTGATTTTGCTGACCGGCACACCGCACGACGTGGCGAAATTCACGGCCTTGTCCCGGAACGTGTCGCCAGCGTGCTGGTCGATCTGCGCGATCAGGTTCTTCCAGTCCGTTTCGTTGCGCCGACGGGCGTGGGCGTCCGTGTCCGTGCCGGTCGAAAAGCACGTCAGCTCGTAGTCCTTGTCGATGTCGCTCCGGCTCATGCCCAGCAGCGCCTCGAGCAGACAGGCCACGGTGCCCGTGCGGTCGGCCCCGGCCGAGCAGTGGAAGTATACCGGCTCGTTGTGCGTGACCGCCTCGATCACATACAGCAGGATCTCCTTCCATGTGGTCTTATCGGTCAGGCTGTACCACACGAAGTTCGTCGGGCAGCAAAACCGGATGTCGCTGCCCAGCGGGGACGCCGTGCGGTTGGCCTCTTCCGCGCCGCGCAGATTCAGCTCATGGCGCACGCCACACGCACCGACGAGCACGTCTCTATCGGCGGCTGTGATCTCGCCGCCGCGAAAGAGCAACCCGTATCGGACCGTGCCGCCGTCGCACGCCCAGCCGCCGAGGTCGCGCACGTTGGCCGCCTGCGGCGTGTTAAGCCAGCGCAGCGCGTCCAGTGGCTTGAGCGTGCCCGCAGCGCGGCCGGAGGCAAACGGTGTCAGAACATTCGGGTGCTCGTTGCAGTACGTCGTGCCGCCTCTGGTCACGCCGACCGGCTTGCAGTTGGCCGCCACCGCCGTGCCGGGCGCGTACTCCGCGATGTGCGACACGCTGTCGTCGTCCGCGTCGTAGGTAACGGCGGCGAGATAATTGCGCACCGCCTCCGGGCACTGGTGCCACGCCACCGTCTCCGCGCCCGTGATGGTGGAAGGGTCAGGGCGCAAAACAACGACATCTTTCAGGCCAACCCGCACTTTGTCCAGCTCATGCCATTTTGCTGTCAGTTCATGATCCATTTTCAACATCACTCCTACTTGTACTTGCCGATGACGTGATAGTGTATCTGCGGGTTAACCACAGTCCCGACGTTCGGCCGCGCGATCGCATAGGCCGGTGCGTATGTCTGTGGCGTCCCGACGTTGTTTGCGTTGTCCGTCACCAACCAGAAGTCGGATGACGGGCTATAGGGCGTTGCAATGACAACCGGCGCGTCCTTAAACGCAAACGGGTATTTCCGCCCGTTTTTGTTGGCGGTCACGTTCATCCATGTGCCATAATATACGGACCCCCACGCATTATTCACGGCCAAAGAATCGGCGCTAAAAATGCCCCACAGCTCGGCGGTGCCGGACGCCCATTTGCGCCACGTCCACACACCGGTCGTGCCCTTCGCGGTGATGTAGTCTGCGCCGCTTGCGCCGATATCGGATTTGAGCTCCGCTGGTGTCCGATAATACACCCAGCCGCTGTCATCCAGCACAGCAATCTTACCGGGTTTGCGGCCGAGGTCGGTTGCTTCCGTTGTTTGCAGCCACGTGCCGGTAAAGTATTTGCCGGAGACATTGCCCGTAAAAGTCCCGCCTGATTTGTCCATCTTGCCGGACAGCGCCGTCTTGACGAGCTGGATCAGCTTTTTAATCGCTGTACTTCCGCTTGTCTGCATGCATCATCCCCCCTGTCAGATGGAATTCCAGAGTGTTTGTACCTCATCCGCAGTCAGCTCCGTCAGGTCAATCGTTCCTGCAAGCACGTCCCACTTGTAGCTGCCGCTGCCAGCGTCCACACACACGACGTTCGTGCCCGCGCCGTAGCTGTGCCCCGCGCCCTCGACGAACGCCGCCGTGGTCGTGAAGGCATCGGTGACGTTGTACACCCAGCCCTTGTTTCCGGCCGCCGCCGTCGGCAAAGACTTGAACGCGATCGACCCCTTCGGCGTGTACACACCGGTGATCGCGCTTTTGATCGCGTCCTGCACCTGCGAAGCCGTCTGTAGGCCGGAGACCTTGTTGTCTACGTAGTTTTTTACGATTTTATTCTGTACCGGATTGGTTGACGTGGCGGATATCGCCGTGTCCACGGTCACGCCGCCGCTTGCAACCTTAGCTTTAACATATTCGACAGTCGCGGCCGCATTGGTTTCAGTGTCGGTCGGAGTTCTGATTCCGTCCACACACACAAGCGCATTTTCTGGGCCACAGTCAAGGGTGAGAGTAAAATCATCACCGCTGTATTTTGTAGTCGTAAGATGCACTGCGTCGTTGTTATCCGTAACGTTTGCTGGACACAGCGATACAGGGCCGGTAGTGACAGGCAATTCGCTGGATAGAGCGCCGATATTCTTGCGAGCCTGTTGCTTCTGCTCAAAAGTGAGGGTCTGCGCAGTATACAGCACAGCATCGTCAGAAGCGTGGTCGTCCACATACTTCTTGATTACCTTGTTCTGCACGGGGTTCGTGCTGGATGCAGACAGTGCGCTATCCACGACCGTCTTATTCGCGCCCGCCTCGATGCCGTCCAGCTTTGCCTTATCCGTGGCGGGCATCAGGCCCGCCGCGCTCGTCGTCGCGTTTGTCTTATCAGCCTTGTTGTTGAGCGCCGTTTTCACCAACTGCATCAACTTGTTCAGGGCAGTCTGCCCTGCGTATTTCGTCGCCATAGTTCTCCCCCTAAGCGTTATTCCACATGCCCACGATCTCGAGGATCGTCAGCTCTTCGTCCTCATCCACCGCGCCGACATTTTCCGGCGTCAGCTGCACATTTCCGGCGTTATCCGGCAGTACCCGGTTGACGCTCTGCACTGTGCCGCCTCCACCGCTTCCGCCGCCACCGGCCGGGGTGCGCCAGCCCGTGTCATAGTCGCTGTCGGACAGCTTTGTCAGCGCCTGCCCGGTCGTTCCGCCGGGGGGCACACCGACACCGGGCGGCCCCGGCGGGCCTTGCAGTAGGATGCCGCCGAGGCGTACCGTCAGCGAGAACCGGCCGTTCGCCGGTACGACCGCGGGCATTTACAGCACCTCTTCGCTGATGGCGTCCGCGACCTTCGCTTTCAGCTCGTCGATCACGCCGAGCACCATGCCGCCCGGAAACTGCACACGCACGTCTACACGGATTCTCTCGTTTTCGGGGAGCGTGAATGTTTCTTCCTGCGTCACGGGGACAACAAAGCACGAGATTTCGGGGCTATATGTGATTTGACCGGGGTACAGTTTCCGGATGCCATCGCCGACGAACACTTCCACCTTTTCAACATCCGCATCGCTCAGCGTTTCACCGTTGAGCTGGATTTCCAGCGGAATGCCGTAAGCGTCACCCTGTTTGATTACAACTGCCATACCGTCACCCCTCAAACAAAGTACCAGCCGGAGATGGCAATTCCGGCTGTGTCGGCTGTAACATCGTCCGGCAGAACGACGCAGAGCACGAAGTCGGACTCAGGATGGTTTGTGAACGCGATCCGCTTTACAAACGCGGGCGCGCTCACGTATTTCGTTTTTCCTCCGGCCTTATATGTCACATACGCGTCGTAGACGCCATGCGTTGTAAAGACACATCCGCTGGTGCCGGACGCGGTGATATGCACATATTTTCGCTGCACATCGACGTCCGACAGGTGCAAGAACTCTGCTTCAAAAAGCAACGTGCCGAGCGCGACACAGTATTTGCACCACTGCTTTGAGAGCGTACACGCCGTGGATGCAGACGCAAATGTCAGCTCGTCGCTCGTCACGTCCTCCATCAGCTCTCTGGCTGCAAAATGCTCTTTCCTGATCGCTCCATTTTTGATCTTGTCGCTTGTTACCGCACCGTCTGCCAGCTTTTGTGCCGTGACCGCGCTGTCGGCAATGCCGCCCTGCGACACGCCAGCGATCTGGCTCTGCACATCCTCGATCGCGTCCTGCACGTTATCAGCGTTGACCGCGGTCGTCTTTTCAAAGCCGACGTTTCTTGCCGCCGTCGCAAGCCCCAGCTCCTGAATCAATCTCTTGAGTGCTCCCATCACTGTTTTTGCGTCCGCGTCAAACTTCGCTTTGAGCGCCGCGGCCTTCAGCCGCTCGATGCGGTTCGGGTAATTGCTCAGCTTCGAGATCGTGCCGAGCACATCATCAGGAATTGTAAATGCCATTTGTGACCTCCTTTACTTCCCGCCCGGTCTGTGGGCAGTCCGCGTTCCTGCATGCGTAAATCGCTACGCCGTTCTCGTCCCGACGCAGCAGCACCATTTCAATGCCGCACGTTTTGCACGTCACATCATCACGCCCCCTTCGTCCTGCGGCGACAGGTAGCTTTCCGGCACAAGGCCACCCGTCTGTGTCTGTGTGAGTCCGCCCTCTGTTGCTGCCTGCTGTGGCGTTTCAAACTGCTGGCGCCAGCCGTCGATGATCTCCTGCTTCTGCGGGATATCCAGCACCTCCAGCTCTGCCGCCAGCACCTTGTAGTTCTGCGCGGTTACGTTCATGGCCGCCAGTCCTTCCAGCGCCTTAAGTGTCGCCTGCTTGCTGTGCACGATTCCGTCGCCTGCCGAAACGATCACGTCCACGCGCGGCCAGTAGTCATACTCTTCGCGCACGATCTGCCCGCTCACGCTGTCCACGATCGCCGGCATCGTCTCTGTGTAGTTCCCGGACAGATAGTCAAAGCTCACGTCTGGCTCGCCTTTTTTCTTCGAGCCAATATAGATGTGGCGCGTCGTATCGTAAAACTCCTGTACACTCCAGTCAATCAGCTCGTATAGCCGCTCGAATCCGGCCGTTCGGTCCGCGGTCTTAATGTTGGCCTGCTCTTCCGCGTCCGAGCGCAGCATGGCCAGCGCCGTGGCCGTCGTCTGCCGCGTCGTCTCCTTGCCCTGGCTGCTGTCAAAGTTTCGGTTCGTGCGCTGGATCTGCTCCGTGATCCATGCTACGCTGTCCGCCGCGTTGCGCAGCGGCTGCAGTCCGCCGAGCCGCTGCACGCCG
>JABLTN010019600.1_pt1 | contig 15788 bp, 18 predicted proteins | sample 7160141 | NCBI WGS metagenome assembly JABLTN01 (sample SAMN14651226, study PRJNA627086) | human gut metagenome | isolation source: feces | host: Homo sapiens | reverse complement strand
ATTAATATTATAACAAAAAAAGACAAATTTTAAAAGCATTTGTCTTTAATTTTTTATTCATGTATTTTTTCTAAAACTAAATTTGTATCTGAGACTTTTACATTAGATGTACCTTTATCACCAATTAACACCACTGATACACTTAATACAGTTGTTTTTTCAAATCTAAATAATATAACTCTTGAATAATTCATTTGACTAAGCGTACCTTGTTCTAACTTATAGTCAAAATCTTTAATAGCTGCTCCTGTATCATCCATCAAATAAACTTCTATACCATGATCAGCATCAACACCTGTTATATAAGTAGAAAATGATATTTTATAAATACCAGGTTCAACTTCTATATGTGAATTATCTAATAATTTAAAATATTCTGATGGATTAGGTACAAACCAAGTATTCTCAAATTCCATAACACCAGTATCTTCATTTTCAAGAAAACTTGCATGAACTATTCCCTCATTTGATGAAAGTGGTGTTGTTCCACTAGGACCTGTTGGTCCTGTTTCACCTTGAATACCCTGAGCACCTGTTGGTCCTGTAGGGCCAATTTCTCCTCGTGGACCTGTCATACCAGTGGGTCCAATAACTACTGAACAAATTCCGAGTTTTCTTATTTTTTTACTTAATTCTAGATTTTTCTTTATTTCTTCAAAATTTTGACAAGACATAAAAAGTTACCTCCTCACATATAATATATGAAAAATTAACTTACACGCTTAAATAAAATAACTTATATTATTATTCATTAATGCAATCTTCATAATTTTCTTTATCATTTGATAACTGTTTTAAAGTATATTTATATTTCCCATTATTATTTGATACTATTATATAATAATCTTCTTCACTCATATTTTTATTTGTTAAAGGATTAATTGTTCCTTCATCCATTAAATTATTTTTAACAAGTTCATTATAAGAAAATTTACATATATTGCTATTTTCTGTAGTTGTTTTACTTACAATACCTTTATATAAATCATTATTTTCATTAACAAGTAATTTAGCATTTTCTTCTATAATTTCTTTTAAATTATCAAATTCTTTTTTCTTTTCATCATTACTCATCTCAATTGATTTAATAACCCCAATGCTTGAAACAACTCCCAAAATAAGAATAACCGCAAGTAATTCAATTAAGCTAAAACCATTTTTCTTCATATCATTTTCCTCTAACAAAATTATAATATATTTTCTTTTATTTTTAAAGCACTTATAATTAATTTTATTTCTTCTATGTTTTCTCTATCAAGTATTATCTTATAATTAGTAACTCCAATACTTTGTAACTTATCTATTTTATCTAAATAATTAATACCTTTATAATTAAGTATTTTCATATAACAATTTTCACTTCTAATAGGGAATTTTTTATTATATTTATCTACTAAATAATAATCTTTAGCGCACTCATTACATACTTTTTCTTTATTTACATATGTATTTAAAAGACAATATTTGCTTATCATAAGTTCTGGTTTTCCATAAATAACAACCTCTAAATTAGGTTCTTCATTAAAATTATTTCTATAATTTTTAATAAGATTATCAATTTCTTCTATTGTAAGTTCATATGAAAGTGTTACCTTTTTTACTCCTTTATTATAAAGAAAATTTACATAATATGAATTAACGACATTAAAATATGTATCAGTAATAGTATTTTTTGTAATTTCACCTATTTCTGAAATTAAAGTATTTTCATTTTTAATATTTGAATTATTAATTCTAGGCATTTTAAATATTGCTCTATCATTATTTTTATATTGTGAGTATAGTACTACATTATTTACATAACACTTATAATCTGTATTATCTAAAATATATTCTAATTGTTCCTTATTTTGTACCTCAAAAAATATATCATTTGTAATTTTTATTCCTGATTTATTTAATATTACATTATTCTTTTGATAATTATTTTTTACTCTAATTCTATCATCTGTTAATTTTTTTAAAATATCTCTTCTAAGATTATTAATAGTAGTCATTGGTATAAATATATCAGAAGGAATATCTATTTTTAAATTATCAAATACATAAATATCATTACCAAGCTTGTTTAATTTTTCTTTTATATCACTTTCTAAAGTAGGTTTATTTTTTGCTTTAAAAACAGAATCATTAAGAATAATTTTTTCTGTATTTTCTTTATCTGTAACAGTAAATATAATTTTATTATTTTGTACTTTAAATTCTCCATCAATTAATACTTTTCTTAAATTAACACTTGTTTCATTTATATAATTATTTAACTTTATATCTATTGTTTTATAAACCTTAGTTCCTTTTTTTATTTCTTCTTTTGAATCAAATTCTACAATTTCACCTTTTTTAGCACTATTAACAAGTAAATCATTTTTATATATTCTATTTAAATAAAAACCTACTTCATTATTTTGTATAAATCTAACCGCATCACCTTGATTTATATAATCAGATAGTTTTATTTTTACTTTCCCTTTTTTATAATCTATTACTTCACCAATCAATACACCTAAATGATTAGGTCTAAATCCATTAATAAATTCTTTTGCTCTTTTACTATATAAATTTCCTAAAGTAAATCCTCTATTAAATACCTTTTTCATATTAGTAATATCTTCATCACTTACTTTATCATAATCTATTTTATTTCTATAACATCTAGTAACTAGCCCAACATATTCTTTACTTTTCATTCTTCCTTCTATTTTAAAACTATCTACACCTATTTTAATTAAATCATCTAAATTATTTATAGTACATAAATCTTTTGGACTAAGTAAATATTTATCATCTAATTCTACCTTTTTATCACCATTTAATAATGTATATGGTTGTCTGCAAACCTGGGCACATTTTCCTCTATTACCACTTCTATTACATTCAAAATAACTAAAGTAACACTCTCCTGAACAAGATATACATAAAGCACCATGAACAAACACTTCAAGTTCTATATCTACTTCTTCTTTCATTTTTTTTATAGTTTCTATAGGAACCTCTCTAGCAAGTACTACTCTCTTAAAGCCCATTTCTTTTAGAAATTTAAGCCCATTAATATTATGAACATTCATCTGTGTTGAAGCATGCATTTCTAAATTAGGGAATGTCTTATGTATTAAATCTGCCATACCCAAATCTTGTATAATAACTGCATCTACTCCATTTTTATATATAAAATCTACATAGTTAATAAAGTCTTCTACTTCATCATCATAAACAATTGTATTAATAGTTATATAAATTTTAACACCATATAAATGACAATAATTAATTGCCTCTATTATTTCATCATCATTAAAATTTTCTGAAAATGCTCTTGCACCAAATTTCTTACCTGCCATATAAATAGCGTCCGCACCATTTTGAACTGCTACTTTTAATGTTTCTAAATTTCCAGCAGGAGATAATAATTCTGTTTTTTTCATAAGTAATCACCAAGAAAAGTATACCACAAAAAGCATTTATAATAAAATAAAAAGAACATTTCTGTTCTTTAAATTACTTACCAAGCTCTTCCACCTCCACCACCAGAGCCTCCACCTGCATATCCAGATGATGACGATGAAGATGATGAATAATTATAATTTCCACTAATACTTTCTATATCTCTAGTTGAAATAGTTCTACATATTTTATTCATATTATAATCCATTAAACGTTGCATTTGATTAAACTCACGCATATCACTATAATCCATGCTAATACTTGTATTATCCCTCAATGCAATTACTTCAAATTTTCTAATATATTTATTTGTTATACCAAGTACATATGCATATGGTAATATATCATAAAAATAATTGGGATTATCTTCTACTAATAACTTTAATTTATCTTTTTCAACAGTAATAAGAAATTTTCTAAATCCTCTAATTTTATTTAATAATTCATTACCATATTCTGTTCTTTTCTTAATATTTATTAAACATAAATACATTATTAATAAACATATTAATTCAATATATATAACCGATTTATTCCTTACAAATATAAATGCTACTCCTAAAAATATAATAAACGAAAATAAATTCATAAATATCTTTAAAAATCTTGTATATTTTTTACTAAATATTAACGCAATTGATGGTATAAATAATAATAACCCTAATAATAACATTATTTGAATATTTTCAAAAAATAGTTCTAATGATAATGAAATAACAAAACTCAATATCATATTTACCAATATAATCCTTTTATATTTATTATTTTTTTCAAAATATTTATTTTGAGTTGTTTTATTTAATTTTATTTTTCTTATTTCATCAATAGTACGATAGAATCTCCTTTTTAATGAAGATATATAAACACTATCTTTACCTAAAAATAATCCATCAAAGAAAATTCTTTCACATCTATTTCGTTCATTATATTCTTTTAATTTTTGAAGTTTAATATCCTTCCCATCTTCAATTATTTTTATATATTCCTTACCTGCAAGACATATAAGTAATGAAACAACAGCTTTATTACTTATTTTTCCTTTATATATATAAGATACATCTAAACTGTTTAATCCTTTAGGTGGCAAATATTCAACCGGATATTCTTTTCTTTTATTTATGCCTTTTATTAAGAATATTATAATTGATATTAAAGTCAAAATTATTGATATTATAAAAGGTAAATTACCAATAAATCCAAGACTAAAATATTTATTTGGGAGATTAATTTTAACAGTTATAGCATTATAAGAATCAAGTATACCAATATAACTACCTTCTATTACATTTTTATTTACTGTATATTTTATTAATTCACTATCAGTTGATCCATATCTTCCATATGTAAAATATATCTCATTTTTATCAAAATCTTTTGGCATTGTTATTTTAAATGTTATATTATCAATTGTTGTATCCCAGTCATCCCCAATTATGTTAAAATAAAATTCATCATTATATTCGTCTTTATTAATTGGTAATTTATAATTATATTTTATAATATATTCTTTTTCTCCAATAATTTTTTTATTTTCATCACCAATTTTTAATTGTAATTCTTTATTTTCTTCACTTTTAGTATAATTTTCATTTATTTTTAGATTTGATATTTTAGCATTATCATGATATTCATTTTGTAATGGGATTTTTCTTATAATACCATGTTTTTCATTTTTAAAATCAACTGTAATTTTTTCGGTTATATCAAATGAATTATTTTCATTAACATTTATATTAATATCATATTTTGAAATTACATAATCATCTGAATATGCATATACTTTTGTTGAAAATAAAAAAAGAAAAAAGAAAAAACATATTAATTTACTAATTTTTTTCATATATTTATCACTCCTAATTTAATATATAGGGTTTTAACTGTGTTCCATTTCCACCGCTTACAGTAACATTTCCATTTAATTTTAATACAATATATGTTTTAGCGCTATCAACACTTGTAAATTCATTATTCATAGTCATAACTTTATATTCATTATTATCTTTAATCCAATCATTATTATCCATATTTATATATGAAGAATTATTAAGTATAGTTTGATTATAAAGCTCTAATGAAATAATCGATGCATCACTAAATAATTTATTTCTTACTTCTTCATCAAAATTATCATTTGTATATGATTTTTCATATTCTGCTATATTTTGTTTATCGATTTTTTCATCTGTCTCTTTAACTAAATATGCACATCTATACATATCTACTTTAACTAGTCTATAAACGTCTTTATTAAAAGAAACATAATTTAAACTATCTTTACCCTTATATACAAATTCATTATTCACTTTATAAACATTTTCTTTTTCACTCTTTGTACTTACATAATCATATAATGTTTTTCCTTCGACGTATTCATATCTAACAACACCGTTATTATTTGTTATTAAAACTTTTGTATTATTATCATAATCTTCATCTGTTAAAGGATTTTTAGTACCTTTTTTTATATATCCTGTATCTATTAAATCTTGAACAGTATATTCTGTTATAGAAGTAGAATTTACATCTGCTAAATACTTTAATTTTGCAGCATCTACAATATTTGATTTTGATACATTATACGCTGTTAATCTTGATGCACCTATTGTATCTATAACTTTTGGATAAGCAATTACACTTATAACCGCAAGTATTGCAATAACTGCTAGTAACTCAATCAATGTAAATCCTTTCTTCATATTATCCTCCTACCGTATAAATTACTTCTCCATTATAATTATAATAACTATTATTACTTATAATATAATTTTCATAAACCTGTACTTTTTTTGGAGACTTTATACTTAAATCTTTAAATGTTTCTAAATTTATAATAACATTTTCCCCATTATATTTTCCTTTTATAATAGGATATTTTGTAGTTATTATATCAAAACTATCATAAATTGGTTTAATAAGTTCTTTACCATCCGAATCAATTATACCATATTTGCCATTTTCTTCGAAAATAAATAGTTCTTTGTTTGTAAGTTTCTTTATATTTTTAAATAGTGAATCATTTAAGAATTTTATTCCATCATATTTAAGTGAAATTATTTCTTTACCTTTTCCATCAATTACTCCATATGAATTATCATTTGAAACTATTGCATAACCATTTTTATTATAATTTGATACAGTTTCATATTCTTTTGGTGTTATTTTACTTCCTTTTTTATTTATAAAACTATATTTATTATTTTCTGTTTTTATTATCATATAATCATTTTCATATGTATTGTCAAGTGGTTTAATATCACTAAATGATCCTAATTCTTTCTTCGGAGTATATATAGTATATATTTCTTTTTTTGCAATAAAATTATATTTCTTTTGAAGTACAACTCCATCAGAATATGTATAATCTACTCCTTCACTGTTATTGATTATATCTTTAGTTAATAAATTTATATAATCAATACTTGCATCTTCCTTTATGCCAATAGCAATATCTGAATCTAGTGACTCAATTCTAAGTCTTTTATAATCTTGTGTTTCGTATACTACTTTATCATTTTTTATAACAAAATATCTATTATTTCCTGTTTTATTTTTAATATAAAATACATTATTATCAAGTACATTAATTTCATCTAATGTATACTTATATACTTCATTACCTGTTTTTGTATTTATAATTGTTGATGATGAATTAATTTTTATTTTAGCATATACATCAGAAGTACTATCATCTGTTAGATTAGATACCTCAACTGATATATTTCTATCGTCTACTTCGTCAACTTTATAAGTATATATTTCTTTACCCTCATTATTCATGACACCCATTGTTTCATCTCTTGTAAAAATAAATACACCTGATTTAGAATACGTAATATTATCATATTTAAATCTAGTAAGTTCTTCAAGATTTTCAGTCATAAGTCCCATTTTTAATCCTTCTTTTGTAAATTTACTTACTGCATATCTATTACCATAAAGAGTTGCTGAAAAAATATTTCCAAAGGCTATTTTATTTTTTCCTTTTCCATCTATTATTCCATATAAACTATTATAATTTTTTACAACTGCATATCCTTTATAAAAATCTGTTCCATATAAATATTTTGGCTTAACAATCACCTCACCAGAATTATCTATATAACCTGTTTTTGAATTTTCTTCTATTTTAATTAAATTAACTGAATCAGCGTTTGCCTTATTAACAAATACATAAACTCCAATTAATGAAACAAATAAAAATGCGACTACTGGTAAAACTCTAGATGTTTTTTTAACAAATTCAGCATATTCTTTTGTATTTTTATATGCTTTTTTCTTTTTAGTTTCTTCCTTAACATCTGGTTTAAATAAATCTCTTGCTTTTATATTTTCATCACTATCATCTAAATTAAGGCTAAATAAATCTTCTTTATTTAAATTTTCATTAGAATTAGAAACATCTATTGTATTTTCACTTTTATTTAAGTCATCGTTTAGAAATAAATTATTTTCTGTATAATTACCTACATTTTCTAAAATTTCATTATCATTTTCATTTGATTGAAAATTATCATTAGTTAATACTTTATCTGTATTACTTTGTTCATTATTTACAAATGAATTAACGTCTTTGTAATTTTCAACAATATCATCTTCTAAATTATTATTTAACGTATCTTCGTTTGTTTCATCTTTCTTTTGTTCTTGTTTAACATTTTCACTAGAAAAGAAATTTGCTATATCAGTACTATTTACTTTATTTTCATTTTCTTTTTTTTCATCTTCGTTTTCATAGGCAGGAGAAAATGGTAAATCATCATCAAAATCAAAGTTATTCATAATCTTCCCTCCTACTATTATTCTTAATAATATAATACCATAATTTTAAAACAAAAAAAAGGTAATAATAAAAAAAGATTGTTTTATCAATCTTTATTCTACAATATGCGCTCTTACAACAATTCTTGATTTACCACCACTTTCACAAGTGACAAGTGTAACATGATAATCTTCTGTATGAACTAAATGACTTGTATCTTCAGGACTAACATATCTACTTACTGAGTAAACAGTATAAGCCATCTTTCTTCCTTTGTTATCAGAAATATATATTAAATCACCATTATTAAGTCTTCTAATTGGATAAAAGAATGGTGAACTTCCTCTATAGTTATGTGCGGATATTACAAATCCACCTTTTTCATTCAAATCAACACCATATGTTTTTATAGATCCTATACTCATAGCGGCATAGGTGTGTTCTTTTAAAATTACAGTATTTACACCAACTCTTGGTATTTCTATTCTTCCTAAAATAGTATATCCATTATAATTTACCGTATATGTTTTTTCAGGCTCTGGTTCTATATCTTTCTTTTCTATTTTATTTTCGAATAGTTCTAGAGCATTTTTTTCTTGACTATTTAATTTTCTTTCACGAAAATTATCATATATCATCATAAATGTTACAAAATACAAAGTAAAAATCAGTAAAAATATAAGTATATTGATAAATTTCTTCATATGCCCTCTCCTACTCTTTTTATAATTATAACATATTTTTTATTTCATTTCATCAGGTAAATTTAAATTCATGTAATTAAGTACAAAAGGTGCGATATCAGATAACTTATTTACATTATCTATATTTAAATTTTTATCAGTTACAATAAATGGTACTAAATTAGTTGTATGACTTGTTACTACATTACCATTTTCATCTATCATTTCTTCAGCATTACCATGGTCAGCAGTTATTATAAATAAATATTCATCTTCAACGCATTTCTTATATAATTTACCTATCATTTCATCTATAGTTTCAATTGCTTTTTTAGTCATATTATAGTTTCCAGTATGACCAACCATATCACCATTTGCAAAATTTAAGAATATGAAATCATAATTATTATCCATTTTCTCTAATAAATTTGAAGTTATTTCTCTAGCACTCATTTCTGGTTTTAAATCATAAGTTGCTACTTTAGGTGATGGAATTAAAACTCTATCACAAAGATTTAAATCTAAATCTCTTCCTCCATCAAAGAAATATGTAACATGTGCATATTTTTCTGTTTCTGCTATTCTAAGTTGTTTTTTTCCTAATTTAGATAAATATATTCCAAGTGTATTATCTATTATTTCTTTTTTAAATGCTATATCTGATTTAACATCATCTGATACATACATCATAGTTGTTAAATATAAATTATTAAAGATTTTTCTATCAAATCCATCAAAGTTAGGATCAACTAAACTTCTTAATATTTGTATTGCTCTATCTGGTCTAAAATTAGCCCAAATTATACTATCATTTTCTTCTATTTTACCTGATTCATCTATTATAACAGGTTCAATAAATTCATCTGTTATACCTTTTTCATAACCATCAGTTATATATTTTTTATAGTCATCACACTTATTTCCAGTATTATTAACAATTACATCATAACATTTTTTTAATCTATCCCATCATTTATCTCTATCCATTGCATAATATCTACCTGAGATAGTACAAATTTTACCTATACCAAATTTATTTATTTCATTATTCAAATCATCAATATATGAAATACTTGATTCTTTAAATGTATCTCTTCCATCTGTAAATATATGAAAATATACATTAGAAAAATCTTCTTTCTTACATAGTTTTAATAGTGCTTTTATATGATTGATATGGCTATGAACACCTCCGTCACTTAAAAGTCCCATTATATGTAATTTTGAATTATTTTCTTTTGCATGTCTAATTGCATTTAAGAATGATTCATTAGAATAAAAACTCTCATCTTTTATTGCTCTATTAATAAGTTCTAGTGATTGATATATTATTCTTCCAGCACCTATTGTTAAATGTCCAACTTCACTATTTCCCATTTGTCCATCTGGAAGTCCAACAAATGTTCCTGATGCATTTATTCCTTTATTAGGATATTCTTTCATTAAATAATCTATATTGGGTTTATTTGCATTGATAAGCGCATTACCATCTTTTATTTTACTTAATCCTACTCCATCTAAAACACATAATAATACTTTTTTCATTTTCTTATTCCTCCTCAAGTAACTTAAAAAAGGTTAAACTAATAACCTAAATCTTTTAATACTTTATTAACTTCTTTTTTATATTTTTTGTCTGCAACTGCATTAATAACAACATTATCTACTCTATATAATTTAAAATATGTTCCTTTTGTATTTTTTACATAAGTGTAGTTATCTTTTTCTTTGAATTTATAATTTTTTTGATTCTTATATAAATCCTCTATTTCTTTTTTAGCATCTTCTGTTTTTTGATATTCAGTAAAGAATACTTGAACATTACCATTTCCTGCTTCTAAATATCTTATAACTGACAAATCATAATCTGAAGATTTATCTAATATTGTATAACCATCCTTAGAATTAAAATATTCATTATAATCTGTATAAGATACTTTTTCTAAATTCTTATTGCATCCACTTAATAAAATAACAAAAAATAATACTGAAAAAATTTTTAATATTCTTTTCACTTATTGCCCCTCCATTCTATAAATAGAATAACATAAATTTAATATTTTATCAATCTTTATATGCTTCTAATCTATTAATTTTTATTCCTTTTTCACTAAATTTTCTTTCGTACTCTGTCATTACATTATTTTCAAAATCACTATTATGTAAGTCTAATGAAATATTTTTTAATTTATAACCAAATTCACTTAAAGATTCTATAGAAAATTCAAATAAAGCTATATTATCTGTTTTCATAAATATAGTCTTTTTACCTTTAAATATATTTTCGTATCTATTTAAAAATCTTTCATGTGTAAGTCTTTTTTTAGCAGCACGAGTCTTTGGCCATGGATCTGAAAAATTTAAATAAATTAAATCTATTTCTTTATCAAACACATCTTCTATAAGTCTAGCATCCATTCTTATTAATTTTAAGTTATCTAACTCTTCATTTTCTAATTTTTGTACTGCTTTTACAATAACACTATCATACATCTCAATACCAATAAAATTAATATTTGGATTATTCTTTGCCATACCTATTATAAAATCACCTTTACCCATTCCTATTTCTATATGAATAGGTTTATTATTACCAAATACATCTTTCCATTTACCTTTGTTTTCTTCTGGATTTAAAACAATGTATTTTGAACTTTCTATTATTTCTTTTGAACCTTTTACATTTCTAAGTCTCATAAATTTCACCCAAATTAATTATACTATATGGTTCACAAAAAATAAATATATGAATATACTAAAATTGAAAGAAAATAAGGAGGATAACCTATGAATAATTATGATAAAACTTTCGTTTATGATGAAAGACCATCATTTGAATCTTATAATAGTATGAATATGCAGTACCCTAGTATGCCTATGATGCCTGTATATCCAGGTAATATGATGATGCCAAATATGAATAATAACTCTAATAGTTATAATAATTTAGAATCAAGAGTTTCAACTTTAGAAAAGAAAGTTCAAAATCTTGAAAATAAACTTCAAAAATTAGAAAATAATCTATACCCAAAAGCAGTTGATTATACTGAAATGAGTAGTGATTATATAAATGCATCTTATCAAAATTCAATGAATATAATGTAAAAGGCACCAAATGGTGCCCTTTATTTATACATAATCATAGCAGAAAAACAATATATTTGTTCTTCTGAAAACATTGCAATACTTACCTGAAACTTTATATCTATAATATCAGTATGTTCAGATAAAAATTCATTTACTCTTTCTTCCAAATCTGCCTCATGACTTTCATCAAAAATTTTAACCTTCATATTCTTCACCTAACTATATTATAAAACTAATATAGTTATTTTTTTGTCACATAATAGGCTGTTATCTTTTTATTTTCATATTCATACTTTATTAATACTTTTACTGTTATTTCATTTTTTAAATCATCAATACTACCAGTATATGGTATATATCCCGCTAAAACAACACCTTCTGGTTTCTCACCTTCAGTAAGTGTTACAGTATCATCAAAAATTCCTACACTTGGAAAAACATCATCTGTTTGTTTATCATGAATCGCAAGTGCTGTTATATTTTTAACAGTTCCTTTTACATTATCAATAGAGACTTCAAATCTAATTTCATTATCATTTTCTTTTGTATATTCTATATTAACATCAAATGGTAAATTTTCTGAACTTTCTTCTTCTTTTTTTAGTTCTTGTACATATTTAATATAAGTATCTTTATTACCTTCATTTTCTTTTTTTTCTTCTTTTACAGGTTCAGATTTATTTGTACAACCAACTATTATTAAGCTTAAAAATATTAAAACTATTAAAGTTATTATTTTATTTTTCATATTATATTACCTCTATAAAATATTCTTCAATTATTTTTTTCATAACTATTGGAAGATTTTCCTCATAAACATCTAACTGTTCATTATATCCATCCATAGACCTCATTGGTTTATCAGTTACTCCCTTTATTATAATACATTTTACATTATTTGTCTTACATATTTTTAAAACTGCATAACTTTCTAAATCTGATGCATCAATACTATTACTTGCTAAAAAAGTATAATCACTCCAAAGTACAAGAGCTTTATCACTAGTACCAAGTACTCCATCATAATACTCATTTGGCATAGAAACTTGATCAGGAACTAAATATAATTCTTCATCTATTTCTTCTTCTAATTCTCTAATAATATAATCATAATCAATTACTTTACTTGGAATAATTATATCACCATAATTAAGTCCTTCATTAGATGAAGTACAAGTTCCTATTACAATTAATTTTTCCAAATTAAATTTATCTATCATATATTGAGCTGCTGCTGATGCATTTATTTTTCTAATCCCACTTCTAAAAAACACTATATCTTTACCTCTAAATTCAGTTCTATAATATTCTCCAAAAGGATATTTTTCTAAATAATCTTCCCCTATATTATATATTTTTAATAACTCATTAAATTCCTTTTTTGATGAAATTAATACTCCTATCAAATTATTCACCCACTTCTTCTTTTATTATTTCTTCTTTATATCTAGTATTAAATAAATCGTCATCTTCTAATACTTCTATATCATCCATATCAATTTTTGGAAGTTCATCAATGCTTGATAAATTAAAATAATCTAAAAAATAATTTGTTGTTTTATATAAATTAGGTTTACCAGGTAAATCACTTTTACCATCTTCAACAATAAATCCTTTTGAAACAAGATTTCTAATCATTTGTGATGAATTAACTCCTCTTATTTCATCTACTGCTATTCTAGTAATTGGTTCATTATATGCAATTATTGCAAGTGTTTCAAGTGCTGACTTACTAAGTGTATTACTAACTTCTTCTGTTAATTTTTTTATATATTCTTTATTTTGTGCCTTTGTTACAAGTTTATATTTATTACCTAATAATTTTAAGGTTATTCCTCTATCTTCTTTTTCATATAATTTTTTTAAATTATCTAATTCTTCATTTAATTTTTCTTCATCTATTTCTAAAATACTTTCTAGTTCTTCTATTGATAATCCATCTTCACCTACTGCAAAAAATAAAGATTCAAGCACACTACTCATTTACTTCACCTTCTTTTAAACTTACTACAATATTATTAAAATTATTTTCTTGAATAATATTTATTTCTCCAAATTTAGCCATTTCAAGTATTGATAAAAAAGTTACAACAACATATTCTCTTGTTTTTACTTCAAACAAATCAAAGAATGATACTTTTTTCTTATCTCTTAATATATTTCTAATATCTTTAGTTCTATCAGTTACTGATATTTCTTTTTTTGTTATTTTTGTTTCAAGTGGCTTTTCATCTTCTTTTCTTTTTAAAAAATCAGATAATGCTTTTGTTAAGTCTTCTACTGTAACACTTCCATCATTTGTAATTTCATAATCAGTAAATTCACCTAAATTAATTGGTTCTTTTGTATATATGTTTCTTCTATCATCTTCGAGTGTCTTAAATGTATCAACCATATCTTTATATTTTTTATATTCTACAAGTCTATTTATTAAATTTTCTCTTGGATCTTCTTCATATTCATCATCTTCATCATTTTTACTATTTGGTAAAAGAAGTCTAGATTTAAGTTCAATTAATTCTGCTGCCATAACTAAATATTCAGATGCTACTGTTAAATTCATTTCTTCCATTCTTCTAATAAATTCTAAATATTGTTCTGTAATTTTTTCTACTGAAATATCATAAATATCCATTTCACTAGTTTTAACTAAATGTAAAAGTAAATCAAGGGGACCTTCAAAATCATTAATAACAAATTTATAATCCATTTACTTCACCTACTTTTCACTATAAACCATTATAACATATATAATTAGAATAGCAAAAGAAAAATTTAGCATGCCGCTAAATTTATTATAATCTCATATTATTTATAAGCCTTTTTTCATATTCTTGATAATTTTTCATATCATTAAATGCTTTTAAATGATCTTCTCCACTAAATAAAAGAATTTCATTTTTTAAATCATACATTTCTCTAATCATTGAAGGAAGTAAAATTCTATTATTTCCATCAGTATCTGATACACCAAATTTACTTATCATTAAAAGATTTATTTTATTATTTAGATATTCAAATAATCTCATGTCACCAGAATCAAAGGCTTTTTCTCTTTTTCTCTTTAATTTTTCAATATATCCATTAAATATAAATAAATCATATAATGAGAATGTTAAGTCATCTTCTTTCTCAATTAACACTTTTTCACTTTTACCTATTATTGAATTTTTTGGTACAGTAATTCTACCTTTTCCATCAATTTTCATTTTTTTTATTTCTTCATTCATTTTGTTACCCCCATAATTTATTTTAAATTATTTATAATTTTCTTTTCATACTTTTTCTTATTTTCATCATTTTTAAATACTTTAATATGATCTAATCCATCACATAATATAACTCTATCTTCAACATCATACATATATTTAACTTTTTTAGTAATTAATACTTTATTTGATAAACCTTTATTTATTATATCAAGAATGCCAGATGATAATTCTTCTATATACGCATCAAAAAATTTCTTTCTCTTTATGTTGTCATTTAAAGCAGCCATTTCACTTTCTTGCTTTAGTTTTTCAAGTATTTTCTTATATTCAATTAAATCGTAAATTGAAAATGTTAAATTATCTTCTTTTCTAATTAAAATATTTTCACTATTACCTATAATAGAAGTTTTTGGTACTATAATTTCACTATTTTCATCTATTTTAGCGTAATTAATAATATTGTTTTCTATCTTCATTTTGCACCTTCATTAATAAAAATACATTTTTCAGATTATATAATATATATTATTTTATATATTTTGTCAAAAAAAAGAAAGTTATTTACTATGAAGTTGTCAACAAAAAGTAGACACTAAAAAAGAATTATTT
>JABLTN010026523.1_pt1 | contig 15827 bp, 10 predicted proteins | sample 7160141 | NCBI WGS metagenome assembly JABLTN01 (sample SAMN14651226, study PRJNA627086) | human gut metagenome | isolation source: feces | host: Homo sapiens | reverse complement strand
TTTAAGAAACGCTCAAAAATCAGATTGTAACGAACCGGGTCAATATCTGTAATTCCGGTGGTGTAAGAAACAAGGCTTCCTGCGGCACTGCCTCGTCCCGGTCCCACCATAATATCATGCTCTCTCGCATAATGGATAAAGTCCCACACAATCAGGAAATAGTCCACATATCCCATATTTTTAATAACGGCAAGCTCGTCATCTAATTTCTGTAAATATTTTGGTGCATCGGCTCCATACCGCTTATCCAGTCCTTCATGACACAATTTATTTAAATAAGTCCAGGAATCATAGCCTTCCGGCACCTCAAAATGCGGTACCTTGGTATGTCCGAATTCGATTTCCACATGACAGCGGTCTGCAATCTTCTGGGTATTTTCCAGTGCCTGCAGTGCATATGGAAAAAGTGATTTCATTTCCTCTTCGGATTTGACATAATACTGTCCGCCTTCATAACGCATTCTGTCTTCGTCCGCTAATTTTTTTCCGGTCTGAAGGCAGAGCAGGATGTCATGAGGCTCTGCATCCTCTGCATTGGTGTAATGCACGTCATTGGTTGCTACCAGCTCAATTCCGGTCTCCTGACTCATGCGGAGAAGCTGCTGGTTTACCAGCTTCTGCTCCGGAATTCCATGATCCTGCAGCTCTAAAAAGAAATTACCTTTTCCAAAACAGCGTTCATAGCGGTAAGCTACTTCTTTTGCTTCTTCATACATTCCACGCACCAGATTGCGCTGTACTTCACCTGCCAGACAGGCACTTAAGGCAATGATTCCCTCATGGTATTTTTCTAACACTTCCATGTCCACACGCGGCTTATAATAGTATCCCTCCACAAAGCCTTTGGATACAATTTTCATCAGATTGCTATAGCCTGTGTTATTCTCTGCCAGAAGCACAAGATGATAGTATCTGTCCTCTCCATGTACCATCTCGCGGTCTAATCTGGAGCCGGGAGCCACATAGACTTCACAGCCAAGAACCGGGTTAATTCCCGCCTCCCTGGCTGCCTTATAGAAATCAATGACACCATACATAACACCATGGTCGGTAATCGCCCCTGCTGTCATGCCAAGTGCCTTGATTTTCTCCACATATTCTTTTATTTTATTTGAACCGTCTAACAGACTGTATTCTGTATGTACATGTAAATGGGCAAATGCCATTCCCGTTTCCTCGCTTCCGCTGTTTCTATTCTTCGCCTTTTATCACTGTCTCATATTATAACGTTTTTTGCGGAAGGTTTCAACGACCGGAAGGAGATTCTGTGTGGATTATTCCGGGGAAATTATATCAATTTGCGGCATTCGTGCTGCTCCCCATATATTAACGAAATTGTTTAGAGACTCTTAGAATTTCTCACCAAAACTGGCAATGCTGGCACATGGACGTGCCAGCAAGGCACAGATGAACATGGATGTGAATTTGTGCCGGTTGCCGGAACTTTTTTTATATTTCATGAAATTCTTAGAGACTCTTAACAATGCAGTGACATATGGGTAGCAGCCCGAATGCCGCAAACTCTTATATTTTCCTGGAATATACATACAATAAAAAATGTATTTTGACTTTCTTCTTCAATGTGCTAAACTATATGTGAAAAAATTAACGAAGTATATCTCAAGAGGTGATATCATGGAAAAGTCTGGATTGATTGTAGAAGGCGGCGGTATGAAATGCGCTTACAGTGCCGGAATTCTGGATGCCTTCTTAGACGACAATGTTACATTTGATTATTGTATGGGGGTATCTGCCGGTGCGGCAAATACTGCTTCTTACCTTGCCGGGCAGCATGGCCGTAATCTGCGTTTCTATATAGAGCATGTAAAGGACCCCCGCTACATCAGTATCAAAAATCTGATTAAAACCGGTTCTCTCTTCGGACTTCAATATATTTACGGAACCTTAACCAATTCCACAGGAAACGACCCGCTGGATTATGATGCCTTAGTAGCAAATCCAAGTGAATTTCATTTTCCGGCAACCAATGCTGCCACCGGAAAGGCAGAATATTTTTCCAAAGAAGATTTAGGCCGTGATGATTACCGCGGCATTATGGCAACCTGTGCCCTTCCGGGCTTCTGCAAACCGATTTCTTTTCACGGCAATTATTACTATGATGGCGGTGTTGCAGATTCCATTCCGGTTGAACGTGCCATTGCAGATGGCTGCGACAAGGTAGTAATTATCTACTGCCGTCCACTTGGCTATGTCAAGCAGCCGGAGAGTTACCGTTTTCTTTACAAAAAGATGTTACGGAAATTTCCAAATACGATTACTGCAATTGATAACAGACACTTAAATTACCGGCACTCGGTAGAAGTTGCTGCAAAATTACAAAAAGAAGGACGGGCATTTCTCTTTGCACCGTCCCATCAGGTTAAGATTGGCACTTTTACCACTGACCCGAAAATCATGCAGGAGCTTTATGATTTAGGAATCAGTGATTATGAAGCACAAAAGGATGCGCTGCGTGCCTTCTTAAACAATTAACAATATTTCTTTCTGCCTGCAGCTGCCACAACCAGTAATCCGGCTGCGGAAAACATCAGAAGCAGTATTCTTCCAACCGGTGTTTCATCACCAGTTTTTATGGTTGCCGTCTTCTGTGTTGTTCCCGTCAGGGCTGCCGTATTGGAACCGGTTGCATCAGTGCCACTTCCATTTGAAGTTCCCGCTACTGTGCCGGAACCGTTCGTTCCAGTGCTGCCTGACCTGCCTTCTCTATCATAAATTGCAGATGTGCTGCTTCATGATACACTCCAATACCTGTTATTGTTACCTCTGCACTTCCTGCATTTTTGTTATCCGAATAAGCAACGGTGTAATCCGTATCCTTTGTCAGTGTCTGTCCGTCATATACCACAAGTACTTCCGGTTCCTTTGCTGTTCCATCATAAATATAGGTCGTTGGATTCAGCGTTGCCGATAAATCTGCATCTGTCATCTTACGATAACGAAGTTCCACATTCTGGGCAATCTGACCATCTGCATCCACAATGGTATTTCTGTAATCAACATCTGCCGGATTTCTCTTCCTATTTGCGATAGAAAAATCTTTTGGCAGGAATCCCCGGATTGTTCCCAGGCTTTCTTCCAGTGCAACATTAGCATAATTCGAAATACCCTGGCTTACATTCTTTAATACCAGCTTTGAATCTTCATCCATTGTAAGCTTCTCTAACCAGCACTGTCCAGAACCGTCATTTCCGGATACTGTAACTTCACTTCCCTCAAGCTTTACTCCACTGTTCGTCATCCACTGTAAATCATTCAGTGCTGCTTTTGCATTTTTAAAGGTCAGTTCCTTTGTAAGTCCGACACCGCTATTAGTAATCTTTCCCTTATAGTTACCATTTGCAATGGTAAGATTGTTCCCTGAAGAAATCGTATCCAGAATCAATGTATGTCCGTTCAGGTCAAGGGTTACGGCTTTACTGTCTCCGATTGCTGCGGTTCTTCCATTTCCATAAATATCCTTCACAAATTTGATGGTATCTCCATCTTCCAGGTATCTGAAATCATTATGTGCTCCGGTTCCACCGAAATCTCCATTCAGCATTCTCTTAGTCGTTCCATCCGTTCCAATCAACTCTGCATATTCTATGTCACTTGCTCCACAGACCATACATCTGCCGGAATATCCTGCTAAAATCGGATGTTCACAGTTATCTGCATCATATGTCTCGCCGGTTGCCATTATCTGTACCCAGTTTTCCCCGCCATCGCTATATTTTACGATATCATTCTGCGTCTGCAATGTTCCTCCCAGAAGTGTAATGTCATTTTGTGCCTGCAGCATAACAAATAATGAAGGTGCCGTAATCTCTGTACTTCCGGTTGATACCGCTCCCCCTTCACTGGTTATCTCAACACCATATCCATTTTCTGCATTAACAGCAAGATTTCCTTTTACCGCAGTCTTCTTTGCGCGGATTGTTACATCTTTTACTGTTTCTAATTCAAGATTGCCCTCTGCTATTGTTTCACCCACAAGAACTATCCTGCCACTCGAACTGCTCGAATTACTGTTTCCATTGGATGACAGAAATGTATCTGTTGCTTTAAAAAATGCATCTGTTACATTTATATTATTTCCATTATCCAGATCAAACGAATTCAGGGAACCAGTCTTTATCAGGCTGATTTCTCCGTTCTGCTCATCCGTTGCCTCTATCAGATACTTCACCGTTCCATCTGATAAATAGATGTCCAACTGATCCGCCTCAAGCTTAACTGAACCGGCAGAGATAAATACATCACCAGTAACATCTTCTGCATCTAAAGTTATCTCCCCGGCGGTTTTTAAGTCCACCAGAGATGTTCTTTTTCCCACTCCTGTCTGTATGCCTTATTGCATATTTTATTACGGTCCGCCTGAGCAATCTAAAGCTCTGGTATTTATATTTATGTGCCACCGCAGCCCTTTCCGTTGGCTGCATTGCCAACGATTATATCATTGCTTATACCGTCCCTGCTTCCAATGCAGATGATAGCTCTGTTCCGGGACTGCTCTTACAATACGCCATGCTATAATTCTCTCTAGTAATCATTGATAACTACTCTACTCCAATCGTAATTTTGCATCCGTTTCTTCCTGTATAAATTTCTTTATCTTATCTGCGCTTTTTCGTCTTTTAGCATACCTGAACATCTGACTCTCATCCACAACATAAGAATTAAATGCTGTTTCATATATTGCTGGATACTCTGATTCACTAAACATTGCTTTTATCAGCTTCTCCGAAAAAATGTCTACCAGCAATTTTTCTAAACCTGTATGCCAGACCTCCTTTTTCCCTTTTGGTGATTCCGTCAAAAGATTTCTTACAACAATCATATCTTCTCGTCTATAATTAAAAAAATCTTCTTCCGTTGGATTTATAAGTATGTTGCCTTCATACTCTTTTTTCAATCTTTCAAAGGCAGAAATACACAATTCTTTCTCTACGAAGACAAAAATAACATTATGTGCAATTTGATGATTCAAAAAACGATTCATTTGATACAGCTCTGAAATTCTGAAATCTAAATCGTAAAAATCCTCCTTCAATATTTTCACTATATGAACTGCTATATCAGAATAATCATATTCATAATCTTTTAGTTTTCCTCTGGCACAATACGCATTTCTTCCAATACGCACTATTTCACCAGATTCCAAATACTTTTTCAAATATTTTTCCAAAGTACTTTTGCTCAATACACCAACATTATCTGTAATTGTATCAAAAAATGTCTTCTTGTTAAAAACTGATAATTCATATAACATTTTAATCTTTTCATCCATTTGCCAATCATCCACCAAAATATTTTCGGCACATTTTACTTTTAGTGCCAAAATTATTTTTTCAAAATTGTGATTATTTATTACACAATTCCAAATCTATGTTACACGTTTTCATCTCTGCAAGACCTCTTCTTTTAAGTTCGTTAGCAACTGCTGCAAGTCCATTCGACCATTCTTCTGAAATAAAAAGAGGACCAAACCAGCTGATGGAATATTCCATCACAAGTGCTGATTTAGTCCTATTTTAACATCTGATTTAATTACTGAAGATCCTCATCTCTTAATCCATCGGAACCATCCGCATGCTCAAATGCTGCAAGTTCCGGATGTTCTCTCTTTTCTTCCGTATAGTTCTCATAAGGTGCCTTCTTATGTTTCTGTTCTGCCCAGATACGGTCTGCAACCGGTCCCCACTCTTCTGCATAGTGGTCACACTTAGAGCAAAGATGCTCAACAGTCTCTTCTGCCTCAGCGTTTGTTCCCTTCGCACCAGTCTTGTTTACCATTTCTCTTAAGAGCTTTGGATTATCAAGCATCGGACATGGACGCAGGTGGTTTCTGTTAAATGGCTGTCCTTCATGATATGCCTTAAACAATGGACTCTGCAGCATCTCAAGGATTGACTTATCATGGATATTCGAATCCGAGAAATGGATAAATACGCACGGTTCTGCGTCTCCCTGTGCATTAATATGGAAGTAGTTACGTCCACCGGCAATACATCCGCCAACAAATTCTCCGTCATTCTGGAAGTCCATTGGGAAAAATCCGATATCATTGTCTCCGGTACGAACCCAGCGAATCTTCTTAATAATTTCTTCCCGCTGTTCCAATGTCGGCATCAGCTCCGGAGCTGCGTTCTGTCCTACCGGCATATAATGGAAGTAGAAACCGAAACGTGCGCCCTTATCAGCAATGAAACGTAAGAATTTCTCATCGGTAACAGCCTCAACATTGGCTCTGGTATAGCAGATAGAAGTTCCGAATATGATACCATATTGTTTCAACAAATCCATTGCCTTCATAACGGCTGCATAATGTCCGTCACCACGACGTCCGTCATTTGTCTCAGGTGTTCCCTCAATGGAAAGAAGGAATGTAATATTTCCAAGTTCTACAATCTTCCTACATAACTCCTCATCAATCAGAGTAGAGTTGGAGAAAAGACCGAACATACAATCATTATGCTTCTCAGCAAGTTTTAAAATATCATTCTTACGAACAGTCGGTTCTCCACCTGTCATAAAGTAAAGATAAGTTCCAAGTTCCTTACCCTGTGTAACAATCTTATCCATATCCTCATAGGACATGTTATTCTTGTGGCCATATGTGCCAGACCAGCATCCTACACAATGCATATTACATGCGTCTGTCGGGTCAAAAAGAATCAGCCATGGAATATTACAGTTGTACTTCTCACGGTTTGCCCTGATTGTCTTTGTTCCACGGAAAAATGCTTCATATCCTAAATTCAGAAGGAATTTCTTAGCATAATTTGGATTTGTCTCATCCAGAACACGGTTTACAAACTTCACCCATCTGTTCTCCGGATTCTTTACATACTCTCTGACCTTATCCAATGTTGCCTTGTCTGCGCCATTTCCCCAGAAAGTCTCTGCCTTGTCAATAAGTTCAAGGAATGTTTCCTGTCTTTTCGCGATATCATCTGTCTTAGTCAACTTACCTACGATGCTATTGGTCATTATCTCAAAAGCTTTTCTTTCTACTTTGTGCTGTGTGTTTTCAACGAATGAAGCCATGCTAACTTCCTCCCTCTTTTTTCTTCTATGTATTTTAACATTTATTAGTATAAGAAACAATGCGGTTTTTTGACATATACAATAAATTTTTTTTGTATGGTCAAGTTATACTTTTTCGATAATTTGTATATCTGACAGCACAAATTGTCCATTTTGTTTATAACTGCTCATCATAGACAAGTCCTTTGATATCGTCCTCGGCAAGTTTATGCTCCGCAACCTTTTTCTCTGCTTCACTCTTTAAAAGGCTGCTCTGGGTCTCCTTGTCTAATTTTGTATCAGTCCTCTTATCCTCTTTCTTGTCTGCATCCTTCTTATCCGTATCTTTCTCATTTTCTTTGATGGTCTCATCGATGTGGTCTACTGCTTCCCCAATCAGTCCTAATGTTGCTTCTTCGGATGCATTGTCTAATATTTCTTCCGCTTCCTTCTGGCTGTCTATCATATCATGATGCTTTAACCGTTCCGTATGTACTGCCCGGAGGTATCCGTTATCCTCGGCTCTTTCCTTTCCAAGGTCTTTTATCTTGCTTCTGTATTCTGACTCCATTTTATAGTAGTCCATGGACTCTTTCTGATAGTCTGTCATTCCGCCTTTCTGTAATTCTGAGACATGCTCTAATTCTTCTTTGGAAAGCATGCTTCTTCCTTCTGCTGTACTGGCTTTCTTTAAAAGGTCAAGGTCTGCCTTTTCCTGGCTGCCATCCGCTACCTGGTAACGTTCCTTTAATTCAGCTTCCTTATCCTGTAAGTCGCGGATTTCACTCTGATAATCTTTTATCTCGCTGTCAATTTCCTTAATGTGGGCACGCCGCTCGTCCATCTCTTCATCCACTGCATGCTCACCGGAAAATGTATCCATAATCTTCTTTAATGCTTCTTTCTGGGCATTTGCCATCTTCTGTCCAATCAGATCTGTCTGATTCAGGTTAAGACCGGCACCTTTTATTACATTGCTGTCATTCTTATTATCCTGCTTCTTATCATCTGACTTTGCACTTCCCTGTGTCCCGTCATTCTGATATAAGCTCTGTGTCCCAAAGCTGGTATTGATTCCATTCATATACGCTTCCCTTGCCTTTCTGCAACGCTTATCCGGTTATCGGATATTTCTTTCGCTGTTGTATACACTTTTATGAATAATATATCGGTTTTCCACTGCGTTTTCCTAAGGGTTTTGGTCTTATTTTTCCTTTACAATAGCTTTCGTCAGAATCCATTCTGCCCACTGGGCATAATATTTTCCTAGAGGATGGGCATCATCACTGGTATACTGGGCATCGAGGTTTCCTGCCCCATCATCAAAGATTTCATTCACATCAATATAATAGGTCTGCTTCTGGTCACATAAGGACTCCACCACACCATTGAGCCAGTCAATATTGGCATTGTTATAAAGGCTGTCCGAATCGGATTTTGCCTTGGAAACATGAAGACTCGCCTCTAAGAATAAAATGGCATCCGGCTGCATTTCCCGTATTTTCTCTACCACTTCACGATATTGCTTTTCTATGCTCGCATGTGGATATCCCAGTTCATTGATACCTAGCATCAGATAAATCTTTCCGTAATTCTTCCGGCTTAACACTTCATCCAAAGTTTCTTTTCCATAGCCCGGCATATCCACCTCTGTTTCAAACAGCTTAAAGGAACTTAAGCCAATCGTTGCAAATACATCCGCATCCCCAAGGTTTGCATACTCCGATAATCCTACTGTTCTGGAATCTCCAATAAATAAGGCATCGGAAAAATAGCTGATATCCTCTGTTGTAAAGGTTCCCTCCTGCTCCGTATCTGCCACCGTTTCATTATCCTTGATACCTGTTTTATCTTCTGTATTTTCTGTACTATCAATATCTGCCTGTCCTGTACCGGCTTTATCTGTGCTGTTTTCTTCCGTTCCGGCAACTGCTTCCGCCGGCTCTTTTTCTGTGTCTGTCACCTGTGCCAGTTCTTCCTGCCTTGCCTTCTTCTCCTGCTCCGCAGTTACAAGCTTTACGGTAATCACCGGGAATGCAATCACAAATGTCAGCAGTAAAAGTATAGTAAATTTATATTTTTTCATCGTATTTCCTCACTAGAATCTGAAGTATAAGAATGGATCATCCATTCCAAGATACATACAATATACGCTCGCCCAGAATAATACCAGCAGCAGTAAGATCACCCAGAGGCGGTTCTTATTCTTCTTAAGGAGTTTCTCCTGAACACCTGTTGCAAACAGGATACCAAGCACCAGATAAATGCCATAGGTCTTACCATATTTCAGATAATCTCCCTGAAACAATACCGTTCCGGTACTGCCAAAGAATGGGAATAATTTCTGTAAATAAATGCCAAGCTGGCTTAAATCCGTAATCACAAAGACCAGCCAGGAAAGTGGTATCCAGAGTATCATATAAATATGACCAAGCGCCTTATGCCGCTCCAGCACTTTTCCAAGTCCGGCTTTTTCCACGAATAATAAGACAAAAAGCAAAAGTCCCCACAGTACAAAGTTCCAGCTTGCGCCATGCCAGAGCCCTGTCAGAAGCCATACCACAAACATATTGCGGACGGTCTTTGCAAAACCACCGCGGTTGCCGCCCAGCGGAATGTATACATATTCCCGGAACCAGCCACCCAGTGTCATATGCCAGCGGCGCCAGAAATCCGTCATGGACACTGCCATATATGGATTGTTAAAGTTCTGTGGGAAGTCAAAGCCCATCATCCGCCCCAGTCCGATTGCCATCAGGGAATACCCATAGAAGTCAAAATATAACTGCAGGCTGTATGCCACAATGCTCATCCATGCCAGCGGTGTGGAAATGCTCTCATAACCGATTGCTGTCACCTCTGTCCAAAGATGTCCCACCCGGTTTGCCAGCAATACTTTATAAGCAAGTCCCAGTGCAAATACCTTAAGTCCGGATTCCACCTTTACCATGGAATGTTTTCTCTTATGAAGCTGTTCCTGAATCAGATGGTAATTGACAATCGGTCCTGCAATTAACTGCGGGAACATGCAAAGATACGTTCCCAGTGAAATCAACGATTTTTCCGCTTTCGTTTCCCTCCGGTACACGTCCACCAGATAGGAAATAATCTGGAACGTATAAAAGCTGATTCCAATCGGCAGAATCAGATTCCATGTTTCCAGCTGTACCTTAACGTGCATTGCACCAAAAAGGGCATTCAGATTCTCTATAAGAAAGCCCAGATATTTAAACAGAATGAGCCATCCTAAATCATAGACGATTCCAACCACAAGCCAGGCTTTCCTCGCCCGCTTCGTCTTCTGTGCTTCAATCAGTTTTCCAGCCACGAAATTGACCACCACAGACATAATCATAAGTAAAAGATAACCCGGATTTCCCCTGACACCATAGTAATAAAAACCAAGGCTGGCAAGGAAAAGCCAGGCATTCTTATAAGAAGCCGGCAGGATATAATAAACCAGAAAAAATACCGGCATAAAATACATGATAAATGCTATGCTGCTAAAAACCATCTTTCGTATCCTCTCTTTACTATCTTAAAATGGTATTATCCATTCATTCTTTACCATTCATTATACTCTTTATAGATTAGACGTTCCAGATAAAAAAAAAGTTTCTTAAATTCCGTATTTCGATAAATTTCTTCTCTGACAGTAAAAAGAAAGTCCTGATGTCACAAATTCTGCCACCGGAACTGCCAGCCAGACTCCCTTTAATCCGATAATTTGCGGCAGAATCAGTAAAGAGGCCAGAATACAGACAAAGGTTCTGCTGAAGGATACCAGTGCAGATGTTTTTCCATCAGAAAGTGCCGTGAACAGCGAAGATGTAAATACGTTATAGCCGCTGAAAAGATAGTTGATGCCAAACAATGCAAATCCCGTAACTGTCATTGCAAAGGTATGACTGCTTTCTGAGACAAATACTGATGTAATCGGCTTCGCCAGAAGGATGGATGCCACCGCCATAAAACCGGAAGATATTTTTACAAACCGGTTACTGATATGGTAAACGTTACTTAATTTTTCACTGTTCTTTGCTCCGTACTGGAAGCTGATAACCGGTGCCACACCCATGGAAAATCCAAGATACAGCGCATTGAATAAAAACTGTCCGTATAAAATAATGGTAATTGCAGCTACCCCGTCTGCTCCAACCATACGCATCAGAATAATATTAAAAAGGTATGTAATTACTGCATTGGAAAGGTTCGTTACCATCTCGGAAGAACCGTTTGTGCAGGACTGCCACAATGCTTTTCCATCCCAAAGGAAGCGGGTAAAATGAAGTCCTTTTCTTTTCACAAGGAAATAGATGACTCCCACTACCGCAGGAATCATCTGTCCGATGCCTGTTGCAATAGCTGCTCCGGCAATGCCAAGCTGCATTGGTCCCATAAAGACATAATCCAAGATTGCATTGGCTACACCTCCGGCAGTAATCAGTCCGAGTCCATATGCAGGTTTTCCTGCAGTTACAAAGAAACACTGAAATAAACTCTGCAAAATACAGCACGGTCCAAAATACATCATATAAATAAGATATGTTTTCCCATTTTCGAATAAAGAGTCGTCTGCTCCTAATGCATATACAATCGGTTTATGAAAAAGTAATACAATAACCAGCAGCACCAGGCTTACAGCAACTCCTACCACTGCAAGAAAAGTAAAGTTCTCACACGCTCCCTTTTCATCTCCCTCACCCATTTTTCTTGCTACCACTGCACTTCCACCGGTTGCCAGCATAACGCCGATTGCAATGAGAATACAAATAACTGGCCATACAATATTGACTGCGGAAAGAGCGCTTTCTCCTACCAGTCTTGACACAAAGATTCCATCTATGATTGTATACAATGACATAAATACCATCATAATCATAGATGGCAATGCAAATTTCAATAAGGATAATGTTTTAAAGTTCTGATTTAACGAATTCGACATGATAACCTCCTTGTCTTATGAATCACTATTTGCTATCATAAACTATATGGTAACCATATAGTCAAGGAGATTTTTTTAATGAGTAGAAATGAATATCTGACCACAGGAGAAGTTGCCCGGATGATGGGCACTACAAAAAATACACTGTTTCACTACGACCAGCTTGGTATTTTTTCACCCGAAGCAAGAGGGGACAATGACTACCGCTACTACACCGTCCGCCAGATGGATGTGTTAGATGCCATTATCACGCTGCGGGAACTTGGCATGCCTCTGCCGGAAATTAAAGAATACATGGAACACCGAAGCCCGGAAAATTATGCCACACTTCTTACGAAGGAAAACGCTGTCATCGAACAGCAGATTCGTGCATTAAAAGAAAAACAGAAGTGGATTCAAAGACAGCAGAAACGAATTAAAACCAGCCTGACTATAAATCCGGATATCATTGAAGAAGTCTCTCTGCCAGGATTTTATATTGCAGCACACCCTATCAGTTCTTCCGATGATAAGACCATCTCCGTAAAAGTCAGTGAGCTTCTGAACTCCTATTATGAAAGTAAGGAAACTACCGGTTTTACAGTGCTTTATATCCAGATGGAACGTGACCTTGCCCGGGGTGCCCACAATCTTTATCACGAGGTATGCCTTGCCATGCAGACCCCTCCCAAGAAAATGCCTTACCGGATTCTTCCGGCTTCTAAATGTCTTGCCGCCTATCACCTGGGAGACTGGGATGATATTTCACTTGCCTATGACAGGCTGCGCAGCTACATGAAGCAGCACCAGATTACTTCATCCGATGGCAGATTCTATGAAGAAGAATTGATTAACGCTACCATGACGGATAAACGAAGTGAATATCTTACCCGCATTATCGTCAGAATCTAAAAAGCAGCATTACAGTTTCATTTTCCTCTACATTTGCTTATCTATTTTACAGTGCCCCAAGAATCTCTTTTGCCCGGTCTATCTGCTCCTTTGTAGGCGGGTCTACGCCTTCTAACTGGTATGGAATTCCAAGTTCCTTCCATTTAAAGACGCCTAATGTATGATATGGCAGCACTTCCACCCGCTCTACTGTCTTAAGGGTATCAAGAAAACTTCTTAAGCGGTAAAGCTCGTCCTCTTCTGTTGTAATACCCGGCACCAGCACATGGCGGATCCACATTGCTTTGCCATGGTCTGATAAATAAGCTGCCATTTCCAAAATGTTCTGATTCGTCTGTCCGGTGAGTTTCCGGTGTGCCGCATCATCCATATGCTTAATGTCTAACATAAAGAGGTCTGTATATTTCATCAGCTCATCAAATTTACTTTTAAATGGTTCTTCCAAGGAAAATGGATTGCCGGAGGTATCGAGACAGGTATTTACCCCTTTTTCTTTTGCCAGCCGGAACAGTTCTGTTACGAAATCTATCTGTAAAAGAGCCTCTCCACCGCTTACGGTGATTCCGCCCTTTTCTTTCCAATATGTTTTATAGCGAAGTGCCTTTTTTAACACTTCTTCCGGTGTCATCAGCTCTCCGCCATCTTTCGCCCAGGTATCCGGGTTATGGCAGTACTGACATCTCATATTACAGCCTTTTAAAAATACAATATATCTTACACCCGGCCCGTCTGCCGAGCCAAAGCTTTCTACGGAATGGATGCGTCCTTTTATTTCACTCATATTGCCTCCTATACACAAAAATACTTACGGATGTTTAACAACCTATGATAAAAATGTGCAGGCTTTTTTTCATTAAGCCTGCACATTCTGCTTTACCTGAATCGCGGAAAATCGTATACTCCCCGCAGTTCGGTTACTGTCTTAAATTACATACGCTCATGACAGGTACGGGCAATAACATCAAGCTGCTGCTCTTTTGTCAGGTCGATGAACTTAACTGCATAGCCGGATACACGGATTGTGAAGTTTGCATACTCTTCTTTCTCCGGATGCTCCATTGCATCAATAAGCTTTTCTTTGCCAAATACATTAACATTCAGATGATGTGCACCCTGATCAAAGTATCCGTCCATTACATTTACAAGGTTATCGATTCTTTCCTGCTCGTTGTTTCCAAGTGCGCCAGGATTGATGGTCTGTGTATTGGAAATACCATCTAATGCCCACTCATATGGAAGCTTGGTCAGAGAGTTTAAGGAAGCTAAAAGTCCGTTCTGCTCTGCACCGTAAGATGGGTTAGCTCCCGGTGAAAGCGGTTCGCCGGCTTTACGTCCATCCGGCATAGCTCCGGTTGCTTTACCATATACTACGTTAGAAGTAATGGTAAGGATAGAAGTTGTAGGCTCAGAATCACGATAAGTATGATGTTTCTTTAATTTATCCATGAAAGTCTTAAGCAGCCATACTCCGATTTCATCTGCACGGTCATCATCATTTCCGTACTTCGGGAAGTCTCCTTCGATTTCGAAGTCTTTTGCAAGTCCGTTCTCATCACGTACGACTTTTACTTTTGCATATTTGATTGCAGAAAGAGAATCGATAACATGTGAAAATCCTGCAATACCGGTTGCAAAGGTTCTCTTTAAGTCGGTATCCATCAGAGAAAGCTCTGCTGCTTCATAGTAATATTTATCATGCATATACTGAATCAGGGTCAGTGTATTTACATAGATGTCTACTAACCAGTCCATCATCTTGTCATATTTTGCCATTACTTCATCATAGTCAAGATATTCAGCTGTAATTGGTGCGTAGTTTGGTCCTACCTGCTCGCCTGATTTTTCATCAACACCACCGTTGATTGCATAAAGCAGACATTTTGCAAGGTTTGCACGAGCACCGAAGAACTGCATCTCTTTACCTGTCTGTGTAGCAGATACACAGCAGCAGATTGCATAATCATCGCCCCATACCGGTTTCATTGCATCATCGTTCTCATACTGGATTGAGCTTGTTTCAATCGAGATACGTGCTGCATAATCACGGAAGGTCTGTGGCAGTCTGGATGAATAGAATACAGTAAGATTTGGTTCCGGTGCCGGTCCCATATTCTCTAAAGTATGAAGGAAACGGAAGTCTGTCCTGGTTACCATGGAACGTCCGTCTACACCTGTTCCTGCTACATCAAGGGTTGCCCATACAGGGTCACCGGAGAATAACTGGTTATAAGAAGGAATACGTGCGAATTTAACCATACGAAGTTTCATTGTGAAATGGTCAATCAGCTCCTGAGCCTGCTGCTCGGTAAGAATTCCCTTATCCATATCTCTCTTAATATAAATATCAAGGAAAGTAGAAACACGTCCTACTGACATTGCTGCACCGTTCTGTGTCTTGATTGCTGCAAGGTATCCGAAGTATAACCACTGAACAGCCTCTTTTGCATTGGTTGCAGGTCTTGAAATATCATATCCGTAAATCTCAGCCAGTTTCTTCATGTCTTCCAGACATTTAATCTGCTCTGCAATTTCTTCTCTTAAACGGATGACATCATCTGTCATCTGTCCGCATCCGCAGTTGGCTTTGTCTTTCTTCTTCTCAGCGATTAAGTAATCCAGTCCGTATAATGCTACACGGCGGTAATCACCTACAATACGTCCACGACCGTAGGTATCCGGAAGACCTGTTAAAATCTTAGCATGACGAACCTTCATCATTTCCGGTGTATAAGCATCAAATACTGCTGTATTGTGTGTCTTATGATACTTGGTGAAAATTTCTTTTAATTTATCATTTACTTCATAACCGTAGGTCTCACATGCCTGAACAGCCATCTTGATTCCACCATATGGCATGAAAGCTCTCTTTAATGGTTTATCAGTCTGAAGACCAACTACCTGCTCTAAATCTTTTAAATTTTCCTCAATATCTCCCGGGGATAACTTTTCCTTTTTGGAGCCG
>JABLTN010122622.1_pt1 | contig 15875 bp, 10 predicted proteins | sample 7160141 | NCBI WGS metagenome assembly JABLTN01 (sample SAMN14651226, study PRJNA627086) | human gut metagenome | isolation source: feces | host: Homo sapiens | reverse complement strand
TACTCCGGACTGCACTGAACTTTATCCAGCACGCAGATTTTCTCTTTTGCCGTCAGGGTGATCACCTTCATGGCAAGTCCCTTATCCTGAAGAAGTCCGAATGTATCTTCCGCAACAGTCCTGGCAATAGTCCTCGCCGTCAAATAGAAAATTGTCTCTGACAATCCATTTCCCATCGCCTGAACAGCCGGATAAATGGCGGAAATCGTCTTGCCGGTACCTGTCGGTGCTTCTACAAAAAGCCGCCGATGTCTCAGAATCGTCTGATAAACGCCTGAGACGAGCTTTTTCTGACTCTCTCTGTACTCAAAAGGGAAACTGCCGGCACCAATAGAAAGATTTCTTTTTTTAATCCAGGCTATCTGATGACGCACCCAGACCGCAAATCTGTCTATCAGTTCAGTATACCATACTTCCAGCTCATTTCGTGTCATTTTTTCCCTGAATCGCTGAACTTTTCCCGTCTTCAAATGCACATACGTCATCTGAACCTGTATTTCCTCTAAATCCTCTTTTTCTGCATAAAAAAAGGCATAGCACTTTGCCTGTGCCAGATGGACGGGCACAGGCTCTGTGATATACCTTAAATTTCTATAAGTACCTTTGATCTCATCAATTGTCACAACTTCTTTCAGTCCCAGCTCGCCGCTTTCATCCGCTGCCATCTCGGTTTCTGTTATGACACCATCGGCACGTCCCTCAACAGTAATCGCCAGCGTCTCATCTATTTCTGTCGTATGCTTCAGAGACACCTCTGCCCTGTAAGAAGGCCCGGCCTCTTTTTGAAGTTTTCGATGCATCAGGCCACCCTGCTGCATTGCATCCATTTCTCCAAACGCGCCGGAAACGGTATCAATGTCTCCCGATCTGAGAATAAACTCCACAAGCCGGCGAACGGAAACGGTGACTGTTTTTTGTGACATTTTGTTTCTCCTTTTTAGACGCTGCATTTAATTTATCGATTCATATATTTCTTTAGGAACGCAAATAATGCTTCCATCTGTTCATCAGTTCCAATGGTGACTCGCAGGTAATTGTTGATGCGCGGTTTATCGAAGTAGCGGACATAGATATCTTTTTCGCGAAGGGCTGCAAAGAGTTCTTTGGCCGGATAGTCCGGATGAGTGACGAAAATGAAGTTGGCACCCGGTTCCGGATAAGTAAATCCAAGATCTGTAAATACCTGTTTGGCTTTTTCCCTGGTTGCTCTGATCTTCGCAGTGCATGCTTTGAAGTAAACATCATCTCTGACAGCTTCTACACCGAGAGCCAGTGCAGTTTGACTCATTGTATAGGAATTGAAGGAGTACTTCACATCATTCATGGCCTTGATCAGCTCAGGATGACCGATGGCATAACCGATTCTCATTCCCGCCATGGAACGTGACTTTGAAAATGTCTGCACGATCAGCAGATTTTCGTAGTCATCCAACAGACTCAGGGCACTTTCGCCGGCAAAATCTATGTATGCTTCATCAACAATGACAATCACATCCTGATTGTGGTCCAGAATCTCTCGGATCACAGATAAGTCCTCATAGTGGGATGTCGGTGCATTCGGATTCGGGAAAATCACACCGCCGTTGGCCGGATAATAATCCTGCGGACAAATGGAAAAATCCTCTTTAAGTGGCTTTGTCTCATACGGCACTTTAAAAAGATCCGCCCATACCGGATAAAAAGAATAAGTAATATCCGGGAAAAAGATCGGCTTATCTGAATTAAAAAATGTCATAAAAGCAATGGCCAGCACATCATCAGAGCCCACACCGGTAAATACCTGGTCTTTTCCTACATGATAATAATCTGCCAGTGCGTTCACAAGCACACCTGCTGTCGGATCCGGGTAAAGTCTCAGTCTGTCTTCATCAAAATGATCCAATACATCCCGCACACCCGGTGCCGGAGGGTATGGATTCTCATTCGTGTTCAGTTTGATCATATTCGGTCTGTTCGGCTGTTCTCCCGGTGTATAGGGTACAACTGAACGAATTTTATCCTGCCATGCTTTCATCTCGGTCACCTCTTCCTCTATCTCATTGCCTTGCATGCTTCTGCCAGTCTCTCAAAGGCCGGGAAAGAACGCTTGATCATCTCAGGGGATACACAATAAGCCAGACGCACATAGCCCGGGCATCCAAAACTTGAGGCATCCACCATCAGAATATGCTGTTTCTTGCCTTCTTCTACAAAAGCGGCATAATCTTCAATCGGTGATTTCACAAAAAGATAAAAGGCCCCCTGTGGCTTCAGACATTCAAAGCCAAGCGCTGTCAGATGCTCATAGAGCATCTTTCTGTTCTGATCGTAAACTTCAATCTGAGGGCGCTCATTCAGGCACTCTTTGATGACAAGCTGCATCAGGGATGGGGCATTCACGCTGCCGATTCTGTTCGTTGTGATCAGTCCGGCTTTTACTTCTTCATAATAATCCATCTTCGGTGAAACAGCGATATAGCCAATACGCTCTCCCGGAAGAGAAAGTGATTTGCTGAAAGAGTAAACAATCAGACAGTTTTTGACATGGGCCGGCATAAACGGCAGCTCGTTATCATCATAAACAAGCTCTCTGTATGGTTCATCTGAAATCACATACAGCGGATGCCCGATGCGCGCTTCGGCCCGCTCCAGTGCCTTCTGCAGCTGATCCAGAGTGTCTCCTGAATAGATGACGCCGGTTGGATTATTCGGATTATTGACAATGATCAGCTTCGTCTTCTCCGTAATCACTGCATCCAATCCGTCAATATTAATCTGGAAGGTCTCTGTGTCTGCCGGCACTGCCTTTAAAACACCGCCTGCGGTGATGACATAGTTCCTGTATTCGCCAAAGAAAGGTGCAAAGGCGACCACTTCATCACCGCTGTCCAGAAAAAGATTCAGAATATCATTGATACCGGAAGCAGCGCCGACTGTCATAATGATATCTTCCATTTTATATTGCCACTGGAAACGCTCATTCAGATTGTCCGCCACAGCCTGTCTGACTTCCTCGTAGCCGGAATTGTTCATATAGCCATGCACAAAAAGCGGATCCTCTGTATCAAGGATTTTGATAATCGACGATTTGATAGCGTCCGGTGCCGGAACACTTGGATTGCCCAGGCTGTAATCATAGACATTCTCAGCGCCCACCTTTTTAGCCATTTCCTTGCCTTCTTCGAATAATTTACGGATAATAGAGCTTCCTGTAACAAGCGGCTCCATTCTTTTTGCAATAACCATGATAATTTCCTCCATCCAGTCTTGTTGCCGCCACCACTTTAATTCGGCGCACAACTAAATTAAATCGTCTTTTATCATATCAAATAATATGCATAAGTACAAGTCTATCTCTTTTGAAAATCCGGTTTCAACGCAGCCATCAATGCATAAACAGTCGGATCAGGAAATCAAAGACTTTGTTATACGGCTGATAGCGCATCGGAAGATCCATCCATGTCTTCTTGTCGACAATACTCTTATAATGACTGAACGTATCGAAACCGGTCTTGCCATGGTAAGCCCCCATGCCGCTCTCCCCAAAACCGCCGAAGCCCATCTCACTTGTCGCCAGGTGAATCACCGTATCATTGATACAGCCACCGCCAAAGCCGCAATTTGTCATCACACGATCGGCATTGGCCTTGCTCTCCGTAAACATATACAAGGCGAGCGGATGCTCTCTGCGATTGATCTGGCTGATCACCGCATCCAGTGAATGGAACGTCATCACCGGCAGAATCGGTCCGAATATTTCTTCCTGCATCACGGCATCTTCAAATGTCACTTGATCCATGATCGTCGGTGCAATCTGAAGGAGTGTGCTGTCACACTCGCCGCCTGCGACAACCTTCCTCGGATCGATCAGTCCAATCAGACGTCTGAAATGCTTCTCATTGACAATGCGGCCGTAATCGGCATTCGCCAGCGGATCGTCTCCAAACTGCTTCCTGATCTGTTTCTTCATCTCGTCAACAAGTGCATCCTTAACCGAAGCCGCGCAGTACACATAATCCGGTGCCACACAGGTCTGACCGCAGTTCAGATATTTGCCAAAGACAATACGTCTGGCCGCCAGCTTTATATTGGCTGTCTCGTCAACGATACACGGGCTTTTGCCTCCGAGCTCCAATGTCACCGGTGTCAGATGCTTCGCCGCATGTGCCATCACTTCTTTACCTACTGCCTGACTGCCCGTAAAAAAGATATAATCAAACTTTTCCTTTAACAGCCACTGATTCTCTTTACGTCCACCGTTCACAACCACAACGTATTTTTGAGGCAGACATTCTGATATGATCTTCGCCATGATCTCACTCGTAAAAGGCGAGTAGGCACTCGGTTTGACAATCGCTGTATTGCCTGCTGCCAGCGCGTCCACAAGCGGCTCCATCGTCAGAAGAAACGGATAATTCCACGGACTCATGATCAGTGTCACCCCATATGGCGACGGCTTTCTGAAGCTTCTGGACGCGAACTGGGCCAGCGGTGTCCGCACAGTCTGATCCTTGCCAAACTGCCGCATATGCTTGAGCATATAGCTGATCTCTGCCAGCACCATGCCGGTTTCACACATATACGCTTCCGATGCGCTTTTACCGAGATCCAGTCTGAGTGCCCGATTGATCTCATCCTCATGGGCCATAATGCTGATCTGCAGCCGTCTAAGAGCCATCTCACGAAATGCCATATGCTGCGTTTTTCCTGTATAAAAAAACCTGCGTTGTCTATTGACCAATTTTCTGATTTCTCTCTGCTCCATCCCAAATTCCCCCTTACGCACCTCTGTTTCTGTAAAAACACGCTCAGCGCATGTATGTTTTATTCTTTTTTACTGAATCTGACGGATTGCATCCTCTGTCAAATCCTGAAACGGAATGTTTTCTTCCTTACCGACATTCTCACTGACCCATTGATCAAAAGCATCCCTATCGAGCGGCTCACCGGTTTCACTGCCATCTGGTGCATCCAGGTAATACACAATGCCATCACCGTCTTTATCCGCATCATCCGGGAAGGCTTCCCCGTTATAATTGACATCGGATAAAGATTTATCCCAGGCATCGACAAAGTATTCGGCCCGATAGCTATCATTGGCTGCATCATAAGTATAAAACGTATACGGCCAGAACTCACCGGCATAGCCCTGATTATGTGAAATACCGGCTCCGATCGTTGCATTGTCATAAAATGTCAGCATCGGGAACTGCGAAAGTTCCTCATACAATTCACCGCTTGCTTCATCGTAATCATAAATCTTCGCTGTCATTGACGCCATGCTTGTTGCCGTATAGCAGAAAACAAGCTCTTCTCTGCCGTCATGATCAACATCGTAAACAGCAAATTTGTTGCCTGACATCTCACCACTGATGTCATCTCTCAATTCTGATCCGTCTGGCAAAATATGATTCTGATAAATATTTTCCAATGCTGCCTGATAGGCTTTGATTCTTGATGCACGGTCTGCCTGCACCGTCGTCTCTGTCTCGGTCACTTCAGCTGTCTCCACCTGAGAGGCCGCAACTGTTTCTGTCATTGTTGCCGGTGCCGTACTTTCCACGGTCTCCTTCTGACCTGCACCACAGCCTGCCAGACTTACTATCACCGATGCTGTCATCATCCCTGTGATTACTCTCTTTTTCATTTTTCTATTTCCTCCCCGGTTTATTGATAATCAAACCTGCCGTCATTTTTTTCTTCAAGTGCCTTGATGATATCCAGCGCCAACGCATTGTATGGCGTCGGAATTCCCAACTGCTTTCCAAGTCGGACGAGTACTCCCGAAAACATATCCACTTCTGTATGCCGCTTTGCATCCAGATCCTGAAGTGTTGAGAAGCGGGCCTGCGGCGAAACCGTCCTGCTGTCAAAGCTCGCCGCCTTTTCCTCCCGGATATCGATGCCGACGGCCAGGGCCACTGCCACTACCTCGTCCTTTAATTTTGTACTGATATCCATCACATACGCACTGTCTCTGTAGCCGCCCAGACCGCATCCGACGATGGCCTGCGGCAGATTCATACTGATATTCAGGGCATATTTCGCCCATATTTTTTTGAGGATATCTTCTGAAATATGGAATCGCACACCGGAATCATTGAAAAGATTCTCAATCGCCGCAACACGCCACGACAGGCTGCCGTCCGCCTCCCCAAAATAAACACCCTCCGTCACTTCCGGATTAAAACGGACGCAATGGCCGGTGCGCTCGGATGCGATTTTGATCATCGAATACATCATATGCTGCATGCCGATCCGGTGGCCAATGATCTCTTCACTGTCAACACCGTTCATCACACTCATCACGATCGTCTCATCATCAACGATCTGTTCAATGGCATCCAGACTTCCTTCAAGACTGCCGTATTTGACAGCTACAATCAGAAGATCGGCACCTTTAGCCTCCTGAGGTGTTTTTACGCAAAGTGACAGCTGACAATCGTTGATTGTCAGACCTTCCTTTTTCAGCCGCTCTTTTCTGCTGCCTTCTGCGATAATCCAGAGGTTTTCACCAAGCTTTGGCGCAAGGCCCGCAATTAAATAGCAGCCCACTGCACCGGCGCCAAGAACAGCCACTGTCTGAATCCTTTTATTTAAATGCTCCATCTCATTGTCCTGTTGATTTGAAATAATCATATTTTTCTTTACCCTCCTGTCACTTCATATGGATGTCGTCTCTTCGATATTATGTTACTTTCTAGCTTTCCGAACCAGCTTTCGGATCAGAGCGATCACAAGCACAATGATGACAACAACAATCAGACAGATCATGATAATGATCGCAGAGAACTTGTTCGGATGCTTCACAAGATCTATGATATTTTTACTGTCATCCACCACCTTACGCCCGTGTGTCGCCGCATAATACTCAGGTACATTGGCAATGCCATCCCCATCCGTATCATCAAAAGACTGCATATATCTGGCAATCGCGTCCCAGGCCTTTAACTCTCTGTCACCTTCCATAATTGCGTAATCTTCCAGATTTTCAATCGGATGACCATCCTTATCCTTTGGCTGAAGCGACAATAACCCGTACGACAGATCCATGACGGATCCAAGCATTTGTCCGGTATATAAATCTGTCACAACATGATACAGCTGATCATCCTGGATTTCGATTCTTTCCCCGTCTTTGCGCGTCAGATAACAGTCCGTCACTTTATTTAAAATCATTCGATTCGGATTGTAAGTAAAATTCAAACCACTGCAATATAACCGCGCTGTTGTCATAAAATCAGAAACGGAAGCATCCACTTCTGCTACCAGTTTCAGCTCTTTTCCCGTCAGATAAGCGTCAATCAGCGGATATCCGGGTACACCGTCTTTGCCGATACCTAATGAAAATGAATTGAAAATATCTTCAACTGTCAGGTTGCCCTTTGTATAAGTGTCTCGCACCGTACCACTTGGAACAACGGCTACATCTACCGGATCGCCATCAAAATACTCTGAATTTTCGACAGCATAAATATACGCATCGGACATGATATCACCGAGATTCAGCTCCTCATGCTTTGTCCCCATTTCATCCAGACTGTTGAATTCCACCGCATTTTCTGCAAGCACTTCTTCTCTTGTATAACCAAAATCAGCAAGGTAGTTCGTATCCACCGTATCCATTAATGCATTGATTCTTTCCTGCGTTGCCTGATCCGGCTCGACCTCCGAAGACACCGGAATCAACGTATAATCTGTCATCTCCCATCGGCCGTCCGCTTTCTGTGTCATCGACAGGGAACCGAGATTTCTTCCGTATTCACCACAGGAAACAACGTATGTATCGCCATGGCAAATGGCTGTTTTCAGCTCCGTATGCGAATGTCCACTGATGATCAGATCAATATCCGGCACTGCTTTTGCGAGGATTTCATCCTCCGACTTCGACTCATCCTCCCACGTGCCGCCATGAGACACGCAGGCAATCATATCGACATCTTCATTCTTCTTGATTTCTTCTACGGTTTGCTTAACAGCCTCCACTGGATCTTTAAAAATCAGTTCGCATGTCGGTGCGCATTTCAAAGCGTCTTTTCCAAAGACACCTACCACTGCAATTTTTACATTTCCCTTTTGAAGCACAACGTAATCTTTCACACCGTATGTTTCAAAAGCGGACTGAATCTGCTGCTGTCCATCACTTAATCCAGCCTGTTCCATACTGTCCCAATCCACATTGCAGACAACCAGCGCGGGCAATGTCTCACCGGATTTTACAGCTGCCTTCAGCATATTCGCCAGACCCTTTGAACGGTAATCGAATTCGTGATTGCCAAAGGTTGTCACATCATACCCGAGAAAACCAAGCATGCGCAGCTCTGCTGCTTCTGTGTCATAGACCGTTTGAATCAGCGTTCCCATTGAAAAATCGCCGCCATCCAGCACAAGTGTATCCGGATTTACTTTCTTCTTCTCGTCGATCAGCGTTTTTATTTTTGCAAATCCGCCGACTTCCTTTTGCTCCCCATCTACAATTGTCGAAAAACTGTTCAGATGCGAATGCATATCGTGTGTAAACAAAACATCTACTTGTTTCGTTTCAGCTGCCGCTTCCACATGAATACCCATTCCAACCGGAAGCAGTAATACAATCATCAGCAGCAATGACAAAATCTTTTTTCGTGTTCCCATAAACTTTCCTCCTGCAACGTCGTCAGAAACTCTTTTTAATTTCCGCTAATTTTAGTATACACAAAAAGCCGTCAAACAGAAAGTGAAATTATACATTTATTTGGCGGATACGCCACACCGACGAAATGCGTAGCATTTTGGAGGTTAGCTCTGAACAGTTACATTTATTTTTCATACACAAAATGCCACAGCGATACAATTTTTCCGATTTATGGTATGACAAAAGCCCTTAACTATGCGTTTTGACCCACAGCTAAGAGCTTTATATTGTATCGATTCGTTTTATTCGAATTCCACTGTTCCAGTTGGCTTCACTTAATTCCCTTATTTACTTTACCCAAGTGCCACATCCAGCACCATCAATCATCAAACTGAATCCGACCGGTTCAACTACACCGGATAACACGCCGCCTAGAAATCCCCTTCCCCTCTCCTTCTGCTCTGAGCGGCATGGAAATAGTGGCTCCTTCTGGAAAATTCTGAATCGCAATGCCTGTATGTCGCCGATGACAGTCGTCAAAAATTTCTACAGTAATGCATCAGAAAATCAAACAATTCTTTATTTGTTTCTCCATTAATTTTCTCTGCTTCCAGGTACTGCGGCAATGGTATTCCCTGTTGACATTCCCCGCAAATATCAATGCCCAGGATATTTCCGCTTGTTAAAAATGGCACCAGCAGCCGTTCCAGCACAGGTAATGGCATTTTTCCCTGACTCCAATTTGTCTCTGAATATTCTTCATCCAAAATATCTTTGTCAATAGAAATATAAACCGGAAGATTCCTTTTTATCCCCGAAATTTTATTTTCATCTTCTACACTTTGAATCTCCTCTTCAGAAAAAGTAATCAGCTTTTCCTGCAATTCTGCACCAGACACCAGACCTTCTTTTTCACGATATATCTGCAAAATATCGCTTTCCTGCGGTCCAATCAATATCAACTGCTGCAACCATGGATTTGTTTTTAATACTTTTCCTGCCCAGTCACCACAGCTTGTCATTTGCTCAATCATCGGTTTTTGCATATCTGTATGATGGTCAAGTAAAATTAAAGAAAATTTCTGTTTAATCAACGCCGTCATGATGCCTGTTACATAGTGATAATTTCCAGAATCCAGAAAATGAATTCCATGAATACCATAGGGCACAATTCTCGCTCTGATTTCTTCTTCTGCACGTTTGGAACAATATAAATCACATTCCGTAATATCAGAACAGTCCAGCCACTGCACTTTATCATTCTTTGGAATCTTCTCGTCACAATATACATGTGAAAAATCTAAAATCAGATGATTTGTGGTCATATTTCATTTTCCCTTGCCTTCTTCTCACAATCTAATGTTTCAAGCTATCATTTTACAGATCCGTGTATTCCATTTGTCTTTTTTTCGTTCGCATTCCCATTCTCTCATAAAATTTTTCTGCTGAAGTATTTCCTGTCCATACATTCAATGTCACTTCATAGCAGCCCCGCTGCTTTGCTTCTTTTTTTACATGTTCAAACAGACTTTCACCAATATGCTGGCCTCGTGCTTCTTGATCAACACACAGATCATCGATATAGAACGACTTAAATGGTACCATATTGTTTGAAACAGGCTGCTCCTGTAATTGGCAAAATGCATACCCCACACAAACATCCGCTTCATCCACTGCAACAAATATTGGCTTTTCTTTATTTTTTAAAATCTCTCTCAATTCGTCTATGGTATATTTTGTCGTACCTGGGATAAAAATATCAGGTCTTATATCTGCATGAATTTGCAGTACCTGTTCTAATAACTTTAAAATTCTCGGAATATCTTTTTCTTTTGCGTCTCTGATCATCATTTTGTCTCCTCCATCAACATTTCCTGATACCCGGCAGTCCCATACGCTTTAATTCTTTCCACCACCGGTTTCAATCTATCATCCGTAATCCGCTCCAGTATCTTCATTCGCTTCGGCGATATAACTTCCTCTGACTTACACTTCTCATAATCTTCCGTTTCCATATGCCAGTAATGAAATTCTCCTTTATAATACCGTGATAGCTTCTGTGCGATCAGTATACCTTCCGGATCCAGATCTCCCGCATAATACACTTTGGTTCCAGACTTTGCCAGAAGCTCCAGTACCATCAGTCCGGCCAGTCTCGGCTGTCCGTTCATACACATATACGCTCTTCTTGTGTTTTTCTCTTTTTCTTTTCCACACAATACTGCAAAAACAGAAGGATTTTCCACAATGTAGATTTCATCTTGTGAACAACGAAGCAACTCCCACTCTGATATCACTGCAAGCGGCACCTGTACAATATGCTGTTCCCTTGCAAATCCCGCCATCCCCTGATGAATACTTCCATCTTTTTTGACTGCCTGTACCTGATACAGCATCGCATAATTTGAGATGTCATCCAGCATAATGCCTGCCATCAGGTAACTTTTCTGGCGCTTGTAAGCCGGAAAAATCTCAGATGCCTCTATCTTAATGCTTCTGCTCTCCATATCCATCTGGATAATCTGATACAGAAAATTGCCATCGGCAGTTCCATTGTCAAATGCATGTGGATTTCCTGTCAGCATCGCTGCAAATACAGCCAGATACAGCTTCTCACTTTGGCGATACGGTAAATGATTATACATTTCTGCTCCAAGCCGCAACAGTCGCTCCCATTCTGTAAGTTCCCGATTTTCACTGTCTTTGACGATATTTTTCAATGATTCTTCCACCGTCTCTATCGGCATCCCTTCGTAACTCTTTCGGAAATTTTCCCATATTCTTTCTTTTTCCTGTTGCCTTAAAAGTTTTTGTTCCTGTTTTCCAAGCAATGGTTCTTCGAAAAAGTTTTCTAACAGCCATTCCGGTGTCATATTTTTGTAACGGCTTACTTCCAGTGCCTGCCGGAATTTCTCTGCAGACACTGTCACACTTTTCTGTCCATGAAAAGACTTGCCAAAGAAGCCCTCCAGTTCTTCAATGTCCTGTGATTTCAGATTCTTCAAAACCACTTTTCCGCCAAACCTTCCATAAGAGCTGTATTTTTCTCGAAAGCCTCTCAGAACTTTTTTCCAGACCGGACTTTGTCCAAAATATGCCAGGCATTCTTTTTTTATCTTCTCAAGTTCTTCCTGTTCACTCTCATTCATCGCCATTCAACCTTTTCATCATATCATCCTTAACTGCATTTTTCAACTATCTTACCTGTGATTTTCTGATGCCATTCCAAGCTCTATACCTCTCTGCTCAACTTCTTCTTCATGCTCTAACAATTCCTTTTTATGTCCGTTCCACAGATATGGCATAACCGTCACAAATTTCGCATTGCCCGGACGAATCAGCTGGTAGATTGCCAATGCATCCAGTGTATCACAGTCGCCCCACAGAACCTGGGAGTTAATAATAAAGTCAAACCCGAACTCTGTCATCAGACGGAACATATCACGGATATTCCTATTGTCCACTCCGGCAAATGCTTCATCCAGTGAGATGAGTCTTGGCGCGTCTTCCCTGCCGCCCTGATACTTCGCTACAACTGCTGAGAATAACGGCACATACATGGACATCGCCTTTTCTCCGCCGCTGAAAGTTCCAAATACACTGTTTGTCAGTTCTTTCTGTCGTTCTCCGTTCTTCTGTGAGAACAATTGAAATTCAAACCATTTACGATAATCCAGAGTATCTTTCATAATCTGATAGAATGATATCATTCCGGCACTGTCTCTTGCATTTCTTCTCGCTTCTGCTACTTTCGAGCGGAAATGTGCCGAAAGCCTGGATGCTTCTTCTTCGCTCATCAGGCGGTAATCTTTCTTTAACAAGTCCACCAGTTCTTTTGTATCCAGCTGGTCTTCCTGTTCTGCAGTTTTGCTTCTCCATCTGAGGCTAAGCTTCAGACCACTGGATGTGTTCATGCCGTTCATCAGGAAATTCATCTTTTGTACCCATGTGTTGGATGCATTAATTTTTCCACGGATCTTCCGGCTTACCGTATTGGCAAGAATATCTTCGAACAGTTCCCGGTCACCATCTTTAATCAGATTCTCCAACTCTTCGATATCTTCTTCCAGATGTGTAAGAAGACTTAAAAATGATATCTTTACCCCCTGATATCTGGCGGAAATATCCAGTCGCTTTGCCGGAAATTCTGTCTGTTCTGCTTCTGCAAATAATTCATTCTGCATCAAATGATAATCCATCAGGAATCCTCTGTTTTCAAAATATACTTTATTCAGATCACGGATCACACTGTCTTTATCCAATGCCTTTACGTCAGACTCAAGATAACTCCGTACATGTCCGGCATCATCCGGTATCTCTTCCGGTATCTCCACATAATGCAGACGCTTCTCCTGTTCATAACATTCTGAAAAATATGCCGTCTTCTTGTCGTATTCTTCAATTCTCTTCCTGCCGTCTTCCAGACGCAGAGTCAGTTGTCCGACTTCGTCTTCTTCATGTGTCTGTCTGCTTACACACATACGCAGTTTTTCCGGATAGGCTTGAAGCCACTTGATGCATGCGTCCAGACGGTCTTTGATTTCTTCATAATCAGTCAGCCGTAATTGTTCCTGAATCGATGTCTGTTCTTCCGTCTTTCTCCGTATTTCTTTTTGAATCTCGAACAGATCATACCGGATCTGCTCCATATCTGCATCCAGATCTTCCAGATGTTCTTTTCTCTCTTTCAGATACTCCAGGCTTCTGAGGAACATTTCATGTGCTGCAATCAGACTGATCAGATGCCTGCCATATTCTTCTGCTGCTCTTTTTGCTTCTTTGAATACATCATAAGAGCAGGTCAAATACAGAGACTCTGCAATTTCCAGTGCTTTCTTTTTCTTCTCTTTCACGTTTTCGATCAGTTCACGAATCTGCTCTTCTAATCTATCACTCTCCCGTCTGATCTGTTCACATGCCCTTTCCTCTGCACGCATCATCTGAAGGGTTTCCCTCATATCTGTGTCTTTTGGAAGATTCTCATACTCCTGTCTGAGAATATCCTTCCTTTCAAACAGCTTCCGATGCATTTCTTCCAGTTGCTGCAATATTTCTTCCAGTTCTGCGATTCTCTGTCTGCAGGCTTCAATCTTTGCCTGTCTGTGTTTTTCACGGGCCTTTGTCCCAAGGTAGCCGGCCTCATATTCTCCGGTTACTGTTCCTGCAAGTACACCCATCCGATAAGTGCCGTCTTCTGCAACCGCAATCATACTTTCGTTATCATACGCAATACTTCCAAGAATTCCTGTCAACCGCTGATTGGAGAAAATGTCATTAACTTCTTCATTCAGTTCCAGTACATCTAACAGACTGCGCTCCGACTGGATATCTTTCTGACCATTTTTACAGCTAAACAGGTAATGATCTTCATAGCCCTGTTCTAAGTGCAGAACCTGCTCTTTGTATTGTTCATCAATCACCAGCGCATCCAGAATTCCCATTTTCAATAATGCTTCTTCCAAACGGTTACACTCTTTTTCGTCCAGATTATTTCCGAACTCTATAACCTTATAGAACTCCTGATACGGAATTCCAAGTGCATCCAGTCTCCGACGGTTACGGATAACCGCTTCTGATCGTTCCGGCTGTGGTTCTTTCTGATTCTCCCATTCTGACAGTTCTGCTTTTACTTCTTCCAGTTCTCTTTCTGTTGTTTCTTTCTCTGCTCTATTCGCAGAAATCCCGGATTCAACCTCCGCATTTTTTCCAATCCACACATCTGCAATCTTCTGACGGACCTCTGCAAAATCAGAGTTCTCTTCGTAAGACTCTGCAAATATGCTTAATGCTCTTAATAGTTCTTTTTCCAGTACCAGTTCCTGATTCGCACCATTCCACTGATACAGATTTTCTTTCCATTCATTCTGTGTCTGTACGAATACAGCTTCCAGCTCCGATACTTTTCTCTGCAGCGTATCCAGTTCACGGATCCGTTTTTCTCTGTCTTTGATCAGCTCATCTTTCTGTCTTTCCAGATGATCTGTCTCTGCAAGAATCTCTGTTCCTTCATGGATTTTTTCTTTTGTATGATTATATTGCTGCTGATGTAATTCGAACTTATATGGCTCTTCCGGATACTTTTTCAGCTCGTCTTTCATAAATGCATGTTCTTCAAAGGCCATGGTATCTGCCTCGTCCTGCATCTCTTCTATGAGTTCCTCCAGTTCTTTTTCTTTCTCATACTTCCTGTCTTCTTCTGCTTTGACCTGATTCTGTGCATCCTTGTACTGATCCTGTTTCAGTTCAAGAAAATTCTTTTTCCCTTTTAAATTCTTTTGCCGGACCTCCAGTTCTGCTGCCAGTTCTGATTCTCTTCGTTTTAATGCTACAGCATCACTTTTATTCAGGGATTCACGTTCTTTTTCCATAGACTCACGTTTCGCATCCAGTTCCTGATGTTCTGTTTTGAGTTTCTCTATATTCTGCCTGCACCCGTCCAGTTTCTTCTCTTGCTCTTTTTGCTGTGTTTCTGCGTCTTCCAGTCTGATTTTTGCCTGCTCATCCCTGATATAATCCTGATAATTCTGATTCAACCGCACAAAATCATTATTCAGGTCCGTCCACCATGTGTATACTTCACTCTTATCTCTTTCTCCCATCTCCGGGAACCGCTCCACACTTCTTCGGATACGTTCCAAAAGGGTCGGCTCTAATGATGCACCTTCTATAAACAAATTCTCTAACCGGATGACCAGACGTTCTATCTCCACACTGTACTCCGTCATCTGATACCGGTATTTTTTATTCTTGAATTCTTCAATCGATGCGACCTTTTTGGTATCCTGGATCGTATTCAAATTCTTCCACTCTGTCAGCATCATGAGATCCTGCTGGCACTGTTCCATTCTATAATCAGCAAAAAATGGATCCTGTATCATCTCTTCATAGACTTCTTCCTGATACAACCAGTACTTCAGTTTTTCATAATGCTCAAAAAAGATACGCATGATACAACGGTATCTGCTTACATTGTCAGCATTCAAATATTTTGCTTCTGTCAGTGGCCTGATTAATTTGTCCGATACCTGCATAGAACTCTCCTTCTTCTTAGTTAAATCCAGTATAGCACATATATTAGAGATGTATGCCATAATCCCCTGTTTTCTCTTTTATATCTACCTTGAATGAAAAACTAAAACCCAACTGAAAATACGTCTAATAATCAAAATTCTGTTCTTAGGTCAAATACAGTCCTAATAATTGATGTTCAAATTCAAATATCATGCTATAATTAAGGCATTCCAGATAGCAGGTAGATATTTGTTTGCATGATTAACAGACG
>JABLTN010022427.1_pt1 | contig 15946 bp, 10 predicted proteins | sample 7160141 | NCBI WGS metagenome assembly JABLTN01 (sample SAMN14651226, study PRJNA627086) | human gut metagenome | isolation source: feces | host: Homo sapiens | reverse complement strand
ACAGTGTGTATGTTATACGGTACTGGCTAATAATTTTTGTATTTATTAACAGATGACAGATGGTAAAAGGGCTTAAACAACACCGATTTATCGAGATGTTTATAAAGCAAGCTTTTCTCTTTCGTATATTTTTATTTATGTCCTCGGACTTTTAAATATTCCTCTAATCCATGTCTTCTCAACTTACATGCTGGACATTCTCCGCATCCATCACCCATCACTCCATTATAACATGTCAGAGTTTCATTTCTTACAATATCAAAAACGCCTAATTTATCAGCCATCTCCCATGTCTGTTTCTTGTCAATCCACATTAATGGTGTGATCACTTCAAATTCGTAATCCATGGCAAGTGTTAATGTTGTTTCTAAAGATGAGATAAAGACATGGCGGCAATCTGGATATCCACTGAAATCACTCTGGGACACACCTGTTACTAACACATGAATGTCTCTTTGTTTTGCAAAAACAGCTGCAAATGTTAAGAATAACATATTTCTTCCATCAACAAACGAATTTGGTGTTCCTTCTTCTGGTGCTTCATGATCTACTTCCATATCTACTCTGGTAAGAGAGTTTGGTGCTAACTGATTTAACAATCCCATATCCAGAATATGATGTTCTACACCGTGTTCTTTACAGATTTTCTTTGCACACTCGAGTTCCTTTGAATGTCTCTGTCCATAGTTAAATGAAAGCGCGATCACTTCATCATATTTCTTCTTTGCCCAGAAAAGGCATGTTGTGCTGTCTTGTCCACCGCTGAATACAACAACGGCCTTGTTTGGTTTTGCCATTTTGCTTCTCTCCTTTTCTTATTTTCCTGCCTGCATCATGAAATGCCATTTTAATGTAGAATCTGTGTCAAATGCTCCTCGAAGTGTTGTTGTCACTGTCTTGGCATTGTGTTTTTTGATTCCTCTTGCACTCATGCAGCTATGACATCCTTCAATATAAACAGCTACATCTTCACTTCCTGAAACTTCCATGATGATCTCTGCGATATCACTTCCGATCCTTTCCTGAAGCTGTAAACGTTTTCCAACCATATCACAGATTCTTGCAATCTTACTAAGTCCTAATACCTTGTCTTTTGGCAAATATGCCACAGAGACTTTCATATCATACATTAATGCCATATGATGCTCACAATAACTAAAGATATCAATATCTTTTACGATCACCATATCTTTATGATCTTTGACACTTAGATCATCTTCAAATGTCTTTGAAAACATCTGAGCGATCTCATGATTGCTGTAATTCATTCCTTCAAAGACTTCTTCATACATTTTTGCTACACGATCTGGTGTTTCTTTTAACCCTTCACGGTTTGGATCATCTCCAAGTGCAACAAGAATACCTCTTATATGTTCCTTGATCGCTTCTTTATCGATTGCCATAGTATTTCCTCCTATACGCCTGTCTTGTCAGGGTCCCATACAACTTTATGGATCTGAATCTGGAACCTGACTTTGTTAAGCTTGTTTTCTTTCATAAATTCAACGATTTCTTCTGGTTCGATCTTACCAAATACAGGACTGAAGTATACAATTGCTTTTTCACAAAGTCTGAATCGCTCAATGATTTCTTTCGCCCTGTTTAAATCCTCCCTGCTTCCAATAACAAATTTAACAACATCCCATGGTTTTAAATATTCCATATTTTCAAGGCACATATTCTCTTCCATATTACTGGATGGAAGTTTGTAATCCATTGTCATTGTTAATCTGTTGTCTCTTTCTTTATAATATCTGATCGGTACACTTCCATTTGTCTCAATCTCAATCTCAACTTTTGGCATCATCAAGATACTTCCGATCAATTCTGACACATTTTCGTCAAGAAGAGGCTCTCCACCTGTTAATGTAACAAGTTCGACTCCTGCTTCTTTGATCCTTTCTACAATCTGCGGTGCCGTCAATAATTCACATCTTGCATCTCTTTTATTGGCCCATGTTGTGTCGCAGTAAGAGCAGTTTAAGTTACATCCTTTCAATCGGATAAACATAGCAAGACGACCAGCTTTCTTTCCTTCTCCGTTGATACTTACAAAGGTTTCGACTACTTTAAATGTTTCCATCTCATTTACTCCCCATATGCTGCCATATTATTTGGTGTCTCATAAACTTTCGCTAACTTGACATCATATCCGATTTCTTTCACTCTATCATAAAAATATTTTGCAAAACTCTCTGCAGTTGGACGAAAATCTACGAAGATCATTTTGAAATTTTCCTCTTTCAATGCTTCTACTGTCTTCTCTTTTAATGTTCCATCTTCTATGATCAGACTATGATCAAACTCATCTGCTAATTTTTTGATATCATCTTTTAACTGTCCAAAATCGACAACCATTCCTCGAATCTGCCCTGTCTGTTCTAATGTTTCACTTTGTACGGTAACTTCTAATTTCCAGCGGTGACCGTGGATATTGCTGCATTTTCCTTCATAACCCGATAAAAAATGAGCTGAATCAAAGGATGCATGTGTTGTTAACTGATACATTTTCTTCTTTCCCTTCTACATATATTTTCAATCAAAAAAGGATACAAGCACGCGTACCTGTATCCTGAAAATCTTCTTCTCAGTCCTAGTTTTGTTTATAGACAGGATGGTACGAATGAACTGTCTTTGATTTCTAAAATCTTATCTAGTATATCATTGTTTTATCAAAATAGCAAACAGAGATTGCAAAATTTCACAATCTCTGTTTACTTATTATAAATATTGCTTATGAAAATATGAGGAATTAATTTATTGTAAATGGTTATTTACAATCTTATTTATTTAATGGTTTCTTTGTAAATGACATAACGATCATTCCAATAACTGCACCAACTACTACAGAAATTAAGTATTGTACTGGATTCGTGATGACTCCAATAACAAAGATTCCACCGTGTGGTGCTGGAAGTCCACATTTAAATGCCATGGATAACGCACCTGCTACTGCAGATCCTACGATACATGGTGGCAGGATATGGATTGGATCTCCTGCTGCAAACGGGATAGCTCCTTCTGTAATGAATGATAATCCCATGATGTAATTTACAACACCAGATTTTCTTTCACTCTCTGTAAAACGATTCTTGAAGAATGTTGTACAAAGTGCGATCGCAAGTGGAGGTACCATTCCTCCGGCCATAACAGCTGCCATGATCGCATACTGTTCTGGTCCTGCATTGGCTACTGTTAACTGTGCTGTACCAAATACATACGCTGCTTTATTAAATGGACCACCCATATCAATGGACATCATCGCTCCAAGAACTGCTCCTAAAAGGATAGAACTTGTTCCACTCATAGATGATAAGAAGTTATTCAGTCCTGTATTGATCGCTCCAACAACCGGATTAACTGCGATCATCACAACACCCATAATTAAAATACCACAAACTGGGAATAGTAAAATTGGTTTTAACCCTTCTAATGCACTTGGTAATTTATCAAACAGTTTTCTTAATAAAACCATGATATATCCACCAACAAAACCTGCAAATAATGCTCCGATAAATCCAGAGGAAACGGCTTTAGCAGAATCATATGCCATGATATTAGCAAATGTATAACCACCATTTGCTAATGCTCCACCAACGAAACCTATCGCTAATCCTGGTCGGTCTGCAATACTCATTGCAATAAATCCAGCTAAGATTGGAAGCATAAATCCAAATGCCTGTTCACCGATTGTCTTTAGTAAAGCTGCAAGTGGTGTATTCTTACCGAAGTTTGCTGGGTTGATCGCCTGATTATCTACTAAGAATGCAAGAGCGATCAAGATACCTCCACCGATTACAAATGGCAGCATATGAGATACACCATTCATCAGATGTTTATAAATCTGACGTCCAACGCTTTCACCTTCTGCACTATCTTCTTGTGCTGCTGCTCCTGAATGATGATATGTTGGCGCTTTCTTATCTAAAATTGTCTGGATCAGTTCTTCTGGTTTATTAATTCCGTCCGCTACTTTTGTCTGAAGAACCTGTTTTCCATCAAAACGTGCCATCTCAACGTTCTTATCTGCTGCTACGATGATTCCATCACAATTTTCAATCTCTTCTTTTGTTAAGACATTCTTTGCTCCACCTGAACCATTTGTCTCAGCTTTTAATGTAATTCCCATCTCTTTTGCTTTATTCTCAAGAGATTCTGCTGCCATGAATGTATGAGCGATTCCTGTTGGGCATGCTGTAACTGTAAGAACTCTGATCGTTCCATCGTCTGCTTTCTCTTCTTGTACAGCAGGTTTCTCTTCTTCCTTCGCCGCCTCTTCTGGGAATTTTTCTGTTTCTTTCTTGTCGATCAATGCAAGATATTCTTCCTTGCTTGTTGCCTTTAATAAACTGTCCTTAAATACTGGATCCATTAAGATCACAGATAATCTTGACAATGCCTCTAAATGCACGTCGCTTCCTTCTGCTGGTGCTGCGATCATAAAAAATACATCAGATGGTTCTCCATCCATTGCTTCATAATCGACTCCGTCTGGTACTGTCATAGAAGCCAAACCAGCCTTAGTTACTGCTTTGTTCTTAGAATGAGGAATTGCAATCCCTCCTCCGATACCAGTTGTTCCATTAGCTTCTCTTGCTAAAATGCCCTTCTTGTATTCTTCGCGATCTGTGATGTTTCCGCCCTTGACCATTAAATCAACCAGATGATCAATTGCTTCTTCTTTGCTGTTAACCTTCACACCAAGGTCAATTGTTGCATCCTGCAACAGCTCTGTAATTCTCATACAGGTTATCCTCCTTTTCCAAAATAAAAACGTCAAAATCAATCATTCGTTTCCTTTTTTTCTTCATTATAGCACAGTTTCAGTCAAAGTCAATCATTTTAAACCATTTTCTTTCATGTTTTTGAAAAAAGGAAATATTAAAAAGCATATCTCTTTTTAATATTTCCCTTCCTTTTAATTTTTATTTCACTTTGATCGCCCAGCGCATCTTTGTTGATTTTGCTCTTCCGTTCTGGGCACATTCCTCTTTTGATGGACGAATAACATCTTTGGCTACATCACTGTAGATTCCTACTTTCTTCCCATACTTAAACGCATGTTTTACAAGTCGATCTTCTCCAGAGTGGAATGTAAGGATCGCAACCTTTCCACCTGGTGCCAATGCGTCTGGAAGTTTCTCCAATAATTCTTCTAATACTTCAAACTCGCTGTTTACATCAATACGCAAAGCCTGAAATGTTCTCTGGCAGGATTTTTTAACTGCTTCTTTTCGCTCTTTTTCCGGCAAAAAATTTAATGCTCTTTCAATGACATCTTTAAGATCCGTTGTTGTCTTGATCTTCTTTCCCCGTTTCATCGTTGCAACGGTTTCTTTTGCAATCTGTTTTGCATACGGCTCATCTGCATTTTCAATGAGCATTCCTTCAAATTCAGCCTTCGTGATATCTTCTAAACGCTCTGCCGCTGAAATTCCTTTTTCTGGATTCAGTCTTAAATCTAATGGTCCTTCAAATTTATAAGAAAATCCTCTTTCCGGATTATCAATCTGCATGGAGGATACGCCAAGGTCGGCTAAAATGAAATCGAATGGTCCAACTTCTTCGGCTACCTGATCAATATTAGCAAAATTAATATGCTTGATCGTTAAGATATCTTCTCCAAACCCTGCATCATGCAGACGTTTCTCTGTCTTTACAGATTCGATCGGATCTACATCTAATGCGTAGATATGACCTTTGCCCTGTAACTTTTCTAACATCTTTCTTGTATGTCCGCCATATCCTAAGGTTGCATCCAATCCTTTTTGTCCCGGCCGGATGTCAAAAAATTCAAGAATTTCTTTTACACAGATGGAAATGTGCATTCCTGCCGGTGTACTTCCTTTACTAATAACTTTTTGAATCGTATCTCCGTATTTTTCTGGGTTTAATTCTTTGTATTTCTCTTCGAATCTTCTTGGATGAGTCCCTTTATATCTGACTCTTCGTTTGTGTTTCTTTTCTGGCTGCTGTTGTTCCATTATTTTATACCTTTCTTTGTTATAATCATGTTAATCTAAGATCAGGACATTTTTTCCTTCAAATGCAAAACCATAGGCTTTGATACTATTTTCGTTGATTCCTCCTTTATACTGTAACTTCCGCATTCTGCTTGATCTGATCAATCACTGCCATGATCTTCATTGCAATATCCATATCATTTTCAAAAATCTGTCCAATACTTCCGACACTTCGAAATGGCTCATCCATCATAACTCTTCGGTCTTCGATCATTCCATTTACAGAGATATAATCAACGATCAATCGCACAAAACGAATCTGATCAGCATTTAGTTTCTCCTCATTTAAGAATTCATTAAATGCCTCATTTGCTGCCTGTTGATCCATTCCTGTGATTTTTCTTACAAGAATTCCAACTGGTGTATCCCCATATTCTTTTGTATAATCTTCTTTTGATCCTAGTTCCTGCCAAAGAATTTTCTCCAGTTCCTGCATATCACTTTTTTGTAGCGGCTGGTTATTTCGTAATTTACGCACTGCCATGTTATCTTGATGCTCTTTTAAATAGAATTCTACCTTTTTGCGATAATTTTCTAATCGATTCCCCATCTCAATTGGTGTATTTTCCTGATATTCTATTACTTGATCTGCAAAATCTGTATAAACGATTCTCTGTGTCTTTTTTGGTAAAAACTGAATCAGATCTCTAAGTGCTTCCCTGACTACATCCATTTCCAGAATAAATGCTTTTTCCCAGAATTCATTTGTCTGTACCTTATCCAAAATATATTTTTGCTCTTTGATCTGTGGCACAGAATCCTGCATTAAAGATAGTTTCTCTGCAATACCAACAACTGCTCCAATATTTTTCGAAAGATTCTTTCGTTCCAACATTGCAAGTTCAATACTATACATCAGATAATCAAATCTTCGTGCCAATTCATTTTCCTTCTCAGCCTCTATAATTGGTGCGATATGTTTCTTCAGGTCAGCCATTGCTTCTGTCTCAAGAATATCCCATGATTTCTGTTCTCGATATCGAAGAACATATTTCAAATGATGTTTTACAATGAAACTTTCGTTATTCAGATCACTTATCGCTTGTATTAATTCTTTCACTAATGTATTTCGATATTCTCTGAAATCTTCGTCTTTTTGATAGTCTGTATCTTGTAATTCTCTTGCAATCCTTGCTTTACATAAAAAGATCTTCTCGGACAATGTTTCTACAAAACCACTGTCTTTTCCATGTGGATTGACTCTGAAATATTCGAAGTTATTACAATAATCAAAAATCAGGAATTTTTCTTTATCCATTCCAGGACCTAGTAAATCTTTACAAAGTCTTGTTCCTCTTCCGATCATCTGACAGAATTTTGCATAACTTCTGACTTTCTTAAAAAATACAAGATTCAAAATCTCTGGAACGTCAATTCCTGTGTCCAGCATATCTACAGATACTGCAATCTGAGGCATCTTGTCCTTTTCTTCGAATTGTTCAATCAAATGTTCGGACTCTTTGATGCTGTAATCAATCTGTTTGATAAAATGACTGCCTTTCTCTGGAAAAAGCTTCTGAAAACGCTCGACAATTGCCTTCGCATGTTTACTATTTCTTGCAAAAATAATTGTCTTTCCCAATTTATCTCCACCTTCTACCTTTAATCCTTCTCTCATCAGATTGATTAACACAAGATCAATCGTGTCTTTATTAAACAGCCATCGATTTACAGCTGTATTCGGAATATCTTTCTCTACATTCTCATCATCATCGAATTCATCGTCAAATGCTTCTTTTTCTTCTTCAGATAACTGATCATAGTGGATTCCTTCTTCCATGATCTTTGTCTTATATTCTCTTGTTCGATAGTCAACCAGATATCCTTCTTTTACTGCTTCATCAAGCTCATACGCATACGTTGGAACCCCTCGCTCCAGATCAAAGATCGTATAGGTGTTTTTATCAATCTCATCTTTCGGTGTTGCTGTCATTCCAAGTAAAACCGCATCGAAATAGTGAAAGATTTCCTGATATTTCTTATAAATACTTCGATGACTTTCATCTACAATGATCAGATCAAAATGCGCTGGTGTAAATAATTTTTTTCCATCCTTTTTCTTTGTTTCATCGATTGCATTTAGCATCGTTGGATATGTTGAAAATATCATTCTGCTGCTTTCTGGATCTTCTTTATTTTCAAGTAAATTGCATACTGTCAAGTCTGGAAGGAGATTACTGTAACTCTTCTTTGCCTGAGAAACTAAAGCTTTACGATCTGCTAAGAATAAAATATTCTTTACATAATTATGTCTGCGAAGTACGTCTACCAGACTGATACTAACCCTTGTCTTTCCTGATCCTGTTGCCTGTACTAGCAACAGCTTTCTATGATGATTCATGATAGATTCACATAATACCGTCACGGCCTCTTTCTGATATGGCCGGTTTGTAATTTTATCTTGAATCTCTAAATGAATCAAAGGCTTTTTGCTTGTTCTTTGATCCACCATTCGCTGCAGATCTTCTTTTGTGAAAATACCTGAGACAACTCGCTGTGGATCATCCTGTGCATCGTCAATGATCTGCATTTCAAAACCATTTGTTATAAAAATGATTGGTCTTTGCTGATATTGATTTTCCAGACAATCCGCATATAATTTTGCCTGATGACTTCCTTTCATCGGGTCTACACTGCTTCGTTTTGCCTCAATAACTGCCAGTGGTTTCCCATTCTTGCCATATAAAACATAATCTGCATATCCTTTTCCTGTACTATTGGGCATTCCTGTGACCGGTACTTCAATCAGACAGTCCTTGCCTACAGTCCAACCTGCTTCTGCCAAATCAAGATCAATGTATTTTCTTCTTGTCTCTGCTTCTGTATCTTTGTCCACTTCATAACTTCGTCCAGTTTCATTTTCCTCACGAAGTTTGGTCATCTGTGCTCTTAGTTTCTTATTTTCCTTGATTGCTTCTTCTAATTTCTGGTCTTTTCCGCTTAGTTCTTTTTGAAGATTTTCTAATTCTTCCTGTGTTTTTTTCTCTTTTCCGGCATCTGGCAGCAGACTCATATCATAATGGCGATTTATATAGTTTTCACCATAACAGTAATCAATCCATTTACAGAACTGGAAAACACAGCGTAACGAAAGTACCGCTGCATCGTGTTTTACGTTGGTATTTGTATGTACTGCGACATTTCCAAGCTTAATCGTATATTTTAGCATATCAAATAATTTAGGCTGAATCAGCTTGCGGAAAGAATATTCGTGAATCAGGCTGGAAATATTATCACGATATGGCATGGTCAGGGCATCATCGTGGACATATACCCATCGCACTGCGAGTTCTAAGGCTCGTCTTGACAAGATTGCTGCTGTTGACGGAGATATAGCGATGCTTCGTTCCGCTTCTGCTGCCTGCATCGCAAAGTCTTTGAAGCAATCTGTCTGTGCTAGAAAGTCAAAATTCGTCTGCATATAGTTTCCCTCCCCTTGTTTTTCCTGATTCTTTGGTGTTTGGTCTTGGTTTTATTATACTCTGTGTGTTGTTGCTGGTGCAATATAGAAATTTGTGGATGTCAAATTTTGATTTGTCGGTTTGGGCAACGAAGGCGGCGAACTGGTTTTGAAGTTCAAGTGGTGGTACCATCACATTTAACTCTTTAGTCATAGATATCGAAAGATACGCAACAGTTGACCCTGCTTGTAACGAATCAATTTGCTTTCTAAATTCAGGCATTTCAAATAAATATGAAATATATAATGGAGTAATTTTTTCATCAAATTTTGATAGCCATGTGATCATTCCATCTTGAAAATAAAATTCATCATCATCTTGAATAATATAACATCTTCCCAGAGTTCCTCTTGCTGTAAGCAAAATATCACCTCTTGCTGGCACTAATCCTTGCTTTTTAAACTTTTCAAAGAGTTCTTCTGGAATAAATAAGTCACAATCTTTTGAACCTGTATCCATTCTATTAACCAAATCTGAAATTCTAAGAAATGGAATGCCTGTTAAACTTTGATCATTCTGATATATACGCTTACTAGATCCAACCTCACATAATTGCTCCATTTTGTACACATTCCAATTTTTTTCGTTAACATCAGGATTTCCAAACATCTCGACAAATCGGGCTTTGATAAGTTCGTCCAGTTTCTCTAACTCAATCTCTCGCTGTTCTAAAATCTGTTTAGCCTTAAATAGTATTTTAACAATATTTCTTTGTTCTTCAACGCTAGGCAATTCAATCATAGCATCGGTGAGGTTTCCTAACTTAATATACTTTATAACTCCCCCTATAGCCTGACGACGTAATTCCTCGACATATTCCTCCATAAAGAGATATAAATATGGCATATATAGTTTTCCATCACTATTATTTTCGATTATATATGTTCGCTGATAGGCATCAAATTTTCCATTATAATACTTAACATTTAAATCCCCATTACCCGCTACCAAAACACATTCACAATCATACGAATATGTTGATATCTTCAATGGTTCTTTTGAACAGGTAAAAAAAGGATATTGACCATCTTCTGATGAAGCATTTGCATCAAGTTTACCTGTTTTTATTTTTGTTAAATCACCTATTTTTACCTTCATCTACCTCATCCCCACAAATCTCAATTTTAAAGGAATGAATTTCAATTTATTTGGTTACGCCATGTATTTCTGATGGGATGCCTTTACATTATTCTGATTTACCATTGCATATTGCATCGTCGTATCAATCTGTGAATGTCCAAGAATCTTTTGTACCTGCTCAATCGGCATTCCTTTGTCAATTGCTCTGGTTGCCATCGTTCTTCGGAATTTGTGCGGATGGATTCGTTCTAATCCAAGCTCTCTTCCTAATTGTCTTAATCGAATCTCTACTCCACTGATCTTTAAACGATCATACGGAACATCCAATGTAACAAATAATGCTGGATTCTTGTCTTTCCTGCTTTCTATATACTCAGTTAAATGTACTTTTGCTTTCGCATCAAAATAAACTCTTCTTTCTTTATCTCCTTTTCCGTAGACGACACATTCTCGTTCTTCAAAGTCTATGTCTCCAATATTCAAATTGACCAATTCGCCTACTCGTATGCCTGTTGAATATAGTAAATCAATCATTGCAAGATCACGAATTTGTGTACAATGATCTCTTAGCTGTTCGATTCCTTCATCGGTAATCACACTTTTCACAACTGTTTTTGTCTTAATCTTATGAATCCTTCTCATCGGACTTTTCAAAATATAATCTTCTTCCTCCAACCACGTAAAAAAGCTAGAGATATTTCGCCTGATATTATCAATCGTAACATTGGAACAATTATTTCTCTTTTGATAATCCGCAAGATACGACCTCATTTCATCTGTGGTAATCTTGCGGACTTCTTTTTTTGTTTGTGAAAGCATATGTTCTGCTGTCACTTTATAATATTGAATCGTACGTTCTGAACATCCTTCTACTCTTTTCGCATCTAGGAACATTTTTAGGAATTCTTTGTTCGATATCTGTTGTTTCTCAGGTTCATTCTCTGAAAATGTTCTTAGAATTACTTCCTGTAATTTTTTCATCTGTGGCACTGTTAAATACTCTGCCATCTCATTTAGTATTGTTACAATTTTCTCTTCCATGTTGGTACACTCCTTTTTTATATACCAACATCCTTCAACCATTCTTTATTCTAAATTTATGAAATAAAATACTGACATTCCTGATAATATATTTCAGCTTCTTTTTGCATTAATTCCAGTAATTGATCCACTTTTTGATGTTCTCTAAATTCTTTTAAACCTTCCAAATATCTGCTTCGGTTATCATCTAAAATAATAAATGGTGTCAATTCATCATATTTCAAACTTTCCCGAAACAATATCATTCTTCCTGTTCGACCATTTCCGTCTTGAAATGGATGAATAGACTCATATCTTGCATGAAATTCAGCAAGTACTTTCATACTTTTTTCTTGTTTATGATACCATTCCAAAAGTTGCTTCATCTCTGCTTCTACATCTTTGGGCAATGCTGTTTTATACATTCCGATCATATTCGGTCGTGTCTTATAATCCCCAATTGCATATCCATTCGCTCGGTCTTCAAAAACTCCTGATTTCAACTCATAATGCATCTGTTTTATTAGATTCTCTGTCAATTTTTCTTCCAAGGTATCTAACATATAATTAAACATTAAGAAATGTCCATTCATTTCTTCTACATCTTTCGCGCGATAATAATCATCATTGACTGGCAATGTTCCATTGTCAAATAATGATGCCGTCTGTTCTGGCGTCAACGTACTTCCTTCAATTTTATTTGAATTGTATGCCATTGCTCTTTGCGTATAAGCATACACTCCTGATCTGTCAAATCGTTTTCGCTCTATTTTAAATCGTTCAATTAACCATCGTTTAAATTCTGACATCTTGATATTGCCCCCTTTCTATCCAAAATATTCTTGCATTAATGAATCAAATAATAACTGTGTTTTTTCTAGTGACTTCTGAATCTCAAATTTTGATTTGTCGACTTGTTTAACGAAAATCTCAAATTCTCTTTGTACATCTAAATCTGGATTCATCACTTCAACTGTCCTCACTTTTTGTATACCAAATGCAGCTTGCGAAGTGGAATTCTTTGCTTCAGCAAATTGTCTTTCGACAAAATCTGATTCAAATGAGTACTTCAAGAAATACGGTCTTACTAATTCACTATTAGGTTGGATCAACACTACATTAGCAGATAATGTATAGTCATTACGTACTGGAACAAACACTGGATTACCAATAGTTCCAATCTTTCCAACAACAAAATCTCCGTCATGTAAAGTATATCTATTCATATGTTCTTCTAACACTTTAAGACTGACCTTTCGAGCACCTTCGAAATCTATTTTACCTGTTTTATAATCGCAATCCTTGATACTTACATAAGGGATTCCACCTTCTTCAACCGGTGGTGTTCTATGACTTGGTTGTGGGTCTACTGAATTAGCAACTTCTCCGACTTGATGAATCGGATATTTAGCTGTACCATCAAGCGGATTACCAAACAGCTCGACAAATCGGGCTCTGATGAGTTCATCTAGTAACTCTAATTCTTTTGTTCTTGATTCAATAACCTTTTCTATTTTATTTAACGTACTAACAATTTCTTTTTGTCTATCTAAGGAATCAAGATTGAATTCCTCATTCTTATAATCTTTAAAATAAATATGTGGAATTGTTGCACCGGTAAAATACTTCTCCAAATGCATATATTTCACAACATAACATAGATACTCTGGTAGCACATTGCCTTTCGGAAGTAAATACTGCATTGTTCCTATTACTGAAGACTTTGCAGGATGTAATGTAGTTCTTCCTATTCCTGCGCCATCTTTAACAACCGCAACATAGGGCTGCTCCTGATGATAAAAATCCACATTTCCAATATAACCGGATGCTCCATAAATAGGATAATCTCCATCTTTGTCCACCACATCCGATTGTTTTAAGTTTGATGAGCCGCGCTCACAAACATCTTCAAGCTTAACTCTCGCCATCTATCATCCCCACAAATCTCAATTTGTGGTTTCCCCCTTTCCTAAAAGTTCCATTAATGATTTTCTCAAGACTTTTTCCTCTTCGTCAAGAGCAATAATATCTGCAAAAATATCTTTTGTGTCTCTATATGTAACAACTTCTCTTACAACTTCTTTGTATTTATTGATTGACAAGTCATAATTTTTCTATCGACTAATCATCATTTTCTTCCAACATTTTCCTTAATTCCACCAGATTCTTATGAATCTCCACCTCTAATTCCTCCATATCTTTCAATATTTCCTCTGTTGGTGGATACTCTACTGGAATATACTCGATCTCTTTATATTTATTAATAGAGAGATCATAGTCATTTTCAGCAATCTCTTCTTTCGGCACAAAGAAAGACTGTTCTGTTCGTTTTCTTTCTTCTTCCTTTTCTAGATTCTGATACCTCTCAATGATATCTGGAATATCATTTTCCTCGATTTCCTGACGTTTATCATCTAAGGTTCTTCCATCGGCTTTCATATCATAAAACCAGACTTTGTCAGTACCTCCTGCTCCTGTCTTTGTGAACAGTAAGATTGCTGTGGATACTCCTGCATATGGTTTAAATACTCCAGATGGCATGGAAATCACTGCATCTAATTTATGATTTTCAATTAATTCTTTTCGAATTGCCTTATGTGCACGGCTACTTCCAAATAATACTCCATCTGGTACGATAACTGCTGCCCTTCCTCCAATTTTCATGATGCGAAGGAATAAAACAAGGAATAATAATTCTGTTTTCTTTGTTTTTGCAACCTTTAAAAGATCTGCTGATACTCCATCATAATCTAAACTTCCTTTAAATGGTGGATTGGCAAGGATCAATGAATACTTTTCTTTGTCTGTATTCATCTCTGACAAACTGTCCTTATACTCAATATTGGGATCATCAACCCCATGAAGCAGCATATTCATTGCTCCGATTCGAAGCATGGTTCGGTCCATATCAAATCCATAAAACATCTCATGATTAAAATGTTCTCTCTGTTCTGCATTTAAGAATAAATCTTGATGATTTTTACGCAAATACTGTTGTGCTGCCATTAAAAATCCTGCTGATCCCATTGCTGGATCGCAGATGATATCAGATGGTACTGGTTTTACCAGTTCTACCATCATCTGAATGATATGTCTTGGTGTTCGGAATTGTCCGTTCTTTCCTGCACTTTCCAGTTTAGACAACAAGTATTCATATAAATCTCCTTTGCTGTCTCCTTCCAGATTTAACCCGTCAATTCCATCGATTACTTTGGTAAGTAACGCTGGTGTTGGAATCTTAAAGATTGCATCTCCCATATATTTGCTGTAGGCTGATTCTCCGTCTGGATGTAGATTCTTAATAAATGGAAATACTCCGTTCATCATCAGATCATAAATCTCATTCGCATCTCCCAGATTCTTAAATTTACTCCAACGATACTGCTGACAATCAGCTGGAAAGATTCCTTCATATGGAATTCCTAAAATATTCGCATCTCTTTCTTTTCTGGTTTCTACTTCATCTAACTGTTTGATAAATAATAGATAGTTAAACTGTTCAATAACTTCCAATGGATTTGTAATTCCACCTGTCCAAAATATCTCCCAAATCTTATCTACTTTGTTCTTTAATTCACCCGTAATCATCTTACTTCCTCTTCTTCGTTTTCATTTTTATTGTGCATGCCTCTTCAACGCTTCCAGATAAATCGCCCCAAGTCTGCTAGGTTTCGTCTTCTTATGTGTCACATACCCAATATGCATCTCGCCTTCTTCTGCAAGCGGAACTGCGATAATATTCTCTCCATTCAATTCCTTGTCGATCACACCGCTACTGATCGTATATCCATTTAATCCGATCAGTAAATTAAACAACGTTGCCCTATCTCTCACTCGGATGTTCTTTGAACGCACTTCCGTACTGAACATTTCCTCCGAATAATAGAAAGAGTTATGTTCCCCCTGCTCAAATGACAGATATGGATAATCTTGTAAGTCTTCCATTGTCACTTGATCTTTCTGTGCCAGTGGATTCTTGTCACAGATGAAAATATGTGGTCTTGCCACAAATAATTCTGTGAATTTGAGATCATTTGCTTTCATGATCTTCTCAAGGACCGATGCGTTAAATTCATTGAGATATAAAATACCGATCTCGCTTTTCATTCTAGCTACATCATCGATGATCTCATAAGTCTGAGTCTCTCTCAGACTGAAATCGTAATTCTCGCTTCCATATTCTTTAATTAAGTCTACAAATGCATTGACTGCAAAAGAATAATGCTGTGTTGAAATGCAAAATTCCTGTTTCCCACCACTTTTATGTTTATATTTCTCTTCGATCAATGCCGCCTGCTCCAATACCTGTCTTGCATATCCAAGGAAGATCTCTCCTTCTCTGGATACATGAATTCCCTTGTT
>JABLTN010040838.1_pt1 | contig 15980 bp, 21 predicted proteins | sample 7160141 | NCBI WGS metagenome assembly JABLTN01 (sample SAMN14651226, study PRJNA627086) | human gut metagenome | isolation source: feces | host: Homo sapiens | reverse complement strand
TATGGATATAGCTCATAAAATTTGTTTATAGATGCTTCGCATTGGTAAAAAGATTTTATGAGAGCTTATGGTTTTTAAACCTTCGGTTATTCAGCCCCTGTATGTCCAATGCTTTCACTTCGTAAAAAATAAGGCATACAAGGTGATGCTACAATATAGCTCATATTACATAGGATTTTTTGATTATGATATGAGCTATATTGTAGCTTTATTTATTTGCTTACTATTTCCTTCGTTTCAGCATTGGACATACTTCACCCACCGCGCTCTCTGCTCCCCCTCCTCCAATCCCTTTATTTTAGTAAAAGTAAGAGAAAAAGGGTTTAATTTAAGAATAGTATATGATGATAGTTGAAGTAGGAGCAAAAACCGCTCCTATCTCAACTATCTTTATTTATATATTGGGGTCAAAATCTTTAGGGTCAAGTCTGACATCACAGATTGCAGCCAAAACCGCTGCAAACTGTGATGCCAGACTAAAAAACTACTGCATCATTTATTTTTAGTTGTATTTGATTTATGAAATTTTATATAAAAAATGTTTTTTAAGCTCATATAATTTAATCAATTATTTTTATAGTTTATGAAGTGGATTATTGGTTGTAATATTTAATATTACTCTTATATTACTGTATATATACTTATTGATATTCCTAGACTCTGAGTTGATTTTTATGGAGTTTGGCTATCGCCACCGCGCTTTACGCTTCAATCTTTTGAGCAAAGAACGCTCAAAAGGATTTTCGCTACAATCGCTAACTCAAAACCACTTTTAATATAAAGTTTTATATAAATTTAAAGTATATGTTTTTTAATTTAGTTTATGTGTAATAGAAAAACATAGGCCTTTCGGCCATGCCCCTCTGACTAATCCCTAAAGCACTCACACAATTCACTACTAACATACTTCGCAAACATCATATTACATATCAAGTCTGCTACGTATCTTATCCGTTCATTTGTGTTCGTAGCTTTTTAGGGATAGCCATTCACTGCCCTAAGCCCAATGCCCTTTGTCTAGCTTTTATTGGTGCATGAATCAATAAAGATTATTAAACCTCCACGTTTTAGATAAGTTACTCTACAAGTTTTTTAAATATTAATTTCATCTATAAACAAAATTAGCCTATTTACCTGGTTTCGGTATTATACTTTAACCCTAATATACCGCATTGGATAAAACCATTGCTCCGCTATCCAATGCTGGTGCAAATATAGCTTTTAAAGGAAATTTCGGCATTTATGTATAAATTAAAGATTACTTGAAATTCACGTAAATGTGAATTTTATAAGTGCTAAATTTATTAATATTTCACGTTTTCGTGAATATAAAAATGAGTTTTTATAAGAGGTTTAATATATTAAAAATTGAAATATACAAGTTTGTAGGGGGTATTGGAGTGAAAGGTAGTTTTGGAGGTTTATATACATTTCTTGAAGTGGCTGAGATTTATGGAATAGATGATTCATGTTTAAGAAAGCAAGTGGCACGTGGTAAGTTCGTTATTGGTGAAGAGGTAAAGAAGATGGGAAGAACATGGATTATAACAGAGCAGGCAATGATTAAAAGTTTTGGAGCTTTGAAGTTTGAGGAATACAAGAAGAAACAACAGAAAAAGGAGCAGGTTAAAGAGAAAAAATTAAATGGAGTTTACTCAAATCGTGGCTTAAATACTCAAAAGACTAGTAAATGCAGTGGTCAAAAGAGAAATAGATCTAGTAAGAAAGTACATAGCATGAATGAGAAGGAAGAAAAGGTAAGAGATAGTTGGGTTAATGGAGAAATTAAGGGTGTAGAGCTTAAAAGTTTTGATTTTAATACAAATGATAGTGAGCAGGTTTAAAAATGTCTGTAGGTTTTATCATATCGAATAAAAATAAATTTTACATTTTAAAGATAATATACTTATTATAATAGAGAAATACATAAATTGGGGAGGTATTTATGGGAAAGTTAGTTATTGATTTAGGACATGGAGGTCATGATCCTGGAGCTATTGGACCAAATAAAACACATGAAGCAGATGTTGTTTTAGCTATAGGGAAGGAACTTGATGAATTACTTAAAGGTTATGAGCTTGAAGTTAAGTTTACAAGGCTATCTAATGTATATTTATCATTGAGTGAAAGAGCTAAGATTGCAAATGATTTTAAAGCAGATTATTTTTTATCAATTCACATTAATTCAGCTACAGATAATAGTGTTAGAGGTGTTGAAGTTTGGCAGTATTCTAATAAGAATGATAAGTTAAATAAATTTTCTAATGGTCTATGCGAGGATGTATCAAAGATTTTTAATGTTAGAAATAGAGGTGTTAAGTTAAGCCAGAAACTTTCTGTACTTAAGAATACTAATATGCCTGCTGCTTTAATTGAGGTTGATTTTATTTCTAATATTAATGCTGAAAAGGATTTAAATATTAGTAGTAATATTAAAGCGGTAGCTCTAGCAATTAGGGATAATTTAATAGATTTATTTGGATTAGAAGCTGTTACAAGTGATGTTTTATACAAGGTTTGTATTGGTGCTTTTAAGGATAAAAATAATGCTATAAATCAAGTTATATTGGCTAAAGATAAAGGATTTAAAGATGCATATATAATATAGATCTATGCTATTAAAGCTATTAAAAGCTGGATTGTACCAGCAAAACTTCATAAGTAATACGGAAAAACTCAGTTGTATCAATAGGTATATAGCTAATAGCATAAAAGAATTATTAAATATTAGAAGAGATATTAGTTAGAATAAGAAATAGCAATACAAATACATATAAAGCATTTGAAAAGATATATAAATTACCTTTAGATATAAAAGTAAAATTTATATTCTTAATACTAGTATATATTACTTCTATTTAATTAAATAAAGTAATAGATAAAATACTAAGTTAGCAATATAATAATAATGGAGGACGATTGTCCTCCATTATTATTTGGAGGTGATATTTTGGATAATAAAAAAGGTTGGAGTTCTGAAGAAAAGATACAGTATATAATGGAGCTTCAAGAAAAAGGATTATCAAGAAAAGAAATAGCAGTTGAATTTGGATATACCAGAGTAGATACTTTAGATAGATTAATGAAAAAATATGGATATAATAAGATAGATGGAAAGTTTGTATTAACTGTGGAGGACAGTTGTCCTCCGCCTGTGCAAAATGGAGGTATTTCAATTATTGAAGAAGTTTGTCCTCCAAATGGAGGACATCTGTTATCTAGCTTAGATGCACAAAATAAGCTTCTTAATATAGTTAATAATTATGATAAGCTAATGTATGTTATAGATAACTTTGATAATATGGAGGACAATTGTCCTATAGATGTCATCGAAGTTAAAAGTGGCCTTCAAATAGATTTTGATAAATCAGAAGCAATAAAAACTACTATTCGTGTAGATAAAGATGTATGGGATAATTTCTCAAGTTTATGCAAAGATAAATATAATCATTTAAATAAACATGATATCATAAGTAAAGCATTTATAGAGTTTATGGAAAAGTATAAGTAGATATATTATAAGTGGAGGACAATTGTCCGACAGTTATAATTGTATATTTAAGGTGGTGAAAAAGTGAGGATAACAAATTATGAAGATTTAATAATGAAAAGAGCTATGGATGTATTTGCTGAGGATGGATTAAAATTCTTTGGAATAGATAAGAAAGTAAAAGAACTAGGTCCAACGGAATTAGTTGTTTTAGAAAGTAAGAACCTACATATGGATTATACTTTTTTGATGGAAGATGATACATACATACATTTTGAGTTTCAGACAACAAATAAGAATGTATCTGATTTAAGAAGGTTTAGAGCATACGAGGCCTTACTTAGCCATCAGACAGGAAAAGATGTTGTTACATATGTAATCTATTCATCAAATATAATAAATGTAAATGACACTTTAGAAACAGGTATAAATAAATTTAAAGTAAATACTATATCTATGGCTAGTAAAAATGGTGATGATGTATTTAAGAATGTATCTGATAAAATCAGTAAGGGAATAAGCTTATCAAAAGATGATATAATATCATTATCATTTAGTCCAATAATGGGTGGGCAAGTAAGCAAATTAGATAGAATATTAAATACTATAAAGTTATTAAAAGATATAGATATTACTTATAGGCACGATGTTGAATCTATAATATATGCCTTTGCAAATAAATTTTTAAGTGGAAAAGATTTAGAAAGAGTAAAGGAGGAGCTTAAAGTGACTGAATTAGGTAAGAGTTTAATAGATGAAGGTAAGAAAGAAAAAGCTATAGAGATAGCTAAGAAGGCTATTTTAAAAGGTATGGATAATGAAACTATACAAGATCTTACTGATTTATCTATAGAAGACATTGAGTTAATAAGAAAAGTTATGAATTAAAATAGATATATATTATGAATGGAGGACAATTGTCCTCCATTTGTTTTTTAGTATAAAAATATAGTTTATTTTAAGTATTCGACAAATATTGATAAATAAATTAAAATATTAGATGAATAAATTAAAAAATAAATGATGATATATTAGATGAGTACATTGAAATTACTTAAATATATAGTAATTTTATATAAAAAAGTCAAGTTTGAGCCGACAAACTTGACTTTTTTAGTTTCAATTATTTATAATTAAATCTTAAATACATATTAAATAAACTATATTTTAGAGGAAATCAAAATGAATGAGTTATTAAAAAGTATAAGAAATCTATGTTATAGCATTTTTGAATTAACGATAGCCATAGTATTTTTAAGTATTATATTTAGGCAAGTAGAATTCAATACACTAGAAAAAAGTGTATTTTTTGTAGGTCTTGTATCTATGGCAATATATTTTGTGATAGGTTTAATTTTAAAATTAGGCTATGTTTTAAATGAGTGTTGAAAATGATATAATATGATTAACTTCGCAATTGTTATATAATGCGAAGAAAATGATATAATTAGTTGACTGTCCATGAAAACATCTGTTTTAGTGGACACTTATTTTTATTCTGTATTTTATGTAAATATATCTGTATCTTAATTATTATTATTTCTAATATGTTATAATTTACCTATAGTATCTTTTTATGATAAAAGGGGGGACAAATATGGAGTTTAGTATAATAACTCTAATTATAGGTATTTTGGGATTTGTGTTAGGATTTATGGTTAGAAAGTATAAAATGGGTAATCTTGTAAGTTGGGTAAATTTAAAAAAATATGATAATGATAAAGTTGCAGATATTATGGGCTCTCATGTTATGGTATTTGGATTATGTTTATCAGCAATTGCTGGCATAAACTATGTGTTAAAAAACAGGTATCCATATATAATTACAATTACAATAATAGTGATGGCAGTTGCAACTGAATTTGGTGCATACTATAGAATTTGTAAATATGCAAAATTAGAAGATTAATTTGTTCAATAAAACAAATATTATCTTAGGCGATGTATTAGAGATAATTATAGTTAGTTTAAATAAAGTTATTTCAGTAAGATGTTGTTCAAGAAATAAACGTGATGTTTTATTGAACAGAACAATACTTTTACAATATTAATTTAATACGAACTAAATCAAGAGCTGTATGAATAACAAATACAGCTCTTGATTTTTAATTATTTAAAATTTATCTAATCTCAACATTGTGTTAAAACATAGCCTAAAATTAAAAAAATAGTAATATAAGCCACCTCAATCAAAGGTGGCTTATTAATATTCATTTGGAGGATGACATGAAAAAAAGAGCAGTAGGATATTGCAGAATATCAACATTAATGCAAGTAGATAATACTTCACTTAAGGACCAAGAAGATAAAATTAGAATGTATGCTAAACTTCACGATATCGTGATAGAAGAAATGTTTATAGATAAAGCAGTATCAGGAAAATCTACAGATAGACCAGAGTACGATAAGATGATGGACTATGTAAAAGAAAATAACATAGATATGATTATAGTTTATAAAAATGATAGGATACATAGAAGTTTATATAATTTATTAGCCATGATTTATGAACTTCAAAAGTATGAAGTAGCTTTAGTAAGTGTAACAGAAATGTTTGACACATCAACCCCTCAAGGGATGCTATTTTTACAGATGCTAGGCAGCTTTGCAGAGTTTGAAAGAGCAGTTATAAATGAAAGAACTCGTAATGGTAGAATAGCAAGATTAAATGAAAATAAGTGGGTAGGCGGTAAGCCCGCATTTGGATATAAAGTAAATAAAGATGGTAAGTTTGAAATAGATGAAGAAGAAGTAATAATAGTTAAGGATATATTCAAATTAAGGTCCAAGGGGCTTTCATTAGCTAAGATAGGTGCTAAGTATGGATTTTCTAAGCAGAAGATAGATTATATATTAAAAAATAAAAATTATATTGGGATATTCACCTACCAAGGAAAGAAAGAAAAAAATAATATAACCATTGAAATAGAGCCGATAGTATCAAAGTATATGTGGAATAAAGTAAATAAAGTGTAATTACATTTATAAATTTTCAATATTTATTTTTATATTTATACCAAAATAAAAATATCAAAAAAAATAACTCGTTCAATAAAAATATTATGATGATAATAACAATGATACCAAAGTAGCTAACTACGAATGATTCAAGAAAAATTTTATACAACATATTAAGTAACAAATATATTAAAGTAAGGATTAACAAGATATAAGTAAAATATTTCAATTAAATTAGATCTCCTTTTAAGAAATTAAATATAAATTATAAATATCATAAAGTTTAAACTAATAAAATAGTATTTAACTAAATGGTAGTTAAGTATTACAAAGTGGAAATAAAAAATATGTATAATAAAATAAAGAGTATATATTCAAAAGGAGTTGTAAATAAGTATGGAAATTTTAAATAAGATAAGTACAGTAATATTATCTATCATTATATTTGGAGGACCTCAGTTACATGAAGTAGATACAATTGAAATTTCAAATGATATAAATAGTATTATATTTAAAGAAATTAAATTATAAAAAAAGTTATTCAATGTAATTTTACATTGAATAACTTTTTTTTATTAATTCTCTGAATCACAAATTAAAGTCCAAAAAGTAATAATTAAAGTCCAAAAAGTAATAATTAAAGTCTAAAAAGTAACAAAATATATATAAATGTAGCAAAAAAATACATAATAAAGTAATATAAAACTTGAGAAAAGTTGGAGTAATGAAAGGAAACTTAAATAATGATTAATATAGGAATATGTGAGGATGAATTACACTATAGAGTAAATATAAAAGACATGTTAGGAGATATATTAAGTACATATTCTATAAATTACAAGATTTACGAATTTTCATCAGGAGAAGAGTTATTAAGCAACTATCCTAAGGATTTAGATATATTAATTATGGACATACAAATGAAAATAATTAATGGTATGGATACGGCAAGGAAAATAAGGGAATTTGATCAGAATTTAGAAATAATATTTATGACATCATTTTCAGAATTTATGCAAGAAGGGTATGAGGTAAAAGCATATAGATATATATTAAAGCCAATAAGTGAAAGAAAAATATCAAGAAATATTTTACCCTGTATAAATGAAATTATGAAAAAAAAGAATAACTATTTAACTATAAATGTTAAGAATTATGTAGATAGGATAAAAATAGACTCAATTGTTTATATAGAAACTGATAGACCTAACATATTGATTTACACAAATGACAATAAATATACTACCAAAATGAGTATTTCTAAAATAGATAAAATATTAAGAGAGCATGGTTTTTTTAGATGCCATAATAGTTATATAGTCAATTTAAAATTAGTAGAATCAATGAATAGTAATACACTAAAAATAGGTGAAAAATATATACCAATAAGCAAGTATAGGGTTAAAGAATTAAAGCTTGCACTGACTAATATATTAGGTGATATCTTATGTTAAAAGAATATAGCATAAATATATGGTATGTTATTGATATAATAACTATGTACATAGATTGGATAATATTCTTTACTGTATTGAATTTAGTTGGAGAGAGGAGAATCTCTAAGAAAAAATATATATCTAGAGTTATAATGCTAGTTTTATTTATGGGATTTTTAAATATATCCAATATGTTTGAAAATACTAAGATTATTTTATGTATGATAATAGGAGTTATATTTTATAAGCTATCATATAAAGATAATATTTATAAATGTATAATGATAAATTTATTATTTTGGTTAGGATTAATTATAAATGAATCAGTTTCAATAAGTATTGTAGTTATGTTAAATAGACTAGAGAGTATTCAACTATTATTAGCTGGAAATATATTCAGAATGCAAGCAATATTTATATCTAAAATACTATTAACTCTAGAACTTATATTATTTAAATATTTTAGATTATCATTAGAGTTTAAGTTAAAAGATATGATATTGATAGGTATACCTATAGTGTCTAATATAGCAATATTATTATTAGTATATGGATATAATTTTAGTCAAAGTATAGTTAATAGATTTGATATAGCTATAGTGGTTATTATAACGTTATTAATTGTACTATCAAGTGTAATGCTTATAATAGTAATAGGAAAAATTGTACAGCATGATAAGATTAAACTAGAATATGAACTTATAAATGAAAGAATAAATACAAATCATAAGAGATATGAAGGCATAAATGAAATACATAATAAGTTAAGGTATGTCTATCATGATTTAAAAAATCATATGACTTGTATAAAAAATTATAATACAAAAGAAGAAATTGTATCATATATAAATAAATTAGAGTTACAAATAAGTGATTTCGAGAAGTTAAGAAATACAGGAAATGCAACACTGGATATAATCTTAGGTGAAAAAACACATCTTTGTAAAAAATATAATATAGAATTTGAAGATTATATAAACATATCTAAATTGAATTTCATTCAAGAGAATGACTTATGTTCAATATTTGCAAATGCACTAGATAATGCAATTGAAGCATGTACAAAGATAGATAATGAATTAGAAAAAAGAATAGTTGTTAGAGCTACATACATAAATGGATTTGCAATAATTAAATTTACTAATACAAAGGTAAATGATATTAAATTTACTGGAGAAAAAATTGAAACAAGTAAGAATAATAAAAAAATACATGGAATAGGAATTTCAAGTATTAAGTATATAGTAAGTAAATATAAAGGTGAAGTACTAGTTAATTACTCAAAAAATGAGTTTATATTAAAAATAATGATACCAATAACAAAAGAGGAGATAATAACAAATGAAAAAAATAGTATTAAAGTTACTTAAAAATATGTCGATATTGAGCTTTGGAATAGCTGTATTATCATCAAATAGTGCAAGTGCATGGGCGATACATCAACCAGAAGAGCCAAAGGAATTATGCAAGTTAAAAAAGATAAAATAAATTGGAAATCTCCCATTTTGAAGGGAGATTTTTAATATTTAAGGAGGAAATATGTTTAAGAGTTTATCATATAGAATTACAGATATATTGGTTAATAATGGAATTATAGAAATTGATGATTTTGAAATTTATAGATACGGATTTGAGACATTGATTTATTTTATAGTTAATATTTCTGTGGCATTATTAATAGGTATTATTTTTGATAGATTTATACATACGATTGTGTTTTTAAGTTGTTATTGTACTTTAAGGCAATTTACAGGAGGATATCATGCTAAAAATTATACCGAGTGCACATTGACATTTGCAGCAATTTATTTAATAACTATTTTTGTAGCAAATAATATAGATATTGTTAGTTATAAGTATTTATCAATAGTTATATTGATTATAAGTATGTTTATAATCTATAAGTTAGCTCCTTTAGAGCATAGAAATAAGCCACTTAGTAATAAGGAAAAGCATATATATAGAATAACTGCAATGAAAATTACGAGTTTTATAACAATGATATTTATTGCTAGTATTGTAAGAAAAATTTTTGTAGAATATTCGATATACTCTTTATTTGCTGTTTGTTGGATTGGTATATTACTAATTGTGGGATATTATAATAATTAACATTACTTCTTGACACAGTTCCCATAGCTAAAGCAAGTGGACTCTTGGTGGATAACACACCTATTTATACTTAAATATTACAACAGAGATAGTTACACAGACAAGTTACTTTTACGGTGTATTCGCAGCTACTACCTTAAACAGTAGATACTTTCAAATAGTATTTAGACTGTGGGTGTATTTTGGTTCAATAATATATAAACTAATTTACTATTACGGTTGATTAAATCGATGCTTTTATTTGAAGATAAGAGCATCGATTATAAAGTATTAGAAGTGTTGGTATTTATAGGTATCTTATGCGTATTACCTAAATACAAATATTATCTTGAGAGAATTGTTGTTTTAGACTTTTAAAGCTTTTATTTAAAGTATCTATATCATCAAAAATATTTTTGATATAATCCTTATTATTCAATTTATTTAGACTACAAATTGTATTTAAATGTTCATCGATATTTATGATTAAATTTTCAGCTTCATTTAAAATTTGCAGGTTGTTATCATTATATGAATTATTCTTAACTAAATCTTGATATATATATATATTATTTAATGTAGAATTAAGAGAAGTTTTTAAATTTTGTGTTAATTCTATTATCTTTTTATCTGACATTTTTGTATTATTGATTATTTCAGATTTTAAATTATTTAATTCATCTGTCATTAAATCATTTGTTAAATAAGATAATTCGACTACAATTCGTTGCTCTATACTTGTTTTAGGGCTTTTTCCAATAAACTGAGGTACTATAAATAAGAATAGTATAAGTAATAAATTAGCTATAAGTGTAATTTTTTTCATTTTATACATCTCCTATATTTAATTTATTTATATTCCCTCGATCTAATTCGTAAACTTCATCACATAATATATCGATATCTTCTTTTATATGACTTGAAATTAATATAGTTTTTCCTTCTTTTTTATAATCAATAAGCATTTCTCTTATATCTTTAACACTATAACTATCTAATCCATTGAATGGTTCATCTAAGATTAGCAATTCTGGATTTTCCATTATAGCTTGTGCTAATGCAAGTTTTTGCTTCATTCCTAAAGAATATTTTTTATATTTTTTTTTATCATTAGGGTCTAGGCCGACTTTATTTAAAGCAGATTTAATATCTGAGTCAGAGATTTTATTTCTTATAGACGCTAATAGTTTCAAGTTATCAAAACTTGATAAATTAGGCAGAAAGCCTGCACCATCTAAAACTGCACCAAGATTATCATAGAAGTCAATATCTTTACCTATTTCTTTGCCTTTTATAATAATTTTGCCATTAGATATATTTAAAAGACCACAGATTCCTTTAAATAGGATACTTTTTCCACTACCATTTCTACCTACAAATCCATAGATTTTATTTTCTTTTAAATGTAAATTTATATCATTTAATATGATATCCTTTTTTATTTTTTGAGTATAATTTTCTATTTTTATCAATTTAATCACCTCTATATTTTATTGAGAATTATTTATATTTGATATAAGATGTTTTTTAAAATTTATTGTATAAACTAATGATACTATAGTAAAAATAATTAATATTAAATAAAAGATATAAGTATCATTTGAAATTTTAAAATTTTTATAATCTATACTATTAAATAAGATTGCATGATATCCAGGCAAAAACCTTAAATTACCTACAATTCCCATGGAAAGGAAAGTAGTTGTAATTCCTAATATAGTATAAAAATTACTACATATTATAGAGAAAGTAACTATAAAACCAACTAATGATATAATTATTAAATTATTGATAAATAAGCTCCTTAAAATTAATCTAAAGTAAGAAAAGTTATTTTTATAGAGTATTGAAAATATTCCGTTTTGTATATCAACCTTATCTAAATTCATTAAAATTATAGTAGAATATCCTAGTATAAAATATACGATACTTACTATTACAATCGCTGATATTAAGTTAAAAATAAATATATAGTAACTTTTTAATCTCATAATAGTATAATAGCTATATTCTGTTATTTGTCTATAAAGAAAGTTACTGAGTATTAAAAGTGGGATTAAATAAATACTTAAAATATATAAGAAGTATTTTATACTATACTCATAATCTAATAATAAAAAAACAGACAGTATAATATCATAAGCAGATAATGAATTTATACTAACGTTTAAATAATTACTATTTATTAAATCAACTAATAAATTCTTTGATGATATAGAAATAGCTGCAAATATACATATAGTTAAAATAATAAATTTTAAGCTTAATACCTGTTTTATATTTTTAATAATCATACATGTATCCTCGCAATACTAATCATGTAAATTTTTGTATTTTACTACTTTACAAATACATTCTGTTAATATAAATAATATTGTTGTTAATAAAAACATAGCAGAAATAAAGTCTTTATTTATAATCATCAAATTATTTATATTTGCAAAATTATATAATATTAAATTATTTGGAAGATGCCATACATCCGAAAATGTTCCAGCAACAATTAAGGATAAAATTGAGATATATACAATTGATATGTATATACTTTTCTTATTTCTAAACAATAAATACACTAAAATACAAAATAGTGAATATATAATATATACTAAAGAACCAAGGATAATAGATATAATACTATAGATAATGAAATCTGTATTAATTGCTAATTTTAATTTAAAATAAAATATAAGTGAAATAAATATATATACTAATGTTACATATGTAAATGAAATAAATATACTTGAAATAACTTTATTTATTATCCACCTTTTTCTTGAATTAAAAAAATATATATGTTTTTCATCTAACCCCCAAAATATATCATTTAGTATATAGAAAAAAGCTGCTGTAATTGGCAAATAGTACTGATAAGGTAATGCCATAGACACCAACATTAACTCCGTTAAATTTGTATCTTGTGTGATAATAAAATTATTTTGAGCTAATTTAGATAATATTAGAAATGGAGTACTCACAATGAGTAGAGTAACTAATATTAATTTATTATGTACTTTACTAGTATTAAATTGTTTTAATGTATATATCATAATATTAAATAACATCCTCTCTAGATTTTATATAAATCAATATTAAACTAACTATCATAATAATAGATATATTAAGTAGCCCAAACTTAAATTCTGTTTGTTCAAAATTAAAATACATTACATTCCAAGGATTGATTTTATTTAGACCTAAAGTGCTACATATAGATCCTCCAACCAACATATATATTTGAGGTATAAGGATACTCAATATTATATTTTTAGTAAACATTCCTATAGTTAATGCGAATGTTGAAAATGTTGCCCCTATAAAAAACATAAGAGAAAAAACAAAAAAAATATATATAATTGTATTTTCAAATAGATAGTTTATAAATATAGCTGGTTCATTAATATATAATGATGATGATAATATACTTGGTATTTCATTTGTAAGTGTAATTAATAGGATAATTAATGTAACTATTGATGATAGTGACACAATTAGCCCCCCAGATAAGGCGTTTAGCAAAGTCTTACTAAAAAAATAATTATCTTTTTTACTTCTCATTAAAATATTTTTTAAATAACCACTTTTTTTATCAATTATATATGTTGCAGCATAAGGTAAACATGAAATAAGAGCTATTATGCTTATATAAGGAACAAATGTACTTAGCCAAACATCATATGAATTAAGGCTATTTGTAATATTACTTTCTATTTCTATCTTTCCATATTCATTAAGATCATAATTATTAATATGTTGGTATGTATATAGCTCAGGTTCAAATATAGTTCGTACAGCATTTAGTTGCCAACATATGGATATAATTAGTAATACTGATAGTAGTGGATTAAATAAAAAGCGTTTTATTTCTGATTTTAGTATCATAAAATTAAGTCCTTTCTTTATTAAAAAAAATAAGAGGTATACTTAAAAGTATTCCTCTTGTTTTTTATTTAATTGTTATCGAAGCCTCCACTAATAGTCATATTTATTTTAGGGACAGTATATCTTTGTCTTGCAGTAACTCCAGGTTGACCAAGGTTATTTTTCTTAAGATTTGTAGCTACCGTTTTGTTTCCGTTACCATCGGGTCTACGAACTAGTGTATCTGCGCTTGAAACTAGTGTTTTTGTATCGTTACTAGTTAACACCACCTTATGATTATAATCGCTAGGTGTCATTCCACTAGGTCCTTTTATAACATCATTTCTACAAGATGCATTATTTTTACTAGTAATAGTATCTGGTGCTGAATGTGCTGTAAGACTTTGTGAATGATAAACATTATATGTTCCAAATGTTGCAATTTCATCAGCAAATGAACCTACACCAGTTATATTAGTTACAGTTGCTCCTGCTATTAGGAAGCCTGCCATTACTAATTTTATTCTTTTGTTTCCGATCATAATAGATCCCCCTAATTATTAATTATTTTATTGAGTTGCAAATATAGATTTAAAATAATAGATATATTCTTGTCTATCTTATTATTAATAACGAACTCATATCAAGTATATAATCAAGAATAATTTTTTTGAATATACAGATGCAAACTAGGAGGTAAATAAAGCAGTTTGGATAGATTTTTATAAAAAAGAAGATTCTAGTTTTAAAGGAACAAGGATTAAGCAATAGAGCTATTTAAAGAGAGCTTAAAATAAGTGAAATAAAAGTAAGAAATACACTTAAAAAATAGGTGCGTAAAAAAATGGATATTTATAAATATGTGGAAGGTGTGATTTTTTTTAGAGAGAGGGCTTTTTCTGGAGGAAAAGAATATCTAGATTACTTTTATAGGATTTTTAGGAGGTTGTATTTATTTTGAAAATAGTAGTAGTTTTAACTGTTCTTTTTATCAGTATTGTTTCATCAAGTATAAGTGCTGTAATTTTTACAGTATATCCAGATTATTTATATTTTGGGGGAACATTTTTGGGTTCTGGGATAGGAGTAGTAGGATCATATTTTATTTTCACTATTGAAAATAGAAAAAAGATAATGATGATTTAGAATGTCTTTTAGCATTATTAAAATTTACAGTTAGTAAAGTTGATAGAGTTTTAAGTAATCCTTAGAATATTCAATCCAATATTTCTGTTAAATTAACTGATTTTACTTATGAAATTATTTATGATAAAGAGTGGTACAATTATTTAAGATTAATAGATTTGTATGAAGATGAAGAAAGTATAATTAAGTTTTTTGATTATATTCAAAGAGATAAAAATATGAGTTTAGGCGATTTGATAGAGTATAGATATAATATTATAAATATATTAAAGAAACATAATAAATATGATTCAAGCTTAGATAAGGAGGCGTTATATAATAGGTTAAATGAAGATTATAAGAAATCATTATGTAATAGAGGTGTAGTTAGAGCTAATTTATAGTAGGAAAAATTACTTTTTAGTAGAATATCAACTATAAATAAGAGATTTACCTCCACAATTTGAAAATATATCAATGAAAATAGGTATAGATATAACTAAAGTGATATTTGAATAATTTGGAAGAATATCTGTGTACTTTTCTACAGAAAAGATGATATACAAAGAAGCTCAAGATAGAGAAATAGTATCAGAATGTAATGGATTTAATCATAAAGAATTAGCCTTTAAATACAATATGTCTGAAATTTACATAAGATCTATTATAAATAGGCATAAAAAAGTGCTTAAAATAAAGAAGCTACACACATGATTAATATTGGGATGTGTAGCTTTTTAAATTTTATATACTAAAACGTAAATTTATGTTAAAATTTAATTAATAAAATCGAAAATAAAAAGCAAAAAAGCCAGGAATGTTATAAGTTTGGCGACTTATTCCTAGCTTTTCATATGACTACTCTAGATAAGAGAGAACTCTCATCAGAGAATTTTTTATATTGTTATTATGCATTAATATTAACACATTAATTCATAAACATCAATAATTTTGATATTTAAAACAGTATAAAATTTATTAATAAATCAATAAGTTTTAATTTAGATTAAGTATTACTTATT
>JABLTN010068972.1_pt1 | contig 16006 bp, 9 predicted proteins | sample 7160141 | NCBI WGS metagenome assembly JABLTN01 (sample SAMN14651226, study PRJNA627086) | human gut metagenome | isolation source: feces | host: Homo sapiens | reverse complement strand
CGGACGGGTAATCTTAATTAATCCGTCGGTGGATATCCATCCCTTGGTAATAACATCGGTCCATAAACAGAAACCATCTTCCATTCCTTTTCCTGGTTCATACTTTTCGGCTTCTACCAGAAAAGAAGCTCTCTGATAACTTTTTTTCATACGAAACACCTCGATTCTCTTAAGTTATAAATAGTATACATCAGAAAGAAAAAAAGAACAAGTAAAATAATTTGAAAAAATTCAAAAAAACTGTTGACAAAAATAAATTTATCTGTTATTATATCAGAGTTGCTGGTGAGCAACAACCTAATAGATGCGGAAATGCTGGAATTGGCAGACAGGCTAGACTAAGGATCTAGTGTTGGCAACGACGTGAGGGTTCAAGTCCCTTCTTCCGCATTAGATCAAAAGAGAAGTCATATATGACTTCTCTTTTTTTGGTATTGCAATTCTTACAGAGCAAAACGCTGGTTTTGCTCTGTTTTTAGGTATAGGAAAATGCTTTTTTATTCATCTTACAACCGGTACCCCAAGGCTCTCACTGCATCCAGATCACCTTCTACGGACGTTCCCATGACCGTCAGCAAATCTCCCGTGATCGCCGCATTGCAACCGGATTGAAAACACCGAAGACCTGTATCCTCCAGGTAATCTCTCCCCGCCGCCAGACGTATCATCTGATTTGGTAAAATATACTTAAAAACACCAATAATGCGTCGAACTTCTTCTTCCGTTAATACCTTATTATGTCCCATCGGTGTGCCCTCTACCGGGTCTAACAGATTGATTGGAACTGTGTCCGGTGCAATCTCGCGCAGTGTAAAGGCAAGATCCAGTCGATCCGCCATAGACTCTCCAATCCCAAAAAGGCCCCCACTGCATAAGGATAATCCAGCCTCTTTTGCTGCTTTCAGCGTCGCAATTTTGTCATCATACGTATGGCTTCCACATACTTTAGCAAAATGTGTACGTGAAGTTTCCAGGTTATTATGGATCCGTACTACTCCCGCTTCCTTTAATCGCACAAACTGATCTTTATTCATCAATCCACCGGATACACAAGGTCGAAGAGCAGTGTCCTTTCGTATCACACGAACTGTTTCACACAAGGCATCTACTTCACGTTCGCTAAGATGATGCCCGGATGCCACCAAACAATAATGTCGGATTCCCTGTGCGCTACGCTTTTGGGCATCCTCCATGATCTCTTCGGTTCCACGAAGCGGGTAACTCTTCACTGCCGCTTTAGAACAACTCGCCTGCGAACAAAATTTACAATCTTCGGAACATCGTCCCCCTTTTATGCTGATCACACTGCACATATCAAATTCGTCTTGCTGTCTTTCCTGACGGATACGGTCAGCCCCCTGTGCCAACTCTTCGATATCTATCTGCGTCAACCACTCTGCCTCTTGTCGATTAATCTCTTCACCTTGCAATACCTTATCTGTAAGGTGTTGTAACTTTGCGTCCATGCTCTTTTGTATCCTCCTTAATAGTAAGGAAACCCATCTGAAATACTTCTATTCCAGATAGGTTTCCTGCATATTCCATAACCACTTATCCTTGGTCCGCCCACGCTGACATTACATGAATAAATCTCAGATAAGTGCTATGATTCGCTATTTTACAGTGACCTTGATTTCTTTGTATACACCATTCTGTGCATATACCCATATCTTACATTTTCCTTTTTTCACTGCCTTGATCTTGCCGGATCCGGTTACCTTGGCAACCTTCACATTACTGGATTCATACGCAAGTTTTCTATGTTTCATAATCTTTTTCTTCTTGTCTGCACGAATCTCTACCGCTTTGATCTTAGCAGTCTTTCTTGCTTTCAAAGTAATCTTAGTTCTCTTTTTCTTGTTGCCCAATTTTTTAATGCTGACCGCTTTCGCCATACCACGTTTTCCACCTTTGGTGACGGAATGAATTGTCGGTGCAGCGGCAATTGTTACTTTATGACCGTTGAATAATTTGTATGCAACAACCATGTATTTGTAATATTTGCCTTTCTTGCGCTTCTTCTGTGTCCACGTTGTCTTATTCTTACCTTTTATGGTCTTAGTCAGTTTATAGCGGTATTTCTTACCACCATGGTTACACTGGTTACTATAGATCAAATAACCGTCAGCGCCACTCTGCTTTACCCATTTTAACGTAATGCTGTTCTTGGAAGACTTATTGGCTCTCGCTTTTAATCTGCTAAAGTCAGAGCCCTTAATGTCTTTATCATCCTTGAGTTTCTTTACAGCAGTATCGGTAATTCTAAGGGCGTCCATAGAAGTTCCGGTCTTCTCAGCATAATCCTTAATCTTTTCAGCCGTTGCCTTATCTACGCCGAGTTCCTTTGCAATATCATCCGCAGAAATTCCGCTTCCCGGTTTTGCTGTTGTACCCGGTTTCTTTGTTGGCTTCGGTGTTGCCGCCTTCTTTGGCAATGTTACTTTTACAATTGCTGACAATTGCTTACCTGTCTTCTTATCGGTTGCATACACCTTGACGAAAACACTATCGGTCGATTTTGCACGAATCTTCTCATTCAACACTGCAAGATCCTCTGCATCGATCGTCACGTTCTCTACGCTGGAGCCATCATTGTATTTTGCTACCACTTCTGCAAGTTTCTTAAAGGCAGTTTCATCAATAGATTCCGTGCCTGCTGCTACTGCGAAATCATTAGCAGTCAGATTGACATCCGGTACAGTTGTTTCACTGCTGGTCGTATCAGCCGAACCATCATCTTTTACAGTGACGGTTACTTTGTTCACCTTACCTTTGTATGTGTATACTAATTCATAGCTGCCCTTCGCCGCCTGAATTGCTGATGCATCCACAGTGATCGCCGCATCTTTGAATGGAATGAATTTTCCATCATCAGTTGCAATCGCATTTCCTAATTTCTTTAGCATATCGGCAACATCGGTCTGATCCTGCTTCAGTACGATCGTCTTTGCCTGCTCTACTGTAATGCAGAAATCATTTGCTCCGAGTGTAATATTACCTGTAGATGTATCATATCGACGATTCTGAACGACAGTTGCTGTTACTTTCTTAACAATGGTTCCTGACTTGTCTGTGAACGTGAGCGGTAATGTTCCCGGCTCTGTCATTCTGTTTATCGCATCCAATGACTCCTGTGTCAGTACAACACCCTCTCCATTGTCAGTAACCCCATTTTTATCCGTGTATTTTGACAAAGCAGCGCGGATCACATCGTCTGCAGTAAGTTTTCCAATGTCATCTAACGAGAAGATACAATCAGATGCATTTACCTCACCCTGTGCCGGAACATTGCTTATCACAACATCCGTTGTAACCGGCACATCTTTGTAGGTAAAGGTTGCTTTGTATCCGTCACCATCTTTGACCAACTTCGGTCCGGTAATGTCACTCGGATCAACAAGCGCACCATTATCTGTTGCGGCCGGATCTGCATTCTTGCGGATCAGGTCTTTTAACTCATCTTCTGTCAAAGAACTGATATCCTTATAATCCAGTGTAACATTATCTGCTCCGATCGTAATCTGATCCGTTCCCTTTGTCTCGCTGTATTTTACATCAACGACCGTTGCTTTCGCAGTCACAGAACCGGTTTCATATTTACCGTTTTCGTATGTAAATGCAATAGTACCACTGTTACCTGCTACTATCTTTGCAAGATCATCCGGATTTGCTGTTATTTTATCAAAAGGATCTGCGACTGTTGTTCCCTCACGGGTTACACCAATCTTAGCATAATCCTTGGCCGCAGCCTCACCTGTCAATGCTGCAGCTGTCTCTTTCGTCAGCATGAAATCTTCTGCTGTCATTGAAACAACCGGCTTACGGATAGACACATTAATATCTGCTGTAAAGCCATCTTCTGTCGTAACTGTCACGCTATAGTTGCCTGTCGGACCATTCACAAGACGTTTATTAATAATGTCCAACTTTTTACTGTCTACAGTAAGTTTCGCATCCGGTATCACATTGCCTGCAGCGTCTTTTGCTTTAGCATTTGACTTAGTAAGCAGGCCTTCTGCCGTGAGTGCTGCATCACCAACCACCAGTTCAACCTTATCTGAGGTGATTTCTGTTACTTTGCCGGAATCTACAACTGTTACTGTGATTGCTACATCAGTACCATTGCAAGTATAAGTTACTGAATAAGTTCCTTTCGGAGTTTCGCTCGTAATGGTTGCTGATCCGGATTTCACGGTGATCTGCGATGCGTCTGCTTTACTGCCGCCTTTGACAGCAATCACACCGGAATCACTCTTGATCTTCGCAGCGATTGCCTCCGTTGTTCCTAATGCTTTTAACTGATCTGTCGTATATGTTACATTATTCGCACCGATTGTTGTTTTTGATGCTGCATTTGTTTCTTTATTTTTCACAACAAACGCCGTGATCGGATCGGATGTTGTGGTTTTACCATTTGCATCGGTATAGGTAAAGGTAAGATCCTTGGAGCCGCCGGCCTTAACCTGTTTCAGTTCATTATATGCCGTAGAGTCCATAGCATCCGCATCATTGAAATCAAATGCGGTTCCCTCATCGGTACCACGAACATTTGCTTTGCTCTTAATTATATCTTTATTCGCATAAAGCAGTTCATCTTCCGTGATAATAAAATCGTTAGCATCGATTGTGACGTTGCGGTCACGAACTGTTACTGTAACATCGCAGGTCTTTCCATTCGATGATACTTTAACCGTATAATCTCCCGCCGGACCATTTTTGATCTTATCATTCAATGTTGCAAGATCAGTGTCATCTACATCGATCGTTGCACCCGGGATCACAGTACCGGAACTGTTCTTCGCCTGCGCATTTGACTTTGTGATAACATCTGCTGCGGTAAGATTTCCGCTTCCTCTTACCACCTCAAAATTATCAGCGGTCACTTTCGCTACCTGATTAGAATCTGTAATCGTTACGTTGATCGTTGTATCCACGCCGTTATAGGTATATGTTACTTTATAGGTACCTGCTGTCGACGCTTTGCTTACTTCGCTGCTCTTCTGTGTAATATCAGCAGAAACTGCTGCCTTGCCATCTTTTACTGCAACCGGTGCTGCCTTAGAACGGATCAGTTCTGCAACTTTGTCCTCATCGGCACAGGCAGCCAGATCATCCGTTGTAACGGAAACATTATTGGCACCGATCGTTGTCGTATTATTAGTACTTGTGGACCCTGTATTAGCAACATCAGTAACATAAACCGTTGTATCCTTCGTTACCACATCAGCTGCACCGGTATCATATTTATAAGAGAATGTCAGCTTATTAGAAGTTCCCGCCTCTGCTGACTTAACCGTTGTAAGCTGATCACTGTCCACTGTAATATTCGAGCTGGAAGCATCTGCCGTTGTACCATTATAGCTTCCCTTAGTATTCGCAAGATTCTTAACTGTCGCTTCTGTCAGCTTGTTCGCCTGTTCTTTACTAAGTACCAGATTATCTGCATTCAGTCTCGGTTTACTCTTTTGAATGACCACAAGCTCTGTCGTACTTGGTGTTGTCATTTTGTTGTCAACATCTTCTTTGCCACTCTCACCGCTCGTAGCATATGGACTGTACTCAACAATGTAACCTTTGATTCCCCACATAGAACGTGAAACATTGTTTGGATGATAATCATTCCAGTTTGCCTTCTCAAAACCATATTCTAATGCATACTCCTGATAATATGCAGAAGTGCCGCCACCACTATAGCTGTTATTCGGCTCATTTTTATTCCAGTCGGCGTACTGGCCATCACATACCGAACCGCCATATACATTACCGGACTCGCCCGTCTCATAAAATGTCGTTCCTGCCTCCGGACCGCATAACCAAGACCATTTACGCACGATCTTATTGCTATCATCCAATGGTTTTAACGCCTCATCGGTAATCTCATTCGAATCCAGTACAAATCCATCGTAACCATCTCTTGGAAGCAATGTTCTGGCTCCACCGATCCAAGCTTGCAGATCGCCACCCAGAGAGCTATACAAATATTTCTCCTCGTTCTCACTGGTGATCGTTGCAAGATAACCTTTTAATCCTTCAAAGACAGACTTCTTCGCCTCTTTGTAGGCTGTTGCCCATGTCGATGTGTTGTCTCCGCTCGGGAACTCTACATATTTATAAAAGTGTAATTTACCATCAATTGCCATAGCCGTTGAGTTACCATCCGGCAGGCTGCAGGAGTTGGCGACAACGGAAATCATCTGCTTAACTGTCTGATCAGTCGTTCCCGTATAAAAAACAACCTGCGTCAAAAAGTTTTTGATCTGCTCATCTGTAATATCGCTTCCGATCACAGTCATAGAGCTAAGCTCTTCGTCGCCGGACAAGCTAGACGTATACTCACCACTTTTGGTCAAACCATTCATCCTATCAGACGAACTACTCATGTTACCAAGATCGATCTTTTTCGGAAGTTTGAAGTATCCTCCATTGTCTACCGAGATACAAAAAATCTTCTGATCACTCTTAAAACTAACTGTTACATCAGAAAACGTATAGGCCTGACCATCTGCCGACCATGTCTCATCACCAAGTTCAATCTTATCTTCCGCTGCTGTAGCAGCTACGAATTGAACATTGGACGGCATCATACTGACTACCATAACAAGTGCCAGTAACAATGCCATAACTTGCTTTGTTTTTTTCATTCCATTCCCCATCCTTTCTGTGAATCTGATCGTGAGTCCATATCTTTAGAAACCTCGTATTGTATTTCGGACACAGACACATCTTTCATTATATTACCAAGTAGATAATTCATTCAATTCTCAAAATCTTACAAATTTTTTATGTAGTTTTTGCTTTATATAGTACATTTTTCTATAATGCTGCCTAAACCTAATATGCAGTATCAATTACATTGAAAAAAGCGGAAAGATTTTCCAATCAATAAAAAAAAGACTGTACAATCCTGCCCACAAGGCTATAGTAAACTTTTAATTCTTTTAGTTGACACACGCATTCAAATGTTTTATACTACTCTTTGTTGCGCGGTTGTAAACCGCCATAATAATACATTTACATTGGAGGAAACAAATGAATCAGGAAACAAAAACAAACAAAACCGGTTTTACTACAAAGTCCATTACAATGATGGCATTATTTGCAGCTATTTTATGTATTTCTGCTTATATCAGCATCCCATTGCCGATCCCGGGTAGTCCTCATATTACATTGTTAAACTTTGTTATTATCGTCATCGCATTGCTGTTCCCACTCAGTCAATCTTTCATCACGATATTAGTGTGGATGGCTCTTGGCGCTATCAGCCTTCCGGTATTTATTGGCGGTGGTTCCGGCATTGGATATTTGACAAATATTTTCGGTGGATACACATTCTCTTTCTTAGTGATCGCCATTGTACTTCCACTGATCCGCGGCAAAAAATACAATCGAATCCTATACACAATTGCTGCTATTGTCGGCGTTGTATTGATCGATATCATCGGAATGCTCTTTTGGAAGGTTAATGCCGGCCTTTCTTGGAAAGTTGCTTTCTTATCCGGATTTGTCGCATTCATTCCTTTAGATCTTGTCAAAGCAGTTATTGCTGCCCAGATCATTCCTGCTTTCCGCAAAGTGATGCAAAGCGCAGAATAAGGTTACAGTCCATTTTTACACCAAAAAGGCACTGTTCGAACGTGATCCACGTTGGAACAGTGCCTTTTCTAATTACTCTAACTAAAACTTCCCATACCGGAAGCTACTGCAAGAACCACATATTGCTTATTATGTCAGCAACAAATAAACTATTTTGTAGCCAGTAGACTGACTTGTTCTGCCGGCAGAAGCCGCTATATTGTGGCTACAAAACACTTAGCATTCTTTGACATAATAAGCAATATGTGGTTGTGTGAGATAATGAGGTATGGGAAGTTTGAAACTCTAAAACATTAAATGCGATATCCATAAATATTTTTGCGAATATCTAACATTTCAGCATCGGTTGCTGTGATCATATCTGCACAACGCTTCAATCGCATTTCAATCTCTTTGCGGTAGTTCTCATCCATGTCATCTTTCTTATATCGAAGCTGATGATCTAAACTTGCCCAATAATCCATTGCGATCGTTCGTATCTGTACTTCCACACGCATCGGCCGCATCTTATCTGCAAAGAATACCGGAATCTCTACGATCAGATGCAAGCTGCGGTATCCATTTGTCTTTGGATGCTCAATGTAGTCCTTTTGGCTGATCAATGTGATATCCGTCTGTGACGTAAGCATCTCTGATATTGTGTAAATATCATCCACAAACGAACAGATAACACGCACACCGGCAACGTCATTGATATTCCCTTTGATGGAATCCACCGATACGGGAAGTCCTTTCTTACGTAATTTCTTAGCTAAACTTACCGGTTTTTTGATACGCGACTTAATGCTGTGGATCGGATTGCGCTGATAACGTGATTTAAGATCATCATTAAGCACTTCCAGCTTGGTCTGCACCTCGCGGATCGCACAGGAATACATCATCATCACCTGCGAAAAATGCTCCTCCTTCTCTATCATATCCCGATCCTCAGGATCAAGCAATCTTTCTAAATAATGTTTTTCTGAACCATTCATTCGTGTTCCTCCATCCCCAATAAATTATCCCTCTTCGTGATGTGCCTCCGTCATAAATTTTTCAATAACTTTGACAATACCATCATCATCGTTACTATCTGTAACATAGTCTGCCTGCTCTTTGATCCGATCGGAAGCGTTCCCCATTGCGACTCCCATACCGGCATAGCGTAACATCGGCAGATCATTGTTACTGTCTCCTACACACATAACACGTTCTTTGGTAATATCCATATATTTCACTAACTTATCAACCGCAACACCTTTATCTGTGTATTTTGGCAAAAGTTCTACATAGTATGGATCTGAGCGAAATACATTCAGCACTGAACCAAACTTTCGCTGTAAAATGCGTTCTACTTCTTTCATCTTGTCCGGTTCTCCCGAAACAAAGATCTTGTTGATCGGAAAACTAAGCTCTTTTACGAACTGATCTGTCTCGCGGATCGTAACACAAGATGCAGCCGCATCTGCTGCAACATAGTCTGTCACGCCACCAGCTACGATAATCTCTTTGGCACTGTCACGGTAAGCCATGATAGCCACCTGCAATTTAGCAGCCTCCTCGTATACCGGAGCGATCAGATCTGCCGGCAATGTCTGATTGTAAATGCATTCCCCTGTTTTACAGTTGATCACAGTAGTACCATTATATGCAATCACATAGCCACCGTACTCTTCCAGAGAGATGGCAGAAGCTGTCTGGCGAATTCCTGCAATGGATCTTCCGGATGCGATAGCGATCGTCTTGCCGCGCTTCTGCGCTTCGATCAACGCATTCTTGGTTGCATCAGAAATCTCGCGATGAGAATTATGCAGCGTACCATCGACATCCAGCACAAGTAAGTCAAAGCGGTCACCTTCCGGCTCCTCAATACCCTGTACTTTACGATAGATCTTCATAAATTCTTTACCGGTGATCGTCTCATGCTCGATCAAAAATGCGGCGAGCTGATCCAGTGCATCACGATTGCCATCCAACAATTCTTTAGCCTTTTGGTGACATTCACTCAATATCTTCATGACCTCAAGATCTATCTCTGCTTCTGTTGCATCACCACAATTTAACACCGTTCTGCCATCCAGATATTTGTTCTGCACACTCTCCAAACCGATCAATCCAAATTTATCAGACATACCGTACTGTGTTACCATTGCTCTGGCAAGAGAGGTTGCCTTTTCAATATCATTGGAAGCTCCTGTCGTTACAGAATCAAATACTAATTCTTCCGCAGCCCTGCCTCCAAATAATGTTGTGATCCGAGTGAGTATCTCTGCTTTGCTCATCAGATATTTCTCTTCTTCCGGAACCTGCATGACATATCCAAGAGATCCCATCGTACGTGGCACGATCGTAATCTTTTGAACCGGCTCCGCATTTTTCTGCAGTGCAGTCACTAGCGCATGCCCTACCTCGTGATATGCAACGATCCGTTTCTCCTCTTTGCCTAAAATGCGGTCTTTCTTCTCCTTACCGGCAATAACGACTTCCACTGCCTCAAACAGATCTTTCTGATTGACTGCTCTTCTTCCGGAACGCACAGCCATAATAGCAGCTTCATTGATCATATTAGCAAGATCTGCACCAACGGCTCCACTGGTCGCAAGAGCAATTTCCTCAAAGTCAACCGACTCATCCATTAATACATCCTTGGCATGCACACGTAAAATATCAACTCGACCCTTAAGATCCGGCTTTTCTACGATAATACGTCGATCGAAACGTCCCGGTCTGAGTAATGCCTTATCAAGCACTTCCGGTCGGTTTGTCGCGCCTAAGATGACAAGGCCTTTCGAACTGTCAAATCCATCCATCTCGGATAACAGCTGATTTAGCGTCTGCTCGCGCTCATCGTTGCTGCCTCCATACTGACTGTCACGGCTCTTACCGATGGCATCGATCTCATCAATGAAAATAATACATGGTGCCATCTGCTGTGCCTGCTTAAACAGATCACGCACTCGCGATGCACCTACACCGACGAACATCTCTACGAAATCAGATCCGGAAAGAGAGAAAAACGGAACTTTTGCTTCGCCGGCCACCGCCTTTGCAAGCAGTGTCTTACCGGTTCCCGGAGGTCCGACTAACAATGCTCCCTTCGGCAGTTTAGCACCAATCTCCGTATATTTCTTCGGATTATGCAGGAAGTCGACCAGCTCATTCAACGAATCCATTGCCTCTTCCTGACCGGCTACATCGCGAAATGTTACACCGGTTTCTTTCTGAACATACATCTTCGCCGTACTCTTACCAACACCCATAATACCGCCGGAATTTTTAGAAATAACACGGGACATAAAGATCAGTCCGACCCATAGCAGTAAAAATGGCAATACAGTCGATACCAGCATGTAGACCATACTATTGGAACTGTCTGACTTTTTGGTGAACTTTACATTTGCCTTTTCTAATCGCTGTACCAATGTAATATCCATACTGATCAGACCGGTATGATAGGTGATCTGATACAGACTATTTGACTGTTTCTTCGGAACGATCTTGATCTGATCAGAAGTGAGTGTCACAGATTCAACCTGTCCATCATCCAGCAACTGCAAAAACTGGTCATAGCTGATCTCTTTATCTCTTGCCTTTTCTACCTGACGATTCATCAAGGAAAACACAAGAAAAATGCCAAGTGCAACGATCAGACAAAGCACCATGCTTTTACGGTTCTGTCCGCGTCCAAAATTATTTCCCATATTGTTGTTATTTTGGCTGTTATTTTGGTTTCTATTTTGATTTGATATATTGTTGTCCAAATAATTTGTCCTCCTCATATCCTGTAAACTATTTCTATTATAAGTCTAGTCTGCCCAAAAAGCAATATTTCACAATATTAAGAAAGTCTGAAATTTCTATGTATTTCTTGGAAATTTTCCATGAATTTTCTTTCCTTTTTGTGCAAAAATATATTGAACAAACCCAATCATATAGAGTATAATAGAAAAATATTGGTTTATTTATTGACAACAATGTTCTGACACAAAGGAGGATACACAAATGGCAGTCAAATATGTCTTCGTCACTGGTGGTGTTGTGTCCGGTCTCGGCAAAGGAATTACAGCCGCATCTCTGGGCAGACTTTTGAAAATGCGTGGTTATAGTGTGACCATGCAGAAATTCGACCCTTATATCAATATCGATCCCGGTACTATGAATCCGGTACAGCACGGTGAAGTGTTCGTTACGGATGATGGTGCAGAGACTGACTTGGATCTTGGCCACTACGAACGTTTCATTGATGAAAATCTGACCAAACAATCCAACGTAACAACCGGAAAAGTATATTGGTCCGTTCTCTCGAAAGAACGTCGCGGTGACTTTGGCGGCGGAACTGTTCAGGTTATCCCACATATTACAAATGAGATCAAGAGCCGTTTCTACCGTAACGATGGCTGTAAAGATACACAGATTGCAATCATTGAGGTCGGCGGCACTGTCGGCGATATCGAAAGCCAGCCTTTCTTAGAGTCGATCCGTCAGTTTCAGCATGATGTTGGACGTGAAAATGCTATCTTGATCCATGTGACACTCATCCCATACCTGGGTGCTTCCGGTGAAATGAAAACCAAGCCAACACAGGCAAGCGTTAAGGAGCTGCAGGGAATGGGTATTCAGCCGGACATCATCGTATGCCGTACAGAACGTCCTCTCGAGCCGGGCATCAAAGATAAAATCGCACTGTTTTGTAATGTTCCGACCGATCACGTAATGCAGAATTTAGATGTAGAAACTCTATATGAAGCACCTTTGGCAATGGAAAAGGAGCATCTCGCAGATGTTGCCTGCAAATGCTTGAAGTTAGACTGCAAAACACCAGACATGGAAGAGTGGCAGACAATGGTTCATACCCTCAAACATCTTGAGAAAGATGTTACTGTTGCTCTCGTCGGCAAATACACTTCTCTGCACGATGCATATATCAGTGTTGTAGAAGCTCTCAAGCATGGCGGACTTGCGCACAAAAGCAATGTAACGATCAAATGGATTCCATCTGAAGACTTAAATGAAGAAAATGCTGATGAACTCCTTCATGATGTATCCGGTATATTAGTACCTGGCGGCTTTGGTGACCGCGGCATCGATGGAAAGATCACAGCAATCCGGCATGCAAGAGAACACGGTATTCCATTCTTAGGTCTTTGTTTGGGAATGCAGCTTGCCATCGTTGAATTTGCAAGACACGTCTGTGGTTTCAATGATGCGCATAGTATTGAACTGGATCCTCAGACAACACATCCTGTGATTCATTTAATGCCGGAACAGGACGGCATTGAAGATATCGGCGGCACGTTACGTCTCGGTTCCTACCCTTGTGTACTGGACAAGGATTCCAAAGCTTATGAGCTGTACGGTGAGGAAACCATCCACGAAAGACATCGTCACCGTTACGAAGTAAATAACTACTACCGCGAAGATTTACAGAAATCCGGCATGAAGCTTTCCGGCCTGTCTCCGGATGGACGCATCGTAGAAATGTGCGAGCTTCCATCACATCCGTGGTTTGTAGCAACACAGGCTCACCCTGAATTTAAGTCCAGACCAAACCGTCCACATCCATTGTTTAAGGGATTTGTCGGTGCTGCTTTGAACTATCAGGACAGCCATCAGTAATATACTCCCTATATAGACGATATATCCAAAAAGGAGCTACGCACTAATTGCTTAGTGCGACAGCTCCTTTTTTATGGTATAAAGAAATTTGCGTTAATAATTAGACCACACCTTTGCCTTGTCGGCATACGCCTCCATCTGTGGATGCTCATATTTTTCCATCTGCAGATCACGGTTGGAATTGCGGAATACATAAAAGCTGCCATCAATAAACAGTCCGCGGCACCAATAATCTGCACGACCTTTGGATGTTGAGCGAAGAACCTGAGTTACAGATTCATCTGCAGTATAATGCAATAGCGGATACTGCAAGCCTTCCGCATTATACGTTGCAAATCCCAAGTAAAATCCTTGCTCCGTCTTCTGCACTAAGATTTTTGTATGGTCTGCTAATGCGCTGGAATCATGCTGCCGCAAACCATAACTTGCAACCTGTTTGATGTCAGATCCCTCCGTTGCCTGAAAAACCGTCATATCCAGTTCTCCGGTTGTTGTCTTCCCGAGTGAAAAGATCATCGATGGATCCGATGGGAACAAATGCAGATAATGAACCTCATCGGCTAATTTGATCTGTGCGAGGACCTGTGGATCTGCTTCTGCTGCCATTGATACCTGTATCATTTTACGGTCATCATTTACCACCAAATATAATGTCTTGTTCAGGAAACGCGCACACTGCACCGTTTCCCCTTTGCATATTTCAGAACTTGTTCCAATCTCCTGCAGCGAATCATCCAGTGCATATACACTGACATTACGGGAACTCTCTTCTTCTCCGCAGAGCATTTTGAGCTGTCCCGTATAATGTGCAAGTAATTTCCAGTTAAAAGGTACCTCTGCCTTTTTCCATTTCCACTCTGACTTATAATGATGCACCGACATACACAGCCACAAATGTCCACCCTGCTCTTTAACCGCAAATCCCTCTCCTACAATTCCTTTGACAATATGGGTCGCTGTTGCTTTCACTGTCCCCTCTGAATCCACAACAAACTTGGTGATTCCGGTGCGTTCTGTCTCATCGAACCGCTTCGCAACGGTTCGGCAAAGCACATATACATTTTTGCCGGACATGTATACTTTCATCGCCGTTCCTGCTAACGCTTTATGACCGACCGGCTCTAACTGCGTATGATCTGCCATGCGGTAACTGCACACAAGCGTATACCCCGGCTGATACAGATCCCGCTGCCAATATACATCCTTAACCGCCAGCTTTTTGTCATTAATTTGCGGATCTTCAATGCTGATAACACCATCGGCATCGGTATATGGTTGCATCACAGAGGCAATGATCAACTGCTCTCCGGATACGCGTGTGCAAAGATTTTGACCGTTTTGCCGAAGCATCTTGCCAGCCTGTGGTTTCTGAGGATCCGATACATCGATCGGTATCACATAGGTCTGTGCTCTCGTATTCTTCACATATAGCAAGCTCTTTCCACACCACATCAGACCATCTTCATAGCTAGCACTTTCATCGCCGTACAGATCATCTTCACTACTGGCATTCTGATATGGATCATTAATTTTAAGGGATACTTTGCCAACTTCCTCGCAGATACCATTCTTCTCTCGAAGAATGTACAGTTGATCCGTCGCACCCTCTTGATCCGTAGCATTGCTCCTTATATAGGAGCCATCGTTATAATAAAGCACATAGATCAAACCATCCTTCGTCAGAATCTGATCCATCTCTGCCTCATCTGCATTTTCTGTGTTGGTCGTACTATCCTGTGTGACCAGTTCAGGCCAATCTTCCTGCGTAGAACCCGGCTCTCTGTCTAATACCCCTTCACTGACAGAGGATGCTGCCGACTGCATTAAACTTCCCAGCGAACAGTTATATGCCATTGGCAAAGGATCTGACTTAAACGGATCCTCATAAAATTCATAGCGGGATACCACCTTTTGCTGTGCTTTGATCACACGCTTAAAACTTTTTTCAATCTGTTTATAACTTGACGCTGTTTGAAGAGACCCTTCCGCTCTCCAAGCAAGTAAAAAGAGCACTCCCGCATATAGCATCTGAATAACGATTGCAAGTATGACTGCGATCAATACATAGCGCAGGATCTTCCGCCATCTTCCTCCATCCGGCTGCTGATCCTCCTCATACAGGGACATATTCTTTTTTAATGTGGTTTCCATTAGATTATTTTCGCATCTCATAATCTTCTCCTCCCTTCAAACTTTCTGCTTTCGCTATATATATTACCGGAAAGGAGGCAAAAACCGCCTTATATATATCCTAAACATTGTGCGTTGGTACCATAAAAAATATCATCGCGTCCACCAAGCATTTTGCAGAATTCTTCTATTCGCTCCCAATTGTTGTTTACATCAAACTCATAGCTATGTCCCCACACATAAAACAACATTGGTTCCTCTGGTTTTGCAGCCAAAAACTGTTCTGCCAGCTCAAACAACTTATCATCGTTATGATGACAGGTTGCATTAAGCCTCAGCGGATCCTGTGGCAACGTAAAACTATGTGTACTCTCTACCGTCCTTCCGTAACGAATACCAATATCTTTCAAATACGAAACGACCGGATCCGGTACATCACCATAAGCGTAAGCCATGCCAACCGGATATTTTCCATATAGTTTCTCAATGTTACGGGCATCCTGCAAATATTCCTGCGAATAATCTTCCGGTTTGATACCGGAGGGCGATGCATGTGTCAAGCCGTGCAAAGCGATCTCATGTCCCTCATATAATTTTGCCAGTCCCTCCTGCTCCATGCGGGCGATCTTTATCCCCTCGATCTCAAAATTACTCTCTGGAGACTGAATTTAGAGGTTCTTACGCAATT
>JABLTN010014180.1_pt1 | contig 16016 bp, 16 predicted proteins | sample 7160141 | NCBI WGS metagenome assembly JABLTN01 (sample SAMN14651226, study PRJNA627086) | human gut metagenome | isolation source: feces | host: Homo sapiens | reverse complement strand
GTGCGCCTCGGTCGCGGCCGGGTCAAGGTCGCGCCAGCTCGCGCCGCCGGTGTAGACGATGCTCGCGGGCTCCGTCATCTCGATACCGATGTGGGTCTGGTTGGCGCTGCCCCCGCAGTGCCACGCACGCAGGTTGTACGGCAGCGTGTGGTAGTACGTGCCGTCGCGCTGCACAAAGCCGTGCACGCACACGCTCTGGCCGTCCGGCTGATACGTGTTATATCGGTGTGCCATGACCGCCGCGTTGGGCTGCGGGCAGCCGATGCTGTGCAGCATCAGCCCCTGCGGGCGCAGCGGCGTAGCCACCTGATAGCACCTGTTTTTGGTGGCAAAAGCCTCCACAACGTTGATACTCATGCCGTCACCTCCATCACAGCGCGAGGATTTTATCTATAAAATCACACGCAAAGATTTTGCCCGGCTGGCCACTTTTTGCTTGGATCGCGCTGGAGATACCCGCAAACAGCTCGCCGAGGCTATAAATATAATCCACGCTCGGGCTGTCCGAAAACGCCGCGATATGCTTATCCAGCCACTCCTTGCTCGGCTCCAAACCAGCGCCAAAGGCGGCGGTCAGGTCGATCAGCATGCAGGACGTGAGCCAAAACGTTTTGTTGCCGCCGTCGTTGTTGTTATAATCAAATCGGCAAGAATAGCTCCCATTGCTAAAACTTGTGCGGTCAAACACCGCCGACAAGCGCGTCCATGCGCCAGCAGCAGCGTTGACGGCAATACCTGCAGCCGCCGCAGGTTCGGCTACTGGCCAGTACCAATCGCACGTGCCAATAACGGCGGATTCAAAGCGGATTTTAAGTGTAACGTAGTACTTGTGCGACGCGACCAGAGCGTGCGCCGCCGACGTTAGTGTAACCTCGCCCGCGCCGGATGGGATAATTTTGATGCTGGACGCGGCCCCGTCGCCCGGCGTAATGCTAGATAGCTGCCACGAGCAGTTGCCACGTGTGGCCGGAAACCAGCCCTTGCCGCCGTTTGCCAGGATATTAGTCATAGATACAGTGGTAGCCATGGTATGCCCCCCCTTAGTACGCGCTGTTGATCGCCACAGCGATTGCAGTGTCAACGTAAGATTTGATTGCGTTGGCAATCCCAAGATCGGCAAACAGCTCGGCGGGCGTGCGGTAGTACACCCAGCCGCTGTCGTCCAGCACGGCGATCTTGCCCGGTGTACGCCCCAGATCGCTAGCCTCTGTGGACTGTAGCCATGTACCGCAAAAATACTTACCATGAACGTTGCCGGTAAACGTGCCACCAGATTTGTCCATTTTGGCGTTCAAAGCGGTCTTATCGGCTTTCCCGTCGATCGCCGCTTTGACGGCCTTGTTTTGTACCGGATTGGTCGATGTAGCCGACAGCTCCGCGTCAACGGTGATGTTACTGCCAGCAGCAGCCACCTTGTCATCGATGTACTGCTTGATTACCTTGTTCTGTACAGGGTTGACCGATGACCCGGACATGGCACTGTCAATGGTGGTCTTGTTTGCACCCCTCTCAATGTCGTTCAACTTGGTTTTATCCGCCTTGGACATCAGGCCGTTGGCGGACGTGGTCGCCACCGCGGTACCAGCTTTCTTGTCCAGTGCGGCCTTGACGACTTTGTTTTGGACGGGGTTGGTAGATGTGGCCGACAGTGCATTATCCACGTCCACGCCGCCGCTGGCAGCGACTTCGGCGATTTTTGCCTTGACGTAGGCTACGTTTGTTGCATAGTCCGTCTGTGCATCTGTCGGGGTTTCAAGGCCCGCTACATACACAGGGACGTTTTCAGGCCCACCATCAAGAGTAAGCGTGTAGTCGTTGCTTTTTTCGCTTGGCGTAATGTTTACAACACTTGCCCCGTCATCATGCCCGATTGCCTGCAACATTACAACGCCATCGATAAACGCGTGCTTTTGGCTGACCGCCCCAATGTTTTGGCTCGCGCGAAACTTCTGATCGGATGTCAGTTTTTGCGTTTCATCGTACCGAACAGCGCCTTCTCCTGTCGGGATGTCTATGGTCACATCTTTTGAACCGCTAAACTGCGCCTTGGCAGCGCCAGTGAATTTCAGGATGCCGGGAGTGCTTGCAAGCAAATCGTATTCGGACTTTCCCCATGTTGTACCCGCATATGTACCGCCAGCCGATGCAGTATACACCAGTCTTGTATTGGGTTCCCAAAATCCATTGTCCTTTGTGATTTGGAAAATATACCTTGTGTCCCCACCACTCTGCAACTGCACTCGATACAACGGGATGATTGTATCCACAACTTTGATCGCGCAGGTGGTTGGAACACCTTTCAGTTTTTCATGCAACTGTGCAGGTGTAATGTCAAATGTCTCTCCATCCGTGGATGTGGCGACAATGTCGTACATACTGTCCAGCTTTTTCTTATCGGCAGCAGACATCAGGCCATTTGCACTGGCCGTAGCAACGGTGGTATCTGCCTTGTTATCCAACGCCGTCTTGTCCGCTTTTTTATCCAGCGCGGCCTTGACAGCTTTGTTCTGCACGGGGTTGGCAGACCCAGCGTCCAGCGCTGCGTCCACAACCGTCTTGTTCGCACCATCCTCAACACCGTCCAGCTTGGCCTTATCTTTCGCAGACATAAAGCCGGGTGCAGCCGCGGTAGCAGTATCCGGCCGCCTATATGTCCACCTGCCGCCATCGATCATCAGGTACTTGCCGTCCTGATTTGCGTCAACTGCTGGCAATTCACCAGCACTGCAAGTGTACGTCGCGCCATTTTCGTCAATATAGATCCTACCCGATCCGTTTACGCCTACCAGTCCCGGAGCATCAAAGTAATACCCGCCTTCTGACCGGCTGGTATCATACTCCGATAGTGGGCAGATGATGCGCGTATCGCTGGGATTGCCGATGTTATTCACGAGCAGCACACGCGGTGTTTTGCCAGCATGAACAGCCGCATTGATCTCGGCAAACGTGTGTGATACCGTGCATCCATATTTGTATACGCTGTCGTGCGTATCTGCGGTGCCGATTTTAGCGTAGATGTCGTAGCACACGCTGTCCATGCTGTCCAGCTTCGCCTTGTCTGCAGCAGACATCATGCCGTTTGATGTTGGTGTCGCCGGGATGAGTTTATCCTCACTATACGCCCACTGGCCGTCTCTAACGACCAGCGCGCATCCGTTTTGGCTTACATCGCTGTCTGGAATGGGCAGCTCACCAGCCGCCGACGTAATCCACGTCACGTCGCCGCTGGACGTGGGCATGATCGTGATCGTGATATTTCCGTCTCGCGCAACACCGTAGTTCGCGCCGGTTCCCGCAAACGAATAACTTCCATCCTCAGCGCGCACAAGCTGCATGATGTTGCCGCCATAGATGCAGCGCACAATAGCGCCAGCAGCGTAGGCAGCGGCGATTTCGGCGACTGTTTTGTCTGCGCTGCCGCGCACGGAGATGATACCGCCGTCGATCGTCTGCGCCGCGTCGGCCGCAGAGATCACGGTTACATCGTAGTAATCGTGTGTCCTTCCATCCACATACGCCTTGGTTGTTGCATCGTTGTCTCCGGTAGGCGTGCCGACCGCGAGGCGGGCGTATTGTGTCCCGCCGCCAGGTACAGGGCTTGTAACCTTCGCCGTGTTCTCGCCGGACACACCGAAAGAAATGCTTTCTTCCTTCGCCGGATCGCGCAGTTCGACAATCGGCGCCATCAGAAGCATATCTGAGCTGATTTCGCTTCCTGCTTTGATGGAGCTAGAAAATTCCGAACTCATCCCGACCTTTAGGCCGCCGGTGATCTCGGCATTGCCGTCGATTTTTCCGCCAGTCTTGTCGTACTTTTTTGCCGTCACGGCCTTAATCAGAGCGACCAACTTGGCCGTCGCCAGCGGCCCAACCGCTTTGTTATTGTCTGCCATTGTAGTGCCCCCTTATCATCAATTTGCATCCCAGATGGCTTGCATCTCGTCCGCGGACATGTATGTCACGCCGCCACCTTCCGCAAGCACATCCAGCTTAGTCTTGTCTGCAGCGGACATCAGACCGGCCGAGGACTGCGTAGCTACCGCCGTTCCGGCTTTGCTGTTCAGCGCAGCGGTCACGATTTTGTTTTGCACCGGATTTGTGGATGTGTCAGATAGCGCGCTGTCCACGTCGACCCCTCCGCCAGACGCAGCCGCAGACCCGCCCGATGACCCGCTGCCGCCGGAGGCGACAGCGCCGGTGAGCGTCTTACTGCCCCAGCCGAGCGTCAGACTGTCCTTGTCGCCGACGAGACTTGTGTCCACTTTGGACACCGTCATCACGGTGTCGATGCCGTGCGGCGGCGACACCACGCGCACGCTGTCGCCGACATCAAAAGGCTCCAGCTCCGTGTCAGCGCCGGACAGATCCGCCGCGCTGACCTCGATGCCGCGCGACAAGCCGCAGTTTTTGGCAAGATAAGACGCCGCCGTCGCCTTAAGTACGGCAGGATCATCCGTGTCTGCCTGTATCGTGCCGTCGATGCGGCCATACAGCGCCTCGGCGTCGGCGTTGATCAGATACGGGATCCCGCCGTTTACGCTGTCGATCGTCAGCCCGTCCTTGCCGACTGGGTAGACGCGCGTCAGCAAGCTCGCGCCGTCGATTTTGTCGGTAAGATCCAGCAAATTTTTGCGGATATCCACCTGCTGCGTGCACATATGGCGATAGCTTTTATGCACATCCAGGTATACGCTGCCGCCGGCGTATCGCAGGCGCATCGTCCCACCGACGGCCGTCATGGCCTCCTGCAGCAGCGACAGCGTAGATACATACTCTGTATGCTGCACGGACAGCGTCGGCAGCGCGGAGTCCACCGTACCAAGCAAGATCTTACGCGCAGGTGCGCACGCGGCGTTATACTGCGTCAGCAGCGCGGTGACGTAGTACTCCACGGTGCTTGGTGACAGCGTAAAAGGCGCTTTGCATATATCATCCAGCCACAGCATCGCACCGTCCACGCTATAGGTCCGGCTGCCGCGCAGATCCGTGGACGTGTCCGCCACGGATCCGCGAAAGATCTCCACTCCGTCTTTTTGGATCGAGATGACGGACGCGCGCTTGATCGGCACGTCGCGCATCGTGTTGGACGGCGGCAGCACAAAGTCCGCCGAGTCGATCTCGCCGACTGCGCGGTGCAGCGTGCCGGCAGAGATCTCGCGCCCGGCCATGCCGACCGCAAAAAGCAGCGTACCATCTGTATATCCAGCGTACATCAGATCCACCCCCTCTGCCCGGTAAGCGTAAGCTCGCCGGCCGCGCCGCCGATCGCGTATGCGTAGTCCGTCGTCTTGCGGATCTGCAGATACGGGCTGGATGTATCGCGGTCGCCGAGCGTCGCCGGGGCATACGCGCGATCACAGCGATAGATCTGCACACGGCTTGTGTCGGACGCCGGATACATCAGCCGGTCGCTGCACAGCCCGGCAAGCGATCCGGGCTGTGCGCGGAAAAGCTTGATGTTGCTTGCTGTGCACCCGCCGGGGTTGATCGTCTCCAGCATCATATACAGCCCCCCGGCCGGGACGTTGGGGATCCATCTGCTTTTTCCGTCGCCATACGGCTTAAAGGATGCATCCACGATGGTATACCACCCGCCGGTGATGTCCGCGGACACGAGGCAGCTGCCGGCGGTCGGCCATGGCAGCCGGAAGCGTGCGTAGCCATATACGCCGGCGCCGGTGTCGGCGACAGACTTGATGCGCAGCACACTGCTGGCGCCGGCCCCGACGACATCATAGTACTCGTCCACAGAGTCTGACGACCCGTTCTCCGTCACGCTTCGCCCGATCAGGACGTTGTCCGACGCCGCGAGCATCGGGATCTTTACGGATACCTCAGCGTTATCCAGCCGGTAGGGGTCTGCGTTGATCGTCAGATCAAAGATCGTGCGTTCCAGCGATGTGTCCGGCGTGCCGACCGTGCACCGCCCGATGTAATAGCCGTCACGGCCGTCGAGCTCCAGCTTGCGCCGCTGCCCATGTATGGCAGCGGCAAAAGCATAAAAGTCAAAAGATCCATGTGGGCAAAAGCCAAGCTTAAGCTTGATCGTGCGGTTGCCAAAGACAGGCTCGCCGGTCATCGCGTCGGTAAGATCCAGCTCGCCGTCCGCGCCGGGGACGCTGACGGTCTGCGTTTTTACGGCCGGCAGTCCGATCTGCACGCCCATCAGCTGCAGGTCGGCGTACTGCACGCCACCAATTTTACAAGATAGTGCCATTAGATAGTCCTCCGTGCCTTGCTTGTATAGATGCCGCCGAGCGCATAGTCCATGCGCGTGGCGACAGAGCCGACAAGCGCGTCTCCGTCCATGTAGATCTGCATCCCTGTGATCGCGCGCTCGAGGCGGTCCATGCGCTCGAGCACGGCGGCGATGTCGCCGCCGGTGCCCGGAGCAGCGGCTGCTTGCAGCGTAGCCGCCTGCGCATACAGTCCCTGCATATCCACGCCGACGACGTACTGCGGCTGCAGCGACTCGCCGATCTGGCGATTGATGTCGCCGATCGTGGCCTCCCAGCCGTCTCCGATGCCGGCCGCCATGTTTTGGCCGATATCCGCAAAGACGCGCGACGGGCTGTGGATGCCGAGCAGATTTTTGATCCAGCTGACAAGCCCCGTAAAAAGATTGGACACATCCGACTTAAGCCGCTGCCACTGCTCCGTGATGCCTTGCCGGATGCCGTCGACGATGGACTTGCCAATGTCCCAGTAGGACTTTACGGCGGCCAAAAAGCCGCGGACGATCGTCTCCACCAGACGCGGCACAGCCGCGATGATGTGCCCGGCGTTGGACACAAGCCCGGACGCCAGCGCGATGACGATCTCGATGCCCACGCCGATGATCTCCGGCAGCATCGCGTAAAAAGACTCGATAAGATTTGTGATGATGCCCGGTACGGCATCGATCAGCTGCGGGATCGCCGCGATAAGCCCGCGGGCAAGTGCCAGCATCAGCTGCATCGCAGCCTGGATCAGCAGCGTGATCGACTCCGGGGACGTGATCTTGTCCACGATGCCTAGCAGCGCGGACATCGCCGCCGTCATGATGCCCGGCAGCTGATCCGCGATGCCGAGCAGCAGCGCGCCAACCAGCTCGATCGCCGCGCCCATCAGGTCAGGTAGCGCGGACAGCAGGCCGGTCACCAGCGCCGCGATAAAGGATAGCGCTGCCGGGATTGCCTGCGGTGCGTATGATACCAGCTGCGCGGACAGCGACGCGATCAGGCTCCCGGCGACGCGCGAAAAGCCGTCTATGCCCTCGTCCTCAAACGCCGTCGTCAGCTGGTCGACGGCGTCGATCGCCGTCGGAAGCAGCGTCGACAGCATCGCATCTGATACCGGCTGCATCAGCTCGCCCAGCATCGCGTTGACGTTGTCTTGCAATGTCGACGTCAGACCGGCGACCGTCTTACTGGCCGCCTCCATGCCGCCGGCAAATTTGCCGCCCGCGTCCGTCGCGTGATTTACCGCCTGCGTCAGCTCCTCGGCGGAGATGCTGCCGGCGGCCATGCGCTTTTGCACATCCTCCATGCTTTCGCCCGTCTGATCGCAGATGTCGATCAGCGGGTTCCAGCCGGCGTCGATCATCATCTGGACGGTCTCGCCGGTCAGCTTGCCCTGCGCCGTGGCTTTGCCGTAGGCGCGGGCGAGTGACTGCATCTTGTCGGCATTGCCGAGCGAGATGTCGCCAAGGCGCTGCAGCGTGCCGGACACGTCGTCCGACGCCACGCCAAAGGCAAGCAGTGTCTGCGCGCCGCCGGCGAGGTCCGACATGGCCAGCGGCGTGGCCGATGCCAGCTTTTGCAGGCTTCCGACCATGCCGTTGGCAGCCTCCGAGCTGCCACCGAGCATCGTCGTAAAGTTTGTGACGTAGCCCTCCATCGCCTGGTTGTACTCCAGGCCGGCAGATACCATCTTTTTTGCGCCGTCCACGACGGTGCTTACAGCTGCCTTGATCGCGCTCGAGGCGAGATCCGCCATCACGCCCTTTAAGACGGTCCAGCCGCCGGAGGCTTTTTGGGCCTTTTCGCCGGCCTCCTCGGCTGCGTCACCGACATCAGCGACGGCGTCGTCCGTCCCGGAGGCAGCTGCCTCCAGCCGCGTGAGCTGCTGGCGCGTCGACTCGATCTCTCGCTCAAAGTCGCGGTACTGCTCCGGGCTGATCTTGCCATCGGCCAGCTGCTTAGACATCGACTCCTGCGCCGCGATCAGCATCTTAAGCTTGTCCTTAGCGCCGGCGATCGACTCGGCGAGGATGTCCTGCTTTTGCGCAAGCAGGACGGTGTTGGTGGGATCAAGCTTGAGCAGCGACTCGACGCCGCGTAGCTCGCCGCTCAGACTGCTCGCCGACTTGCGCGCCTTAAGGATCGCGTCGCCAAGCTTTGTGGTGTCGCCGCCGATCTCGACGGTGATGCCCTTAAGTGTCGTACCTTTGCCGCTCAAGTCTCCACCTCCTCCTGCCGCCCGAAGGTGCTGCGCAGACCGTCCACATCCGGCTCGGTTTGCTCTAGCCTCCAGGCGTTATCCAGATACTCGCGGCCGTCCGCCGACTGCAGCTTGCGCGCGATAAAGGCGTCCCGCAGCAGCAGCATATAGTCGTCCAGCAGCAGATCGCAGACGTCCGGCAGAGTCATGTTGGCATACTGTGCCACCAGATGCTCGCCGACCGTCTCGATCGTGTAGTGGCATCCCGTACCATCTCCGTCATCGGGATAGTACGGGATGGTCAGTTTTTTGCCTTGGTCGCCCCCGCGATAAAGTCCGAGTATGCGGCAAAAAAGCCGACGAGATCGTCAAAGGCAAAAAGCCCGGCGACCTCCTTGGGCGTAAACGTCGCGCCCGTGCGGTTGCAGTTAAGGATGTCGCAGACGATGTCGATCATCTCGTCCACGCCCGCGCTTTCCTGCCTTTCCTGCATAGCCCACATCCGCTTAAAAACGCTCAGCGGCGGCACGGTAAGCAGCAGCTCGCGGCCGTCCGGCAGCTCCAGCGTAAAGATTGCCTTGTGCTGGCCAAGTGTAAAGCGATTTGTCATGCCGTATACACCTCATCGTAGTAGATCAGCGTGCCGTCGGTGTCCATCGGGTCGCAGCTAAACTCGGCGTCGACGACGGTCTCCTTGTCCTTGGCAAACACGATCTCAAAACCGGACTGGTTTTTGCCGACAATGCGGACGTACAGCTTGCGCTTGCCGTCCTTGTCCTCGTGGCAAAAGCACAGGACGTATTTTTTCCCGTCGTCGTTGGCGACGCCGCCGATCTTAACGGACCGCTTGGCGGGTTTGCCGCTGGCGGCATCCGTCTCGGTGACGCGCGCCGTCGCGCTGAGCTTGGCCAGCGTATTGCCGTCCCAGGTCATGATGCCGGACTTGAGCGTCGCCTCCTCGGCAGTGATCAGCGTCTTGGAGACCAGGCCGAGGTCGTCCTTGGCCGTGTAGTATGTCGGCTTGTACGACACCGTCGCGCCGCCGGAGATATATCCGATGATGTTATCAGCCGTGCAGATGGTATCGGTGTCCGGGACCGTCGTGCCGGTGTACTCCTGCACGTACAGCTTGCCGGACCCAAGCGTGATGTCTTTGCGTTTTGTAAGTGCCATAATTATGCAAATCCTTTCTCGGTGTACGCAAAATCGTACACCGTCTCAAAAAAGTGCTCCGTGTCGATCCACATGCGCTCCTCCCGCACGTACTCAAGGCCGAGCGCGTCGAGCCGCTGCTCGATCAGGGCCTCGAGATCCTCGGCGGGCTTTTGCGCGTAGAGCTCAATCGTGATGTTGTGCTCGGTGATGCCGTTGTACAGGTCGGCGCCGCGGCGGGTCGCCCGGTCATGATACACGGCATACGGCAGCGACGGCGGCATAGCCCAGCACGTCTCGATGTGCTGGATGCCATCAAGCACCGTGGAGATGATGTCAGCCACCGCTCAGCGCCTCCTTTACGGCGTCGAGGTACTCCTCGACGACCTGTTTTTTGGCAAAATCCAAAAAGTGCGTCCCCTCGACGCGCCCGCCGTTGGCCTTGGCATGGCCAAAGTTAAGCAGGTGCGTAAGGTAGGCGCGCTCCCCGCGTACATACCACGTTTTGGCGTAGTTTGTCGGGGTGTCGGAGGTCGTCTTTGAGGTGATGTGCTTGACATACTCGCCGGTGTCGCGGGGGGCCGTCGCCTTGGTCAGCTTGACCAGCTTGCGCATGGCGTTGTCCACCAGTGTGCGGATCTTGCTCTGCACATCGGCGTTGTACTCCTCCAGCGCACCGGTGATTGCCCTGTCCAGAGTAGAGATGGTTACAGTCTCGTCGCGCATGCCGTCACCTCACCACGATCTCAAGGCCGCCGTCGCGCGTCTCGTAGGTGCGCTCGACAATGTAGCGCTTGCCCTCGTGCTCGACAAAGCGCTGGCCGTCATAGTCCCGCCAGTCGGCCAGCCGGAACTGCACCGACGGGTGCAGCCCGACGGCGGCCGCCTGGTAGTGCTCGGCGCGCGTGATGCTTTCGCGCCGGCAAAACACCTCGTGCTCGCCGACGTCGTTGCCGCGCTCGTCGATAGCAATCAAAGTGATTACATCATCGTACACACGTCTCCCTCCTTTGCCGGTGTGTCCAAACTGGACACGCCGGCGTGTTGTGCATTAGCCCTGCATCTGCTGATGGCAGAGCCGATTGTTGATTTTTGCCCGCAGGTAGCGCGGCATGGCCATGGTCGGCTGCTGCCGGCGCTCGTGCAGGTGCGCGGCGTACATCTCCAGCAGCAGCTGGTCGCCCTGGTCGCTCATGTCGAGGATAATGCCCTCCGTCTGCAGCATCTTGGCCGCGGCTGCGATCAACGCCGCAAAGTACTCGTCGCGCTTGGTGTGCGTCACGCCGAGATCAGCCTTGAGCAGCGCAAGCACCGTCTCGGCCGAGTTGACGTCCGCCATTAGTCGCCGCCGCCGGCAGCGGGCGGCGTGGCCTGCGCAGTGTTGGCCGCGTCAGACGCAAAGGTCAGGCTGGTGGTCGCTGCGGTGTTATCGTAGCGGACGATCACAAAGGCCTCGCCGCGCACCGGCTTGCCGTCGTAGCGGGCGGTCGCCTTAAATGCCGTCTGGTCCTCGATAAATTTTACCTCCGCAGACTGCTCGAGGGTCGTGCCCTCGCGCTCGGCCAGCAGGTACAGGTCCATGTAGCCGCCGATGATCTGGTTGTCCGGGACAAAGTCCAGCTCCACGATCTGGCCGCCGACGACCGGCATCTCGGAGGTAATGCCGGCGGTCAGGGCCGCCGCGCTGTTAAAGGCCAGCGCCTTGGCCTGCAGGTCAATGTGCGTCTTGTGGTTGCACACCCAGACGGGCTTGCCGGCCGAATACTTGGTGTCGGCGACGCCCAGCGTGCCGATGAGGTCGGCATAAAACTCCGCACCGTTTTTGGCCGCGATGTTGAGCTTGACCACGTGGGTGGTACTGAGGTTGGTAAACGTGCCCTGATTGGTGCCCCACCACGTCGGAGACGCCGCAGCCGCCAGGCGGGTGGCGATGCCGACCGGCATCTTGGTGCCGGTGCCAAACAGGATGGCCTTGTCCAGCGCGTAGCCGATTGCCTGGCCAAGCTGGTCGAGGATCTCGGTCGCGAGGCCGATGTTGTCGTCGTCCTCGAGGTAGCAGTTGGACACAAAGACATAGCCGCCGACCTTGTAGCCGTCGGTCTCGATCTGGTTGATGGTGACGGTCAGCTCGTTGAGCGCGCCCACCATCTCCGTCCACACGGCCTCCGGCACGGTGCCGACGATGTTCTGGCGCGCTTTGCCACGCACCTGGCGCAGACGGACAAAGCCGATGAGCTTGCTGTAGCGGTTGATGTTGTCGCGGACGATGTCCAGCATCACCTCAGGGATGCCGAGCGCGGCGCCGGTCACGGCGCGCTGCTGGCCGAGCATCTCACGGGTGCGGGTCAAAAATGCGGTGACGTCCTCGCGGGCAAAAAATGCGTCGCGCTGGGCGTAAGTCATGCCGTAAAAGCGGCTGCGGGCATCGCCGCCCGCGGTGTTGGTAGGCATAGTGTTGTGTGCTCCTCTCTCAATGTGATGTGTGGGGTTGGTGTTGTTTGCGCTGCGGGCCTCGGCGGCATTGGCCTCGGCGGCCTCGATCTGCTCGGTCAGGCTCGCGGCATCCGCCTCGGCGGCCTCGATGTCTGCTGTTACCTTGTCACGGTCCGCCTCAAACTCGCCGATTGCCGTCTCGCAGGCGGCGCGCTCGTCGTCGGTCTGGGCCGCCTCGATGTCCGCGGCCAGCTCGCTCTCGCGGGTCTCCAGCGCAGTAGCCTGCTCGCGCAGCTGTGCAAGTGTCGCGTTGACGGCGGACAGCTTATTGCGCAGCAGCAGTACTTTAAGTGCCATGGTTGTCTCCTCCTGTCAGTCTGTTGATCATCTTGGTTTTCCACGCCTCGGCCTGCCGGCGCTGGATCTCGGCGAGATCCGCATGGCGGGCTTTGACGGCGGTCTCCTCGTAGGCCGGGTAGGTCACGACAGAGACCTCATACAGCGGGTTGACCTTGTTGATCTCCCAGCGGCACTGTCCGCCGCCGAGGTCGACAAAGGTCTCCTCCTCAATGTCAAATCCAAACGAGCACTGGTCGACGTCACCGCGCTGGACGCGCGCATAGAGGCTCATGGCGTCGGCATCGTCTCGATTGATTTTGATTGTGCCATACAGGCCGCGCGCATCCTCGCGCAGCGTCAGTGTGCCGGCCTTGGTGCGGCCGAGCACAAGCCGTGTGTCGTGGTCGATCAGTGCGCGGATGTCGCCGGACAGACATCCGGCAAACGCCCCCGGCTTGACAATCTCGGTTGCCCCGTCCCACAGGACATAGGGGCTGTCAAACACGGCAAAATAACCCTCGATGACGAGATCATCGCCATCATCGCGGGTGCGAAACTGCTGCGGCGTGCTCCGCAGCTGCCGGCCCTGCCGGCTGTTGCTATCAGGCATCTTTGTCCTCCTTCTGCTGACCCTGGATCAGCTTTTTTTGGTCGCCGATCATGCCGGCGGGGATGTAGTTTTCCAGCATGACGAGCTGGTCAAGATCCTTTTTGGGCGTCATGCCCAGCCAGTCACGCACCTCGTTGCCAGTCATCAGGCCGCGCACATACAGGTCGCACGCGACCGACGACAGGTCGGCCATGCTGTAGGCATACAGGCTGCGCGGGTTGAGCCTAAAGTATCGGGACGGTGAGAGCAGCAGCTTTTTGGTCAGCTCCTGCTGGATGGCTGTGGCGATCTCCATCACCGTCGAGCGCACGTAGTTGTTGTAGGCGTCCTGGTCATAGTCCCCGACGCCCAGCAAAAACGCCGGGACGTGCATCACGCTGGCCACCGTGCGCTTGTCCAGCGTCACGGCGTCGTTGATTGCCAGGTCCTGCAGCGACAGGGGCTTGATCTGCTGCACGTCCATCAGGTCCGCCTGCACCACCCACGGCTCTCCGGCCTCGTCGGTGCTCAGATAATCGTCCAAAAACTTACGGCGGCCCTCTTTCCCGGCAAACTCCTCGGCGATGCCGTCCACGCGGACAATAATGGAGGGCTTCCATTTTTCGGACATAAAGCCTTTCTTGGTCGCGGCGGCCTGCTTGAGGCCCGCGGTCACGTCGCGCAGCTGCACCCGGTAGCCGGTGCCGCGCCACGGATAGGTCAAGTCCGGGTGCAGCACAAAGTGCAGCACCTCGTCCGGCGCAAAACTGCGCCCGCGCCACTGCACGACGTAGCTGTCGCCGACCGGCTGCGCGGTTGCATCCGGCATCGGCATCAGGTCGTCCAGGTAGCCATTGGTCGTCACCGGCAGCACAAAGGCGTTGCCGTCGCCGGTCGTCAGCATCGTGCGCACGATCCACTCGACCCACGTCTTGCGCGTGGTCAGCCCATAGGGATTGATGTCCACCTTGGTCGCCAGCGCATCACGCACGCGCACGTCGCCCGCCTTGGTGTTTTCCATTAGATGGATTGTCATGCTGGAGACGCTGCCGGCGATCGCGTCGACCGCCGCGGCGACCTCCGGGCAGTCGATCAGCCGGGTGTAGCCGGGCACCTGCATCGCAGACCCGTCGCTGCCGACGATCCACCCGATCAGGCCGCCGACACCTCGCTTTTTGGCCGCCTTGCGGCCCGCGAAAAGTCTCATATCTCACGCTCCTCACGCAAACCAGCCAAGGTCCTTGGCTGCTTTCTCGCTGTTTTCCAGCATCCGAATCGCGGCAAACACCGACGCATCAAAGACGTCGATGCGCAGTGTAGGCTCGATTTTCTCGTACTGGATCATATCGTCCGTCTTTTCGATCGCACGGACGTTTTGGACGCAGTACTCGTAGGGCTCGGCATGCAGGTAGTACAGCAGGCCGTTTTTTGCTGCGGCCTCGATGTGCCGGAAGCCCTCCGATTTTTTGTAAAAATACTGCGGCTGGTCGATGATCTTAAAACCGGCCTTGCGCATGCCGGCAAAGTACTCGCGGCAAAATTTGCGGTCATGGCCGACCTCTGCGATCTTAAAGCCCATCTGCCGCATCCGCACAAACCACGCCACGATCTCGGCGTGGTTGACGGACTTGTCGTTGCTCATGCTCAGCCAGCCATCCTCCTGCCAGCCAAACAGCGGGATGTTGTCCTCCTCGGCCTTGACGGCCGCGGCCGTGACCGGAAACCAGCAGTGCGGGATGATGATGTTGACGCCCTGGTACACGCCATACAGACAGGCCGCCGTCAGGTCGTGCATCTTGGACAGGTCCGCGCCGCCATACCACTTGATCGGCAGCTTTGCCAGCTCCTCGATCGTCCAGTGATATTTCGCGTCCGACGCCCGAAACTCGGCGATGTTAAAGTAGGCTTTCATTGCCGAGGTGTAGACGTTCAAGGACTTCGCCAAAAAGTCCTTGCGCTGCTGCGGGTCGTTTTGGGCCTGCAGCGCATCGTTCATGATGTCGTTCGGCCGGATGGACTCCCCATAGGCGGGGTTTGCCATGCGCTGCACGTCGGCGTTGGTGTAGTCCACGTTGCCGGACTCATCAACCGGCGCGGCCGCGATGTACACAAAAAGCGCATCCGCGTCCGCGGACTTGATCGTGCCGTTAAGGATCTGCCTGCAGTACTTAAGCCTGTGGCCGCAAAAGCTGTTTTCGCGGTCGCCGGCCGTGGAGATGCCGATGACGAGCTTGTTGGTGTACGCCTTGGTCGCCTCCTTGAGCACGTTGTACTGCTTGGGCGACTTGTAGGCGTGCAGCTCGTCGGCGATGATGATGTTGGCATTAAAACTATCCTGCTGGTCCGGGTTGGACGCCAGCGCGTTGATGTAGATGGACCCCTCGCCGACCGATCCGGAGATACTGCGCTCTGCGTTGTTATCCAGGATGCGCAGGCCGTTGGGGTCGTCGTCCTGGGACAGGCCGAGCCGCCGGACGTTGTACGCCAAAAAGCCAAAAGACTCGAGTGACTGCTTGAGTGCCGCCGAGACGATGTACACCTTGGACCCGGACGGCGACTCGATCAGCGACAGCGCCCACGCGAGCGCGGCCGCAAACGTCGTCTTGATGTTTTTCCGGGGTACAAAGATAAACGCCTCCTTAAACCGGCGCTCGTCTGTGCCGGCAAGGTAAAAGCCAAGGAGGTTGTACACGCAAAACTTGTGATACGGCAGGAGCAAAAACGGCTGTCCGCGGAGTGGAGTTGCGTCCAGCCGCTGCCCCTGCTGGTGGCATAGCATGGTCTCAATCAGCTCGATTGCGTACTCGGCCTCGGCCGGCCGAAAGTCCCAGCGCGGGTCGTCGAGATCCGCAAGAAAGCGCTCGCACGCCTGCCGGATGTCCGGGCAGGCGAGAATCGTGCCGTCCAGGCAGCCGGTGACGTAGTCCCAGACCGCCTGTGCATTGTGATGGTCGCCGAGTTTTGCCCGGATGCTGCCCATGTCGCGCTGCGTCATTTGCCCGCCCTCTCTCGTGCCTGCGCCAGCGCCCGCTCCAACGCGGACGGGCCGGAGGGCGGCGCCTTTGCGTTGCCCAGCACCCGG
>JABLTN010101341.1_pt1 | contig 16047 bp, 14 predicted proteins | sample 7160141 | NCBI WGS metagenome assembly JABLTN01 (sample SAMN14651226, study PRJNA627086) | human gut metagenome | isolation source: feces | host: Homo sapiens | reverse complement strand
GGAATGCAGCGTAGCAGCGCTACGCTAAATGGAACGACCGGACGACAGAGCGGAAAAGGCGCAAGCAGATGGCGCAGGTGAATTTGGCAATAGTATTATTTTTCTACTTCGCCAACGCCGTCGCATTCCAGCTTCGCGCCGTCCTGCCCGGTAATGGTCACATCTTTCAGCACGATTTTCGCCACGTTGATGGCCGTCAGCCCCTTGCGCGCAAGATACGGCACACCCTGCGCCATTGCGGGCTGCATGGGCGTAGCCTCCTTGTCGCAGGAGATGTGCACGTCCTCCATCACAACCGCTTCAATCGGCCGCTCCGGCAGACCAAGGAAGTAGCCCGCGCAGGTCACGTCCGTCGCCGTTACATGACGGAACGCAACCGTCCCGATGCGCGGCGTACGTTCGTCTACCGGCTGCTTCTCGCGGCTCTGGACGTACTCGCTCTTGCCGTCCGGATCGCAGAAGTACATGCAGTTGACCACATACGGCGTGCCGACGTGCTCCATGCGCACATTTTCAAACACAATATCGTCAATCACGCCCTGCTGCCCGCGCCCGCGCCGGGTCTTGACGCGCAGGCCGCGGTCGGTGTTGCGCATCAGGCAGTCATGCAGGCGCACATGCGCGATGCCGCCCGCCATTTCGCTGCCGCAGGTCATGCCGCCATGCCCGTTTTCCATCAGGCAGTGGCTGATTTCGATGTGCTGGCAGGGCGTTTTGTAGCGCTGCCCCATGTACAGCTTGCCCGATTTGAGTGCAATGCAGTCATCCCCCAAGGAGAAATGCGCGCCCGCCAGCAGGATGCCATCGCAGCTTTCCGGGTCGAAGCCGTCGGTATTCGGGCTGTTCGCCGGGGCGTTGACGCGGATGTTCAGGAAGCGCAAATCCTTAGAAAAATACGGCTGCAAGTTCCACGACGGCGAATTCTGGAACGTCACGCCCTGCACGGTCACGTTCTTGCAGTGATTGAGGAAGAGCATCCGCGGCCGCCACGCCCCGCGCCGCACCTTGCAGTTCTGCCACCAGTCGCTCTTGTCGCCCTGCCCGTCCAGCACACCTTCGCCGTACAGCACAACGTCCTCGACGTCCATCCCGCTGATAAACGCGGCGTACATGTCCAGCGGGTTGCCCTCCCATGAACCGAGATTCAAATCGTCCGTTTCGTCGGTGGACAGAATCATCCCCGGCAGAATCGGGAATTTGCTGCGGTCGGTTTCCAGCAGCAGCGTCGCGCCGCGCCGAAGCTCGATGCGCACATGGCTTTTCAGCATCAGCGGCAGCACATGATAACGCCCCGACGGAATCAGCACGCGCCCATCCGCCGGGCAATGCAGAATCGCCGCCTGAATCGCCGCCGTATCGTCATGCACGCCGTCGCCGACCGCGCCGAACTGCCGGACATTGAGCGTGTAGCTTTCCCGCGCTGTGCGAAACGCGCATTGCCCGACTTCCTCCGCCCCCAAGCGGACGGACAGCACATACTCTGTCTCCGGCTGCAAATCATACAGCGACGTCACAGCCGTGTCCGCCGCACCCGCCGCCTGTCCGTTCAAAAACAGCTGATAGACCGCCTTCGTGTGGTACAGACCGCCGTCCGCAATCTGCACCGTGGCACTGCGCGCCTGCACAAACAGCTTGCTGATTTCCATTTTTCCGCTCCTTACGCCTGCTTCGCCCGCAGGTATTCGCTGTACGCCATGATGAACGGCCCGACGCCCTTGCTGTCGTCGGACTTTTTCGGCTCGGACAGATAATACGCCACTGAACCGTCACGCTGCGGATTCTTGTCCGGGCCAAGCCCTGCCACCCAGCAGATATCAGTCAGGCGGACGACGCCGTCCTCCTCCGCACGCAGCTTGTTTGCTGCCAGCTTCTCGAACACATCCAGCGCAATCGGCAGATACTTCTCCGCGTCCAACACACCGATGCGCACGCCCTTGAGCAGGCTGTACGCAATCATCGCGGAACCGGAAGTTTCGGTGTAGTTCCCCTCTGCCTCCGGATGATCAATCACCTGATAGAACAGCCCATCCTCTGCGCGGTACGGCAGCACGCCCCGAATGCTCTCGCGGAAGATGTCCACCAGCGCGCGATAATGCTCATAGAGCTGCTCCGAGCACAGCGCAATGCAGTCCACCAGCGCCATCAAGTACCAGCCTGTCGAGCGCAGCCAGAAGTTCTTCGAGCAGCCGGTTTCCTTGTCCGCCCAGAACTGCACGCGCGCCTCGTCGTAGGCATGGTAGTTCAGCCCCTTCTCCGGGTTGTAGAGGTACTTGCGCACGTTCTGAAACTGCCGGGTAATATCCGCCACATGCGCCATGCCGTCGAACTTCGCCTCGTACGCCATGTAGAACGGCTGCGCCATGTACAGCCCATCCAGCCAAATCTGGTTCGGATACAGCTGCTTATGCCAGAAATTGCCGCACTGGCAGCGCGGATGCTCCCGAAGCCGCTGCATGTGAAACTCAATCGCCTTGCGATAGCGCTCCTCGCCCGTCTCCTCCAAGGCGAAGAACAGCGCCTTGCCGCTGTTGATGGAATCAATGTTGTACTGCCGCATCTCATAATTCGGAATGCTGCCGTCCGCCGCGACATACGCCGAGACGTAATCCAGCACGAAATCGCGATACAGCACGTCCCCCGTCGCATGGTAGAGGTCGATGCACCCCTTCAGCACGCAGCCATCCTCATAGTTCCAATACTTCTTGTAGGGTGTGTAATTTGCCAGAAAGCGTTGAAAATACTGATGAATATCCATTGTTATGCACCTTTCTGCGGGTATTTCCGCTTCATTATAAAGGGAATTTCGATAGGTGTCAACCGATTCCAAAAGACACTTGGAAATTTTTTTGTGATAGCGCTTTCATTTTGGCAGGAAATGCGCTATAATGGGATTATTCTCCCGATGAAGGAGGTTCCTCGCCATGAAACTCAGCAAAGGCAACCGCGATTTGATTCTGCACGGCTCATTGGTCAAGGCAGTGTTCGCCATTGCGATTCCCGTCGTCGTCAACAGCTTCCTGCAAACGATGTACAACCTGACCGACACCTATTGGCTGGGGCAGCTCAGTGTCGATTACCTCGCCGCCATCAACCTCGTCAGCCCCGTGCAGAATACGGTCATCAACTTCGGCAGCGGCGTCACCGTCGCGGGCGCGGTGATGATCAGCCAGTACATCGGCGCGGGCAAACCAGAAATGGCGCGGAAAATCGCCAACCAGATTTTCACCGTCGCGATGCTCTTCTCGCTCCTGTGCGCGTCGGTGATGGCGGTCGCGACGCCGGGTATCGTCGGATGGATGGGCGCCGCGCCGGATTATTTCGACCACGCGGTAACGTACATGCGTCTCGTCGTCCTTGACATGCCGTTTTTGTTCATGGTCAACATTTACCAGTCCATTCGGCAGGCGCAGGGCGACACCGTCCGCCCAATGCTGCTGAACCTGCTGGGCATTGCCGTCAACATGGTGCTTGACCCGCTGCTGATGGTCGTCCTGCACTGGAACGCCGCCGGTGCCGCGCTGGCGACCGTGTTCGCGAAGATGGTGCCCGCGTGCATCGCGTTCTTCCTGCTCTGCACCCGCCGCGACGAAGCAATTTGTTTCGATCGCCGCTTCCTTCGCCCGGATGCAGCCTGCCTGCGCGACATCGTGCGTATCGGGCTTCCGACTGCCTTGGGGTCAAGCTTCATGCAGTTCGGCTTCATCCTCATGTCTCGCAACGTCAATGTGTACGGCAAGATGGCCATGGCGGCGTACGGCATCGGCAACAAGGTCAACGGGCTGATTTCGCTTCCCTCCACCGGCATCGGCAGTGCCGTCAGCACCATTGTCGCGCAGAACATGGGGGCGCAGCAGGTTGACCGCGCCGAACGCGGGTACAAATTGAGCACGGGAATGGCGTTTCTGTTTCTGCTTCTCGGTGGATTTGTCCTTTCCCGACCGTCGGTCGCTTCTGCCATCGTCAGCATCTTCACGGACGAAGCGGAGGTCATCCCGATGGCGGCAGACTACCTGTCCATCATGGCGTTCTGGTGCTGGACAAACAGCATCCACGATGCGACCCGCGGTCTGTTTCAAGGGAGTGGACACACATTTCTGCCCGTCGCAGTGGATATGACACGCCTATGGGTGCTGCGTTTCGCGACCCTTGCATTCTGTGAGCAGGTGCTGCATCTGGGTGTGCGGAGCGTGTGGTACTCAGTCGTGGTGTCAAACGGGATTGCGTCGGCGATTCTGTTGGTGCTGTATTTCACCGGAATTTGGCGGAAATCGACCATCAAGATTCACGATTAAAAGCGTCTGCGGGCGCTTTTTTTCTTGGCTTTCTACCGATTTCCGACCAAAATCCGGTTTTTGCCGACCGAAAGTCGGTTTTTATACTATTTCCAAATGAGAATGCGCCGCGAATTTTTGTATTCTGGTTAACACGAATGAAACGCAGCGTAGCAGCGCTACGCTAAGTGGAATGAGTGGACGCCAGAATCAAAAAGGCGCAAGCAGATGGCGCAGGTGAATTTGGAAATAGTATTACAGCGTTTCGATGGCTTCCACGCGCACTGCACCGAACTCCGCCCAGCCGCCGTGGTCGTCGCCACCATTCATCGGCATACAGAACAGCGCCAGCCGCGCCCCGACCCATGTGTGGCATGCGGGTTCAAACGGCTGACCAATCGGGTGAAATTCGCCGCCCTGCGCGTACTCGAACGACGCGACCGCCGTGCTGCTCGATGTCGGCAGCAGCGTCACGCGAAAAGTCACGGGCGCGTCCTGAATCGGCACGGTTTCCGTCGCTGACTCCGTGTGCTCCTTGCCATCGCTCGTCACGAACACCAGCGATACGCCGCTTTCCATCCGCCGAACCGCCGCGTAAGCGTACTGTCCGCCGACGAAGCCCACGCCCGCCTGTTCGCCCGCCTGCAAATGCACCGCATCAAGCGTCGTCGTTGCGAAGAACGCCGGGCACGCGATTTTCTGCGTCAGCGTCTGCGGGCACTGCCAGAGTCGATTGCCGCCATCGGGCAGTTTCCGCGCATACAGCCGCAGCTTGCCGCCGCCGACCTCGTAGAAATCCGGCTGCCAGTTGCCCATGAACTGCCATTGCAGCCCCAGTGCGCCGCTGAAATCATCATCCCCGATTTCGCCCGACGGCTCACATTCCGGCGCTTTCGGCTTCCGGTACGTTTCAACCGCAATGCCGCAGTCCGCCGCGTTCGCAATCGGCGCTGCTTGCGCGCACTCCTCGCCCACTGCGATTGCATCCGGCGGCACAGGCGTTTCATCCGGGATGCCGATGTACGGCCAGCCGTCCGCCTGCCACGTCATCGGCTGCAAGTGCGTCACGCGCCCGTACAGCCCACGGCTCTGGAAGTGCAAGAACCAATGCTCCCCCTCCGGCGTCTCGACCCACGCGCCCTGATGCGGGCCGTTCGTCTCGCTGCTGCCCTGTTTGAGTACGACTTGGGTCTCATACGGGCCGAAAATACTCCGGCTGCGCAGGCACACCTGCCACCCCGTCGCAACGCCGCCCGCGGGCGCAAAGATGTAGTACCAGCCGCCGCGCTTGTGCACCTTCGGGCCTTCAATCGTCGGGTGCTTCTTCGTGCCGTCGTAGAGCAAGTGGTCGTCGCCGAGCGCCGTTCTGCCGTCGGGCGAAATCGGGAAAATCCCCAGCCAACTCTTGAACCCGATTCGGCTCTTGGCGTACCCGTGGATGATGTAAGCGCGCCCGTCGTCATCCCAGAAGGGGCAGGGGTCAATCAGCCCCTTGCCCGGCTTCACCAGCACCGGGGAGTCCCAATCCCCCAGCGGATTTTCCGTGCTGACCATGTAGATGCCCTCGTCCGGCATCCCGTAGTAGATATAAAACCGCCCGTTCTGGAAGCGGATGGCGGGTGCCCAGATGCCTTGCGCGTGCTGCGGCGCGGCATACCGCGCTTCGGGGATGTTCTTGACGGCATAGTTGCGTAACTTCCAGTTCACCAAATCGCGGCTGGTGAGAATCGGCAGTCCCGGCACATAGTTGAACGTCGATGCGGTCAGGTAGTATGTGCCATTGACGCAAATTGCGTCCGGATCGGAATAATCGCAGTACAGCACCGGATTGCGGTACGTTCCATCACCGTTGTCGGCGCACCAGAGAATCTCGCTCATGCCTCTACATCCTCCGCAGCGGACGTTGCAATCTGCCCAAACTGCGCCGTTTCCTTCTCCCACTGGGCGTATTCGTCGCACAGCAGCGCGGCATACGCCCCGCCCAAATCGTGCAGACCCTTAGCAATCAGTCCGCCGAACGCCAATGCGCCCGCAGGCTGCAAATGCGTGTTGTCGTGCTGCCCCAGCGGGAAATGCGGGTAAATCCCGACAGGCAGGTTCATGTAGTACGCCGTCTGCGCCGCTTCGCCCTGTTCATCCACCAGCTTTTCGGACATGGCGGTCAGGTCAATCAACGCCACATGCAGCTTCTCCGCCGTGCGGCGCATACTTTCCGCCCAGCGGTCGTGGTGGAACTGCGCGCCGGGGGCGTTGCGGTCGTAGCGCGTCAGCGGGGTGATGAACACGGGGATTGCGCCCTTATTCCGCGCAACGTTGACGAACCGTTCCAGATTCGCCGGGAAATCCGTCTCCGGATCAGTGTAGCGCGCCGGGTCAGATGCTTTCTCGTCGTTGTGACCGAACTGCACGAAGAGGAAATCCCCCGCGTGAATGCGGTCGTAGATGGTCGCCAAGCGCCCTTCGTCGATGAACTGCTTCGTCGAGCGCCCGTTCTCGGCGTAATTCTCAATCTGCACCTGATAGCGCTTGACGTAGCGGTCGAACACTTGCCCGATGCCCGTCTGCGGGTACGTCGCGATGGAATTCTGCTTGACGGTCGAGTCGCCCGCCCAGAATATTGTGGTCATATCATTCACCCTTTTCAGCAAAAATGGCCGCAGCAGGACAAAACTGCCCCGTGCGGCTAAGAAGTCGTGTGTTATACTATTTCCAAATGAAAATGCGCCAAGATGCTCTGCGAATTTTTCGCTCTGGCTAACGGGAGTGAAATGCCGCGTATCAGCGGTACGCTAAATGGAACGACCGGACGCCAGAACGGAAAAGACGCAAGCAGATGGCGCAGGTGAATTGGGAAATAGTATTACTCCTTCACGGCGCCAATGTTGATGCCCTTGACGAAGTATTTCTGGAGGAAGGGGTAGAGAATCATGAACGGCAGAATCGCCACGATAACCGCCGCGTTGGTGACGGTGTTCTCCGCTGCGCCGCCGTTGGCAGCAGGCAGGTCAGAACCCATGATGATGGAACGCAGCTTCATCTGGAAGTTGTACAGGCTCTGGTCGGTGGTGATGTAGAGCTTGTAGTTGGTGTAATCGTTCCAGTAGGACACGGCGAACATCAGACCGATGGACGCCAGCGCCGCCTTGGACAGCGGCAGGACGATTTTGTAGAAAATCTGAATCGGCGAGCAGCCGTCCAGCGTCGCGGACTCGAACAGGGACGTCGGGATGCCCTCGAAGAAGTTGCGCATCAGCACCAAATTATAGACGTTGATGGCGGGCATCAGGATGACGACCCACAGCGTGTTCGTCAGGTGCAGGCTCTTCATGACGAGGTAGGTCGGAATCATACCGCCTTGGAAAATCATCGTGAAGAGCATGATGCCGGCGAAGAAGTTGCGGCCGGGCATGTCCCACTGAATCAGCACATACGCGCCGACGGTGGAGAGGAACAGACCGAGGAACGTACCCGCGACGGTCGTGACGACGGAAATCATCAGCGGGCGCAGCAGCGTCGGGTTCGAGAATACGGACTGATAGCCCGCAAGGCCGAAGTTTTCCGGCCAGAGCTTCATGCCGTAGCCGGTGGTCAGGTCAAGCGAGTCAACCAGCACCTTCCACAGCGGAACGAGGATAAACAGGCAGAAAAGAAGGAAGAAGAGGCCGTTGACAAACGGGAATACGGAAAAGTTTTTCTTTCCCTTCTTGACAGGGGGAAGTTTTACTTCCTTTGCGGTTGCTTGCATGATGGCGTTCCTCCTTCCTTACACAATGCCGCGGCCGCGGATTTTCTTGCTGACCTGGTTGCAAATCAGCACCAGCGCCATGCCCACAAGAGAACGGAACAGACCGATTGCGGTGGTATAACCGAAGTTGACGTTGCCGCCGCTGTTGAAGGTCTGGTAATAGACGTAAGTTTGCAGCACCTGCGAGGTCTTGTAGACGGCGGCATTCTGCAGCACGAACACGCTCTCGAAGAGGTTCATGATTTTCGCCAGATTCAAGACCAGCACCGTCACAATGGTGTTTGCCAGCGCGGGAAGGGTGATGTAGCGCATCTTCTTCCAGCGGCCGGCGCCGTCAATCGAGGCGGCTTCGTAGATGCCGGGATCAATGCCGGTCAGGGTCGCCATGAAAATAATCGTTCCCCAGCCGGTGTCATGCCAAATGTTGATGATGTAGTAGCTGAAACGCCACCAGTCATTGTCACCCAAGAAGTAGATTTCCTTGTCAATCAGCCCCATTTTGATGAGCACCTGATTGACAAGACCTGCGGACGTGGGCGCAAACAGCATCCCGAAGACGCCGGCGGTAACAACCCACGACATGAAGTGCGGCAGGTAGATGATGGTCTGCGAGAGCTTCTTCATCTTCGTGGAGACCATTTCGTTGAGCAGCAGCGAAATGATGACCGCCATGAAGGTGTTCAGAAGCAGCTTAATAATGGAGATTTCCAACGTGTTGGTGAAGGACGACCAGAACTGCGGACGGCTGAACAGCTTCTGGAAGTTTGCCAGCCCGGTGAACTCAAGCGGGTTCGCGATTTTGCTGGGTTGATACCGGAAGAAGGCAAGCGAAATGCCAAACATCGGCAGGTAATGGAAAACGATGAGTGCCACAAAAACCGGTAGGAACATCACATAGAACCATTTGTAGTTCCACAGCCGCGTTTTCAGCGGTGCCTTGCGATGCTTTATCTGCGCTGGCGCTTGCATCAGGTAGTCCCCCTCCATGAAAAAAATGTGCTGATTGGCTTAGCCCGTCTCGGGGACGGTCAGCGGATGCCAACCGTCCCCGGCGGAATGCGTTGTGATTACTTGTTCAGCAGCGCGTTCAGGCTATCAACGATTTCCTGAGACTGCGCAGCGTAACCTTCGGATTCAAACTGCTCCATCGCCTGCTCATAGGTCAGCTTGCCCATGATGACGTTGGCAATCAGTTCGTTCTTCTTCTGGGTCAGTTCCGCGCCGTATTCGCCCATTTCTTCGGTGGTCGGCACGATGGCGGCCAGCTTGGAGTTGGCGTTGAACAGTTCGGATGCCGCACGAGCTTCTTCCTTGACGGACTTGGGATCCGGGTAGCCTTCCGCGAAGGAAGCGAGACTCAGCATCGGGTCGATGTGGTTCTTGGTGTACAGGGTGCCAGCCTTTTCGAGGTTTTCGAGGAAGTGGAACGTGCCCTCTTCATAGGTCTTGTCCAGCACGGTTTCCGCCGCACGAGACCAGTGGGTGCCTTCCGCGCCATACGTCCACAGCATCTGCATATCGCCGCCGTCAAGCATGGTGTCGATGAAATAGGCGAACACGCCTTCCGGATTCTCGCAGGTAGAGGTGATGCACCAGACCGGCGGAATGCGGTCGAAGTACGCGCCGACTTCCGCAATCGGGGGCAGCGCAATCAGTTCAGAGTCATGGCCATTCGCTTCAAGGTTGGTCTTGAGGTTGGTTGCCCAAGTGCCCGCCCAGTAGGTGAACACGCCGAACTGCTCGTCGTAGAACTTATTGCGGCAGTCCTTGGTGGAGTTGGTCAGGGTGGTAGGGTCAATCCAGCCCTTGTCGTAGCCTTCCTTCAGGCGTGCCAGCGCAGCTTCCATTTCCGGCTGAGTGAAACCATCAACATACACGCCATCCTTGAGGATGAAAGACGGATACGCATCCTGATAGAATTCCGGCAGGTAGTTGGTGTAGGGCGCTTCGTTGCCGATGAAGCCGGCAGCAGAGGTGCCGTAAGTGTTCTTGCCATCCACGCCCAGCTTAGAGAAAGCGTCGAGCATGGCAGCGTATTCTTCCCAATTGGTAGGCGCCTTGGTGATGCCAGCCTTGTCCATCCACGCCTTCTTGACGTAGGTGACGCAGCCGTTGCCGCGGGCAGGAGAGAAGCCGTAGAGGCGACCGTTAATCTTCAAGCCTTCGATAACGCTGTCGCCGGTGAAGCGGCCGGAGTTCTTCGTGTTGGAATTCTCCCACGCTTCGGTCATATCCCACAGCGCGCCGTTCGCCGCGAAGTCGGAATAATAGGTAGAAGACATGATGAGCACGTCCGGCCACTGGTCGGGGTCTGCCATCGTCTGCTGCATGACGTCGTAGTAAGCGGAGTGGTCAGGCTGGTTGATGACGAGATCGATGCCCGTCAGTTTTTCCCAGCGCGCTTCAAAAGCGTCGCGGCCATTCGCCTGATTGACCAGCGTGGTGTCAACCATGATGGTAATCTTTTCAGGCTTGGTTACTTCCTTTTCCTCTGCGGCAGCCGCCGTCATCGGAACGATCGCGCTCGTAGCCAGCAGCGCCAGAGAGGTCGCCATTGCGAGGAGCTTCTTCATCTTGGAACCCTTCCTTTCTTTTTGCATCGGCTTGCCCCGGCGTTGTCCGCCGTCGCCTTTGCGTTGATTGCATCATAGCATGAAAGCGCTTTCCGCGCAAGGCACAATTCTTTCCGTCGGGGTACATTTCTGGTGATTCAAGGGGTCAAAAATTGTACCCTGCCCCCGCAACCCCTTGAAAAATCCGAGTTTTCTGGTATAATAACAATGGAAAGTATCTTTTCGCTTTCTACTGAAAAACTGGTTGCCTCCCGAATTTTTGAGAGACGAGGGTGAATTTCTTGACCCGAAAGAAACCGTGGCAGACCCTTCGTACGCGCCTTGGACGTGCCTCTGGGATTGCCCTTTCCTATACGATGTTCCTGTTTGTCTGCCTGGCGCTGCTTGTCATCATCGGCTTCACCTATGACAGCCGCGTCCGCGACAGCTACTGGGAGCAGCAGCGCAGCCACCTCACGCGCGTGTCCAGCGGCATGGAAAGCCAGCTGCAATTGATGAGTGACTACTCCCTGCAATTGCGCACGGACACAACGCTCCTGCGCCTGTCGAACATGCACGACGAGACGGATGCAAACTACGTTCTCGCCGCCTACCGCATGATGCAGAGCCTGACCATCCGCCAGTACGGGCTGATCAGCCTGCCCGTCATCCGCTCGACATTGTATTTGAAGGAATCCAACCATATCCTGACGTCAAGTGAGTCCGTTCCAGCGGAGTTGTACTACCGCCGCACACGCTCTTTCCGCGCCAGCGAGTACGAAAATTGGCTTGCGGCAATGGAAAGTGCGGCCGCCAAACCGACGTTTGTTGATTACGGGCAGTTTTCCGGGCGAAACGGTGAGTTGGCGGTCTTGATGGATATCAGCGGTGAACAGCTGCCGTCGATGCCCGTCGTCGTGGCGTTTGAGCTGGACGGCAGTGCGCTCCGGGAATATCTGCTGCCCGAAAATATCGCAGATGCCGCCGTGTATGTGCTCTCTGCCGATGGTACGCCGCTTTTCAGCGTCGGCAATGCGGTTGCGCTGTCTCCCCTCACCTTCGATGCGAATCAGACGGCGTTTCAAGGCGAATACCGGATTCTTCGCCGCGTAAGCCCTTCCGGGCGGCAGTATCTGCTGCAGCTGCCGAACAGTCTGGCAAATCAGGCGACGGGGCAGTTTCTGCGCATCTATCTGCTGATTTTTCTCGTCGCGCTCGTGGTCGGCGCGCTGGTCATCATCCAGCTGATTCGCCGCGCCATGAAGCCGATTCGCCAGCTGACGACGCAGCTTGACGAGGCGGAGGATGCGAACGCGCAGCTGCAGCGCGAAATCGACGCACAGCGCCCGGTCATCAATGCATCCTACCTGCGCAAGCTGCTGTCGGGTCACGTCGCGTCGCAGGATGAGTTCCAATATATGATGGAATCGCTCGGCTTGAGGGGGAATATCCACCATTATGTGCTGTTCTGCGTCGCGAATCGCCAGGATTCTGAGGTTGCCGATCCGAAGGCGGAGTACGACACCATCACGGAAGCGCTGGAGCGGCACCTGTCCGGCGCGTATCCGCTGTATTACTACGCAACGCTGACGGGCGACTTTGTCGTGCTGGTAACATACGCCAACGACGACACGGATTCCTTCGCGACACTCCAGCAGCATGTGGTTCAGCTGCACGACGAATTGGCGGATACCGCAGGGCTGTGGTTCTACGCGGGCGTTGGCAGCCGCTGCACCCAGCCGTCTCGGCTGTGGGAAAGCTACGAGCAGGCGCGCGCCGCCTCCCGTTACACCGCCAAGCACCATATCTTCCTCCCCTACGACTTCATCCGCAAAGACACGCAAAGCTGGTACTACCCCATCGAGATTTCGGCGAAGCTGCTGCACTTTATCACCACCGGCAACAAGGATCAGACGGCGGACATGTTCGCGCTCATCCACCGCGAGAACATCGAGGAGCGCAGTCTGCCCCTGCCGCTGCTGAACATGCTACTTTCCGACCTGAAGAACACGCTGTTCAAGGCGCGCTTTCAGGTGCTTCCGTCGCAGTCGGAGGAGATGGCGGCAAAATTGAAGAAGCTGGATGAGCGCCTGTACAGCCCGACGCCGACGTTTGCGCAATTGGAGGACGACGCGCTGTGCCTGTGCGAGTTCTTTGTGAAGGTATCGTCGCCATCCACGCCGATTCCCGATGTTGAGCGCTATTTGCAGGAGAATTACACCGACCCCAGCCTGTGCCTGAGCAAAGTCGGCGACCGCTTCAACATCAGCGACACCTACTTGAGCCATATGTTCAAGGAGAAAACCGGAAATTGGTTGGGAGGCCATCTCCGGATGTTCAAGAAGTAACGAATGGAACGACTGAAAGAAACGGGTTCGTGTTGAATGCACGGGCTCTTTCTTTTTGCCCGCGATTATTACAATTCCCTTTATGGAAACCAAACTACGAAAGGGAGGGCTTGAAAATGACGAAGCGAGTATATCTGTATGCATTCAACAATGTGCTGGAGATCGTGGACACGAAATTCCTGGAGGATGATGCAATTTCTGTGCTGAACGTACGAAGATTGGCAAACTAGATGAGGGATACCTATCCAGAACCAGTAGCAATCTACGTCGTGGATAATCGCAGAGGGTTGCATAAGGAATACCTGGAATCGGTGAAAACGAAGGACTTTACGAAGCATGTGGAATTCGCAGATATTATCAATCGAGAAGGAATCCTGATTCAATGATGGCAACTAAAAAGGCGGGGCCAATACAAGGCCTCTTCCTTTTTGCATGGAGGACATGATGCGCTATCACTTTGAAAAGCCGGAGCTATATGCCAATCAGTATGGAAAAGTTTATATTTGCGATCACCCTGTCTATAGCCGCTGCACGCTGTACGTGATCGGCGAAAAAGGACTTGCGGTGATTCAGCAGCGGTTTGACACGTCATCCAAGAAGACTTACTGGAGCGAAATTGATCCGTGGTTGACAGACGCTATTTATCTGAACGGTGAATTCAAAAGATTCTTCGATGAGCGGAGTGGACCGTGTGAAAACGGGATCTACCCCACTGTGACGGTTCGGCAGATCATGTGGGCTTTGAAGATGAAACCCATTCCAAAGCAGCGATGGGAAACGGTGTTCGATCGAAGGGATATTTGAGTCCGCGAATTTTACAAGGCGCATTATGAAGAAGCGGACACTAAACGATATGAAAAGGAGAATAGCAATGGATAAGATTTTAGACGCCATGGACAAAGCTCTGACGAAGGCTCAGAAGGAATTCCACGTATTCGTGGTTGACCGGAAGATCAGGAAGTTTGAGAAAAAAGTGGAGAAGAAGATTACCTATGTTAGCGACTGGCTTGAAGCGAAGCTGTCCTAAACTGATAGAAAGATTGAGTTAATACAAAGGCTCAGTCTTTTTCTTTTTGTCATTTGAGTTCGATAAGAAAAAGGGGGAAACACCATGAAAGGGTTTGTGGGTACTGTTCTGAGCGGCGCGATTGGGCTGGCGGCGCTATATGTGGTTGGAAAGATTGCTTTCCAGGCCGGACATGACATTGCGGAGGCCGAGTGCAAATACGAACAGCTTCAGCGCGGAATCAACGCCAAAACTGTTAAGACTGCTAAGCCGGAAACGCCGGATGAGGAAGAAGAAGCCGACATTCCCGAAGAGACGACAGATATAGCCATTCCCGAGAAAAAGCAGAGCAAACTTGGAATCCTGTTTGGCCTGCGAAAGATGCTCTCTAAAAAGGGCGGCTCCGTGGTCGGTGATCTGATTCAGAATCCTGAAAACCATGTGATCGAAGCCTGCGTAAAGGGACGCGAGATCCATGTGAACGTAAAACCTCGAACCGCATGATTTACGTTGGTTCGAATGGAATCACACAAGGGTTTTGAAGTGACTACGAAACAAAGAGACAAGAAGCGAAGTCTCTTTGCTTTTATATTTATGGGAGGAGAATTCATGTCAACGTCAAGCCAAGAAAAGCTTAAATGCCCCATCAAGATCAATTTCGACCCACTAAATGGTCCAATTGACACTGGAAAAGTTATCAGTTACTGGGCCCAAGTAAGTTTTCTGAAGCAGACCGGAATGTCGGGTCACAAAGCTCGGCGCATTGCTTATCGGAGAGTATTTGGAAAGGGTGATGCAACATGATTTTCTTAGTGTGTTTGATCTTTGGAGGGCTGTTCTCGACCTGGTGGTTGGAGGAATCGCCCTGGGAGGAAGAACTGGAGATTCGTCGGCTCGTCAAACAGAGCCGCGAGAATGAGCAACAGAGGGCGCGGCATCGCAAAACAGCTTATACGCAATGCGACTGGCGTCCGCCAATGACAAGGAGGAGATTCAAACCAACAGCATTAAGATTTCACAGAAACATGGTGTAAACCCGACCATCCCGATTTGTTTCTGGTGTAGAAAGGAAAAGAACGAAATCGCGCTGCTCGGAAAGCTGCCGGGAGACGCGGAAGCGCCGAGATCGACCTGGCTGATGGGCGATTACGAGCCCTGCGACGCATGTAAGAAATTACGGGAGCAGGGCATCGATCTGATGGAAGCAACGGATTTCCCGACGATCAATCCTCGGCAGCCTGCATGGCATGGGGCTTATCCGACGGGACGGCACATGATTCTTCGAGAGAATGCCATTCGAGCGATATTTACGCCTGATGTAGCAGACGATCTGTGCAAGCGCAGAATCGGTTTTATGGATAAGGAAGCATTCGAAAATCTACAAAAGTTGATTGAAAGGAAGTGATTTCATGACCATAGGAGATTGGCTTAAGAAAAATGCTTCTACCATCCTCACCTGCTTTGGTGCAGGCGGAATGGTAGCCACCGTGACGCTTGCCATTCGGGCAACGTCGGTAGCGCATGAGCGGATCATGGCCGAAAAGCTCAAAAGAGCGAGCTATGAAGAAGGCCGAACTACTTCGAAATCGCCAAAGCTGACCGTTATGGAAACAGTTAAGATTTGCGGCGCGGATTATATTCCCACGGTTGCAGTTGGCACGGCCTCGCTGATCTGCATCTTCGGCGCGAACGTGCTCAGTCGCAGGCAGCAGGCGTCTCTTGCCAGCGCTTATGCAGCACTGGAAAGCGCCTATCAAGGTTATCGTCGAAAGGTTTGCAGTATTCTGGGACCGGATACGGACGCGATGATCGAAAAAGCGGTTGAGCAGGAAAAGCAGGACATCGAGGATGATCTCCCGCCTTGGGACGAGGTGCAAACATTCTATCTCCCTTGCTGTGGGAAAGCGGCATTCTTCGAGCGAACGATGGAAGAAGTCGTGCAGGCGGAATACCACATTAACCGCAATCTGGTACTGCGCGGCGAGGTGACGCTGAACGAGTTCCTGTCTTTTCTGGGACTGGATGCCGTTGAGGAAGCCTGCAAAGAAAAAGTCAAGCCCCAAATGGGACTTGCTGCAAGAAAATTTGGCAGAAGGTGGGGAGAAAGAAGTGCAGCACAAATAAG